>Ga0210383_10000109_pt1 | contig 88011 bp, 78 predicted proteins | sample IncBWC14OmetaG_FD_160072 | JGI IMG/M metagenome (GOLD analysis project Ga0210383, IMG submission 160072) | Forest soil microbial communities from Barre Woods Harvard Forest LTER site, Petersham, Massachusetts, United States - Inc-BW-C-14-O ...
AAGGGGATCGATATCAGCAAGGTTCCCGGCAGCGGCGACAACGGCCGCATCATCAAAAAAGACGTTGACGGCTACACACCCGGAACCACGGCGGCCCCGCAACCGGCTGCAGCCGGCAAGACCGCTGCCCCGGCCGCACCCGCAGGCCAGGTGAGCTTCGAAGAAGTCCCTGTATCGCAGATGCGAAAGGTGATCGCCAAGCGACTCGCGGAAAGCATGTTCACCGCTCCGCATTTCTATGTGACGATGACAGTCGATATGGACAAGGTGATCGAGAGCCGCGTAAAGATAAATGAGGTGTCGCCGGTAAAGATCTCTTTCAACGATATCGTACTGAAAGCGGTTGCCGTGGCCCTCAGGCAGCACCCGGCGATCAACAGCAGCTGGCTGGGCGACAAGATCAGGATCAATCGCCATGTCAACATCGGAGTAGCAGTAGCGATAGACGACGGGTTGCTGGTGCCCGTGGTTCGGTTTGCAGACACGAAAAGTTTGTCCCAGATCGCCGCCGAAGTCAAGGACCTCGCGCAGCGGGCAAAGAGCAAAAAGCTGCAGCCCGCGGACTGGGAAGGAAGCACGTTCACCATCTCCAACATGGGGATGTTCGGCGTGGATGAGTTCACGGCGATCATCAATCCGCCGGATGCCTGTATCCTGGCCATAAGTTCCATTCAGGCAGTTCCGGTCGTGAAAAACGGGGCGGTTGTTCCGGGGAATATCATGAAGCTTACACTCAGCTGCGATCACCGGGTCGTGGATGGAGCGACGGGATCGGCCTTCCTGCAAACGGTCAAGAGCCTGCTGGAGGAACCGCTTCGGATGATGATTTAAACCACGGGGAAACATCTCCCTCATCGGATCAGGATAACAGTCCCCTTCAGGAAAACGGGTTCCCCCGCCAGGGTCTTCCCTTTGATCAGGTACACAAATACTCCGGCATTTGATGCCAAACCGTTATACGTCCCATCCCAACCAGTGCTTATATCCTGAGTGCTGAAGATCCTTGCCCCCCACCTGTCAAAAATCTGAAAATACTCCAGGCGGAACTGGCTGCCCGGCGGTATCCGGAACACTTCATTGTGGCCATTCCCGTTGGGCGTAAATGAGTTTGGCATTCCTAAAGACCATTCATGGATCACGGTTACTTTACAGGTAGCGGTGCAACCATTATCCGTGGTCACCTGCAATTGGTAGGTGCTGATACCTCCCGGGCTGGCCACGGGGTCGTCAATATCTATATTGCTTAACCCATCGACAGGTGACCATTGATATTTTTCGATGGCGCCCGTGATAGTTGGAGATAATTGGACACCGTTATTGCTCGTGGTAAATACGGTGTCTGGGTTAAAGGTGACTACCGGCAAAGGATAGACTACCATGTACACGGCGGCAGAAGCGACTGGTCCGCTGCACAACAGGTCTCCGGTCATCAGGCAATAAACGCTGTCCCCATTATTCAAGGTGGCGCTGCTGAAAGTGGCGCTGTTGGTCCCGGAATTATCGCCATTCACCACCCACTGGTAAGATGGGGCCGGGCCGCCGTTCGCAGGCATTGCCTTAAAATTCACCGGTGTCCCTGCGCAGATATTATTTGCAGAAGCAATGATAGTGACAGAGGGAGAAGGCTGTGCGTCTATCGTGCCGGCCACTGCGACGGCTAAGCTTGCTGCTCCGGCCGAAGCCAGTATTATATTGCCCGAGAGGATGCCCGGGGGTGCCGAATCGGATGACCTTACATACACCACCGCGTTTTCCACCGAGCCTCCCGATGGATTAAGGGTTACGTTGCTGCTGTAACCGCTTCCCGCAGCAAGCGATACCTCAAAACCGGCCGGGGCCGTAACGGTGATGCCTGCTGTCAAATGACTGCCTGACACAGCAACTTGCAGGATATGGGGGCTGTCTGAAGCAGTGCCGGCGCAGGCAGAGATGCTGCCCGTCACATCGCTTGTTGTGATGACAGGGAAGGTCGGGTTGACCGTGATCGTGAAGGTGAACGATGCAATATTGCAGCCTGGACCCGCGGAAATGAAATTGCCGATGGAAACCGGGGCATTGAATCCTGCAATAGTGGATATAACTGTATTTGTTGCAGTATTGATCTCTGAGACCGTGTAAGCGCCTTCATTTACGACATAGAGCCGACCCCCGTCGGGGCTAACAGAAATGCCCCAGGGCGGAACATCGCCCACCCCGATTATAGCCACCGTCGTATTGGTGGCCGTATTGATCACATAAACGGTGCCGACTGTACCAGGAGGTCCTGAACACCCCACGTATGCTGTACTGCCATCCGGGCCTACTGCGATGCAAATGGGACCTTGGCCCACTGGAATCGTAGCTATGACTGCATCAGTTGAGGTATTGATCACCGAAACCGTATTGGATTGATTATTTGTTACATACACGAGGCTGCCATCCGGACTTACAGCTATACCAAAGGGATTGGAGCCTACCGGGATAGTAGCAACGACTGTGTTGGTTGAAGTATTGATCACGGAAACGGTGCCGGTCGGGCTTTCATTTGCCACATACACCCGGCTGCCATCGGGGCTTACGGTTATGCCTAGCGGATCAGGGCCGATCGGTATAGTGGCAACTACGATGTTGGTTGCCGCATCGATCACAGAAAGAGTGCCGTTCCGATTGTTATTCGTCACGTACACCCGGCTGCCGTCCGGACTTACCGATATACCGTAAGGGCTAGTGCCTACCGATATTGTCGTCATCACGGCATTGGATGCAGTGCTGATCACGGAGACGGTGTTAGAGCCTACGTTTGTCACATACACAAATTTACCATTCGGGCTTGCAGACACGCCCACCGGGCCGGAGCCCGAATTGATGGTAGCTACGACCTCATTGGTTGCGGTGTCAATCACCGAGACCGTGTTAGATTGGCTATTCGCTATATAGGCATAGCCGGTCGGAACCGGCGTGACTGTTATCGTGGCCGTTACCGGGCTGCTGGTTGTATTGACTGCGGTAAAAGAACCAATATTGCCCGCACCGCTTGCCGGTAAGCCGATACCTGGGGTGTTATTGGTCCATTTATAAGTACATCCTGTGGCCGGGAAATTGACGGAAGCGGTCAGGGTGCCATTTACAACCGTCTGGTTGTCTTGCGCCGCTGCATCGGGGAACAAGGAAAATAGCAGTAGAACACTATTTAGAACAAGTATAAACCCTTTCATGGTCTCAGTTCTATTTGGTTTTATTCAAAACAAACTGACCTAACGTAAGTTACAGTTATTTGACGACAAAGACGCCTTTCCCGCCCCTCGGGGAGCCACTTCGCATGACGGGCTGGGCAGCCGCGCTTCGACGATTTAATATTGCAGGGAACTTAGTATTATCTCTTACGCTGTTGATTTTTCTGCGCTGCGTCATCGGCAGAATGTAATATGGCAGTATATTTATTACACGCAGAAACCTCATTTTTATGAAACAATACCTTAACCTATTGCAGCAGCTCGACCAATTTATCCGGCGGAAAACGACGGGATCCCCGCCTGAATTTGCCCGGAAGATGGGTATTTCCGAACGAAGCCTTTATGAGTATCTCAAAGTGTTGAAGGAACTGGGTGCGCCGATCCGGTTCTCCCGGCAGGATCACTCTTATTATTACGAAGTAGAAGGGCAGTTTTACGTCAGCTTTTTCTAGGCCCTCTTCCGAATTTCCGGGGTCCATGACGAATGTAAAAGCCGCCTCATAGACATGAGGCGGCCCTTTAAACCTTATCCTATTGGGCTATCCTGTAGAAACAGGCTGCCCTTAAGAACTGTGTCCTTGCTGTTCCAACCAAACTTAAAGAGTTGATATAGGTCCTTTGGATAGTTTGCGTGGTCTACCCTTTGTCGGGATATTGTGCGGCGGTTCGACGAGCCTTAACCAGAGATTGGATGTCTAAAACCGCTAACGATGACAAATATAGGAAGAATATGGATATGCGGTCTAAAAAGACCACATTTTCTTAAAAAAAATCTCCTTTTTTTGACCAGTTTTTGCAAATGCTTGATTGTCAGTGACATTATCTCCAGGCCGCTATCCTTTAGTTGGTTATATCAACCAATCTCCTTAACTTTGCGGCGTCATATTCCTTTCTGCCACTTTTCGTGACAACCTTCTGTTATGACTCCTGAAGGGTAATGCTGTGTAGATGGGCTTTTTACAATTAAATTGTTATTATTTTGTCGTTTAAACATCTCAATCTTATTGAGCCTTTGCTAAAGGCTTTGGATAAAGAGGGATATACCGTCCCTACGCCTATCCAGGAACAGGCTATACCGATCATCCTTAGTCGAAAAGACCTGCTGGGCTGCGCACAGACCGGGACCGGGAAAACCGCCGCTTTTGCGTTGCCGTTATTACAACTAATGTGTGAAGATGCCGCGGGTGTCCATGCAGAGACCCGCCCGGGTGCGCCCCGGCCTATCCGGGCGCTGGTTATAACGCCGACCCGCGAGCTCGCGATCCAGATCGATGAAAGTTTTGAAGCTTACGGTAAGTTCACCGGCATCCGCCATACGGTCATCTTCGGCGGTGTGCCGCAACACGCACAAGTACAAGCCCTCCAAAAGGGCGTGGATGTCCTCGTCGCAACGCCGGGCCGATTGCTCGACCTGATCGATCAGCGGTATGTTCACCTTCAACATCTCAGATATTTCGTGCTGGATGAAGCAGACCGGATGCTGGATATGGGTTTCATCAATGATATCCGGAAAGTGCTGACCAAGCTGCCCCCGAAGCGGCACTCCTTGTTCTTCTCCGCCACCATGCCGCCGGAGATCCAAAAGCTGGCGAACACCATCCTCGTGAATCCGCTCAAGGTAGAAGTCACTCCTGAATCCACCACAGCGGAGACGGTGCATCAATCGCTGTATTTCGTAGAGAAAAAGGATAAGCGATCTTTATTGTTGCATATTCTGAAAGACCATTCCATACCTACGGCGCTTGTCTTTACACGGACCAAACACGGCGCCGATAAAGTAGCACAGGGCCTTGTCCGGGCGGGCATCCGCGCGGAAGCCATCCATGGCAACAAATCCCAGAACGCCCGGCAGCGCGCACTTGAGAATTTCAAGAACCGCCATACCCGGATCCTCGTGGCTACGGATATTGCCGCGCGGGGGATTGATATCGATGAGCTGACCCATGTCATCAACTTCGAATTGCCGAATGTACCGGAAACCTATGTGCACCGGATCGGCAGAACCGGTAGAGCTGGAGCCAGCGGTACTGCGCTGTCCTTCTGTGACCAGGAAGAACAAGAATACCTTCGCGATATTCAGAAGCTGATCGCCCGCAACATTCCGGTTGTGGAGGATCATCCCCATGTGATGGTCGGAGGCCTCTCCTATCATGCACCTGTGTCGGCCCGTCCCGCACCGGCACCGGCCCGCCCTGCACCCGCAGGAAGGAACGCCGGAAGACAAAGCGTGCAGCGCCCACCCGGAAGGCGGCAGGAAGAGCCGAAGCGGAATGGTGAAGTGAAGCGGCGCGAAGAACCGAAACGGAACGGCGAAGTCAGACGACCCGATGAACCGGCACGCAACGGCGAAGTGAAAAGATCGGAAGAGCCGAAACGTCGTGAAGAACCCAAACGAACGGAGCAACTGAAACGACCGGAGGAGCCGAAACGTCGCGAGGAACCTAAACGTCGCGAGGAACCTAAACGCCGTGAAGAACCCAAACGCCGCGAGGAGCCCAAACTCCATGAGGACCCAAAGCGGAACACCAAATTGCGACGCAACGGAGAAGTCAAACCGCCCGAAGAGCGTAAGCCTTACGAACCTACCAATTTCTCAGTCAAGATCAACCGGAGCGAGGGGGACGAAAAATGGTAGAATTTGCCTAATTTGGGCAATGATGCGGTTCCATCTACTGTTGCTGGCGGGAATTTCGCTGGTCTGCGCGCGGTTTCCCGGCCCGGCCGCGGGAACAAGTCTCGCAACAGCGGGAACAAGTCTCGCAACAGCGGGAACAAGTCTCGCAACAGCGGGAACAGGTCTCGCATCACTCCTGACGAAGGCGCAATACGAAAGTTATTTCCCGCATCACCATCCGCTGTATAGCTATGAGTCGTTGATCAAAGCGGCAGCCGGTTTCCCGCTATTTGCCGGAGAAGGGGATATAACGGTACGCAAGCGGGAGCTGGCCGCATTTTTCGCCGAGATCGCGCATGAGACGACGGGCGGCGGCGCCGGAGCGGCGGGCGGACCCTATGCCTGGGGCCTCTATTACACAGAGGAGCTGGGCTGCGGTGACGGACATTGCCGACAATACAATTCCGATAATGGCGAGCGGTATAAAGCTGTCGCGGGAAAGACGTACTATGGTCGCGGACCTATTCAGCTGAGCTATCCCTACAATTACGGCCAGGCCGGTGAAGATCTGAAGTTGCCGCTGCTGGCACACCCGGAACTGGTCAGCCACGACGGCGTGATCGCCTTCTCGACGGCCATCTGGTTCTGGATGCGGGCGGATGACGGCGAACCGTCCTGTCATGAGGTCATGTCCGGCAAATGGCAGCCGGATGCGGAAGATAAGCGATTGGGGAGACGACCCGGTTTCGCCATGACCATCAATATCATCAACGGCAATGTCGAATGCCATACGCAATCGCCTGCAGCCCGCAGGGAGCGGGAAGACCGGATCGGATACTACCGGTATTTTGGGGGTCTCCTGCAAGCGTCGGTTGAGAAGGATTGCGACTGCACCGGGATGACACCATACGGCCAATAGAATAACCTGCGTTCCCATTCACTTCGATACTATGAACCCGACCAAAGCGAATCTCCTCCGGATCTGGCAAACCAAAAGTCTTCAAATCGCGCTTTTTGCCTATATCGGGATCGCAGTGATCGCTGCGGCGCAAGGACTGCTCGCGGGCCCAAAAGTCTACGTTCCCGGCGGCCGCCCCTACATCGATTACAATAATTTCCGCATCTTCAAATTCTCCTTTTACCATTTGATCCGGGGAAGGGACATTTATCAACTCTTTCCGGATGATCACTGGGATTTGTACAAATACAGCCCCGGATTCGCGCTGTGTTTCGGCTTGTTGTCCTGGATGCCCGATCCGATTGGCCTGCTGCTTTGGAACCTGATCAATTCGTTGTGTCTTTTCGCCGGCATCCGGCTGCTGCCGGGGTTGGATGATGAAAAGAAGGCATGGATCCTCCTGATCTGCCTGCTGGAAATGCTGCTGTCCATCCAGAACACGCAAAGCAATGGGCTCATGGCCGGGCTGACTGTCCTGGGTTTTGCGCTGGCCGAGCGCCGCAATTACGTGTTGTCAACCCTTTGCATTGTCTTCTCGTTCTATATTAAGATCTATGGCGCGCTGGCCTTCATTTTCTACCTCTGGTATCCCGGCAAATGGAAACTGGCCGGCTGGTCGATCTTCTGGATGCTGGTGTTCGGGCTTCTTCCGCTGGTGGTGGTGGGCGGGCATCAGCTGCTCTTCCTGTACCAGAGCTGGCTGCATCTGCTGTTGAACGACCGCTCTGCCTCCATTGGCCTTTCGGTCATGGGATTGCTGGAAACCTGGTTTCATCTGGCCACGGCCAAGAATATCGTAACGGTTGCGGGTGTGTTGTTGTTCCTGACGCCGCTGCTCCGATGGCGGCTGTATCCGAACCTGACCTACCGGCTTTTGTATTTGGCCTCCACGCTGATCTGGATGGTGATCTTCAACCATAAGGCCGAGTCGCCTACCTATATCATCGTTATGGCGGGTATCGGCATCTGGTACTTTTCGCGGCAGCGCGATCGGAGGGACTTCGTATTGTTGATCCTTTCCTTCCTGCTGATATGCATGTCCGTATCCGACCTCGTACCTGCCGGGATCCGCAATGGGTTCATCCGGCCCTATGGGATCAAAGCGGTCATGGCCATCGTGATTTGGGGTAAGATCGTATATGAACAACTGACCCTCCCAGATAGCATGGCTGTTAGACATTAACTATATGATGAGAATTCAACGTTCGACGGTACAACTGCTGAGATTGCCGTTCTCGATCTTCCTGATGCCGGTATATTGGTTCGCCCTGAGTCAGGTGACTCCTCGGGACTGGGACCGGGCCTTGCTTGTCTTTCTAATCCTCCATCTACTGGTCTATCCGGCAAGCAATGGATACAACAGCTATATGGATCACGATACCGATCCCATCGGCGGGGTCGAACATCCGCTGCAGCCCACCCGTCAGCTGTTCAGGGTGACAGTCGCCATGGACGTGCTGGCGCTGCTGTTGAGCCTGCTGATCGGCTGGGAGGTTACCGCCGGCTTGCTGTTGTATATCCTTGCATCCAGGGCTTATAGCTACCGGGGGATCCGGTTGAAAAAATATCCGTTCATCGGATGGCTGACGGTGGCGGCCTGCCAGGGGGCGTTGGTATTTTTCGTCGTATACCGCGGAAGCCATCCTCCGGATGTCGCTTCGATCGACCTGCCGGCGGAAGCGATGATCGCCGCCTCGCTGCTGCTGGGTGGCTTCTATCCGTTAACCCAGATTTACCAATTTGAGGCGGACCGGAAGGATGGTGTAAAGACATTGAGTATGGTCCTGGGGTATCGGGGCAGCTTTATTTTCACCGGTATCCTCTATATCGTGGCCTTTCTTCTCCTTGCCCATTATTTTCTGTCCACGTTGCAGGATAAGGAATTTTATGTGCTGGCAACCTGCATGCTCCCGATAGTCGTTTATTTCCTGATATGGACCGTCAGGGTGTGGAAGGATCCTGTTCAGGCAAGCTATGCCAATTCGATCCGGATGAATGTGTTGGGTTCCATTTGTCTTAACCTCGGGTTCATTCTTGTGCTGATCATGAACGGGTTGTAGTTGGTCCTATCTTTGCAACATCCACCTATATAAATAACCAAGAAGTATATTTTGAGCAAGATCATCTCCATCGGAACAGCTGTTCCGGCATACAAACACCGCCAGGAAGATATTCTCCCGTTCATGCAACGAATTTATGCGGGGGATAGTCAGGCTAACAGAAAGCTAAGATTCCTGTATCAGCAGAGTGGAATCGAATCGAGATATTCGGTGATCCCGGATTATTCCCGGCCGGCAGCAGAATGGGAGTTTTATCCGCCTACAGAAAACCTGGAGCCTTTTCCTTCACTGGAGCGGCGAATGGCGATGTACCGCAAGTATGCTTCACCGTTGTCCGTGACAGCTATCGGGCGTTGCCTGGACGCCAAACTGAATGTGGCGCAGGTCACGCATCTCATCACCGTGAGCTGCACCGGGGTGAGCGCCCCCGGCCTGGACCTGGAACTGGTAGAAGCGATGGGGATGCCCCTCACGATGTTCCGTACTTCGGTCAATTTTATGGGATGTTACGCCGCCGTACATGCGCTGAAGCTCGCCGATGCCCTGATTACCGCCGATCCCCGTGCGAACGTTTTGCTGGTGTGCACCGAACTCTGTACGCTGCATTTCCAGCAGGAGCCGTCCATCGATAATATGCTATCCAGCCTGCTGTTTGCGGACGGGTCCGCTGCCGTTTTGATGACATCAGATACTCATCCGGCCAAAGGGATAACCCTCAGCGGATTCTATTCCGAGATCGTACCTGGGGGAAAAAGCGAAATGACCTGGGATCTTTCTTCCACCGGGTTTCAAATGACGCTAAGCCAATATGTGGCGGATCTGATAGACGCCGATTTCGCCGGGCTGGTGGGCCGCGCGCTGGACAAAAGCAGGGTGCGAAAGGAAGACATCGGGTATTGGTGTATCCATCCTGGAGGTAAAAAGATACTCGATTCGATCGTCCGAAACCTCTCCCTGCCGGAAGGTAACCTGGATGATAGTTACGAAACCCTTAAATCATACGGCAATATGTCTTCTCCTACTATCCTCTTCGTCCTGCAGCGAATGATGGCGAGGCTCAATTATGGCCAGCCCAATCATATCTTCGGCGCCGCCTTCGGCCCGGGGCTGACAATGGAGACTTTTATCGCTGAAACGAAATAGCATGACCCGATTCGCCAATCGAAGCCGCGAGAAGGAAATACTCGATCAGGATAGCATTCCTTTTGCCGACATCGAACGGAATATGCTGGAGCTGGATTGGATCAACACCTGGCTGGGCGGTCACCGGATCAGTATCCTGGGGCTGAAGCACCTTCTGGGAGGCAGACGACGGATTCGGATCTGCGAGATCGGCTGCGGAGGCGGCGATAATCTGCGGGTATTGAGCCGGTATTGTCGCCGGCACGGCGTCGAGACAGAAGTAGTCGGCGTGGACATCAACGAACACTGTATCGGAGTGGCCAGGGAGAAATGGCGGGATGGCCAGGCGGAGTGGCTGCATTCGGATTACCGGCTGGTGGCATTCGGCCGGCGCAAGCCAGATATCATCTTCTCTTCGCTCTTCTGTCATCACTTTACCGATGAGGAGCTGGTGTCGATGATCCGCTGGATGGAGCACAACAGTACTACCGGCTGGTATGTAAATGACCTGCACCGGCATCCGCTGGCCTATTATTCCATTCGATGGCTGACGAAGTGGCTCTCACGGTCTTACCTCGTCAAAAATGACGCCCCCTTATCCGTGTTGAGAGGATTTACCCGGGCGGAATGGACAAAAATTCTCGAATCCGCCGGGATCGGCGCCTATCAGCTGAAATGGAAATGGGCTTTCCGTTGGTTATTATACCGCTCCACCGGATTAACCGTCTCTTATGCAGCCGGATAAGCCCTCATACGATGTGATCATAGCCGGCGGCGGTCTGGCAGGGCTGGCGCTATCCATCCAGCTGGTCCGATCCGGTTATTCGGTAGCGTTGCTGGAGAAGGAAATCTATCCCTATCACAAGGTATGCGGGGAATATGTCAGCCTGGAAAGCTGGAATTTCCTGGAGGAGCTGGGACTTCCATTAAGCGACTGGAACCTGCCGGTCATTCGTCAGCTGCTGGTGTCAGCACCGGATGGCAACTCGATTACACACGAGCTTCCGCTTGGCGGGTTTGGGATCAGCCGATATAAATTGGATTCTGCTATGGCAGCGATCGCGCGTTCTGAAGGGGTAGCGCTGCGTGAATCGACCAAAGTGACCGATATGCAGTTCGGGCGGTCAATATTCAGTGTTCACACAAGCGAAGGGATCCTCCAGTCCCGGATAGCCTGCGGCACCTATGGCAAGCGAAGTAACCTGGACGTCAAATGGCAACGATCCTTCATCCGGAAACGGTCCGATCGCCTCAACAACTATGTGGGAGTGAAATATCATATCCGCGCCGAGATCCCGGCCGATAGAATAAGCCTGCATAATTTCAGGGACGGCTACTGCGGGATCTCACAGATAGAGGACGGGAAGTGCTGCCTTTGCTATGTCACAACCGCGCGCAACTTAAGGGAAAGCGGAAATTCCATTCCCGAAATGGAAAGGATGATCCTTCGGCAGAATCCTTTTCTCGAAGAAATCTTTTCGTCAGCCAACTTTCTTTTCCCTCAACCTGTAACTATATCTCAGATCAGCTACGAGCGAAGGACACGGGTCGAAGATCACGTTCTTTTCGTCGGTGATGCGGCGGGGATGATCCCGCCGTTAGCAGGGAACGGCATGAGCATGGCCTTGCATGGCAGCAAGCTGGCGTATCGGAGTATCGATGCATTCCTGAAAGGGCAGGTCGCCCGCCATGAGCTGGAGCAAGAATATACCGACCGATGGGACAGACAATTCGGAAGACGGCTTTGGACGGGCCGGCTATTGCAAGCCTGGTTCGGGAATGAGCGTCGTACCAATCTTTTAATATCTTCGTTAAAACCTTTTCCAGGATTGGTTTCATTTTTGATCCGACAGACGCATGGCGAACCATTTTAGGACCGTACTTATAATTGCAATTGGGTTGATCGGTTCACTGTCCGGCCACGCGCAGGACTATCATGCGATCGAAGGCTCGCCTTATGCGGGTGCGATCGGTGTCGCGGGTAACCCGGCTTCCATCGTCAACACTCCCTACCCCTGGGATATTACCGTTTTTTCCCTGCAGGAAACCAACACGACCAACGCGCTGAAGTTCACTGACTTTGGCTATCTGACCCACGATACCGTCCATTATACCTGGGTTGGCGGCCGGCTGGCGCGTTACGCTGCATTCAATTTCAACGTGCATCTCTTGAATGTTCGCCTGGCGCTGGGCAGAAACCAGGCAATTTGTTTCGGCGCCAATATCCGCGGTTACGGTTCGGCCCGGACGGGGCCTGCTGAATACAACGACACGCTCCACAACATGAACCAATTCTTCAACCTCAATGAAGGAACCCAGTACAACGCTACCCTGGTAAGCAGCAGCTGGGTCGAAGGCTTCATCAGTTATGGCAAAGTGCTGCTGGATGACGCCTACGGGCGGTTGAACGGCGGTGTAACGCTGAAGGGTATGCGGGGCATCTCGGGGGCATACGCCCAGCTGAACGGAGGTCTCGTGAACCGGACCATCACGCCCGGCGACCCTCTCACCATCTACGACCTGGCGGCCGGCAGCGGCCGCTACGCCTATTCCTCCAACTATGACTATTGGAAAAAGGATCAAAGCACGATACAGAACCTAAAGGACTACCTGGGTCATACCAGGGTAGGAGCAGCCGTCGACCTCGGGGCTGAGTACCTCGTAAAGCCTCAGACGGTGAATGTCTATGGCGAAGGCGACAGCTATTATGACTATGATTGGAAGATCGGGGTCTCTCTGTTGGACATCGGGTACAATCAATACCGGTACGGATCGCAAAGCAGGGTGATCGGTGATCCAAAGACAAATGTGACGGATTCGGCGTTGAATGAAAAGTTCGCTCGCTTCAACACCCTGGCCGGCTTCAATGACAGCATGTCGACCATCGTCAATTCATTCAATTCCATCCCCGGCGGATTTAAAGTCTGGAATCCCGCCCGGCTGGTGATTAATGTAGACCGGCCGCTCCCCGGTCATTTTGCAGTGAATACCAACCTGACACTAAATCTTGGCGGATCGAACAAGGGGCAACGCTTTTTTACAAAGGAGATCACGCTGCTTTCCGTCACGCCGCGCTGGGAGGTCAGGCGGCTTGGCGCCTATTTACCCGTGGAGGTGACGACAGACGGGAAGGTCTGGGTAGGCGGAGCGTTCAAGGCAGGACCGCTGCTGATGGGTATCGATAACTGGTCCAACCTATTCACCAAAACGAAGATGGCAAATGGCGGCATCTACCTGGCATTAGTGATCCGGCCTGGAAAGGGGTTCTCGTTCAAAGAGGAGAAGCGATATACTTGCCCGGTGAATTAATTTTTCAATAAATTTTGAAAGTTCAGAAACTTCATCTACCTTTGCCCCATGCAATTAGCAGAAGCAAAAGCAAGATTCATCGCAGATTGGGGCCGGTTCGGCACGAATTGGGGGATCAATCGGACAATGGCGCAGATCCACGCGCTGCTCCTGGTCAGCCCTGATCCCCTGGGCGCCGAAGAAGTCATGGAAGAGCTGAGCATCAGCCGCGGCAATGCCAATATGAATCTGAGGGGACTGATCGACTGGGGCCTTGTTCAAAAGGTGCTGATCCCGGGCGAACGGCGGGAGTTCTTTTCAGCTGAGAAAGATATCTGGAAGGTGGCCCGGCAGATCGTGAAAGAGCGGAAGAAGAGGGAACTGGATCAGATGATCCCGGTTCTGAAGGAGTTGAGTGAGGTGGAAGGGAATCCGCGCGACAAGGCGGTGAAGACATTCACCGACACGATCCAGAACATCCGAAAGTTCAGCGAACAGGCCGATAAAACATTGGATACCATGATCCGGGCCGATGAACATTGGTTTCTCGGTAGTCTTGTCAAGTTGTTCGGAGCGGCAACCCGGTAGGGTATTTTTTTTGCCCGTGTTATTTCATTATTTATTGAAAGTTCTGAAATATTCATTCTTTAAAAAATACAATTATGTCTTACATCATCACCACCTACAGCCTTTATCTTGTCCTCACCCTCATTTTGACCATCTGGGTAGCCCGCACTCTTTTCCGCAACGGCAAAGTTTTTCTCGTGGATATTTTCCATGGCAATACCGCACTGGCGAATGCCGTTAACAATCTTCTGCTGGTTGGATTCTACCTGGTCAATATCGGCTACGCGGTGCGTACCCTTTCCGTTGCGGAAAATATCACCGATACCCGGCGACTCATTGAGATCCTCAGTATCAAAGTAGGAGCCATCATCCTTATCCTCGGTTTTATGCACTTTTTCAATATGGCGATATTTTTCAAACTGCGGAACAAGGCCCTGCAGCACCGGAAATTCAGCGCCACGCAGTTCCCGATCAATCCCACCGGTGAAACAAAAGGATAACCCGAAATCCCCACACATGAAAGACAAAAAGATCATCATCGCAGGCGGTTCAGGATTCATTGGCCAGGCGCTGGCAGCGCGCTGGGGAAAGGATAACCGGATCTTGATTCTCGGCCGCCAGGATACGCAGGCCCACAACAATTCGTATGGCCGGAAGGCTTTGACCGCCGCAGAAGGTTATCATATCACGCATTGGCGCTGGGACGGGTATCAGGTGGAACCGCACTGGGCTAAAGAGATCGAAGGCTGTGATCTGGTCATCAACCTCGCCGGGCGTAGTGTCAACTGCCGTTATAACCGACGCAATCGGCAGGAAATCCTGGAGAGCCGTGTCAATGCCACAAAGGCCATCGGGCAGGCGATCCGTGAGGCGACGATGCCGCCCAAGTTATGGCTCAACGCCGCATCGGCCACCATCTACCGGCATGCACAGGATCGACCGCAGGATGAATGTACAGGAGAACCGGGGAGCGGTTTTTCAGTGCAGGTATGTCAATCCTGGGAAAAGGCCTTTTTTGAACAGCGCACCCCCTTCACACGCAAGATCGCATTGCGCACCGCCATTACATTGGGCGAAGGAGGAGTTCTCGTGCCATACCGGCGTTTGATCAGGTGGGGTCTGGGCGGGAGACAGGGGAGCGGCAGACAAATGTATAGCTGGGTGCATGTCGAAGACATCGGCCGGGCGGTCGAATGGTTCTTTGATCATCCCGAGCTGGAGGGAGTATACAATATAGCCGCGCCGGGACCAGTCACGAATAACTGTTTCATGGCCACGCTGAGGAAGCTTGAGGGTCGCTGTTTTGGGCTGCCTGCACCAACCTGGCTGCTCAAGCTCGGAGCGGCCCTGATCGGGACAGAGACGGAGTTGTTGCTTAAAAGCCGCTGGGTAATTCCAACAAAGCTGGAGCAAACCGGATTTCGCTTCCGGTATCCGCAATTGGATGAGGCATTGGCGGCCATCCTGCGAACAAGCAGCAGGTCAAAATTGTAATAGTCTTCGTATGTCCTTACCGCCAAAAAAGACCCTGGTACTGGGCGCTTCGCCCAATCCCCAGCGATACAGTTACCTCGCGGTGCATAGACTTCGAAACGCGGGTCATCCCGTTGCGGCGATCGGCCGCAAACCGGCAACCGTCGGCGACGTCGATATCGTCACGGACAAAGCGGTAGTCACGGATGTGGATACGGTAACGCTCTACCTAAACGCCGCCAATCAGAAAGAATACTACGATTATATCCTTTCGCTTCATCCCAGGCGCATTATCTTCAATCCGGGTGCGGAGAATTCCGAACTGGAAGCCCTGGCAACCGCTCACGGCATCGAGCCCGTGGAGGCTTGTACGCTCGTGCTGCTCAGCACGGGTCAGTATTGACGAAATTTTGCCAATAAACGCTTTTTTGGTAAATTCGGCAAATCCTTCATACTATGCTTTGGCGAAAATTTAATGGTGACCCTATAGAGCTCCCCATTGTTGATGCCGTCGAACATGCCATCCGACGAGAAGCCGAAAAAGGCTATCGGTTAAAAGTCTGCATCGGCACCGACTCCCAGGTTAAAGGTCTTGAAACGGAATTTGCTACGGTGATCGTCTTCCTACGCGAAGGACATGGCGGGTTCATGTTCATCCACAATGAAAAGACAAGACATCAGTATTCGATCAAAGAGCGGATGCTGGTGGAAGTAGCAAAGAGTATCGAGATCGCATACGAGCTCTGCAATCTGTTCAGCCGGTATAATGTCGATATGGAAGTGCATGCCGACATCAATACCAACCCTCATTTCAAGAGCAATGACGCCCTGAAGGAAGCCATGGGCTATATCCTCGGGATGGGATTTGCGTTCAAGGCCAAGCCCGAAGCATTTGCCAGCAGCAGCTGCGCGAACAAGGTCGTCAACTAACGGGCAGCCCCAGCCCCGTCACTGCAACAGATCGTGACCCAACACGGTCTAAGGAATTGTCTCCCTCCCACCTTTCGCTTCTTCAAACTCCTTGCATCCACCCTTTGATTTACCTCTTCAAACTCCCTGTTCCCCGCTGTGATGCGCCTCTTCATACTCCTTGTTCCATTCTTCGATCCGGGTAAGGATCTTGTCCCGGCCCATTTTCTTTATCGTGCTGGTAACAAAATGCTCGGGCAGGAACTGCCAACCGGCGCGCATTCTGTCCAGGAAATCCTTTACATTCTTGCTGACGGTGCGCTGGTTCTCTTTGTCGGCTTTTGTAAATACAAGACAAAAAGGGATCTGCCACCGCCCCAGCGTATCGACAAATTCCAGATCGATCTTTTGCGGCGAGTGACGGCTGTCGATCAGTACAAAAACGGTCACGAGATTAGAGCGCTTCCGCAGATAGTCCTCGATCATTTTTTCCCATTTCTTCCGCTGGGCCTGGGAGACTTTGGCAAAGCCATAGCCGGGAAGATCCACGAGGTACCATTCGTCATTCACCGAGAAATGATTGATCAGCTGCGTCTTCCCGGGGCTCCCCGAGGTCTTCGCCAGTTTGTCGTACCCCGTGATCATATTGATCAGCGAGGATTTGCCGACGTTACTGCGGCCGATAAAGGCATATTCCGGCCGGTCCGGATTCGGACAATGCTGATGGTCCGGGCTGCTGATAACATAGACGGCAGATCGAATGATCATACGGTTGAATAAGGTCGTAAGATACGTATCTTTGCCGCCGCCATGGCCAACTATTCACATGACCCGATTGTCCCCTTCAAGGACTCGAAGCTGGGCAAAAAGCAACAGATCGCTGAAATGTTCGATAAAATCGCGTTTCGGTATGATTTTTTGAATCACTTCCTGTCGGGCGGGATCGATGGCTACTGGCGTAAACGGGCAGTTCGGGAATTGCGATCATCGGACCCCACCGTACTTGATGTAGCGACGGGGACTGGCGATATGGCGATCCTGCTGGCCCGTCGCCTGCCCCGGAGCCGGGTCACGGGCGTGGATATTTCGGCGGGAATGCTGGAGATCGGCCAACAGAAGATAGCCCGCCTGAAGCTTGGCGATCGCATCACCCTACAGCCGGGAGACAGCGAGGCCCTTCCGTTTGCCGGCAATTCATTCGACGCCATAACGGTGGCGTTCGGGGTCCGCAACTTCGAGAACCTGGAGAAAGGGCTGCTGGAGATGTATCGCGTTCTGAAGCCCGGCGGCAAACTGGTGGTGCTGGAATTCTCCCAGCCCCGGGTCCCGGTCATCTGCCAAGTATACCGCGCATACATGCGGCGGATCGCGCCCCGGATCGCCGGGATGGCCGCCAGCAACCGGGAAGCCTATCGATACCTTAACGACTCCGTGGAGGCCTTTCCCGAAGGAGAGGCGCTCATCCGCATCCTGGAACGCTGCGGCTACTCCCATACCGCGCTGAAAAAATTAACCCTCGGCATCTGCTCCCTCTATACCGGAGAAAAAGCCACGGACGGCAATTAGCCACCAGCATTCCTGACGCAATTAATCGCCCATTTTGTCGTTATAAGTGATCCTAAAATCGATCCCAAAATCAAGCCTATAGAGATTTATCTACCCTCAAACGCTATCCGAAATCTTAATCTACTGATTTTAAATTGATTATGAAAGCATTTGGATTTATGAAGAGGGGGATTATCCGTACTATTTTATTTCTATTCAGCCTGCTGGCTGCGGCGGCCGCCGACGCGCAACTCCGGGACCAGCTAAATCTGCCGGATCATGATTCGAAACCCTTCTATCTGGGTATCGGGTTTATGTATGAACAGTCCCATTTCCAGGTAAGCGCGCACCCAAAATTTCTTCAAAGCGATAGTGTCTTATATGTCAATCCGCTGAATTCGGGCGGTTTTGGCGTATCGGGTATGTTTACGTTTCACGTGGCCGATCACTGGGAATTTCGACTGGCTTTCCCGGAATTCATCTTTGCTTCCAACTCGTTGTCTTATCATGTTACTTTTCCCCCGGCCGGCGAGACCAACCTGGCCACAAAACAGATCCAGTCACTGCTCCTCGGGTTCCCCGCACACGTGAAATTCCTCTCGGACCGGATCAATGATTTCCGGGTCTATATGCTGGGCGGCATCAACTATCAATATGACCTTGCTTCCAATTCTTCCGCCCGCAAGGCGCAGGACCTCGTCAAGCTGAATCCGTCAGATTTCAGCGTGGAAGCCGGGATCGGGTTCCAGTTCTATTTCCCGGTATTCATTTTATCGCCGGAACTCAAGTTCAGCGAAGGGATCAAGAACGTGCATGATCGCGATCCCAATTTGCAGTATTCGAATGTGATCGACAAGCTCAAGACGCGGATGGTGGTTTTTTCGTTAATTTTCGAAGGATAGGCGAGCGAAGTTCACAAGTGTCTCCCTATTTCACGTTCACAACACGGAATCCCTGGTTGCTGAACGACGCGTGCACATGGATCCTGCCTATATCATAGGAGTTGAAGAAATGACAGGAGGCCGCGCTACACCACCAGGAACCGCCTCTGGCGTGAGCGATGTTACTTCCCTCCCCGACGTCCAATTTCCCGGTACAGAATTCGAAGACATTTCCATACATGTCATAAAGCCCCCACCCATTAGGGGCAAAGCTCCCCACAGGAGCCGTATACACAAAGCCATCCGAACTGTCCGCCTCCAGGTGGTCCGTTCCGTGCCAGATATTGGCATAGCGACCAATGGCGCTGTCGCTATTCCCGAAAAAATAGTCGGTCGTTGAACCGGCCCTGCAGGCAATCTCCCACTCTTCCAAAGTCGGCAACCGAACGTTCGCCCATTTGCAGTAGGCCTGAATGTCGCTATAACTAATGCAGGTAACCGGATGATTCATCTTGCCTTCAATGCCGCCCCGGACAACTCCGTTGGGATAACGCCAGCTGGCGCTGGAATCCTGTATCCATCTGAACTCGGGCAGGCCCGGGACGAATACCATGGCATCATGCCTCCGCTCCGCATCGGTAACATATCCCGTGGCCGAAATGAATTTCTCAAACTGGCGGTTGGTGGTCTCGTATATAGCTATATAAAAACTGTCAACGACCACCTGTCGTTGCGGATTGAGGGGAAAATGTCGTTTTCCGATGGTATAGCGGCCCTTTGGAACAAGAATGAAGCTGTCCCTGACCTGCGCACCGGCGCGGATTCCCGTGCTCAGGAAAATAAGCAAAAGGGTCAGTTTATTTGGAAAGCCCATTGTAAAAATCGGTGGCCCGCTGGATGATCAACGCTTCGTTTGCTGAATTGAATTGCAAGGAGCCCACGTAGTAGCTTTCCTTGCCGGCATAAAGCTTACTATACGATACGGATTCCATGAATGGCGGATATTTATTATTGCGCATCAGCAGCATCAATACGGTAAGGATGTCATGGTCCCTCTTCTGGAGATTATACATGCTGATCAGGAAGGGGATCATGGAGGTGGCATTGATATCCACGATCACGTGTTTGTAGTTCAGTCCGATGCGCTTCACCCTGCCAATGCTCTCAGTCATCAGCGCAATGACCGAATCCTTGTTGTCTTTGAAAAAGTCGCGCTGGCGGTCGCTCCATCCTTCTTCCGAGAAGAGGCGGGGTAGATTTCCAAATATCTTCTTTTCCTCGTCGGGGACGGGCATATCGATGTCACAGTTCTGGTAAAAGGATTCTCCATAGATCATGTTATACGTAAATTTTTCGCGCAGGGAAAGCGGCTGGTAGAGCTTGGGGGGAAGCGAGTCGACACCAGAGTCATCCTCGTCCTCCCGTTTGACGGTTTTGACTTTTATCAGGCGCTGGACCTCTGCCAACCCATAGGGCGGCGTGGTCGTGTATTGCCTGTACGAGTGATAGGCGCGGCTGGCGGGGCCCGGCTCCTTTTCCTCCTCCTGGGCGACGCAATGCCAACATATTCCTATAGTCAGCAGGGTTATAATGGTCTTTTTCATATGCGGTTTAGTTTACGTTCAATAATCGTATTGCCTCCTGAACATATTGATCCGGATACCGGCCGTCAACGTCGTGGAGCTGGACGAATGATACGTATTGGTAGGGTCATTCACCGAAAAGCGGCGGTACATAGCCGACAGGTCCAGATAGACATTCTCCCTCCATTGATAAGACAAAAGTCCGGACAGGTTGATTGTCTTGGCGGGAATTCCGGAGCCGATGGTGAAACCATAGTCGCGGGGCCGCGTCAGGTAGTCCTCGAAGATATTGCCGCCGAAGTTGACACCCGCGGAATCCAAACCTTGCTTGTACCAGATGACTTTACCCTCGAGCGTCCATTTGTAAGAAGGTTGATAACGTGCAATCGCAATCAGCTCCTCGAAATTCGCGCCCAGCGGGTGCGCCAGGGGTTGATTGTAATGGCTGTAATTGTCGATGGAATCGTTGTGCTGGTAGGTGTATGGACGCACCACGTTCGCCTCGAATTGCAGGTCGAAATTGCGAAGATTAAAGGCATTGATGTATTTTAACCCGGCCTGAAGACCCTGCTTGTTGGCCCAGTATCCGTCTGAATAATGCAAGATCTGGTGCAGAATGAATTCATCGATCAGCAATTGCCCGTAGAGCTGCACGCTATGGCCGATATTCAATTTGGCGTCCAGCCCCGCAGTTGTCTTGTCCGGACTGCCATTCTGCTGTTGCGCCGAAACCAGGAAGACAACGGGGTTCAGATAAGAGAAGGCATAGCCATTGGTTCGGGTAAAGATGACGTTTTCAAACAGGCCTACGGTCATCCAGGGTAAGACATTGATGCTAAGATGGTGGGTAACGCCATATTTTTGGGGGTAGACATAATTTGAATCATTGACGATGTGTTGGTCAACGAGCTGCATATACATCACCTGGTAGTTCAATTTCCAGACGCGGGTATTTATCTTGATAAAGGAATAGGGCGCCGCATAGTCACTTAGAAAGAGGCTGCGATAGCCGTCACCGATGAAGTTCTTGTCATAGCCGATCTGAAAGTCAAAATATTTTAAGGCATTGAAATAGATCGAAGCCCGGTTATCGTAGTAATCATACGCGTCTTTTTTGAAACTTTGCCAATAACCGGCGCCAGGCACGGCCTTGAACTGTACTGCCCGTTGCTGAAAGAAGGTCGGACCTCTTTCCTGGTTGTCGGTAAGATAGGCCGAGAAGCCAATTTTACCGCCGATCATCCCCCGGAGGGTCAGCCCCTTTGCATTCAGGAATACACGCTCATTATTCCCGCTTTCGATAGATTGTGTCTCTTCGATGGCCGGATCAATCGCCAGGAAAAAGTCATTCTCCTTCACGGCATAGAAATTTGCCTTCTCCGTATAGAAGGTGTGGAACCAGGGTGTTTTGCTGGCGAAGCTTGCATTGTTCCAGCGGCTCCATTCGATGTTGTTGACGAGAAGGGAATTGAGCGTTGCCTGGTCAACCGGGGAAAGATGGTAAATATCATCATAGGGATAGTTCTTGCTCAGCGAATCGGCCATCTCGGCCATCCGTACCGCAATCTTGCGGCTGATCGGCCGGTCCGAGCTGAAGTTCAGCGTAGGGTTGGTTTGCTGGAGGATCTGCATCCGGTCCAGGAAATGTTCATAGGCAGAACCCTGGGGAAGAAAGCTGGATTGGGAAAAGCTGGCAGCCGGCAGAAAGAAAAGGGTCGCCCCGAGAATTATCCTCTGCCCGGGGATTATCCTCTGCCCGGGAATTATCTGCCGCCCCAAAATTATCTCCCGCCTTAGAAGGGTTTTAATAAATTGCATCATAAAGGGTCAAAATTAAGCACGACCAATTTTCTCTATGCGTAATTACCTGATCAGGAACGCTTATATAGTCAACGAAGGTAGGATTAGTACAGGAGATTTGCTAGTTAAAAACGGCCGGATCGAAAAAATCGGGCGCGACCTCCAGCCCGCGTTCGCGGTTATGGAGATCAACGGAGATGGAAAATTTTTATTGCCCGGCGTGATCGATGATCAGGTTCACTTCCGGGAGCCCGGACTAACGCATAAGGCTACCATTTATACCGAAGCAAAAGCCGCGGTGGCCGGGGGTGTCACCTCTTTTATGGAAATGCCCAATACCATCCCCCCGGCATTTACGCAGGAATTGCTGGAGGATAAGTATGCGATCGGCGCGCGAAGCTCGCTGGCCAACTATTCCTTCTATATGGGCACGTCGAACGATAATGCGGAAGAAGCGCTCCGGACCAATGAAAAGCGACGGGATGTCTGCGGCCTTAAGATCTTTATGGGGTCCTCCACAGGAAATCTCCTCGTTGACAACTATCTTACACTGGACAGGCTTTTCCGGGATAGTGAGGTGCTGATCGCGACGCATTGCGAGGACGAGAAGATCATCCGGCAAAACCTGGAACGCTTGAGACAGGAAGGGCGGGAACTCGTGGCGGCCGACCACCCCGTGATCCGCGACGCCGAAGCCTGCTTCGAGTCTTCGCTGACAGCCATTCAGTTTGCAAAGCGACACAATAGCCGGCTGCATGTCTTTCACCTTAGTACCGAAAAAGAAATGCAACTCTTCACCAACTTGCTCCCGCAACAGGAGAAGCGGATCACGGCGGAGGTCTGCGTGCACCATCTGCATTTTACAGCGGATGACTATGCCCGGCTGGGGAACAAGATCAAGTGCAATCCGGCGATCAAGGCTCCGCATAACCGGGAGGCGCTGTGGGCAGCTTTGCTGGATGACCGGCTGGACCTGATCGCAACGGACCATGCCCCCCATACCCTGGAAGAGAAATCCGGCACGTATGACAAAGCGCATGCGGGGCTGCCGCTGGTACAGCATTCGCTGCTACTCATGCTTCACTACGTGCAGGAAGGGAGGATCAGTTTGGAAAAAGTCGTGGAAAAGATGAGCCATGCGGTAGCGGTCTGCTTCCAGATCGCCGAACGGGGATATATCCGGGAGGGATATCACGCGGACCTGGTCCTGGTGGACCTTGAACGGCCCTCTGTCGTCGAGCGGGGAAACATCCTCTACAAATGCGGCTGGAGCCCGCTGGAAGGGTTCCGGTTCCCGGCCACGGTGACCCATACGTTCGTAAATGGCCATTTGGTCTATGGAAATGGGATCTTCGATGAATCTCAATGGGGCCAGCGGTTACAGTTCGACCGGTAACCTCGCGGGCGCCCATTCGACCGATATTATGGAAATCGATAATACTACCTACGAGGACCTATCCCTATTCAGCCGTCATGAGGAATATTCCCTATTCCATAAGCTGAATTTCACCCAGACCCAATCCGGCAGGGATCTGCTGCAGGAGTTATTCATCAACCCGCTCGACAAATTGGAAGATATCCACGCCACGCAGCGGACCATTGGGCGAATCCTGGAAATTCTGGATCAATGGCCCCCCACCATCAGCAACGGAACCATCATGGTGATGGACAAGTTCTACGAAACGGCTATCGACGATATCCCCGCTGCCCACAACCTCCCTGCAGCACTTGGCTACAAGTTCTTCCACACCGCCGACTATGCGATGGTCCGGTATTCGGTCGGGCATTTTGTAGACTTTGTCCGGGGAATGAACCAGCTGGTAAAGCTTTTGGACGTTCCGGATAATCCCCGGCTATTGAGCGAGCTGCTGGAGCGCGCACGAAGGCTGCTGGACCAGGAGGTGCTGCAAGCAATGGCGAAGACCGCGCCGGGTACCAAATTAAATCCGATCCAGATCATATATTATGGTCACTTTGTCCGGTTACGGTTCAAGACCGCCATGCAGTCGTTGATCGAAATCCACAGCCGGCTGGATGCCTGGTATTCGATGGCGATGGCAACCCGGCGCTTCCAGCTGAGCTTCCCGGTATTCGTCGATCAGGCCGAGCCTTACCTGGAGGCGACGGCACTTTATCATTTGCTGGTGCCGCAGGCAGTGTCGTATGATGTCCGGCTGGACAAGGACAGCAATTTCCTGTTTCTTACCGGGGCCAATATGGCCGGCAAAAGTACATTCATCCGCTCAGTTGGCGTCGTAGTCTTCCTGGCCCATCTGGGGATGGGGGTTCCGGCGGCAACCATGCGGTTGAGCCTCTTCGATGGTATCCTCAGTAACATCAATGTGGTGGACGATCTCGCCAAAGGAGAAAGCTTTTTCTTCAATGAAGTACAACGGATCCGGAACACCCTCGCGAAGATCGGCAGTCAAAAGAAATGGCTCGTGCTCATCGACGAGCTCTTCAAAGGCACCAACGTCCAGGATGCGATGAAATGCAGTACTACCGTTATCAAAGGTCTCATCCGCATCCGAAAGTCCCTGTTTATCCTTTCCACGCACCTGTATGAGATCGGGGATGAGCTGAAAGGGTATCCGAATATTTTGTTCCGGTATTTCGAGACCAATGTCGTAGATGACCAATTGGAATTCAGCTATCAGCTAAAGGAGGGGATCAGCAATGACCGGATCGGCTATTTGATCCTTAAACGGGAGAAGGTGGTGGAAATGCTGGAGAAGTTGTAAGGAGGACCGGAGGCCATGCGGGGAAGGGGGGATGTGTTAATGGCAAGGCAAAAGTTCGCAAAATGCGTACTTTTCGTCTTACGCGGCGAGTTGCCGCAGCCTTTTCGGCCAGACATGGAATGCCTAAGTAATTGAATATGTTTGCCTAAGAATAGAGGGCGCAGCAGTCGACCGGGTGAAAGCTGATGAATTTCGAGGCTGAAGTTCGCATTTTGCGTACTTTTTTTCGTTTGGAAAGACAACATCCTCGCCATTCTCGCAACAACTTCATCCCATTCGGGCAACAACTTCATCCCATTCTCGCAACAATTTCATCGCCGTTCGCCCGACAATTTCATCGCCGTTCGCCCGACAATTTCATCGCCACTGGCGTGAAACTTTCCCGTGGAACGCAAAGCAAGTTTTCGGCCCCGATTTCAATTTATTTTCTAGGTTTACCGGCTAAACGTTTTTGGAATGTTGGTGAAGCTGTTCGGTAGTGCAGTGTATGGCGTAGAAGCGATCACCATTACCATCGAAGTGAATGTGACGGAGGGACTTCATACCTATGTGGTCGGGCTGGCCGACAGTGCCGTGAAGGAAAGTATCCAGCGGATCGAGAGCGCCATCAAAAGCAATGGCTATTTCATGCCGCGTACCAAGGTGGTGATCAACCTGGCGCCGGCCGGCATCCGGAAGACAGGGTCTGCATTCGATCTGCCGATCGCCCTCGGCGTGCTCGCGGCCAGCGGCCAACTGCCGGCGGATATGCTAAAGGACTATGTGATCATGGGGGAATTGGGGCTGGATGGCCAAATCCTCTCCATCAAAGGTGCGCTGGCGATTGCAATCCAGGCGCGGAAGGAACAATTCAAGGGGCTTCTTGTCCCACGATCGAATGGTACGGAAGCCGCTATCGTCAACCGGCTGGAAGTATTTTCATTTAGCCATCTCCGGGAGGTTATCGCGTTCTTCCGGCAGAAATCGAATTTTCAGCCGGTTATTGTAGATGCCAGGGCCGCCTTCCAATCCGCCGTACCTCCTCCCGATCTCGATTTCAGCGATGTGAGAGGGCAGGACGGCATCAAACGGGCCATGGAGATCACCGCGGCGGGTGGTCACAATATCATCCTCGTCGGGCCGCCCGGCGCCGGCAAGACCATGCTGGCCCGGAGACTGCCAGGCATCCTGCCGCCGCTAAGCCTGCAGGAAGCGCTGGAGACCACCAGGATCCACAGCGTGGCCGGTAAACTGACAGAGAACACGACCCTGCTCTCGCAACGCCCCTTCAGAAGCCCGCATCATACCATATCCAGTTCGGCGCTGGTTGGAGGCGGCATCTATCCGCAGCCCGGGGAGATCTCGCTTGCTCACAACGGCGTTCTGTTTCTCGATGAGCTGCCGGAATTCGACCGGAGTGTACTGGAAGTAATGCGGCAGCCGATGGAGGAACGCAAAGTACTCGTCAGCCGAACAAAGCAGTCGGCGGAATTCCCTGCTTCCTTTATTCTCGTGGCGGCTATGAATCCCTGCCCATGCGGCTATTACGGTCATGCGACGAAGACCTGCAACTGTCCGCCGGGAGCGGTGATCCGGTATCTCAACAAGATCTCCGGGCCATTGCTGGACCGTATCGATCTTCAGGTGGAGGTCATTCCGGTGCCCTATGAACAGGTGGCCAAAGACGCCATAGGTGAATCTTCGGGTCAGATCCGGGAGCGGGTAATCACAGCGCGGGACCGGCAACGCCGGCGCTACGAACGAATGGGCTTCTACTCCAATGCGCAGATGGCAAACAAGGCCTTGCGACTGTGGTGTAAAGCAGACAGAGCGGGACAGAAGCTGCTGCGGAATGCTGTAGATAACCTGGGATTGTCGATGCGAGCTTATGACCATGTCCTGAAAATAAGCCGTACCATCGCGGACCTGGGCGGGGCCGACCATATCAACGAAGAACATCTGGCAGAGGCGCTCCAGTTCAGGAACCTCGACCGCGACGGCTGGGGCGGATAAGGCGCTATTTGCGGCGGCGTTTTTTCGAGAGGCTCGGCGAAGGACCCGGCGCGGGTTTGCTTTTGCCGGGCGCAGGCGTAGGGGCGGACTTCCCGGACGCAGTGACAGGCTTCACGGCCGCAGCGCCAGCCACAGCCTTCGCCCCCGCAACCGATCTTCCGATCACGACAGGATCCCCTTCCCAACGGGAGATCCATTTAGAAAGGCGGATCAGGGCCGCATTGTTGGCGAGGTACAGAAGCAGCAGCGGAACCATCTTGAAGAATTCCCGCTTGGTGGTATCGTTCAGGTCGATCAGTGGAAGGACAAACCCGAGCGCGCCGAGCCCGAGATAAAATATCCCTATCGCATAAAGCCAGTTGCGGGCGTCCCGGCTATAGCGGCCGGGAACGAAAAATTCGACGATCAGCAGGCCGGCAGCGACGAAGAAAATATAACCCCATAAATGGACCCCGAAGACACTGACGATCAGCCGCGTCGCCATATCCGAATACCGCTGGAAGAGGGGGCTCCAGTCAGAAAGGTGCGTGTTCACCAAACTTCCAACATCATAATGGGCCGGAAGATAATGCCCGATATAAAGCGGGCCGGGCAGATAATACCCCAGCGCCGATGGCAACAGGAAATACAGACAGGCCAGCGCCATCTTTCCCGCGGGCAGGCGTCCGCGATACATCGCCAGCAAGATGGGTGGAAGAAAAAGTAGAGAAAAGATCAGCGTCTCAGACCGGATATAGGTCGCGATGCCCATGAGAAGCCCGGAGAAATAGAACCATGTCGCCAGCTTGTTCCGAAAATATCCGAACAGGAACCAGAGGCTCAGGAAAAAGAAGATCATGTTGCTGTAGTCGTACAAGATCATGAACGTATACGCATACATCTCGGGCGTCATCAGGAACAACAGCAGGAGCAAGCCGGCAATGATGGGATGTAGTTTTTCCTTCAGCGCGTGGTACAGGAAGACGGTAAAGCTGACAAAGACTGCACTCAGCCAGATCTGACCGAAAGGAAATCCGGCCATTTTGCAGATCATCTGAAGGCTGATGAGGTAGGGTGATTTGAATTGGTTGTTGGTCGTCGAGAGGTCAACGTCAAAAAAAGAATTGATCATCGAATGCTCACGTACGGCGAATTCGGCGATGGCCTCCGGACCCGAAAGCGCATCGCGGGATGTAGGCGGGAGATAATAACATCTCCAGATGCTCACGATCGCAAAGAAAGCGAAAATGGCCAGGAAGGGGAGTTCATAGGGAAGCAGCCGGAACGGGCGCGGTTTCAATGACTGACGGAAAGCCGTAAAGCCTTCCCGGCGGATGCGAAGAATGCTGGGGGTATTCAGCGCCAGCGCTGCCAGGATCAACACGCCAAAGACTGCGGCAGGCGTGAGCGGGATAAAGAGCAGCTGCATGAGGAACGGGACCAGCGATGCAACCGCCACACCGAGCAGCACGGAAAGGGTGATCATATAGGCGGTCTTCAGCCGCAGCCGGAACAACGTCAGCACCCCATAACCTGCCACCAGGTAATAGAAGAGTAAGAGCAAATAGGAGATAAGCAGCATGGGTTATAATATAGGAGTAAATTTTCGATAATACGCCAAGACCTGCTTCAATTGTTCCGGGGTACGGATCGCCTCCAACGCCACGCCCTTCTTCGTCACCCTGACCAGGTAGTTGGCCCTGCCGACATCCGGCGAGTTAGTCCAAACGCCTTCCAGTCCGGTATAGTAGTAAAATACCGCCGGTTCCGGAGCCCTGACATTCGGATAGATGTGCAGCGAGTCGCGGTAATAACTGTTGGGCTCGAACAGGATGACGGGGTTGGCAAGATGCTTGCTTTCCACCGCCTGCTTCACGCTGATGGAAATAACATAGGGAACACCGTATCTGCTCTTCCTGATCCCGGCCACATCCAGCGTGTCGCCCTTCTCGGTCAGCAAATCATTCCAGTATTTGACAGGCTTGTCCTTGAACCAGGTGGCGTAGTATCCCGCATTCAGCGTGATCAAAATGAGGAGAAAGGAAATAAAAGTTAATAGGAGGCTCTTCATAATCGAATATACTTGTTGTCCTGCTCGTTTCTCGTTAACGGGCCGTTATACCAGATCATTCTTCCGTAGCTGCGTCACGGCATAATCAACCGCCCGCGCGGTCATCGCCATATACGTCAGAGAGGGATTCTGCGTAGACGTAGAGGTCATGCAGGCCCCATCCGTCACAAAAACATTCTTACACGCATGCAGCTGGTGCCATTCATTCAGCAACGAGGTCTTTGGGTCTTTACCCATCCGAACTCCCCCCATCTCATGGATATCGAGCCCCGGGGCCTGTCCCGAATCGCTGGTCTTGATATTGGTAAAACCCGCGGCGGAATACATCTCTGTCATTTGCTTATTGAAGTCCTTCAGCATTTTTTCATCATTGTCGTCATAGCTGATGTTGATCTTCAGCTGGGGAATGCCCCAGTCATCTTTGAGGACGGGATCGAGGCTTACCTGGTTTCTTTCTTTGGGAATTGTTTCCCCCATCATGTGCGAGCCGACACGCCAGGGTCCGAGCTTCCCGCCGGAAAGATGTTGTTTCAATGTCAGCCCCACGCCGTCGGTCGGATGATCGAAGGACCGGAAAGCGGAAAATCCGGCGGCATAGCCGCGGAGGAAATCGGCATCCTTGTCCTGCCGGTAGAGATTCCGGAAGCGGGGAATATAGGCGGCCGTCGGGCGCCGGCCATCCGTCGTTCGATCCGGGAATCCGTCGTACTCCGCGGAGATATGCCCCCGATAATTATGGAAAGCCACATATTTGCCCAGCAGGCCGTTATCGTTACCGATACCATGGGGGAAACGGCCGGAAACGGAATTGAGCAAAATGAGGCTGGTGTTCAATGTCCCGGCATTCACGAATATAACCGGCGCAAAGTATTCAAACGTCTCCTTGGAGTGGGCGTCAACGACACGTACCCCCGTTGCACTTCCCTTCCGCTCGTCATATAGGATGGATTGCACAACAGAGAATGGCCGCAGCGTGAGGTTGCCCGTTTTCTCCGCCCAGGGGATGGTCGTGGAATTGCTGTTGTAGTAACCACCGAAGGGGCAACCGCGCTGGCATAGGTTTCTTTTCTGACACTGACCTCTACCCTGCTGGAGGTGCAGGGCCGTCGGTTCGGTGAGATGGGCGCAGCGGCCGTAGATGACCGGGCGATCCTTGTAGTGCTTCCGGGTAAATTCGGCAAAATAGGTCTCCACGCAGGTCAGCTCCAACGGTGGTAGAAATTCCCCATCCGGCAGTTGTGGCAGGCCGTCCTTATTGCCGGAAATACCCACGAATTTTTCGACGTAACTATACCAGGGAGCAAGATCCTTATAACGAATGGGCCAGTCGGTAGCATAGCCGTCGCGGACCGGCCCTTCGAAGTCAAAATCGCTCCAGCGCTGGGTTTGCCGGGCCCACATGATCGACTTGCCCCCGACCTGGTAGCCGCGGATCCAATCAAAAGGCCGCTCCTGGACATAAGGGTGATCTGTATCCTTTACAAAAAAATGCATGGCATCCTCACGGAATGCATAACACCGGCTGACCGACGGATTCGCCTCGCGGACGTCATACGGGATCTCACCCCGGTGCGCGAATTCCCAGGGCATCAGATTGGTCGTCGGATAATCTTTGATGTGGCGGACATCGCGGCCTCGCTCAAGCACGAGGGTCTTGAAGCCTTTTTCAGTAAATTCTTTTGCGGCCCAGCCCCCGCTCATTCCCGAGCCGATGACGATGGCGTCGTAACGATTATTCCCGATTGGATCTCCCATGACAAGTCATTTAGATAGACTACGAAACCGATTTCCGTGAAGCCGGTACAGGAACATCCCCATGCCACCGGCCGGGCACCAGTTCGTATACCTGTACTTTAGTCAGAAAATATGGTGAGGAAGTGTAAGACAAAATTGTCAGCTTCCGGACCGTCGAATAGAAGAAATTCAATTCATCTCCCGGCAGCTGCTTGTTACCGACGGAGGTCAGAACAGCCTCCCGTTGAGCACCGCCGGCTCTGACGAATGTCTCGCCGGTCGTCTTCCGCGACACTTCATCCAATTGCTTCAGCCCTTTGAAAAAGGTATCCTGATCTTTTTTGGAGGAGCAGTCATCCAGCATCTTAAGGACAAATAGGGACGCGCCTGTCTCCCTGGCTCCGGGGGTCTCCGTGGTCGGAATGAGGGTTGCCGTCAAGGCATCGAGTGTTCGCTGTCCGGCGTCGTCTACCGTAAAATTATTTAGCACCAGATCCGGCTTGGAGTGCTTGCCCGAGCAGGCAGGCAAAAGGACGATGCCGGCTGATAAATAGGTCAATTGCCGGATGGCGGTCCGTCTGTTGATGGTCATCTAAAGGATGATTTTTGCGCCGTGCCGTCTAACTTCGCTCCGCTCGGTCGGGCCCGGCTTGGTTCAGCCGGAAGATAAGACTTTTCAGGCAATCTTTTTGACCCTAACCAGTCGCTCCTCCTGGGGAATGACTGCGTGGTCCACGGGAACCGGGCGGTCGCGGTAAAAGAGGGATTTGACCATCAGCCATCCTGTCTCGACCATGATCTTGATGTCCAGCTGAAAGTTAACATTGCGGACATAATAGGAATCCCATTGATATCGCCGGAGGATGCTCTCGAAGCTGGTGGCGGGACCACGATAGCCTCTAACCTGTGAAAGACCGGTGATGCCGGGGCGGGCCATGTTCCGGAAATTATAGTTGGAGACCAGGTTGGAAAATTCCTGGGTATCTTTTAACATGTGCGGCCGCGGTCCTACGATACTCATCTGCCCCAGGAGGACATTGATAAATTGGGGGATCTCATCGATACAGGAATTACGGAGGAACTTGCCGACACGGGTTATGCGTGGATCGTTCTGCGAAGCCCGGCGGGTATCGGCATAATCGTTGACATACATCGTCCTGAACTTATAGCACCAGAAGGTCTTGCCGAGAAAGCCCACTCGCTTCTGGCGGAAGAGAACGGGGCCCTTCGAATCGAGCTTGATCAATAGAACGACGATCGGGAATAGCCAGGGAAAAATGAGCAGGATGACGATCCCGGCAGTGAGCAGATCCATAAATCTCTTGTATACCAAATAATTATAGCGATCGTTCCAGTATTCACGGATAAATTTCCAGGTTCCTTTTTCCCAGGTTTCCGGATAATAAACGGGCGATTCAACAATGGTGCTCTGCATGTTACGAAGGATTGGTTATATTCTCTTTATTAAGCTCCGCGATCGTCTCATCTCTCCCTTAGCAATAACGATGCCATTGGAGCGGCGGCAAGCGATCGTTGATTTGATAAAGCGACTGGTCGTTGGCAAAACAAGCTGATCTTCCGGGCATTGACAAACGCTGCTGTCAAAACGTTGCATACCACAATGCAATTGTTAAGCTAAAACAAATGTTCACACACGTCGGCCGGTCTGCGCGTTGAAACTCCATGTGGACGCGCTATCCAGGCAATTGTTGACAAGGGACGGAATAAGTTAAAGATTAGTTAAGAACATTCTTCGGCTCGATCCATTCCTTTCCGAGAGACATGTCCGAAAGGTCTTCGATAACGAAGATCTTGCTGAAGAGATAAGAAAGGGTTTGAACAGCAGTACGGTGCATGATACGGAGGTCCAGCCCGAAACTGGCATTGCGTACATAGAACGCATCCCACTGGTACCGGCGAAAGATCTGTTCGAAATTGAGAGCCGGCCCGCGGTAACCCTTGACCTGAGCGAGGCCCGTGATGCCGGGTTTCATCAGGTTGCGGAATTTATAAGAATCCACCACGCGGGAGAAATTGATACAATCATTATTCATGTGCGGCCGGGGCCCGACAATACTCATTTGACCGACAAGCACATTCAGGAATTGAGGCAGTTCATCCAGATTGGAATGACGAAGGAAACTGCCCATCCGGGTGATGCGGGGATCACTTTCGGTGGCCTGCCTGGTATCGGCTTCCGAATTGACATGCATCGTACGAAATTTGAGACAGAGGAACGAACGGCCGAGGAAACCAACACGCTTCTGTACGAAGAAAACAGGACCTTTCGAATCCAGCTTGATCAGCAGGAAGAGGATGGGGAAAAGCCAGCTTAAAACGAAGACCAGCACCAGCACCGAAACTGCAACGTCAACTATTCGTTTGCCCAGGAGATAGGATTGCCTTTGACGAATATACGCTCTGAAATCGACCGAACTCTTTTCTTTTGTATTCACTGCCTTCAAACTGGTTTTTCCGATACTTCTGGATCCTGTCATGTGAACAAAGGTTTAACAAAATTTGCCTTCCAAGCCTAATACTCTATTAACCAATTAATTACATTACTTATGCCCCAAACTGTCCCCTTTGACCTCTCACAGCGTAGATCGTTTAAACGGCCTCCGCGTTGTACAGCACTTTTTTTTCTGGGGGATGCCTGGCCTCAATAACACATTTTCATACAGCTTATTGCGCGGGAAAAATGAATTTTCTCAGATGTGCGCTAATCCGGACGCAAAATAACGAAAAGTTCACCGATTGCACAAATAAAGGCTGCTGACAAAGAGACCAACCACAAGAGAATGAGCGCAGCAACCGTTGAGGAGGCAACCGATGAAAATGGGAGCGCGTTTACCCCTATATGGCCAAACCGATCATCGCGGAAGCTAAACCCATCATCGCACAGTCGCCGGAGAACCCCTTCCTGGCCGGGATTCCCACCGGAAGCTGGACCGAAATTTCGCCGGATCGTCAGATGAAGATCGGCATTCTGGGTACAAGGGGTATCCCGAATACCTATGGAGGCTTCGAGCAATTCGCTCAATACCTATCGGCTGGCCTGGTGCGACGCGGGCATTCGGTGTGGGTCTACAATTCGAGTAATCATCCCTACCGGGAGAAAGACTGGCACGGAGTACACATCATCCGCTGCAGCGATTGGGAAAACAGGATCGGAACGGCCGGGCAGTTTGTCTATGATTACAATTGTCTGATGGACGCCCGGGGAAGGGAATTTGACGTGCTCCTGCAGCTTGGCTATACCAGCAATTCCATCTTTCATTCCATCTGGCCGGGTAAGGCGCTGAATGTGGTCAATATGGATGGACTTGAATGGAAGCGGACCAAGTACAGTCCGATGGTGCAGAAGTTCCTGCTCCATGCTGAACGATGGGCTGCCCGCCACGGACACGTGCTTGTTGCGGACAATCTCGGCATCCGGGATTATATCGAAAAGAAATATCGCCGCCCGGCTACTTATATCCCCTATGGGGCAGATATCCCTGACAGTTATGAGACCGGTCACCTGAGCAGATGGGGGTTGAAGCCCGGCGGATATTTTCTCGTGGTGGCCAGGATGGAGCCGGAGAACAATATCGAACTGACCATCCGCGCCTGGCTGGCTACGGGGAAAAGGAAGCCGCTCGTTCTGATCGGCGATGCCGGCAATGGGTTCGGAAGGTATCTTCGCAAAGTCTACCGGGATGAAAAGCTGATGTTCGCCGGCGCAATCTACGAGCCCGGAACGATCAATGCGCTGCGGCATTATTCGTCGTTGTACCTCCATGGTCATTCCGTCGGCGGTACCAATCCGTCCCTGCTGGAAGCGATGGCTTGCGGCTGCACGATCGCGGCACACGATAATCCGTTCAACAAGGAGATCCTTGGAAATGAGGCCTGTTATTTCTCAACAAAAGAAGACCTGGCCGCGCTGATGGGATGGCCGCCGCATAACGACCAGACAAGCGGCTGGAAGCAGTTGAATGCGGAAAAGATCCTTACCCGGTATTCCTGGGATAAGGTGATCGATCGCTACCTGCAGCTTTTCATGGAAAACGTACCGGCATGACCCCCCCTTCCTCGAATATCCAGCCGGATGACTATATTTCCTTTTCCGGTCTCCGATCTTTCCTGACCGGCATCTTTCGTTTTTTCTTCAAATGTTGCCGCCTGGCCACCGGCGCCATCCGGAACCACCCATGGTTGATCATCACGGGAACCGTGCTCGGCGGATCCCTGGGAGGGCTGTATCACACCGTTTCCGGTCAGAAGTACAAAGTATCCATGCTCGTCCAATACCGCGCCCTGGATAGGACGATCTACCGGGATATCGTGAGCGACCTCAACCAGATGATCGTATACGGATCGAGGGGGCGGGTTGCAGCCGAGTTGGGGGTCCCGCTTTCCCTTATCGAAAAGGTGAACAACCTGGGGACCGCCGACGTGAATGGCAAGCCGCTGACAGAAGAATCGGCTTCGAATTTTCCGATCTTCGAGATCACTGCGGTCCTGCGGTCTCCCGAAGGCGCTGATAGTCTGGGTACCGCGCTGATCGGCTACATCAACAGTCTCCCATATCTATATGGCGAGATTGCAGAACAAATGAAAATCCGGGAGGACCGGCTGAGCTTTATCCAGAAACAATTGTCGAATATCGATTCACTAAAGAAGAATAATCTCTCCGACCCGGCCTCCATTTACCGGCAATCCTATTCCCTCGACAGCCTTCGGGCGGCGATCCGGAGCTATCTTATTCACGGCGACCGGGCAATTTCCGAGATCACTGGCTTCCGGGCAGCCGACAAACCGCAGTCGGCGCCGGCCGCGTTCGTAGTCTTTGTGCTTGCGGTGGGCGGCTTCGGGATCGCCTTTCTGATCGCCCTGTTTCTGGAATTAAAGTTGAGGGTTCAATATTAAGAACCGATCCATGAACCCGCCGGCCAATCATATTAATAAATACCTGCCCGCCGCCCTCCTGTATTTCTTCCTGAATGGCATTTTGCTTCCGGTGGGGCTGCTGTACACAACGCTGCTGACTCCCTTGCTCCTCATCTGGGTCGCGCGTTACCGGTATATCCGGCCGATGCTCCTCTATTTCCTGCTGCTGATCCCATTCATAACCGCTCATTTTCTCCTTGGGGTCGATTGGGTGTATTATGGGTTTTCGCTGGCGCTTTCATTCAGCGTATTTGTCTTTGGTCTTGCCTTTTTTCAGTACATCACGTCCTGCAGCTCCCTCCGCGAGATCTTCCAATCGCTTCTGCTGATCAACGCCTTCATGACCGTGATCGCGCTGATTGCGCTGCTAGTTCCCGGGCTGCGGGAATTCTTCTGGTACAATAAGGCGTTTTCACGCGGCATTGAGGGTATCGAGCGGTTGAAGATGCTCACCTACGAACCTTCTTATTATTCATTCATGTTGACGCCGATCGCTATCTATTATCTGCTGAAGGCGATCAGAAACGAGCTGCCCCGGCGGGCGACCTACCTGGCGCTGGTACTTATACCGCTATTCCTTTCCCTGTCGTTCGGCGTGATCCTCGGGATGGCGCTGAGCTTGCTGCTGCTGCTGATCATCCGGGGCGGAGGACAGTTGCGGAGGTATGGCGTTTTGCGCCGGGTGGCCGGATGGGCCTTGCTGCTCCTGGCTGTCGCAGTCGTGGCATTCCTGACATTTCCCGACAACTTTATTATCCGGCGGCTGGACAATATCCTGGCGGGCAGAGACAGCTCGTTCACGGGCCGCACCCTGGACTCATTCATCCTCAGCCTGGATATCGTCCACAAAAAGAGTCTGTGGTGGGGAACAGGTTTTGGTCAATTTAAACTGCTCGGGTTGGATCGGTTCCGGGAGTTTTATAACTCCAACAAGTACACGCTTCATGACATCGTGATCCCAAATAGCATCGGCGATCTCCTCGGCAATCTGGGCTTGTTCGGGGTCGCCATCAAACTGTTTCTGGAAGGGTATTTCTTCTTCAGGACCAGAGTCATCCGAAATGATTACCGGCTAACCCTTTTCCTGTTCATTTTTGTCTATCAGTTCACCGGAAGCTTTATTTCGAATATAGCGGAATACGTGATCTGGATCCTTGCGTTCAAACCCGGCCTGTTCCCGGAATTTCAATACCCAGCGCATGAAAATACTCTTTATAGCCCGCGCCTCGCTCTATAAGAACAGGGGTGGAGATACCATCCAGCTGCTCAAGACCGCAGAGTCGCTGGATAAGCTCGGTGTCGCCGTGGATATCCGGCTGGCGGATGAAGCGATCGCTTACGCGGGTTATGACCTCCTCCACTTTTCCAACCTGATGCGGCCTGCGGATATCCTCCGGCACGCTGTAGCCTCCGGCAAACCTTATGTCGTCTCACCTTTATTTGTGGACTACTCAGAGGCCGACAGACATACGCGCAGGGGGCTCGCAAAGCTGATGCTCCGCCTGATTCCGCCGGACGGGATCGAGTATCTCAAGGTGATCTCACGACGGCTCCTCAACGGCGAAAGGATCGTCAGCCGCGGCTATTGGTGGTACGGTCAGCGCGGATCGGTCCGCCGCATCCTGCGCGATGCAGCAATGCTGTTGCCGAATTCTGAAAACGAATACCTCCGGCTCTGGCGGCGATACAAGATCGATCGTCCATACCGCGTCATCCCCAATGCGATCGACCCGGATCTTTTTTCACCCGGTCCGGAACACCTTTCACCCGATCCGGGACATCCTTCACCCGAACCGAAACCCCTTTCACCCGATCCGGGACATCCTTCACCCGAACCGGAACCCCTTTCACCCGCGGGACCGTACGTGGAACGGGAGAAGGATCTTGTCTTGTGCGCAGCCCGGATCGAAGGGATAAAGAACCAGCTGAATCTGATCCGCGCGGTGAATGGTTCTCCTTTCCGCCTGATCCTGGTCGGAGCGCCGGCGACGAATCAGCAGGCATATTTTAATGAATGCCGCAAGACGGCTGGTCCCGCCGTGACGTTCGTGGATTCGGTTCCACAAGAAGAGCTCGCCGCGTATTACCGCCGGGCACAGGTGCACGCCCTGCCAAGCTGGTTCGAGACGACCGGGCTCAGTTCGCTCGAGGCCGCAGCCATGGGCTGCGCCTTCGTCATTACCGACAGGGGAGATACCCGGGAGTATTTCGGTGACCATGCCTTTTATTGTGACCCGGCCTCCCCTGCCTCGATCCTGGAAGCGCTGACAAAGGCAGCCGGAGCCGGTCCGGCAGAGTCGCTGCGCACAAAAATCCTTGAGCAATACACCTGGAGCCACGCAGCAGCCGAAACCCTCGCCGCTTACCAAACGGTCCTGGCACGAACCTTCCCTACAACCATTTCTTCAGGATGAGCCAAATGCGGCCAAAATGCGCTAGTTTTGCCGCCCAAATACAACGCGCCACAATGGGGAAAATCTTTCGGAATGATCACCCTGAACGGTTCTTCCTTGATAAGAACATTAACTTTCTTGCCGTTCTTGCCGTCCTCCTCACCACCCTTTTCGGCTGGTTCCGTCTAAACAGCTGGTCCATCATTCTGCTGGTCATCTGCCGGTTGCTGGATGGCAACCCGGTATCGAATATAAAAACCGCCTTTGCCAACCGGCTCTTCCTGGCTTATTTCATTCTGACCGGAATCGGGGCGGCGGGTTTCCTTTACAGCAACAACTTCACCACCCAGGCCAACGCCGTATCCAAGGAATGCACCATGGTGGCCATAGCCTTTGCATTTTGCGCCGGCCCGTTTGCAGACCCGCAGAGTTACCGGAAGCTCATTACCGCCTACTGCCTGCTGCTGCTGGCCAGCTCCCTGTATTGCCTCGTGGTCGCGGGCGGCATCTATTTAAAATTGAAGGATACCAACTATTTCTTTTATCATCTCCTGACCACTCCTATCACCCAAAACGCCGTCTTCTACTCCGTATACATGCTTTTCGGCATCGTCTTTCTCCTGTCCCCGGATGGGGAGCCGCTCATTGGCCGCCTGTCGCCCCGGGGCCGGAAGCGACTTCGATACGGGCTGCTCATTTTCTTCCTGGGGATGATGATATTGTTGTCGTCCAGATTGATGCTGGTGATCCTCGTACTGATCCTGGCCGGAAATTTTTCCCGCCGGTATTCATTCCGGAAGCACAAAGCAGCCTACCTCATCGCCGGGTCCCTTTTGGTTGCCACGGTCGGTTTCCTCATTGTTAAGGATACCTTTATCCGCGGGCGATTCCTGGAGCTGGGCAATGGGGATATGAATTTTATTCACCGGGATGAATTCAGCCCGGACACCCGTCTGGGCTCCCGGGACTCCCGTTTGATCCAGTGGCGGTTCGCCGCGGAGATCCTGAATACCCACCACGCCTGGCTTTTTGGCGTCAGCTCCGGCGACAGTCAGGACCTGCTGGACCAGAAATACATTGCGGCCCATATGAATATCGGGAATCTCGCCGAAGGCCCCAGGCGGCACAACCGCGGATATCTCGGATTTAATTTTCACGACCAGTTTGTAGAGACGCTGGTGAGATCGGGGCTCGTGGGGCTTGCCGCGCTGGTGATCGTATTTATCGTATTGTTCACGGCCGTATCGGCATCCGGAACAAGAGAGGCATGGATCGTACTCCTTACCCTGACCGCCTTCTTTATCCCGGAAGCGCCCCTAACCCTGCAGCACGGTGTCTTCCTCTTCTGCTTTTTTCCGCTGCTGGTCCTCAGCCGCCCGGGCCCGGACCTGAATCGTCCAAAATTCGCGACTAAAACCTAACTTTCGCTGCAATTATGAAAAAAATAATATCTGTGGTGGGCGCCAGGCCTAATTTCATGAAGATTGCGCCCATTCATTTCCAATTCCTGAAACACTCAAATATCATTAGCCATCTCATCTGTCATACCGGTCAGCACTATGATGAAAAGATGTCCAAGATCTTTTTCGACGAGCTCGGATTGCCGAAGCCCGATTTTTACCTCGGCGTGGGATCGGGCTCCCATGCGGTGCAAACCGCAGGCGTGATGGTCGCTTTCGAAAAAATCCTGTTGGAGGAAAAGCCGGACCTTGTCATCGTCGCCGGAGACGTCAATTCTACCATCGCCTGCAGCCTGGTAGCAAAGAAAATGCATATTCCTGTTGCCCATGTCGAAGCGGGCCTTCGGAGTTTTGATCGGCAAATGCCGGAGGAGATCAACCGGATCCTCACCGACACCATCTCCGACTTTCTGTTCGTGACAGAAGAAAGCGGCATGCAGAACCTCAGGAGAGAAGGCATCGCGGATGAGAAAGTCTTCTTTACGGGGAACGTGATGATCGACAGCCTGGTCAGCAACCTGCCGCTGATCGACGCCTCCACGATCCGAAGCCAGCTGGAGATCGAAAAGGCGGAATACTTGCTGGTCACCCTCCACCGGCCCAGCAATGTGGACAGCCCCGACTCATTATCCGACATTCTGCGGCTGCTCAACAAACATGCTAAAGGCAGAAAGATCGTGTTCCCCGTGCATCCGAGGACCCGGTCCAATATCAAGGCTTTCGGGCTCGCGGACGAGATCGCGCCGGAGGTCATCCTTACCGATCCCATCGGCTATATCGATTTCGTTCACCTCGTCAAAAACGCCCGTCTCGTCATTACGGACAGCGGCGGCATCCAGGAAGAAAGCACGTTTCTCGGCATACAATGCGTCACATTAAGGGACAATACAGAACGCCCCGTCACCGTCACCTCGGGTACCAACCATCTCGCCGGAACAGACATGTCAAAAGTGGATGCGATAATCGGTGAAGTGCTCGCCGGTAAAGTGAAAAGGGGCGGTATCCCTCCCTTATGGGATGGTAAAGCAGCCGAAAGGATCTGCCAGGAACTTATTCGGCGGGGTCTCGGCAACTCTTATATATTTGCATAAATTCAATCGTATACCTCCATTCAACTCGTATGGAAAATCAACCGAAACAACAAGGCGCCGGGGACGAAAAAGACATTGACCTTGGGGTTCTTTTCACGGCTTTCGAAAGGGTCGGCCATAGTTTGGCATCCGCGATCCGGAAATTCTTTTTCTGGCTTGTCGACGGCGTGATCCTTCTCCTGATCTTCCTCCGGCGTCGTTTTCTGCTGATCCTGGCGGGCCTGCTCGTGAGCCTGATTCCAGGTCTTTATCGTTATCTGACAAAGGGCAGTCAGTATTATTCCGCCATGACCGTGAGGGCGAATTTCGGAAGCGTCCATGACCTCTATAACAAGATCGACTATTTCAATTCCCTGATCCAGTTGGGCGAGAACAAGAAACTGGCGGAACTCTTTCACCTGACGGAACCCGAAGCAGCCAGGCTTTACCGTTTTGAAATTGAGCCGGTCAAAGACGAGTTGCAGGTGACGGAAATGTATAAGAAAATGGTTTATGACGGAGGCCTCAACGATATCGCCATCGACGATGAGAATCAGAAGGACACGATATGGCCAAAGCTGGTCATGAAATACGCCGATTTCTCCAAAAAGCTGACGGATTATGATTTCCCGCTGCAAAAGATCAGTCTCTACAGCCTTTCTCCGGACGTCTTCTCGAATGCAGGCCCGGGACTTGTGGAGGCCGTCTCGGGCAACACGTCAGCGGCGGATAGAAAAAAAGCGGAAGATTCAATTGTCGGCGAACAGGCGAACCTTGTTCTTGGCTCGCTGTCCACTGCCGACACCTTACTGAAGGCATTCGGTAAAAGGATAGCGTCCGGAGAACGGACGGAAGGCCCGACCCTTTCTTTATCCCCCCAACCGGCCCATAGCCCGGAGGCCGAGCTCTTTGACAAGGAGCGGGATCTGAGAGCGTCTTTGTCGGGTTCGCGTCAGTACCTGGAGAATCATCGGCAGATCCTGGACGTCTATTCCGGCTTCAACGCCATCGGCACTCCCATCTCCCCCTTCAAAGAATCCTTCCTGCAATATTCGTTGTGGTGCCTGCTGGGAACATTGATCGTGCTGCTGTTGTTTGAAGCTTATGTGAAAATTGCGGAATTGGAGAAACGGAGACGGGGCAACACCAATACAATCTAATGCTTAAAAGGCTCGCCCTGGTAGCGCTGTTCACGGGTTCGGCCCAGCTCAGCACCTTGTTGGTCCTTAAACAACTGGGGGGTTCGATGGAGCCGGCCCAGTTAAGCTCGCTCGGCGGGATCGATTCATTGCTCAACCTGATCATCAACATCATCGCGCTGGGCTTGTTGATGTCCTCGGTGCGGGATCTCGCAATCAGTCCCGATTGGCAGGTGGAGATGGACAAGGCGCAGACGGCGCGGCTGACTTTATCCCTTTTCCTCATCCCCGCAGCGGCGTGGAGCCTTCACAACCAGGATTACTTTATTTTCCTTTTTGCGCCCATTTTCGCCCTGAATGCCGACTATGCGCTGTATGGCCGTTCCTATCCCGTCCTGGCGGCGGTTTTTGCCTTTGCAAGGGTCCTGATCCCTTATGTGGCGGTCCTGGTTGCGGTACGACTCCATCCGGCATATACCGTCCCGGTTTTTTTCGTGAGCTCCGTTTTGGTCTATCTGGGGTCGGGGATATTCATCACCCGGTTCCTGGGCCGCCCTTTCTGGCAACGACCTTCCTGGAAAAGCCTGCATCTTTATTGGAAAAGTCTTAACCTGGGAGTTGCCAGCTTGTCTTTTTATTTCATTGGGCTGGGTCTCATTACCGTTGCCGTATATTTCTACGATGACCGGGTCGTCGCCGCAGCCTATGTCGGATGTAAGTTATACATGATCTTCAAGGGAGTCCTTCGGATCATCAGTCAGTCCTTCATCCGGGAAATGATCAACCCCGCCGTCCAGTTGCAGGTGGACCGGCTTGCCGGCTTCGCAGGTTTCCTTTTCCTGGCAGGCGTATTGATTTATCCCTCCACTTTCCTGAAGCTTTTTCTGAGTAAGGCGTTGCAATTCGACAAGAGTATGCTGATCATCCTGGCCCTGGCCGGCCTGGTCTCGGCCGTACTGCTCAGCTTAACCAGCCGGGCCATTCTCGAAAAAAAAGACAGGGCTTACGCCATTGTTACCGGTACCGCTTCGGCGGCGGCCATCGCACTTTGCGTCGTTCTTTCCTTTTTCGAAAAAACTCCGGCAAGTATTTTCTCGGCCATCTTCGCAGGAGAGCTGCTGAGCGTGATTGGCCTGATCTATCTGTACCCCAACTGGAATGACCTGGCCCGGCGAGCGGCGATATGGGCAAAATATACCTTACTTGCCGCAATACCACTGGGGGTCAGGTCGGTCTGGGGCGACACATCGGTCGCGTTTTTTTCCGGGATGGGATTGATGGGGGCCACCTTTCTGCTGGTCTTCCATAAAAAACTCCGGCTGTAAAGTAAATCAGATCCATGCGCGTACGCAGCTTCCCCATAATGAACTCCCTTCGGCCCGAGAATCTCTTCCGGCTCGAGACCCTCATCGTACTCTACTTCCTGGCGCTGCTTTTTTTCGGCAAAGCCTTCACCAAATTCGTGGTGATCGGTCCGCTCTATCTCCACGATGCCGTTCTGCTCCTGATCACGCTGCTCGCGATCAACCGGGGCAGGATTGTGGCACGCTTCAATTCGATCTGGCTTTTACTGGCGATCGCGCTAATATACCTGCTGGTCTCCTGCCTCTTCTTCCATCTGCCGGGACCGATCCTGCTCATCGCGTTCAGACAATTCAATCTTTTCCTTTACCTGGGATGCACCTTCGTGGTTTTCAACTGCCTGGTCAGGAACAAGGCCGACTTGTCCAAACCGCTGGCGCTGATCCGGCTCATCTCCATTCTTTCCGTATGGCTTCAGGTAGGATTGATCTTATACGGGAAACTTTTCGTCCCCGGATTCTCCCTTTTCGGAGAAGGCGATTATAATTATTTTTCCCCGCTGGCGGTATTTGGGATAATCACCTACAGCGCGATGGTACCGGCTTATGAAAAGAACATCTACCTCCGATGGGTCAAGCTGATCTTCGCGCTATTTTTGTCCACTACGATCGGCCATTCCTCCGCCTTCCTGGCGGTATTCATCGTCATCCTCGTCTATTTCCTCACCCGGATCAGACCGTTACACCGATTCATCGCCGTCGGAATTTGCCTGTCCGCCGTCCTGGCGCTTGAGCTACTGCCGTCGTTCCGGGATGCCAACGCCAGCTGGAGACTGCTGTACTGGAAACACGTGCTGAATAATATCGTATTTCAACATTACCTGATCCTGGGAAACGGCTTCGGCCGGCCCTATATGACCTATGATTATGCAGTGTACATCAACAGTGTGCTCCATTCCCCCATCATGCTCGACGAGCTGTATCCCATGGCCCGATACCTGGCCCCACCGCACAATTCACTCCTGACCATTATGTTCCATGTCGGCCTCTTGCCGACACTGCTGCTGTTCATTCCGCTTGGCCGATTTTTTACCCGCATCCTGCTAAAGCCTCGCTCCGCGGACCCTTCGGTTAATTTCCTGGTATATGCCCTGGCCGGGTGTTTTGGCTGGGTCCTTTTCAATGTCATCCTCGAACTGCCCCACTCCGCCACATTCTTCTGGCTCGTTTATATGACGACCGCCTATGCCCTCAAGGTCGAGAAAACACCCCCCACGTCGCCCGCCACTTGAGATTTTTAACGCATCTTTGCGCTTCGATGCACAAAATATTATTTCTGGTCCAGCTTCCGCCTCCCGTTCATGGCGCAGCGATCATGAATGAAATAGTGGTCCACAGCAAACTCATCGGCGAACATTTCGAAAGCCGGCATGTCGATATCGGCGCTTCGGACAAGTTAGAAGATATCGGGAGGTTCTCCCCATCCAAACTTCCCGGTGTCGCCCGTACCCTCACACGGATCATCCGGGAGTTGTTTGTTTTCCGGCCGCAGATTGTCTACCTGACCCTCGCGCCCTCCGGATTCGCCTTCTACAGGGATGTACTGTTTGTATCCTTCATCCGGCTTTTCAGACCGGAGCTTGTTCTGCATCTGCATGGGAAAGGTATTCGGCAGGGTGCGGAAAAAAGCCGGTTATTCAGGTGGCTTGCCAGTCGCCTGTTCAAGCACAGCCATGTCATCTTCCTGTCGGAAAGACTCCGTTCGGATGCCGCCGGTTTTCGCACCCGGAGTTCGTATGTTGTCAACAATGGGTTTCCGGACGATCCGGTTCCCCTGAGCGCGGCACCGCACGATCCGCCCGAGCTCCTCTACCTGTCCAACTTTGTACGAACCAAAGGCGTGCTTGATCTCATCGATGCCCTCCGGATCGTTGCACAAACCCATTCCCGTTTCCATGTCAAACTGGTGGGCAGACCCGTCGATATCAGCATGGACGCGCTGGAAGAATATGTCCGGGAGAAAGGTCTCGAGAGTAAAGTATCGGTGCTTGGCCCCAGATATGGCGGAGAGAAGGTCGGACTGCTCAAGGACGCCGATATTTTCATCCTGCCAAGTTACAATGAGGCCTTCCCCCTCTCCGTCCTGGAGGCCATGAAATTCGGTCTTCCTGTGATCAGCACGATTGAAGGCGGCATCCCCGATATGATCGATGCGGGTCGGGACGGTCTCCTGTTCCCCAAGCGGGACGTCGACGCCCTGGCCCGGGAGATCGTTTTCCTGCTGGATCATCCGGAAGAAAGGCGGTCAATCGGCGAGGCAGCCAGAAAAAAATTTTTAGCGAGATTTACCGTTTCTGTTTTTGAACGGAATTTGCTGCAGGTCTTCCGACAGATTTGCGCGTCTTCCTAACGAACCATTTTCATTATGTGCGGCATAGCGGGTTTTATCAATTTTGAGCAGGCAGGCGATCTCGCGCAGATGGCCTTGAAAGAACAAGCCCATCGCGGGCCGGACAGCCACCATATATGGGCCGCTGACAACATTACACTTGTCCATCTGCGATTGTCGATCATCGATCTGGACGCCCGGTCGGACCAACCTTTTATCAAGAACGGGCTGGTCATGGTTTTCAATGGCGAGATCTACAACTACCGCGAACTGCGGTCACGACTAAAGGATGCCAATCCGGCCCTGGAGTTCCGCACCGATTCCGACACGGAGGTCCTGCTGGAATGGTACCGCCTCAGAAGGGAGGGGTGCCTGGCCGATCTCATCGGAATGTTTGCATTCGCCATTTATGACCTGACCGAAAGGACCCTCTTCCTGGCCAGGGACCATTTCGGGATCAAACCCCTGTTCTATACGTTCATCGGCGAGCGCCTCGCCTTCGCTTCCGAGCTGAAGGCGCTGGTGAAAATCCCCGGATTCAACCGCACGATCAATCCGCTCGCACTGGTCGGTGCAATGAACTATCTATGGGTGCCGGGAAATGAGACGATGTTCGAAGGATGTTCCAAGTTGCCGCCGGCCCATTTCCTCCAGCTGGATCTATCCGGTTCCTCACTGCTCCCCACAATAAAGGAATATTGGAAACTCGACACCAACGTTGTCCGCCAGGACGAAAAAGCGACGATCGAAGCGCTAACCCAATGTTTGGAGGCCTCCGTCCGCCGACATATGATCGCCGACGTCCCGGTAAGCAGCTTTCTGAGCGGAGGACTGGACTCTTCGCTCATTTCCGTTATGGCGGCGAAGACGGGCGTCAACCTGTCCACCTATACGATCGGCACAACAGAGGAGGACAAAAAGGTCGAAAAAATGCCCGCCGATGAAAAATACGCCCGCCTGGTGGCCCGACAATTCCACTTCGATCATCACGAGATCGTCGTCAAAGCCGATATCATCAACGACCTGCCCCGGATGGTGTACATGCTGGACGAGCCTATCGGCGACCCCGCGGCCCTCAACACGTATCTGATCTGCAAGTCGGCCCGCGAAAGAGGAGTAAAAGTACTGCTCTCCGGAATGGGCGCGGACGAGCTCTTCTTCGGCTACCGCAGGCAGCAAGCCACCCTGCTTGCTTCCCGTTATCAACGCGTTCCGCCATTCCTGCGCAGGCCGCTCGAAGCCATCGCCGGTGTCCTGCCGGTAAAAGCATTTGGAAAAGGCATCCGAATCGTCCGCTGGCTAAAACGATTTCTTTCCTTTGCCGAACTTTCGCCGGAGGAAGCCTATATGCGAAGCTATTCCTATTATGACGGAAAGGAGCTGCAGGAACTTTTTGTCGCCGATATCCGTACAAGCTATGGAACGCTCCGGGAACAACATAAGCAGTTCTATACCGATAATCATTTCGACGAGCCGATCAATAAAATGTGCTTCACCGATATGCATCTCTTTATGACCGGCCTCAACCTCACCTATACTGACCGGGCCTCCATGGCGGCTTCCGTGGAAGTAAGGGTGCCGTTTATCGACCGGGAGGTGGTGCAGACGGCGATGCAAATTCCCGGCGATTGGAAATACCGGAAAAAACAGGGAAAATATATCCTGAAAAAAGTAGCGGAAAAATATCTTCCCCATTCGATCATCTACCGGCCAAAGGCCTCCTTCGGCGCGCCGATCCGCTCCTGGATCAGCCACGACCTGAAACCCCTGATCGATGAATTGCTGTCCGAACAGCAGGTGAAGTCAAGAGGGCTCTTCAACTATGCCTTCATAAAAAAGCTGATTGACGAAGACCGGAAAGGCACGGCCGACCATGCCTACCGGATCTACCAGTTGATCACCCTCGAGTTATGGCTGCGCGAGTTTGTGGATGCACCCGAACAAATCCCCCATTCGCCGATTTGAGCGCACTTTTAATCTCATTTTAATATACCGGATTAATCCGGACCGTTTTCCCTATTTCTGACATATATGACCAAATTCTCGATCCCCTATCTCTTTCTTGTTTCTTTATTCCTAAGCGCCTGCACCAAAGATACCGTTGTACCCCCTTCAGACCAGTCGGCCAGTTCCGCCGCTGCAAATTCTGCCGAAAACGCCCTGCCACCCTACTCCCTGTTTCCCCTTCAGTCCTGGCAGCCGGTAGCGTCCGGCCGCGGAGTGATCAGCTCCATTCGCGGCGGCCTGGTATTCTCCGGCAACAGCCAGGGCCAGTTCTATGCCCATCAACAGGTGGTTCTGCCGCCGAGACAATTCTTCAAGGTATCGGTTACCGTTGACTACACGATCAACGACTACTCCCCCGCTGGTATTTATGTCATGGATACGGCAATGACCAATACGATGGGGGAATTCGAGAAAGTATACAGCAGCGGGAGCGCCGAAACCTGGGAATTCGTGTTTTATTCCAAAACGGCGGGCCCGGTAAGCCTGGTCATCGGGTTTCTGAATGGCATGAACGGCAAAGTGACCTTCACAAATGCCGCCATTACGACTTACCAGTACCGACCTCGAATATCGGCAGCCGGTCTGTCCAATTACCTTTCCCGCAAACTCAGGCTGGTCTTCACCGCCAAACAATACGATACGTCGATTTGTAAGATCAGCGATTATGTCAACTCCGTCCTGCTGTGCCGGTACGAATACTATGCGGATACGATCGAGCAACCCATCCTCGACAACCTCATCGGAGCCGACAGCGCCTATACCTATTTCAATGACTATCGCAATACCCCGGATTCTATAACCGACAGCTATTGCCAGAAGTCCTCCCTGAGCCTTGGAGAAATTCTGACCAATGCGTTTAATATTCCCGTACGGCAGATCTATATGGTGATCGGCGGTGTCGGCTTGCACCAGTTCCAGGAATACTGGAATCCATTCGCGGGCAAATGGATCATTATCGATCCCTGTTTTAGCACGCGCTATTTAAAGGACGGCGTCCTGCTCGGCGACCAGGATATCGATTCACAGACCGCGCCCGGCTATATCACCCGGTTCGGGCAATATTATTATTATCAGACCCTGGATCCATTGATCCAGCTTTGGCAGCAGCTGGAAGTACTGGATGTAAATGGCTATTATTCCATTACCTTCCCCTATATATGAAATGTTTGATCCGGTTACTTTGTCTTTGTTTCTTAGGGCCGCTCATGTACTGCCCGACGGTCACCGCCCAGCCGAAGGTCGTCGCCCAACCTGGATTCTCCGTCCAGCCCCGCGACTCTATCACGATCCCACCCGGAGACGATATCACCGACTTTGTCGGCAGACACCGCCGATATAACGAATTTCTGTTGGTCACCGGCGAATACCCCGCCGGCAACGGGGTCTGCATCACGCGGAGCCATATCGTGATCCGAAAAAAGAGCCCGGCAGACCAACCCAGGATAACCGAGCCCATGCAGATCGCCGGGGATGACAATGTCTTCGACGGCCTGATCTGGGATGCGGACATCAATCCGGACATCCGCCGGTCCGATCCGGGTACGCTGACCATCTGCGGCCAGCGCGATACGGTGCGTAATTGTCAGTTCAGGAATTTCCGGTCCACCGTGAACGGCAACAAGATCCTGGTGATCGGCCGGATGATGATAGAAGGTAATTTCACCAATACCGTGGCCGACGATAACACGATCGAATCCTGCACTTTTGACAATTGGGGTCTTCGGGATGAGCCAAAGGGTTCCCTGAAAAGCTCGGCCTGTATCGTGGTAGGCCGGGAAGACGACAAAGGGAAATTCACCGGGACAAGGATCCGGAATAACCTGTTCATCAACGGCCCCTACAAACAATACGGGTATAACGCCGCCTGCAAAGTGTTCAATTCCGTTCTGGTGGAGAACAATATTTTCTCCGGGGGTCAGGAATGCATGGAGATGAAATTTGGCAACAGTACGATAAGGGGCAATAGCATTCATCATTTTTCGGGCTATAACGTCCTGGCCAACCGCGGTGGCAGGAACAGCCTGTACGAGAACAACACCGTTTATGACGTTGAACCGATCGATTCCATTTCGAGGGCCCAGGGTTTTATGATCTGGGAGTGCGGGAACACCGTATTCCGGAACAACCTGGTCTACGACTGCCAAATAACCGGGCGCATCCCGGGCAGAGAAACCCCGGGAAACACCCTCATGGAGTACCTGCTGATCGAGCACAATAGCTTTATCAACAATAAAAGAGGAATCGTTTTCGAAGCAAAGACCGGCAGTCCCCGGCACCTCGTCATCACCAGGAATATTTTTTACAACAGCGCCGGCGCAGCCTTCCGGGCGCTGGAGAACGTCGATACCGCCTCGCTCGATTACTTCGCCGGCAACATATATGACGGCCCCGTCCAGGAAATTGGCGATGAGGCTCCGGTAAGGGTATACCCCCAGTTCAAAGACACGGCGAGCCAGGACTTCCGGCTTTCCAACCAATCGCCCGCCTGCGGATACGGGGCCTTCCCCTGCAGCACCCCGGCCGCGCCATCCGCAACCGCGCCGTCACCCGTCCCGCCGTCCGACCTCTCGCATTACGTGGTCCTCTACCCGACAAAGGACAAATGGATTGTTCATATTGGTCTCGTTGGGCTGGATATTCATCCGCTGCAGCTGGAAGTCGACGACCTTTCGGGGAACACACTCGTTCGAAGAGGTTCTCCCGAACCGGGATACGACCTCTTCGCCAATATCGATCTTGGTACGAGCCACTTGCAGGACTATCTCATCAAGTTGCATACCGACAAGGGGGACATCACAAAGACCGTCCATATCGACGGAAATGCGGAGCGGTGACAAAGCATTAATTCGTAATTTCGCCGCTAAGTCATACGTACATGAAGCAAGTGATCCAGAATTTCAAGACGGGGGAGCTCTATGTGGATGAAGTGCCGTTGCCCGCCCTTTCCAGGGGAATGGTGCTGGTGGAAAACCAGTTTTCCCTGATCAGCGCGGGTACGGAACGCAGCACCGTCAAAACGGCAAAGGCCAATTTGCTCGGCAAGGCAAGACAGCGTCCCGATCTGGTCGCACAAGTGCTCCAGAATATCCGGCGGGAGGGCCTGCAGGCCACCCTTGAAAAAGTACGGACGAAGCTCGATTCGTTAAAAGCATTGGGATACAGTACGGCAGGTTTCGTCGCGGGCTCGATGGACACCGATGACCGGTTCAAGCCGGGAGACCGCGTCGCCTGCGGGGGTCAGGACTATGCCTCCCATGCGGAGGTGGTCAGCGTACCCCAGCACCTTGTTGCGCGGATACCCGATAATGTTTCTTTCGAAGAAGCCAGCTTCACTACGCTGGGAGCGATCGCCCTTCAGGGGGTTCGGCAGGCGGAGCCGCAGTTGGGCGAGCTGGTTTGCGTCATCGGGCTTGGCCTGCTGGGTCAGATCGCCTGCCAGCTGCTCAAGGCAAACGGATGCCGCGTGTTGGGAATCGATATGTCCGCCCGCCTGGCCGCGTTGGCCAAACAATTAGGGACAGATGAAGCCCTGCCCCGCGACCATACCGATCTGAAAAGCATCGTACAGCATTTCACCAACGGCTACGGATTCGACAGCGTCATTATCACGGCCGCTGCACCTTCCAATGACCCGATCGAGCTTTCAGCGGAGATCGCCAGGAAAAAAGGAAAGGTCATCGTAGTGGGTGCGGTGAAGATGGATATCCCGAGAGACCCCCATTTCTACCGGAAGGAGCTCGAGCTGCGCATGTCCTGTTCATACGGACCGGGCAGATATGACGTACAATACGAAGAGCAGGGGCAGGATTATCCCTATGGATATGTCCGATGGACCGAGCAGCGGAACATGCAAGCCTTTCTTCAGCTGTTATCCGAGAAGAAACTGGATCTGACTGCACTCATCACTCACCGCTTCGACATCGATCAGGCGGAGACCGCCTACGATATCGTCATGGGGAAAGTACAGGAGCCGCATATCGGCATCCTGCTGCGCTACCCCGCCAACGACCGGAAATTTCAGACCGCCTTTCCTCTAACCTCGAATCCCGCAAAAACCAGTCTCCCCGGAGCCGCCGTCCGGGTCGGTTTTATCGGCGCGGGGAGCTTTGCCCAGAACTACCTGATCCCACCCGTAAAACAATGGGGCGCTTCCCTCGTCACCGTCGTTACATCCAGGGGAATTACCGCGAAGAATGTGGCCACAAAATTCTCCTTCAGCAACGCCTCTTCCGACGGCGCCGATATCCTCGATAATCCGGATATCGATACGGTCTTTATTGCCACCCAACACGACACGCATGCCGAATATGTCTTGGCTGCCCTGAAGGCAGGCAAGAAGGTTTTTGTCGAGAAACCGCTGGCGATCACAGAAGACCAACTCGAAGCAATCCGCTCCTTCTATGAAGGCTATGGCGGAATGCTGATGGTAGGCTTCAACCGCCGTTTTTCGCCAGTCGCTCAGGCGTTGAAAAAAGAATTCCAGGACATAACCGACCCGTTGGTGATCAATTACCGCGTAAATGCGGGTTTTATCCCAAAAGAGCACTGGACACAACAGGCGGAGACCGGCGGTGGTCGCATCATCGGTGAAGTCTGCCATTTCATCGATCTTATGCAGTTCTTTACGGGATCGGTTCCGGTCAGGGTCTTTGCCGAAAGCATCGGCTCGGAAAACGATCGGATCAAGGGCGATGACAATGTCGTCATTTCAATAAGGTTTGGAAATGGTTCCATTGGAACGATCACCTATGTTGCGGAAGGTGATAAAGCGCTCCCGAAGGAACAAGTGGAGATATTCGGCGGCGGAAAAGCCGGCGTTATTCATGATTTCAAAAGCGGGCAGCTTTTCCGGAACAACAAGGCAAAATCACTGAAGCCCGAAGGCAAGGGACATCGCCAGGAAGTGGAAGCCTTTCTGAACGCAGCGAAGACCGGCGGCGAGCCCCCCATTTCATTCGAATCGATCTACTATACCACGCTGACGACGTTCAAAGTGCTGGACAGCCTCCGTACCGGTCTTCCCCAGTCGCTATAAGACCGATTCAAAAATTTCTTACCATGCCAGAAAAAGGTCAGACAAATGATATCCGCCAGTTTTGGAACGAAAACCCTGTCGGTAGCAATTTTGTAAAATATGCGGAGGATAAGTCCTTTTATACCGAATACGACGAGTTCAGATACCGCACAGAGGGGCATATCCTGCAGGAATTGGATGCCATCGGTCTTGCGGGAAAAAAGACGTTGGAGATCGGGCTGGGCCAGGGCGCGGACTCCATGCAGCTGATCGACCGCGGCGCAGATTACTTTGGCATCGACCTGACCGAAGAGTCTGTCCGTAGAGTAAAAGAACGATTCCGGCTGTTCGACAAGAAATTTTCCGATGTCCGGGTTGCCAATGCCGAGCATATCCCATATCCCGACAATAGTTTCGATATAGTTTATTCCCACGGGGTTATCCATCACTCCCCGCAAATGGCAGCGATCGTAAACGAGATCTACCGCGTTCTCCGGCCGGGGGGCCGGGCTGTTATTATGGTTTACCATCGGAATTCCTTTAATTATTACGTCAGCATCGGTCTGCTGAGAAGAGCGGGTCTGATGCTGATGCAAGTCTTCCCTTTCCTGGCCAAACCGGTATCAAAAGTTACCGGCGAAAGTGTCGAAAGGATAAACCGCCATAAATACCACCTGAAAAAAGAGGGCTGGAAATATTTTCGGATGAAGAATTTCCTGCACCGGTCGACCGACGGCCCGGATAACGTGTATTCATCGGTCTGGACGGACCGGTCCTTGCGAAAGCTCTTCAGCGCTTTCTCTTCGATAACGACAAACGTTCATTTCCTGAATGAGCGACATTTACTGGGTGTCCAACATATTTTACCCCGACAAATGAAAAACGCGATGGCGCGGCGGTACGGCTGGCACCTCTGGATAAAAGCGACGAAATAGGCACATCCATCATTTTGCAAGAACCATGAGAGAATAACCGCCCAACAATCGCGCGGCAAAGTCCCGGTTGACGGCGAAGAAAAGCCTCCTCGGCCAACTCAGCAATTTCGTTCGGATCGATTTACCCGGAATCTCTACCATGCCAGCCGTATAAAAATGATCGACGATCGCGTAACCCATATCCTCCAACGCAGCCAGCGCGGTTTCTTTGGTGAAATAATGAATATGCCCCACCTGTTTTCGCCCAGTTAGTATCGGCTTACTTCTCCAAACGGTCTGCACGGAAAGATCGAGCGGGATATGAAATATTTTGTAGGTCGCTTTAGATTTAACTTTCTCCAGGAAACCGTAAAAATCCGGCACATGCTCAATGACGTCAATGATGAGCGCGACGTCGTAGAATACATCTTCTTCCAGCATATCCTTTAAAAGGAAGGTCAACCCCTGCTTTGCTTTCGGCAGCGCCATCTCAAAGGCCTGCGGAGAAATCTCATAGCCATAATATTCAATGCCTGCCGGCAATTTGGCCTGCAACTGGTTAAGGATCTCACCCGCACCGCAACCTATTTCGCAAATAGTGGACGGTCGGATCGCATTCCTCTCCATTATCCTCATGAGGTGGTCAGCCTTCCATGGGGAGTCTTCCGTATGCCAACTTTCGTTCTTGGTCAAATATTCACCTTCCGTATAGATGTCTTTTATTTCCATATTTTTTAAAGATACTAAATAACAACAAAACGCAACGAACCTGCAGGCATGCACATCGAGTGCATCCTGGCTGCAGCGTAGTTTCCGGTTAATCATTATTTAATTTAAAACGGCTTCCCCTAACGATTCGTTAACATCATTTCTTTTAGAACGGCGCTAGCTTTCTTCTCTCAACCATTGACAACCTTTTTTATGAAAAAACTAGCCCCCGCTGGCATCTGCCTCCTGCTTTTTCTTCTTAATTCTCCTTTTACCCGCCTATCCGGTCTCGCATTGCCATCTAAACATGGCACTAAATTATATCGATCCGACACCCTCCCGATTGGAAACTTTACAGAAGTATATGACATCGATTCTACTGACTCTACCGTCGGTCCGGAGCTTTCGTTGCAAGGCTACAGGCAACACTGGCGTTTGGGTATCGACGTTCACAACCATGGAGGAGGAGAAGATTTTGTGCCATTGGCCATGGACATTCCGGGCTTCGGTGTCAGAGACCTCGTCTATATGAATGCCAACAAGACAGGAAACAACACGATCACCGATTCCACGTCAGATCCAACCATCGGCTTCTTTTTAACACCGCCGGACAGCACTATCCAAACCACCTTCACCGTTCCTGATACTCATCCCAACAGAACAATCGTTGGGATCAGGAAGAGTCAATATACGACTACCAGTGGAAGCTATATGGCGTTCTATACGTCGGCCGGGCTTACGACTCCTGTGATGTCGTTGAATAGTTCGGCTGAGTTCACACCGTACCTAAAAACTCTCGGCGACCTCTCCATCTTATCGAGCAGCACTAGCAGTACAAATTATCTCGATCTTAATGCAAACCCGACAGACGGGAGCACGGATATCTTGTTAAAAGACCTTTACAATTCCGGTAGCCGCGAATATAGCTTCGCGGTAATGAATTCCGGACAAACAAAGAATTATCTGTCCATCAATCAAAGCTCGGGCGATGTCGGCATAAATTGCACTAATCCGACATCGCTATTGACAGTAAATGGAACCCTCGCTTGTGTTGAATCGGTGACAACCATTTTCGACTGCCAGAATTTGAAAATTAATAAGATATCTAATTGGAGTGATTATGTATTCGGAAAAGATTTCAATCTTAGGCCACCCGGGGAAATAGAAAAATACATCCAGAAATTCAAGAGGTTACCTGGTATGCCCGCTACAGAAGCAGTCAAGCAAAATGGAATCGATCTATTAAAAATGCAGAAAACCCTTTTAAGAAAGATCGAAGAACTGACCTTGTATGCTCTTGACAGGGAAAAGAAAATACGAGACCTGGAATCGCTCAATGAACAGCGCATGGCGCTGTTGGAAAAAGAATTTTCAGAAATAGAAAACTCCAGAAAATAATCCTGGCATCAATATTTCAAAACCTTAATTATGAGAAAGTTAATAACCCTTAATTTATCCTTTTTGCTCCTCGCCCTGACGAGCCTCGCACGTGTCGAATCCGGTCCGGGCCTGACTATCCACCCGCATCTCACATCACCTAACTGTATAGATAAATATTCATCAGATACACTTCCCGTAGGGCAATTCAGTCTGATTAACATCATCGATACAATATCGCCTACAGCTGCTCCCCAGCTTGTTTTTGAGGGATACAGACAGCACTGGAGAATGGGTCTTGATGTCTCTAATAATGGCGGAGGTGGTGACCTGGCGCTTGTGTCTCAGGATATTCCTAACTCGGGCAACAGGGAACTCATATATGTTAATACCAATAAAACAGGCAACAATACAATCTCCGATACTAGCGGCGATCCGACCATGTCTTTTTTCATTACGCCTGCCGATAGCAACATCCAGACCTTATTTAATGTATCCGACCGCCACCCCAACAGACCGGTAGTTGGCATAAGGACCAGCCAGTATACGACCTCAAGTGGGAACTACCTGGCATTCTACACATCGGCCGGCCTGACAACTCCGGTGATGGCCTTGAACAGTTCTTTGGAATTTACTCCCTTTTTGAAGTGCCTGGGGCCATTATCCGTTTTGTCCAGCAACGTCAGTAGTACAAATTACCTGGATCTGAATGCAAACCCTTCAGACAACAGCACAGATATCCTCCTCAAAGACTATTACAATTCAGGAACCGGATATTATTATTTCTTGATAACCAATCATGCTCAAACAGCGAATTATCTTGTGATCAATCAATCCACGGGAAATGTCGGCATTAATTGCGCAAATCCTGGTTCGCAGTTGACGGTCAACGGAACTGTCGAAAGCGTAGCGATCTCTACCGGTAGTCTGGACTGTTCGAATCTTAAGATCAACAAAGTAACGAACTGGGCAGATTATGTTTTTGACAAGGATTATAGGTTAATGCCCCTTTCAGCGGTAGGCAAATACATCAATCAATACCGACATCTGCCTGATGTCCCTTCACAGCAGGAAGTAAGCAAAAATGGTATTGATATGGCAAAAATGCAGGAAGTACTTTTGAGAAAGGTTGAAGAGCTGACACTTTACGCCATAGATCAAGACAAAAAACTAAGCAAGCTGGAGGCTCAAGACGAAAAGATAACGGCCATGCAAAAGAAGCTGGAGGATTTGAAAAAGAATTCAAAAAAGTAAAGGGACAGCCATGAAAAATATAATTTTCATTCTCCTGTTATCGCTGGCATTTGACCAGGCAATTATAGCGCAGAACAATCTCCCGCGCCGGCTGGATATTTCATCAATAAGTCCCCGCGATAGCCAGAGTTTCAAGGCAAAATCGACGATTTTAGCAAGCGGAAATGTTCAGGTATTGGAAGAAGCCAAGGTTTCCATGCTTGCCGGAGATTCCATAGTTCTTCGCGGAGGTTTCCAGGCAAAAGCCGGCTCCCATTTCTATGCGCGGATAACGAAACAATCGCAAGACAGTAGCATTGGTGCCCCGGGCAATTTTCAGTCAACACAATCAATGGTTTACCCAAATCCGACATCCGGGGTCTTCAATGTCGTCCTTCCAAACGCCCCCATGGCAGAAAGGGATGGCCAAATCGAGATCAGGGATGTTTGGGGGCGGGTAATCTTGCAGAAATATCAGGTAAATCCGGAGGATGGTGCCTTCCAAATCGATCTGAGTACCCAGGAGAGTGGGCTTTATTTCCTATTTATGCGTACGACTAATACACAAATCCGGCCGATCGGCAAAATCGTATTGATTAAAAGCTAAAGCGCAGCCTTTTTGGAGTGAGCTCCAAATTTCACCTTCAACACAAGGGCGATAAAGCGCGCATTCCCGACCATATACCGTTTGAACATCCGCCTCGGTTCCTGGCCAACCCGGTATAACCATTCCAGCCCGGCCCGCTGCATCCACCGCGGAGCACGCTTCACCAGCCCGCTTACAACATCGAAACTTCCGCCGACACCCATAATAAAGTTGACTTTGTGCAGCGTCTCCCGATTTTGGTAAAGGAAGTTTTCTTTTGTGGGAGATGAAATCGCGACAAAAAGGATATTGGCGCCGGATTCGGCGATGGCGCGCGCAATCCCGGGCTCCTCTTCTTTTTTGAAATAGCCGTTGCGGTAGCCTGCGATGATATCGGGAGAATAGAGTTTCGAATAGTGATCAACCACCGATTTGACGATCGCCTCTTTTGCACCCAGAAAAAAGACCTTATAGCGATTGCGGCTCGCCAGCCGGACCAGCTCTTCCATCAGGTCGATGCCTGCCACCCGTTCCTTCAGCGGTTTGCCCAGCACTCTCGATGCCCATACTACCCCCTGACCATCTGCGTTGATAAGGTCCGCATTGATCACGCTTTCGCGCAGCTGCGGGTCCCGCTGCATTGCAACGATCTTGCCGGCATTCACCACCGTGTGATGCAGGTGGTGGCCCCCCTGAATCGCCGCTGCGATAAAGTCGATTGTCTCGGTCATGCTCAGATTGTCGATCGGGGTCCCCAGTAGTACAACTCGTTTATCCATTATTTCCATTTAAAGACGCATAATAACAACAAAAGGCATAGAACATCCAGGCCTGCGCCCACCGCATATAGTTGATCCGCGAGCTAATCCAACGCCTCCGCTGGTAAAAAAAGTATCCCGCGGGCGCCTGCATATTCCGGATAGTCCAGTCCAGCACTTTATCGGCAAGCCCCCGGTGCTCTGCCATCCGGCCCATTTTGAACAACGTAGCCAATAACTGTGCCGGGGCATGAATATCGATCGGAAAGGTCTTGTTGTCATAGTATTTCGGCACCCCTTTCGCGGTAAAGAAATGTCCGAGATAATAAGAAAAGCCTTTTTCCAGACAGGGCTGAAAAGAGTAGTCGCCAGTGAACTGCTGGTACTGGAAAATGCACTCCAGGTTGAACCCGGTATGAAAACTATCCACCCACCCGTGATAGGTCAACGTCCCGTACACCCAGGCGCCATCCGCCCGCTGCCGGTCGCAGACATACTGCACCGCCTTCCGGGCTTCCTCCGCAAGCAAGGGTTCGCCGGTAAAGGAGAAAACCCGGGCCAACAAGCGGGCCCCCAACAGGGACGCATTGAAAACCTGCGTTTTATCTAGGGGTGAATAGGAAAACGAGAAATTCCCCTCTTCATCATAGGTCCGGTTAAGGTCTTCCAGGACAAACCGGGCGCTGGAGATGGCGACATCCAGCCAACGCGGTTCGTTTAAGGTTTCAGCGGCAGTCATTAGGGCATCCGCCACGAATGAGGTGGCCACCACGGTCGGGGTCCCCTTTGGCTGAAAGAAAGCCCTCGCCTGCCAGTCGAAATTATACCCCCAGCAGGCACCGGAATACCCCTTCGAAGCAATCTCCAAAATCCGGTCCGCCAGGAAGATGATCTTTTCACGGTATTCCTCCCTGGGTTCCGTCTGGTACAGATAGCAATACCCCGTTAGAAAGAGCCCAAGCCCTTTGGCATTGTGCTCCTCCGGGACGCCCGCGAACCGGCGTAAGTTGACCGGGCTGCGCTTGAAAAGCTGGATCCAGGCGAGGCGGAACCACCTTGAACCCCGGAGACCGGGTAGCGCCTGAAAGACACGGCTGTTCAGGCCATCGTAGGGGTCCCAGCCGGCAAACCCCTTACGCTCACAGAAGGCCCTGAGGCGGGAAAAACTTTTTGCGTAGGGCAACAATATGGTCGTGGTTTCGGTAATTAGCTGTTTTGGCAGCAAAGGTACTAAATGACGATGGGAGTGGAAATTTACCGAACTTGTAGCCTCAAAATAAATGGAATAGTAGAAATATGCGCATTCTTCTAAAGTACCTGGCTCCCTATAAATGGGTGGTGCTGCTGGCGTTGCTGCTGGCCGCGATCAACCAGTGTTTTTCGATGTTGGACCCGTACTTCTTCGGGACCATGGGGCTGGATCATCTGGCGAATCACCCCTATGAAACCGGTGAATTCGTGATCAAAAATAACCACAAGATTTGGGTTCGGGAGCACTCCCGCAGCCAGCCCCAATTCGTGTGGGACGTCATCAAATTCCTTGGCATCCTCATTGGGGTCGCCATGGTTAGCCGGATCGCAAAGGCGTTCCAGGATTATTTCGGGCAGATCATCGTACAGAAATTCGGGGCCACCATTTTCACGGACGGCCTCCGGCATTCCATGGGTCTTCCATTTACCGAATTTGAGGACCAACGAAGCGGCGAGACGCTATCCACGCTGACCAAAGTCCGGCTGGACAGTGAGAAGTTCATTATCTCCTTTATCAACGTACTGTTCGGCATCCTCGTGGGCGTCATCTTCGTAAGTATCTATTCGTTCTCGCTGCATTGGTCGATCATGCCGATCTATGTGCTGGGTATGGTCCTGCTCTCCGTGCTGACGAGCCTGCTCAGCAGAAAGATCAAACGCATTCAGAAGACGATCGTCACGGAAACCAATGCGCTGGCCGGAACCACCACCGAAAGCCTCCGGAACATAGAGCTGATCAAAAGCCTGGGACTCAAGGATCAGGAGGTCAACCGGCTGAACCGCAATACATTCAAGATCCTTTCGCTGGAGCTGAGAAAGGTGAAAAGCCTGCGGGCGCTCAGCTTTATCCAAGGCACCTTCGTTAATTTCCTGCGGCAGTGTATCATGTTCCTATTGCTCTGGCTGGTCTTCAGGGGGCGGCTGACCGGGGGCGAAGTCATGACCATGGTCTTTTATTCCTTCTTCATATTCGGCCCGTTGCAGGAGCTGGGGAACATCATCCTCACCTATCGGGAGGCCGAAGCATCGCTCATCAATTTCGACAACCTGATGAAAAAGCAGCCGGAGCTGCCACCCTCCAACCCCGTGCGGCTTGGCACGATGAAAAGTCTTGCCTTCCGGAATGTCGTCTTCCAGCATAGGACCGCTCAATACCGCGCAGTGGACAACATCAGCTTTGAGGTGGGCACCGGCGAGACAATCGCCTTTGCCGGTCCGTCCGGCAGCGGCAAAACCACCCTCATGAAGCTGATCGTAGGCCTCTATCGCGCCCAGCAGGGCAAGATCCTGTATAACGGCTTTGATGAAGGCACGATCAACTTTGACGACCTCCGCCGCCAGATCGGGTTTGTCACCCAGGACACCCAACTGTTTGCGGGAACCATCCGCGAGAACCTGTTGTTTGTCCACCCCGAAGCCACGGAGGCGGATTTGACAGAGGCGCTGCGCAAGGCATCCTGCACGAACCTGCTTGCACGGGCCGAGAAGGGTATCGATACGCTGATCGGAGAAGGCGGCCTGAAGCTCTCGGGCGGTGAGAAACAACGGCTGTCGATCGCCCGGGCCTTGTTGCGCAAGCCGGCGCTCCTGATCTTCGATGAGGCAACCTCCGCGCTCGATTCGCTGACGGAGGAGGATATTACCCGTACGATCAGAGAGGTTTCTTCACAGGGGAACCAGATCACCATTCTGATCGCGCACCGGCTGTCAACCATTATGCATGCCGACCGGATCTACGTGCTCGAGAAGGGAGAGGTCGAAGAAGTAGGAACGCATGAATCCCTCCTTGCCTCCAAAGGTTTATATTATGCCATGTGGCGCCAGCAGATCGGAGAGCGGAAGTACGCGGCGCCTGCGGCGCCGCCTTTGGGGCCGCCTGTCACCCTTAACAACTAAACTATGAGCTGGTTTTCTGATTTATTCGTCGGTGGAGGTGCCATTCGGGAGGCAATGCAGCAAGGAGCTGTCATCATCGATCTGCGAACAGCCTATGAATATGACCAGGGGCATATCCCACGGTCACTCAATATTCCTTCGGACCGGATCAGAGCGAATATCGACCGGATAAGGGACTTGCGGAAACCGGTGATCCTTTGCTGCGGACCTGGTGGGGGATGCTGGGAGGCGATGGATGAATTGCGAAATGCAGGCCTTACCCGGGTAATCAACGGAGGAGACTGGAAGGGCCTGCTCAGGAAAATCCAAGGATAAAATCTGATCTTTGCGACTATGAACGAAAAAATAAAGGATATCATCGGAGAATCCGTTGCCGTGAAAACTACTGTGTTGAACGACCCCTCGCTTCTCGCCCGGGTTGGCCGGATCGTCGACCTGATCGTCGACCGGTTCCGGGCAGGTAATCATCTCTATTTCTGCGGAAATGGCGGCAGCGCGGCGGATGCGCAGCATCTGGCGGCCGAATTCTCCGGCCGCTTCTACATTGACCGCGAAGCGCTGCCGTCGGAAGCGCTGCATTGCAATACTTCCTATTTGACGGCGGTAGCCAATGATTACAGTTATGACCTGATCTACTCCCGACTGATAAAGGGGATCGGCAAAAAAGAGGATATCCTGGTAGGGATGTCAACATCTGGTAATTCGGTAAATATCCTCAAGGCCTTCGAGACCGCGCGGGCGAAAGGCATCACGACGATCGGCATGACGGGTCAGGGCGGAGGTAAACTGGCGGCGTTCAGCGATCATCTGATCGATATTCCATCCCGCAACACCCCCCGCATCCAGGAAGCGCATATGCTGCTGGGACATATAATTTGCCAGCTCGTAGAAGAAAAATACTTTTCCAAATAGTCATGGGAGGTATCAAAGAAGCGATCATTCTTGCAGGCGGCCTCGGGACCCGGTTGCGATCTACCGTGCCCGATCTGCCCAAATGTCTTGCCCCCGTGGGCGGTCGACCCTTCATCGCCTGGCTGACCGATTATTTCCGCCGGGAGGGAATCGAGCGGTTCATTTTTGCGCTTGGTTATAAGAGTGACGATTTCAATGCATTCTTCCGGACCGAATTTCCCCATGGTAACTATGCCATCAGTCTCGAAACAGAGCCGTTGGGCACCGGCGGGGCTATCCGGCAGGCCTGCGGTAAGGTCGAAGGAAAGACGGTCCTGATCCTGAATGGGGACACATTCTTCCGGATCGAACTGCAAACCCTGGCTGAATTCCACGCCGCGAAAAACGGCGCTTGCACCCTTTGCCTGAAACCGATGCAGGATTTTGACCGGTTTGGCGTGGTCGAACTGGCGCCAGACGGCCAGGTGAGCCGGTTCCGGGAAAAACAATATTACCCCGCCGGGTTGATCAACGGCGGGGTCTATGCCCTCGAAAAATCAACACTTCTGGAGGAGGATTACCCGAAAGTATTTTCCTTTGAGAAGGATTTTCTGGAGGCAGGCCGCGAAAAACGGCTGTACGGTCTGGTGCAGGACCGATATTTTATCGACATCGGCATCCCGGAAGACTATCGGCGCGCACACAAAGAACTCAATGAATTATCATGATATATAGAAGCAAGGCGCCCTTACGCATCGGATTGGCCGGAGGCGGCACGGACGTCAGCCCTTATAGCGACCTCTATGGCGGAGCGATCCTGAATGCTACCCTGTCGCTGTATGCGCATGCGACCATCGAACCGCTCGACGATGACCGGATCATCCTGCAAGGGATCGACCGGCAGGAAGAACTGCGGTTTGAGGGCGGCGTGAGCCAGGATATATTGCCGGTCGACGGGAAACTGGACCTGCTAAAGGGAGTCTACAACAGGATCCGCCGGGACTATGGCTGGATCGGAAAAGGGTTCAGGCTTTCCACTTTTGTCGACGCGCCGGCTGGCTCCGGTCTTGGCACTTCTTCCACGCTGGTGGTGGCCATCATCGGCGCCTTTGCAGAAATGCTGCGGCTGCCGCTGGGCGAATACGATATGGCGCATCTCGCCTACGAAATTGAACGAAAGGACCTGCGGATGGCGGGTGGACGACAGGACCAGTATGCCGCCACGTTTGGCGGGGTCAACTACATGGAGTTCTATAAGGAAGACCGCGTGATCGTCAACCCGCTTCGTGTGAAGCAACAATATCTTTTTGAGCTGGAGAACAACCTCCTGCTCTACTATACCGCTACCAGCCGTGAGTCGGCCCGGATCATTGAGGTGCAAAGCCGCAACGTCGTCGACAGGAAGGAAAAGTCGATTGAGGCGATGCACCAGCTGAAGAATCAGGCCCAGCTCATGAAAGAAGCTTTGTTGAAAGGCCGCATCCATGAGATCGGGGAGATCCTCGACTTCGGGTTCCGGCAAAAACAGCAGATGGCCGAAGGGATCACCAATGACTATATCGACAATATCTACGACCAGGCCAAAAAGGCAGGCGCCACGGGCGGGAAGATCTCCGGTGCAGGAGGAGGAGGCTTCATGACCTTCTATTGTCCCGGGATTTCCAAGTATCGCGTGATGGAAGTTCTGTCCGGACTGGGCGGACGCTGTCAACCCTATAACTTTACAGGGCACGGACTGACGACCTGGACGGTGTGAAAAAACTTACCTACTTTTACCGCATGCCCACCAAAGAAAAACCCAACTATCTCTGGAGTCTTCTCACCATGCGATGTCCGCGTTGCCGGCGGGGAGCGATGTTCTCGCAACCCAATCCCTGGAAATTGAAGGAGATCACCAAAATGCCGCACAACTGTCCGGAATGCGGGCAGCCATTCGAGCTGGAGGTCGGTTTCTGGTATGGTACCGGCTACGTCAGTTATGGTTTATCCTTTGCCATATCCGTTGCCTCCTTTGTCGCGTGGTGGGTACTGATCGGCATGTCGACGCAGGATAATCGCTTCTTTTGGTGGCTTGGGTTCAACGCGGTCCTGCTCATCATCCTGCAACCCTGGCTGATGCGTCTGAGCAGGGTGATCTGGCTGTATTTCTTTGTCTACTATGATCCCGATTATAAAGTAACGGCCGTAAAGAAATTCGACTACGAAAGCGAAAGCTATTTTTTGCCAAAGGAAGGCGAAGAAGGCAGCCCCAAATAGGACCGCGCACAAAAAAGCCGTCCTAAACATGCGGACGGCCTCCATCAGCCTATCGGTTGATTGGGTTAGTATTCTGTTATAACGTAAAAGATGTAATATTATTACTATTTTTTTAGTACAACGGTAAAAACAGACCCTTCCCCCACGGCGCTCTCACAAGAGATCTGGCCGTTCAGCTCCTCACAGATCCGTTTGACAATGGCAAGCCCAAGCCCGTTCGAAGCTTCACCATTTGTAGGTTTCGACGAGATCTTGCTGTATTTGTTAAAGAGGTGGGGCAGCTCGTCGGGCTGGATCCCTATCCCTTCGTCTCGCACCTTGATGCTGATCGCGTCTCTTTCCTCACTGACGCTCATCCAGATATTCTTGCCGGTCTCCGTGTATTTAATGGCATTCGACAACAGGTTGTCCAGCATCCGTCCCAGCAATTGCGGGTCACTGAGAAAATAAATGGTCCGGTTTGGAAACTCCAGGTGCAGCTGGATATTCTTGCTGGCGGCAACCGGCGTGAAGTTATCAAGACGCAATTCCGCGAAGATGCGCAGGTCCATATTTTCCAGCTTGACCTTATGCTGATTGGTCTGGGCCTTTTCCACGTCGAGGATATGGCGGATAAGTTTTTCACCATAATGCGTAGCCTGCCCAATCCGCTCCAGCGCTTTTCGCTGGCTGTTCGTCAGGTTGTCCTGTTCATTGAGCAGCAATTGCTGCCACATCCCGATACTCGCAAACGGAGTGCTCAGATCATGTGAAACGATACTGATGAGGGAATTTTTTTCATAGTTCAGCTCGGACAGCCGTTCGTTCTGCCGGATAATTTGTTCGTTGGTCGCCTGGAGCAGCTGGTTGGCCCTGCGTTTAAAGATGAACAAAATGGCAGCGGCGATGGCGATCAACAGCAGGCTTATCGCCATGATCAGGATGATCCTGAAGTGGAATTTCTGCTGGTTGATCTCCGATTCCAATACCAGCTTTTCGTTCTCTCTTTGCCGGGCCTCGAACTTTTCCTGTAGCTCGGCGGTCGTTTTGTAGGTTTCCGCATTGACCAACGCGGTGTCCAGGCTGTACCATTGGCGTTGGTATTCCCAAGCCCTCTTATAGTCGCCGCGATGCTGATACAGCTGGGCAAGGATCTGATAACTATCTTTTTCCTTACTTCGGGAGTTCAGTTCCTGTGCGATCTGTAATGCCTGGCTGGCATATTTGCCAGCAGAATCATACGCCCCTTCCTCTGAATAGGCGTCGGCCATGTTAAGCACGTCGAGCCAGAGATCAGCTTGACGCGAAGGAGAACTCCCGGCCAGGTCATGATTATAGTTGTCGCGGAAATAGCCGATCGCCTGATCGTATTTCTTGAGATAATAGTAAGTATTGCCAAGATTATTGTAAAGGTCTGTCAGGTCATCCGTGCCCTTTTCCTCAAGGGGCTTGCCGACCTGAAGGCCTTCGTTGAGAAACACCAGCGCACTGTCATACAGGCCGAGGCGATTGTAGATCGCAGCGAGGTTGATATAACAATTGAGGAGGCGATGCGCGTCGCCGAGCTTCTGATTCAGCCGAATACATTCCTGGTAGATCTCTTTGGCTTTCCCGGGTTGGTTCATATCCTGGGTATAGACCGCCGCCAGGTCGGCCAGGATCTCGGTCTGATGTTCGATATACCCCGACCGCCGCGCGGCTTCGAGCGCCTGGAGATAGTAATTGATCGCCTGGGGATAATTAGCTTTGTTCTCGTAATAATAGCCGTAAAGTCGAAGGGACATGGCCCCGGCTTCCGGCCAGTGATCCTTGTCGTAGCTGTGGCCGATAAAGGCGGCATAGTAGCCGATCGAATCGGTCTCCGCTTCCGTCAGCTTCATGGTGTGGTAATAGATATGGCGGAGGGCAACCGAGTCTGCCTGACCGTAAAGGGACAAGGTGAGGGGCAAGAACAGCAAGGGTAGTAGGTACTTCACGGCAAAGACCGTTCATTTCACTCAAGATAGGCATCTTTCCGCAATTCGGCGAACCCGCGATCCCCCGCCGAATCCGCGACCTACTCGCGAACCCGCGATCCCCCCGGAGAACCCGTGACCTACCCGCGACCCCTCGCCGAACCGCGATCCCGCCGACTACTCCGTGAGATTGTTCCGGAGCGCGAACTTGACAAGACCTACCGTATTGTTGACCCCTAATTTGGCGATCAGGTTCTTCCGATGCGTCTCAACCGTGCTCACACTTAGGAATAACTTCTCCGCTATCTCCGCATTGCTGTATTCCTTACAGATCAGCCGAAGGACTTCCAGTTCGCGCCGGGACAGGATTTCATCTATCTGCCGGTCTTCGATCGTAATGGTATTGCGAAAATCTTCGTCACGGTCACCGATATGGATGTCCTTGCTAAAGTAGCGGCCGCCGTCGTGCACGGACCGAAGGGCAGCCAGCAGTTCGTCCAGGGAAGCATTCTTCAGGATGTAGCCCTGAATATTGTACTTCGCAAGTTTATGTACATACCTGGTCCCCCGCAATAAAGTGAGGTAAACGATGCGCAGGTCGGGATAAGCTGACCTGATCTGCTGCACAATCTCTTCCTCCGGCATATCCGGCAAATAGACGTCCAGCAGCAGTATATCGGCGTCCAGCCCCTTCTGCACGCATCCCAGGAGTTCTTTACCGGAGGTCGCCGTACCGGTGACTTCTATGCCTTCCTGTTTGTTCAGCAGCAACGCAAGACCTTCTAAGTAGATTTCATGATCATCGGTAATAAAAACTCGAATCATTGTGTAAAAGTAGATTCCGTAAGTATTTCAACTACAAGGCAAGTTAAAACTATTTATGATATGACGGCCTAAAAAGCCCCCTTAAAAGGGGGCCTTTTGAAAAAATGAGTCCGCCTTATTATTTATTAATTAAGATTTTCAATAACACCGGCAATGCCCTGCCCGCCTCCGACGCAGGCGGTAACGATCCCATATTTTTTGTTCAGGCGCTTCATATCATGGACCAACTGAATGGTCAGCTTGCAACCGGTGCAGCCGAGTGGATGACCCAGCGCGATAGCGCCGCCATTGATATTGACGATATCCGGATTCAATTCCAACTTGCGGATGACAGCCAGCGCCTGCGACGCAAACGCTTCATTCAGCTCGACCAGATCAATCTGGCTGAGGTTCATTCCGGCCTGACGCAAGACCCGGGGTACGGCCTCGACAGGGCCAATCCCCATAATTCTGGGATGAACACCGGCTGCCGCACAGGCGACGAGCCGGGCAATCGGCTGAAGGCCCAGCTCCTTTACCATCTTCTCGCCCATGACAACCACAAAGGCTGCGCCATCGCTGGTCTGGGAAGAATTGCCGGCCGTAACACTGCCCCCGGCTGCAAAAACGGGTTTCAGCTTCGCCAGCGCTTCAAGCGAAGTATCTGCCCTCGGGCCTTCATCCGTATCGACTACATAGGTCTTTTTCTGGCGGCGCCCCTTCTCATCCACAAAAACTTCCTCCACCGGCAGTGGCAGGATGCCGTTTTTAAAAAACCCGTTTTGGATGGCGTGGATCGCCTTCTGGTGAGAGTTGTAGGAGAAAAGGTCCTGGTCCTCACGATTCACATCAAATTCCTTGGCAACCGCTTCGGCGGTAAGGCCCATGCTGAGGTAATAGTCCGGCTCATCCGCAGCGATGGAGTAGGCAGGCACCGTTTTCCAACCCGACGTTGGCACCATGCTCATGCTTTCCGTCCCGCCGGCAATGATACAATCGGCCATTCCGGTGCGGATCTTGGCGGTGGCCATGGCAATCGTCTCCAGACCGCTTGCGCAGTATCGGTTGACTGTTACGCCCGGTGCATGAATGCCCACCGCCCGAGCCGCAATGATCCGGCCAACCTGAAGCCCCTGCTCAGCTTCAGGAACGGCATTCCCGACGATGACGTCGTCGACGCGATGCGGGTCCAGTTGGGGAACGGATGCCAGCAGGCTCTTGATGACCGTGATCGCCATATCGTCGGGACGATAGAAACGAAATTTACCGCGTTTGGATTTTCCGACAGCCGTGCGGTAACCGGCTACAATATATGCTTCCTGCATAGGATTATTTTTTAGTTGTTTATGCAACTTTAGGGGTATAAAGGTAATGATTTTTCAGTGGATACGTATCTTCGTACCCAACCGGGCTGCGCCCGGTTCGTCCACGCGGCCCGGAGGCCGCAGTGGACAGACATGATCGATGTTGAGTTAAAAAATTATATTTAAACCTATTTTTTAACGAAATCCTAATGTACAAGATATTGCGTTCGATCCTTTTCCTTTTTCCGGCCGAACGGGTTCATCATTTTTCCATGGAGTGCTTGAAGGGGTTATGCGCATGGCGGCCGACCCGCCGGCTGGTGGAGTGGGCCTGCAAGCCGGAGGAGCCCGATAAGCTGGGACGTAAGCTGTTCGGTCTCGATTTCCCCAACCCCGTCGGGCTGGGCGCCGGTTTCGACAAAAACGCCTTGTATCTGCGTGAATTGGCCGCCCTGGGTTTTGGCTTTGTCGAGATCGGGACAGTAACGCCGCTGGCGCAGGACGGGAACCCGAAACCGCGTTTGTTCCGCCTGCCGCAGGATGAAGGCCTGATCAACCGCATGGGATTCAATAACGACGGGGCAGACGCGATCGCCGAACGTTTGCGCCGGTGGCGCGCCCGGCCCACGGCTCCCTTGATCATCGGCGGAAATATCGGGAAGAACAAAGTCACCCCGAATGAAGAAGCGTGGAAAGACTACGAGACGGGTTTCCGGATCCTTTACCCCTACGTCGACTATTTCGTTGTCAACGTCAGCTCACCCAATACGCCTGGTCTGCGGGAACTTCAGGAGAAGAGCGCCTTGCGCCGGATCCTCACCCGTCTGCAGTCGCTAAACGATCGCCTCTCGGAAGATCAACGTATCCGCCCGCGACCCTTGCTGCTAAAGATCGCACCCGATCTCAACCAGGAGCAGCTCGACGACGTGATCTCGCTGGCGCTGGAGATCCGGCTGGACGGCCTTGTCGCCACCAACACGACCATAAGCCGTCAGGGACTCGTGACACCTTCCGACCGGGTCGAAGCGATCGGAGCGGGTGGGCTGAGCGGGGCGCCACTACAGAAACTGTCCACCGAAGTCGTACGTTACCTATGCCATAAAATGAACGGACAGATCCCCGTAATCGCATCCGGTGGTATTTTCACCCGGGAAAACGCCCGCGAAAAGCTCGACGCCGGTGCGTCGCTCGTGCAGGTGTGGACCGGGTTTATCTATAAGGGACCGTTTGTGGTAAGGAGAATACTCAAGGATAGTTGATTACATTATTACTCGCCTTAATGCTATCATAAGTTAAATTGTACCTCTTCGCAATCAAATATTGTGAAGCCACCGTTTATTGTGAAGCCACCGTTTGCCATCCATATTTTCGAATTGTATCCACGTTGAATAAAAACAATTCCACCGTTCCTTGCGTTTCAAAATCAGGCAGGAGATACTGGGGAAAACGAATTTGACTTTGTTGGGAACAACTCCAGGTTCTCTCTTTAACACTTCGTTGACGCGCGCATGTTTAAACGGTAACCCCTATCTTCGTCTATCCTAACTGGCCTCGCATGCATCCACTGTATAGTTTAGATTCCCTTGTTAGTCTCCTTACGCTTATCATCCTGGAAATTGTATTGGGGATCGACAACGTAATCTTCGTATCGATCCTGATCCTCCGGTTACCGCTGTCGCGACAGCGCGACGCCCGGCTCGTCTGGGTGATCGCCGGGATGCTGATCCGGTCAGGTCTTCTGTTGTGCCTGGGTTGGCTGGTGACCAACGGCAACCGGCCGCTTCTGTCAATCGCGGGACACGGGTTCAGCGCCCGCAATTTTGTCCTGCTGGCAGGTGGCCTATTCCTGCTCTATAAGACGGTAGGAGAACTCCACAACCGCCTGGAACCCGGCAATACGGGACAGACGCCCTCTGGCATACTGGATACCCGGAGATTCGCCGCGATCGCGGGTCAGATCGTGCTCGTGGATACCCTATTTTCCTTTGACAGCATTATCACCGCCATCGGGCTGGCGCAGCAGGTAGCGGTGATGATCACTGCCGTTGTGATCGCCATGATCCTCATGTTCTTTTTCTCCGCCGTGATCGCCGGTTTTATTAACCGCCGTCCGACCCTAAAGGTATTGGCCCTCTCTTTTCTGCTGATGGTGGGGTTCAGCCTCGTCTTTGACGGCCTGGAGCCGCTGCACCATACCCATATCGACAAGGGCTATATCTATTTCTCGATGGTTTTTGCATTTGGCGTAGAATTGCTAAATTCCCGGATAAAAAAGAAGGCCCCCAAATGACCAACACTGATCCACGCGTCGACGCCTATATTTCGAAATGTGCCGAATTTGCCCGGCCCATCCTCCAGCACCTGCGCCAGCTCGTCCATAAGGCCTGCCCACCGGCAACCGAAACGATCAAATGGGGTATGCCTTTCTTCGAATACAGCGGCGGCCTGCTTTGCAATATGGCCGGCTTCAAACAGCATTGCTCCTTTGGGTTTTGGAACGCCTCCCTGCTTAAGGACCCGGAAGGCGCGGTGCAGGTAAAGAACAGGACCTCCATGGGTCATTTCGAACGCATTACCTCCCTCAAAGATCTGCCGGCAGACAAAACCATACTGGCACTCATCAAAGAAGCGGCGAAACTCAACGAGCAGGGAATAAAGAAGCCGACCACCCTCAAGGAACCCAAGGCAGTACCACCAATGCCCCCCGCCCTTGGCGCTGCATTAAAGAAGAACAAAACGGCAAAGGGCAAATTCGATAAAATGCCGCCATCCCACCGGCGGGAATATATCGAATGGATCACCGAAGCCAAAACGGAACCTACGCGCGACAAACGGATTGCGACGACCATCGAATGGGTCCTGGAGGGAAAATCGAGAAACTGGCAGTATAAATAAGTCACCCGATACAAAGCAGGGTGGCGGCTACTACCCCGGCGGTCTCCGTCCTCAGCCGATTCTTCCCCAACGTAACCGGAATATACTGCCGGGCCAGCGCAGCCGCCGCTTCCTCAGGCGTAAAATCCCCTTCGGGGCCGATCAGGATTAGCGTTGATCCGGCTTGCGGCATGGGATAGGTGTTTGCCGAACGCTCTTCCATCCAGGCGATCATCCGGCGGCCAAATCCCGGCCCTTCAAGCACCTGCGCGAACGGCGTTGCCGGCCGCAGGACCGGCAGCCATACCTGCTGCGACTGAAGAAGTGCGCTGACGAGAATGTTTTGGAGCCGATCGGGGCGGAGGTGCTGGCGCTCGGTCCGGCCGGTCATCAGGGGGATGATCTCCGCAACGCCGATCTCGGCAGCTTTTTCGAGGAACCATTCGAAGCGGGAGGCGTTCTTAAGCGGGGAGATCGCCAGCGTGACCACTCGCTCAGGCGGCGGGATAACTTCCACAGACCGAACGATCACCCGGCATTTCTTCTTGTGGGCCTCTACAATATCAGTCGTAATCAAAGCGCCCCTGCCATCGGTCAGATTCAGCATTTCCCCCGCACTCATACGAAGCACCTGGACGATATGGCGGGAGTTGTCCTCGTCCAGATCGATCTCCGGAACACCCGGCTCGTAGGAGGCCGTGTAAAATGTCGGAAGCGCCATGAATCAGAACAGGATTCGTTTTAGAACGGAGATTCGTCGTCATCCACCGGAAGGTCCTTCATTCGGCTGCCATGCTGAATATACAGATGGGCTCCTCCGCCTTCAGCGCCTGGAACTGGTTTCCAATTGCCGCCGCCAGGCAGCCCGATCCCGCCAAAGTCATCGTCGCCATATTCGGTGAATTTCTGGATATGCAGAAGAGCCCGGAGCTTGATGGTATCGAGGGCGCCGTTCCGATGCTTTGCGATCTTCACATGGGTCTCCCCCTTATTGCTTTCACCCATTTCGTTGGCGGTAATCCCATAATATTCAGGGCGGTAAAGGAACATAACCATATCGGCATCCTGCTCGATCGCGCCCGATTCCCGCAGATCGCTTAACTGGGGGATCTTCTCTCCTTCTTTCCGGGATTCGACGGCGCGGGACAACTGGGATAACGCAATGATGGGAACCTGGATCTCTTTGGCCAACCCTTTCAGATCGCGGGAGATCCGGCTGATCTCCTGTTCGCGGTTACCGTTGCGGTTATCACTCGTGCCGCTCATCAGCTGCAGGTAGTCGATGATAATGAACCCAACGTTGTGTTTGTTCTTGAGACGGCGGCATTTCGCCCGTAACTCAAAAATATTCAGGGCGGGAGTATCGTCGATGAAGATCGGCGCCTTGGCCAGCCTGTCTATCCCTTTTTTGTAGAGCTGCTTCATTTCATGCTCCTCCAACCGGCCACGCGCTATCTTTTCCATGAAGATCTCACTCTCGGCACTTAAGATTCGCTGGACAAGCTGGGCAGAGCTCATTTCCAGGCTAAAGAACGCTACCGGCACCGGTTTTGTCGGATGCAACGCCGCATTCCTTGCAAGATTGAGCGCAAAGGCTGTTTTCCCAACCGACGGCCGGGCAGCGAGGATGATGAGGTCGGTAGGCTGCCAGCCGTAGGTTATTTTGTCAAGGCTGGGGAATCCGCTTGGAACGCCGGTGATCTCCTCCTGCTTATGTCGAAGGTCTTCAATGCGCTGGATCGTCTTGACCAGGACAGTATCGATGCTGTCGAAGTTCTTGCGGAGGTGGTTGTTCGTGATCTCGAACAACTTGCTTTCGGCATCATCAAGCAGGTCAAAGACATCCGTGCTGTCTTCATAGGCATCGCCGATAATCTCTCCGCTGATGCGGATAAGCTCCCGCTGAATGAATTTCTGCAGAATGATCCGGGAATGTGTCTCAATGTTGGCGGTGGAAACGACGGCATTGGTCAGCTTGGTGACGTAATAAGCTCCCCCGATCATCTCCAGCTCCTGCCTAACCTCAACTCCTCAACAACAGTAAGGATGTCGATCGGCTGGCTCTTCTGGGCTAACCCTTGCATGGCGCGATAGATCCGCTGATGACCCTCCAAATAGAAGCATTCGGGTTTGAGGATCTCCACGACGGTATCGAATGCGCCGGTTTCCAGCATAATAGCGCCAAGTACGGCTTCTTCGAGTTCCTTGGCCTGGGGGGGTACTTTACCGAAGACCATGGTGCCGAGATCTACGGAAGGCTTACGCCTGAGCTTATTTCGATCCTTGTTCAGGTTCAGATTAGTGAGATCCATAATGAGTCAACCGTCCAAAAGAGATTAAGAAATAGGGTGTCCAGTCGTCCTATGTCTTGTACCGGGTAGCATCCCGGTACAGTGGACCGCGCTCATTGGGTTCTTTTCAGGCCATGCTTTTATTAAGATATTGTTACGGCAACATGAACAGAATGTTATCCCTTTGAGTCAGGAGGGCGAATATAAAACTCCTGATCTTTATCGAAGAGAATTTTCTTTTTCTATATTTTTCCTATAGAAATTCACCTGTTTATCCACCGGATACCCACCTTTATGCACAGCCCCCAACGAGCTATCCACAATTTAAAAAAGTTTTCAATCCTTTTCGCAATTTAATTCACACTTGCTGTGCAGAAAGAATTAGGAACAAATATTTTGCCAGGAGACCGAAACTACAGAATGCGGTTTCATCAGGTCTGCGGCTTGTTATTCGGGTTATTCGTGTTTGGTTTCTTTTGCTTGTTCTTCGGCTTCTGGCCTTGCGGAGCCTGGCCTTGCGGGGCCTGAGGTTTGGGCGCATTGACGTTGGTTGCCGGCTGACCCGGATGAGCATTGGCGTTGCCGTTGCCACCACCGGCATTCGCATTCCCGCCGGCATTGCCGCCGTTTCCTGTATTGCCGGGACGATAGGCCGGTTGACCCACGCCGGGCTGACCGGATGGCTGGCTGACCGGTTGACTAACCGGTTGGCTTACTTGGCGATTCGCCGGTTGGCTTGCAGACTGATTCACCGGCTGGCTTACCGGGTGATTTGCGGGCTGGCTTACTGGCTGATTCATCGGCTGGTTGACCGGCTGATTCACCGGTTGGCGGTTGGGCTGATAAGCCGCCTGCCCGCCTGGCTGGCCGGAACCAGCCGGATTCGGATTGGCATGGACGCTATTGTTGTTGGTGTTCGTGGAACTGGCGCCCGCGGAATTGCTGTTGTTGGTATAGACCGTGGTATTGACTGGCCGGACATTCGTCAGGGGCTGTACACGCGCCGGAGCAGGATGAAACGAAGATCCGCCGTTGCTTCCTCCCGCCTGCGGAGCATTGATCCTCGGCCGGTAGATCGCGAAACCCCCTCCGCTGCCACTTCCGCCCGGCATATTGCTCTCCCGCACCGCGACAGGGCGCAGCGGAGTGCCGGTGACCCGGGATACTTCGCCCGGATCAGGGCCGCCTGCATAGTTATTGACGGTGACGTGGGTGTTGTTTACATTGTTGTTGACGACCGTCGTGTTGTTATAAGTATTGTTGACCACGGTCGTGTTCCGGATAACCGTGGTGTTATTGATGATCGTGACGTTCTGCTGCTCGCTGACATAATAATTGTTGATATGCGGGCTGGTCACATATTGATGCGGAACGAAGCACCAATAGTGCGGCGGCGGATTGTAGCCACCACCAACGGCAACAGTGACGCTCACGTTGGGACCCAGCGGCGCCCAGCCGTAATAATCAGGGCTCCTCCGCCAGCTTACCCAGGCCGGCGCCCACTCATTTCCGGGCATCCACATCCAGCCATAACCATCTTCATAGAACCAGCGGCCGTAATGGAACGGGGCCCAGCCCCAGGAATAATTAGAGGCCCAGGTCCAGCCTTCTTCTGTATACACCCAGTTGCCATTGGTGGCATAGGGCCTGAAGTCCGGACCGACATTCGGCATCCAGACATAACCGAATTCAGGATTGTTGATCCACTCGCCATAAGGGCTCAAGGCATCGTAGAAGTTCTGATAAGAGACTTCGGGAGCGGGCGGCGGAGGTGGGGGCGGCGGAGCCGGGCTTTCCACGACGACATGGGTCGGTCCGCAGGACAATTGGCCAAAGAGCAGAAGGGCGATCAGCGCATAATGGAGTTTACGCATAAGACAATTTTTGGGGGGTTTTGATAAGTCAGTAGCAGGAATCATGCAAATTACAGTCCATTTTAAAGCATTAACAATTGATTGCCAAATTTTGACAGATTTACAATTATTGTCATGTTGGCTGGTCATCCTCTAACGACCCGGGAGCCAATTTGTTTTGGGCAGGGATCGATAATCTTCATTTACCTTTTACCTTTGCGATCCAACCCAATTTTTTCTCGAAATCTAAAAACGGGATTTGTTCATGACCATCAGTTACAATTGGCTTTGTGATTATTTGCCGGTTAAGATCGAACCGGAACGGCTTTCGCGGATCCTGACCTCCATAGGGCTGGAAGTGGAAGCGCTGGAGCAATATGAGGCGATCAGAGGGGGATTGAATGGGCTGGTGATCGGCGAAGTGCTCCAGTCCGGGCCGCATCCCAATGCTGACAAATTGAAGCTGACGCAGGTGGATGCCGGCGGACCCCAGCCGCTGTCGATCGTTTGCGGCGCGGCAAATGTAGCCGCGGGTCAGAAAGTCGTAGTCGCATTACCCGGTACGACCATCTATCCGGTGAACGGCGAGCCCGTCACCCTGAAAATAGCAAAGATCAGGGGCGTGGAAAGTCATGGGATGATCTGCGCGGAGGATGAGATCGGGCTGGGTGAGAGCCATGCCGGTATCCTGGTCCTGCCGGCGGACGCGCCCGTGGGAATGCCCGCAGCCGATTGGTTCAAACCCTGGTCGGATACGCTGATCATAATCGGTCTTACCCCGAATCATATGGATGCCATGAGCCATTGGGGAGTTGCGCGGGATGTCTGCGCCTGGCTATCGCACCACGAGAACAAGGAGTACCGCCCTGTAAGTCCTGCGGATCCGTCAGACGATCCCTTCCCGGCCCGCAACACGATCCTTGCGCCCGGCAAAGCGTCACTTCCGGTTGCCGTGAGCATCCTCAACCCCCAGTCTTGCGGCCGGTATTCCGGTATCAGCATAACGGGGATCACCATCAAAGAATCTCCCCGATGGATGCAGGAAAGACTGCGAGCGATCGGGGTCCGGTCGATCAGCAATATCGTCGACATCACCAATTTTGTCCTGCATGAATTGGGACAGCCCCTGCATGCATTTGACCTGGATGCGATCAAAGGCCGCGAGATCATCGTGCGGAACCTCCCGGAGGGAACTCCTTTTGTCACATTGGATGAGAAGGAACGTAAACTGTCCGCAAAAGACCTGATGATCTGCGATGCGGAGGGCGGGATTGCCATGGCCGGCGTTTTTGGCGGACTTCATTCCGGGATCAGCGGGACCACCCAAAATATCTTTCTTGAAAGTGCCTGGTTCAATCCTACAGATATCCGTGCAACATCCTTCCGGCACGGGCTGCGTACGGATGCCGCCTTGCATTTCGAGAAGGGAATGGATATTTCCGGCACGGTCCATGCATTGAAAAGAGCGGCGCTCCTGATCCGGGAGCTCGCGGGAGGCGAGATCGCTTCGGACATCGTGGACGTCTACCCGGGAAAAAAAGGGAGACCACTCGTCGTCCTGCCCTATGTCTATTTGAAGAAGCTGAGTGGAAAAGAATATGCTCCCGCTGCAGTAAAGAAGATCCTGATCAGCCTGGGATTCGAGATCACCGGGGAAGATGGCAGCAGTTTGCAGGTCGCAGTGCCATGGCACAAACCGGATATTCGTCTGCCGGCAGATATTGTGGAAGAGATCATGCGGATCGACGGACTGGATAATATCGGTATCCCGGTCGCGATCACGATCTCGCCTTCGGTTGAGAACGATGCATCGGGGGCGGCCTGGAAGCGGGAGACCGCGAGCTGGCTCGTCGGCCAGGGATTTAACGAGATCCTGACCAATTCGATCACCAATAGTGCGTATTTTAAGGAAGAAGAGCTGCGATCGGCGGTGAAAATGATCAACAACCTGAGCGCCGAGCTGAACATCATGCGGCCATCGATGCTGGAGACCGGATTGGAGTCGATCGCGTACAATCTCAACCGCAAAAGCGGGCGGCTCCGGTTCTTTGAGTTCGGGAAAACCTATTCCACCACGGGCGTAGGCAAGTATTCCGAAACCAACCATCTTTGCCTTTACCTGACCGGCGAGCTGACCGAAGACACCTGGAAAGGAAAAGGGAAGCCGGCCGATCTCTATTATCTCAAAGGGCTGTGTGAACGAATGTTTGAGGTAATAGGACTTCGTTTCGACGGCTGGAGCGAGCGAGCAGATCCCAAGCTTTCCTCAGGGCTTTCGGTCGGCTCGGGCGACCATCTCCTTCTGACGGCCGGCATTGTCCGAACGGAGATCGGGAAGCAATTCGATATCCGCCAGCCGGTCCTTTTCGCCGATTTCCGGTGGGATAGCCTGATGACCCTGGCATTGGCCCGGAAGATCGAATTCAGCGAATTGCCCCGCCAGCTGCCGGTATACCGGGACCTCGCAATGATCGTCGGAAAGTCCCTGCCTTATCAGGAGGTGGAGGCGGCGATCCGGAGCACGCAGCTGGACAAATTGCGGGACGTTCGGCTTTTCGATATATTTGAGAGTGAGAAGCTGGGTGCCGGGAAGAAATCAATGGCCCTAAGCCTCACCTTCCTGGATGAAGAGAAAACCCTTACGGATAAGGAGATCGATGGGATGGTCGCCCGAATCATGACTGTCCTGGAGAAAAAAGTGCAGGCAGAGATCCGGAAGTAAGAATCGTATTCAGCTCGCCATGAGTGACGATAACCCGATTGAAGGTCAGATCCAACGAATACAGGATAAGCTGCAGCAATTGCTCAGGCAGCGGGACCTCCTATTGAAAGAGAACGGCAAACTCAGGGAAGAGCTGCGGAAGATACAGGAAGGCCACGCCGACGACAACAGGCGGCTGGAACAACTGAGGCAACAGGTAGAGGTCTTAAGGGTGACGAAAACGGCGATGAGCGAAGGGGAAAAAAGGGAATTGGAAAAACGGCTGGGCCAGTACATCCGGGAAATTGACCGGTGTATCGCGTTGTTAGGGGAGTAATCCGGTCAGACTTCAAACTCGTTTGACGAGCCGCAACTTCATTTCATCCTGACCCCGGAAGATCTCCAGAGTATAGACGCCATACGGCAAGTCGTTAAGGCCATTCCAGTCCAGCTCTTGCTGGTCTTTCTCGACCTCTGTCTCAAGCGCGCTGCATACGATTCCGGTATCATCACGGAGAACAGCGCGTAACATACATTTCTGTGGATCGCCAACCTGAAAGGTCAGGTGGTCAATGAAAACGGGAGATTTGACTTTTAGGAACATGGCTGCTGTAGTTTTTATATAGGGTATTGGTGAGCAAACATTAGTTTATTTGAGGTAATGAATTAATCAATGTCATCAACTTCTTCGCCGGCTCCGCCGGCACCGATCAACAGCCTCCAGCCACGTTTCGCTTGTGCACAGGGTGTGGATAAATATATAACAACTATTTGATCTATGCAAGATTTAATGACAATTAATGTGGTAATAGGTGATCGCACTTACCGGATCAAAATTGAACCACAGGACGAAGAAGTAGTCCGAAAGACATTGCGGGCGATAAATGATAAGATTATTGAATATAAGACCCAGTTTGCCGGCCGGGATATGCAGGATTATATTGCGATGGTCCTGCTCTGGTACGCCACCCAGGCAGTGCCGGGAAGTCAGGGGAACGGGAATGCGCCGCTACTGGACGCTTTGAGCCGCATCGAACAGCAATTGGACAGGGCCTTATAAGAGAAGATTTTCCCGTATCTTCGCCAACTAACACAAATGGACCCCGAAGTCCAGAAGTGCCGAACCGCCCGGAAGGGGCATATATCATTTTTACACAACCGGGATTTGAAATATAAATCTATGATTGTGAACGCTTTAAACTAGGAATAAATGGAGGCTATCATAGCAGGAGCTGTCGCCCTGGTCCTTGGGATCATCGCCGGGAAGTTCCTTTTCGCGAAAAACACAACTAAAAAGGTAGAAGAGGCCGCAGCGCAGGCCAAAAAGATGGTTTCGGACGCTCAGGTCGCTGCGGAGAACCTGAAAAAAGAGAAATTACTGGAAGCCAAGGAGAAATTTGTCCAGCTGAAGGCGGAACACGATAAGGAAGTGCTGGAAAAGAACAGGCGGGCAAATGACGCTGAATCCCGGATCAAACAAAAGGAACAGGGCATCAATCAGAAGCTGGAGAACCTCGATAAGCAGGCCAAGGACAACGATACGATCAAGGAGAACTTAACCCGGCAGATCGAAGTGGTCAACCTGAAGCGGACAGAGCTGGAGAAGCACCAGGAGGAACATATCCGGCGCCTGGAAAAGATCGCCGCCCTGACGGCAGATGAAGCCCGGACGCAGCTGATCGAAAGCCTCCGCCAGGAGACCCAGACGAGAGCCCTGGCCATGCAGCAGGAAATCATCGACGACGCCAAACAAAAGGCCAATAAGGAGGCTCGGAAGATCATTATCCAAAGCATTCAGCGGACGGCTGCCGAACAGGCGATCGAAAACTCGATCACCGTCTTCAACCTTGAAAGCGACGAGATCAAGGGCCAGATCATTGGCAGGGAAGGCCGCAATATCCGGGCCATCGAAGCAGCCACGGGAGTGGATCTGATCGTCGATGATACGCCGGAGGCCATCGTGCTGAGCTCCTTCGACCCGCTCCGGCGGGAGATCGCGCGGTTATCGCTGCAGCGGCTGGTGACGGATGGCCGCATTCACCCGGCGCGGATCGAAGAGATCGTGGAGAAGACCCGCAAGCAGATAGAAGAGCAGGTGATGGAAATCGGGGAACGGACCGTCATCGAGCTGGGGATCCATGGTCTCCACAAGGAACTGGTCAGGATCGTCGGGAAGATGCGTTTTCGCTCCTCTTACGGACAGAACTTATTGATGCACAGTCGGGAAGTAGCCAATTTGTGCGGCATTATGGCCGCGGAGCTCGGGATGAACCCCAAGCTGGCCAAACGGGCCGGCCTGCTGCACGATATCGGCAAGGTACCGGACGAAGAAACGGAGCTTAGCCATGCCTTGCTGGGGATGAAACTGGCCGAAAAATATGGCGAGAACCCCGCAGTGATCAACGCCATCGGCGCCCACCACGACGAAGTGGAAATGCAATATGTGATCGCCCCGATCATCCAGGCCTGTGACGCGATAAGCGGCGCGCGCCCGGGCGCGCGCCGGGAGATCATGCAGCAGTACCTGCAACGGATCAAGGACCTGGAAAGCCTTGCCCTTGCCTATCCGGGCGTGGAGAAGGCCTACGCGATCCAGGCGGGACGCGAACTTCGGGTGATCGTAGAGGCCGATAAGGTAACGGATGTGGACAGCGATAAGCTCAGCTTCGAGATCGCCCAGAAGATCCAGACCGAAATGACCTACCCCGGCCAGATCAAGGTGACCGTCATCCGGGAAAAGCGGGCGGTGAACGTGGCGAGATAGACCGGACAAGCCGGACTCGAAAATATTTGGACTTTCGCGCGAAAGGTGATACCTTTGCGATCCTTTTAAAAGGTTTTTTTATGAACGACGCTGTATCTTTTGTACACGAACAACTGACGGGGAAAAGAGAGTTTCCGGACTTCAAGGCCGGTGATAACATCACGGTCAATTACAAGATCCTCGAAGGGAACAAGGAGCGTATCCAGGGCTTCAAGGGGGAAGTGATCAAGCGTCAGGGCGAAGGCCATACAGCTACGTTCACCGTGCGGAAGATCTCCGACGGCGTGGGTGTCGAAAGGACTTTCCCGCTATTCTCTCCCAATATCGAGTCGGTTGAGTTGAACAAGGTAGGCCGCGTACGCCGGGCCAAGCTGTATTTCCAGCGCGACCGCAGCGGTAAGAGCGCCCGTATCAAGGAGAAGAGAATGGCCGTTACCGCCAAATAGGGTAGATTAATTATCTTTTTGTTGTCAATATATCTGCTTACCTTTAAAGGTACCTAAAAAGAAGTTATGGGAGATTTATTCAGTCCGATGCATGTAATTCTGATAGCATTTGTGGTGCTCCTGTTGTTTGGTGGTAAAAAAATTCCTGAACTGATGCGTGGTTTGGGTAAAGGCATTCGCGAATTCAAGGATGCAAAAGACAACGTACAGCGGGAGATCGAAGATCATGTGAACGAGGATAAGAAAACCACGGCAACCACGAATCCATCGACGACATCCGCCACAACAACGGCCGCTACCAAACAGACTTCCGCAGATTCGTCCATCCATAATTAAAAGATTTTGCTCGCTATCGAGTTGACGGACCTCGCAATTTTTGCGGGGTTTTCTTTTATACTTTACTTTTATACCCTGTAGTTTTCATTTCCATGGCACTATTCAAGAGAAGGATAAAGACCGGAACGACAGAAGAGATGTCCTTTGTCGAGCATTTGGATGTATTGAGAGGACACTTGTTCAGGTCGGCCATTGCTGTCGCTGCAGGGGCGATATTCATGGCTATTTATAATAAGTTTATCGTCCAGCGTATTCTCATGGGTCCAACGCATAGCGATTTCTGGACCTATAGAACCTTGTGCGAGCTGGGCCATAAATGGGGATTCGGCAATAAATTGTGCATGGCCGATATTCAACTGAAGATGCAAAGCAATGTCGTTTCAGGACAGTTCGATACGTATTTCAACGTCATCCTGATCGGCGGGTTCATTGTTGCCTTCCCCTATATTTTCTGGCAGTTCTGGCGGTTTACGAAACCGGCCCTGAAAGAAAATGAACTCCGGAACACCCGCGGCGTTATCTTTTGGGTATCGATGCTTTTCTTCCTGGGCGTACTCTTCGGGTATTTTGTCATCGCGCCGTATACCATCAGTTTTTTTGCCAATTTCAAACTGGACAGCAATATCGAGAACATCTGGACGATCGGCAGCTATTTTACCGCCATGGCCCAGATTGTCCTGGGCGCAGGCTTGGCTTTCCAGCTTCCGCTGGCGATGTATTTCCTGGCGAAGATCGGAGTTGTCAGCTCGACTTATCTGCGAAGAGTTCGTAAATATGCCATCCTGATCATCGTGATCGTAGCCAGCATCATCACTCCACCGGATATATTGAGCACGGTCGTTGCCTCCGCCCCCCTGATCCTCTTATATGAGATCAGTATTGTGCTTTGCGTGAGGGTCGAGAAAAAAGAGAAACTGCAGGAGACTAAGGAATGGGAATAACCATGTTCAGTTACAGAACCATAGAAGCATATCAGGACTGGTTGGCCGACAATCCGGACGGTTGCCATCAGGCCGTTCGGCATTACCTGGACGTGATCCACCGGCTGGAGAACCTGAATGCTTTCCTCGAAGTATATGCGGATGAGGCGCTCGCCAGAGCCAGGGAACTGGATGAAAGGCGGATGGCGGGGAAGCCGGTGGGCAGACTTCACGGGGTAGTCATCGCTCTGAAAGATGTGATTGCGCATCAGGGTCATACATTAACGGCCGCATCGAAGATCCTGGCCGGCTTTAAATCTATCTACAACGCTACGGCCGTCGAAAAGCTGTTAGCGGAAGAGGCGATCATCATCGGCCGGAATAACTGCGACGAATTTGCAATGGGTTCAAGCAATGAGAATTCGGCCTATGGAAAGGTATTGAATGCCCGGTGCCCAACCCGGGTGCCGGGAGGGTCTTCCGGCGGGTCGGCAGTAGCGGTACAGGCGGGGCTGGCCATGATCAGCCTGGGCAGCGATACCGGCGGATCCGTCCGGCAGCCGGCCGATTTCTGCGGGGTGCTGGGATTGAAGCCCACCTATGGCCGGGTATCCCGATACGGGCTCATCGCCTATGCTTCCTCCTTTGACCAGATCGGCATCTTTGCACGGTCGGTCCCGGATGTCGCCCGGGTTCTGGAAGTCATCGCCGGACCAGACGAGTTTGACAGCACCGTCTCCCAGTCAAAAACCACCCCATTTTTTCCGCTCAACCGATCCTACCGGATCGCCTATTTTAAAGAAGCGCTCGACCATCCCGGGCTTGATCCCGAGATCCGGGAAGCCATCCTGGGCCGGTTAGACCAATGGCGGCAACAAGGCCACACCGTTGAGGCGGTTGGCTTCGATCTCCTGGACTATATCGTCCCTGCCTATTACGTCCTGACGACCGCTGAAGCGTCTTCCAACCTGGCTCGTTTCGATGGGATCCGATATGGCTACCGGACCCCCGGAAAGGGACTTGAATTAACAGAGTTTTACAAACGGACAAGATCCGAAGGTTTCGGCCGGGAAGTCAAGCGGCGTATCTTATTGGGAACCTTTGTGTTAAGTGCGGGTTACTATGATGCCTACTTTACGAAGGCTCAACAGGTCCGCAAAATGTTGGTAGATCATACCAATCTGTTATTCAAGGAGTTCGATATATTGATCTTACCCACTGCCCCAAGCACCGCTTGGGCCCATGGGGAAAAGATGAGTGATCCTATTGCTATGTATCTCGCTGATATATATACGGTTTATGCCAACCTCACCGGGATTCCCGGTATTTCCCTCCCATTATTTACCCACACAAATGGCATGCCTTTTGGTGTTCAGGCTATGACAAGTCGATTTAAAGAGTTACTTTTGCTTCAGTTCTCGCATCAGACGATGCAACAATAAAGTCCTACGAAAATCCTACTCTATGGTGACTGAGAGATTTGAAGCGATTTACTTGAACAGGCAATCTCCCGATGTCCGAACCTATGAAAGATTGTAAACGCCGATAGGGGCTGTTTACCAATCTAAAACGTTGGACACAATGTGCAACAAGAGGCTTTTATTGTTGGGCGTCACCATCCTTGTAATGGGTTCCGGATGGATGTACCCAGCCCACGACAAGATGGATTCGGCGGATAGTGATCTTCCTCTCGATACAGGACGGCTTGCGGGTACTCCCCGGGTACCGGTGCAATTGACCAGGGCCGATCCCCAATCCTATCTTTTCTCCGAGCTTTTCCTCGCCACTTCGGTCGGCGGGAGCAATGGGTCGCGGTTAAATCCCAAGGCGCTGAATTTCATCCAGGATTATGTGAAAGAGAACTGGGAAGAACTCCAGCTGGTCCGCACAACCGGCGGCCCCTATTTCAATCTGATCGAAGACATCCTTGCTCAATATGATCTGCCCCGGGAATTGAAGTATCTCGCGGTGATCGAATCCAATCTGAAGTCCTCCGCCGTCTCCCGGGTGGGCGCCGCCGGACCCTGGCAACTGATGCCCCAAACGGCCCGGGACCTGGGTTTGAAGGTCAACAAGAATGTAGACGAGCGCCGGAACTACGTAAAAAGCACGCGCGCGGCCGCCCTTTATCTGAAGGATCTTTACAATCAACTGGGAGACTGGTTGCTGGTGATCGCGGCCTATAACGCCGGAACAGGGAGCCTCCATCATGCCATCCTCCGGAGTGGAAGCCGGAACTTCTGGGACCTGCAATATTACCTGCCGGTTGAATCCCGTAACCACGTGAAGCGTTTCATCGGCACTCAATACGTATTCGATGGTCAGGGCAGCGTCACTACCCTCACCCGGGCTGAAGCAATGGAACAGTTATCCGGTTCGGCGATGTATGTCTTTCATCGTCAGCTAAGTGCGTCAGAACTGAATGGATCGCGGACCGTGTCCGTCACCGGCAAATACCTGGCTTCGGTGATCGCCCAATATGTCTTCATGGATTCAACCGAGTTCAACCGGTATAACCCGGATTTCGATAAGATCATGGCCAGCAACAATAACAGCTATGACCTCAAACTCCCTGCCGACAAGATGGACTTGTTCGAAGCCAACAAATATCAGATCCTGACCGAATCGATGGATCAGCTCCAGAACGTCCTGGGCGACATCGCACAGGTGGCGGTCAACAAATAGATTCAGCTTGAAATAGATTCACCTTGTTCATGTACGATACGAGGCCGGTTGGAGAAGATCCGCCGGCTTCTGTATTTCAGGAGGCCCCGGGATTTCCGGAAGCTCCCACCTTTCCGGCGACCCCCAATGCCTCCAAAATCCCCCGCGCCTTTATTTGGCATTCTTCATATTCCGCGTCGGGGTCGCTGTAGAAGGTGATCCCTGAGCCCACCTGATAAGAAAGATAGCGGCTGTCGCGATTGTACAGGAGACTTCGGATTACGACATTAAAATCGAAATCGCCCCATGGACTCACATACCCTACGGCACCGGAGAAGATCCCGCGGCGGGAACGCTCATATTGATTGATCAGCGCGACGACCCGGTGCTTGGGCGCGCCGGTCATCGACCCCATCGGAAATGTTTCACGGACCGCGTCCGTCCAATGCAGGTCCGGAGAAAAGGTGCCGGTGATCGTGGAGATCATTTGGAATACCTGGGGGAATGCGTAAATCCCGTAAAGCTCTTCCACCCGGACAGAGCCGGGCAGGCAGACCTTCGAGAGGTCATTCCGGACGAGGTCCACCACCATAACGTTCTCCGAGCGATCCTTTGGGCTGTTGTACAGGTCCCTGGCCGAAGCCGAATCCGCCGCCGGGCAGTCGGGATGACGGGCTGACGTGCCCTTGATCGGCTGGGATACCAACTGATTCCCGGTCTTCTTCAGGTACCGTTCGGGGCTGGCGCAAAGCAGATACGAGTCATTAACGCGGTAGAAGCAGGAAAAGGGGTTGGGCGAAGCCTGACTAAGCGACCACCAGGCGGCAAGGGCGTCCAGATCGGCCGGTTGGGAATAGAATTCCTGGCAGAAATTGATCTCGTAACAATCTCCGCGAAGAATATGTCGCTGGAGCCGGGCCACCTGCTCCCGATACCCGCCGGGGGTCAAACGAGCCTCAAAAGGGGGAATCCTGCCCTGCCCGGGCCATGGACCTCTGCTACCGGCTCCTGCCCCCCCACCGGCGCCAGGGACCGCAGGGATCGGAATCCGCTGGATCTGGCTCCAGATCGCCTCCCCTTCGCCCTCGAAACACCCTATCCGGATGACCGTCGGACCCAGCTCGATCAGGATCCGTGGAATAAAGAAAAAAAGGTCGGGAAAACCGATGGGATCTACCCTCCCCGTTCCGCCCGTCCCTGGCTCAGTCTCGGCCGCCAGATCATACCCAAAATGCCCAAAAAGCCATTCCCTCCGTTCACCGGCCCATTCCTTTAGCCGCGCAAAGGCCTGCCCTGCAGCGGCTTCGCAGCTGTCCCTGACACCCGCAGCCAGCATGCACTCGATCCCGGGAGCGATGCTTTCCGGATAGCCCTGGTTGTCCAGAAAGCAAAAAATGTCGACACCCGATGCATCGAAATCATTCGATGCCGCCCAGGCCAACATCTGTTTTCTAGTCTTTTGAAAATCGCTTATGGGGAATGCGACAAACCTCCTTGATCCGGGTAGAAGGTTGTCAAAAGTCATCTTCCTCCTCATCAAAACCACCCTCATTGAAAAGGTCGAGATCCTTAAATTCTTCATCTAATCCCAGATCATCCTCTTCTCCTCCCTTTGCCGATTTCTTTGAAGTATTTCCGCCGGTACTTTTTTTGGTCTTGGATTTTGGAATATCGAATTCGTCGAAATCGGGATCCCATTCTTCTTCCTCTTCGACTTTGTCCCACTCGTCCACCTCTTCAAAGTCATCATCGTCATCATCATCGTCATCCTCTTCCTTCTTAGTTTTGGATGCAGCCCCCTTGGCGGGCGATTTCGCGGAGGCTTTGGGAGCATCATCATCCTCAACCAGATCATCGTCATCCTCCTCATCCGTTTGTTTCTTGGATTTGGAGGACGATTTTTCCGGTGTGTCCTTCGGTGCCTGAGGCGCGGATTTCTTTGAACCCTTTCCCTCCTTATCAGATTTCGGTGCCATTGCCCAATGAGATTGTAATGTAAATTTTCGGCTAAGTTTTTAATCCGCCAAATTTTTTTTTGAATAATTTTTCCGGCGTTTTTTAGCTGGCCTCGATGAGCTGATCTCTCCCGGGACCATTGGAAATATACGCAACTTTAACGCCCAGATAATGGTTAATGAATTCCACGTATTCCCTCATTTTCGCCGGCAATTGCTCGTATTTTTTTATGGCGGTGATCTCCGTTCCCCAGCCGGGAAATGCTCTCAATACGGGTTGGATTTGTACCCGGTTCATCTGGAACGGAACCTCACTCGTCGTCTCGCCGTTCACCGAATAGTCGGTGCATACCTTTAACTCCGGAAAGGCATCGAGCACGTCGGCCTTGGTCATCACAATTTTCGTCACGCCGTTGATCATGCAGGCGAATTTCAGCGCAACTCCGTCGATCCACCCGCAGCGGCGCGGTCGCCCCGTCGTGGCGCCGAATTCATTTCCGATCTTCCGTAGCTCTTCGCCAGTCGCGTCCTCCAGCTCGGTCGGGAAAGGTCCGCCGCCTACTCGCGTACAATACGCTTTGCTCACCCCGATCACATCACGGATCCGCTGCGGAGCGACTCCAAGACCGGTGCAAACACCCGCCGAGATCGTATTGGAAGAAGTGACGTATGGAAAGGTACCGAAATCGACGTCAAGCATGCTGCCCTGAGCGCCTTCCGCCAGGACAGTCTTCCCCTGGGACAGTTTGTCATTGATGAAATACTCCCCGTTAACGATCTTGAACTGGCGCATAAAGTCGAGCGCTTCGAAGAATTCTTCTTCCCACGCGGAGAGTTCTTCCTGGAAGTTGAGGTTATCCAGCAGCTTCTGGTGTTTCAGGCGAAGTTTGATGTATTGCGTGGTGAACGTCTTGTCCAGCAGGTCCCCAACCCGGAGGCCGTTCCTGCCGGTCTTGTCCATATAGGCGGGGCCAATGCCTTTTAACGTGCTTCCGATCTTCTCCTGGCCTTTCGATATCTCGGATGCCCTGTCGAGTGCCCAGTGGGGCGGGAGAGTC
>Ga0210383_10000110_pt1 | contig 87559 bp, 84 predicted proteins | sample IncBWC14OmetaG_FD_160072 | JGI IMG/M metagenome (GOLD analysis project Ga0210383, IMG submission 160072) | Forest soil microbial communities from Barre Woods Harvard Forest LTER site, Petersham, Massachusetts, United States - Inc-BW-C-14-O ...
CTCGGAGATTTTTCCTCCGAAGCGTTGCAGCATCGACCGCACCATCGGATCTCGTTCGAACTGTTCGCGCAACTCCTGCGTGCCGGACGTTCCGCGCGGCGCAGCGGCTGCACCTGCTTCTACTTTAGCACACACGCGCACCGGACGGCCCAGCACTTTGCTCGAAGAGGTACGGACCTTCTCGAGCGAGTCGCGTCCTTCCATCATCTCCTTGAACGCGCGCTTTTCCGCCGAAAAATAAATTCTCAGTTCCGCGCCTTCCAGTTCCCACCGGCTGCCCTGCTGCACGATCTCGCCGAGAAACTTCTGCTGCGCTTGAATCGCCGCTTTGATTTCGGCAACTTGTTCCGGTGTGATTCCCTCCGCTCGCGTCTCGGCAGCGGCCTCGATCTGTGGTTCAGATTCGGGCGCGGCTGTCGCCGGAGGCGCCGCTGCGGGAGCAAGCATTGTTTCCGCGCGCGCCGGCGCTGTTGCCGTAGCGGCAAAACTCGGCGTAGAGGTGCGTGATGGCGGAGCCCACGAGGTTTCAGGCACGGTCGAAAAACTCCGCGCTGGTGGTGTGGGCGGCACAGCCCCAGCAGCTGTCGGGACTCGACTGCTGCCCGTAGCACCTGATCTGGCTGCACCTGCGGCAGTGCCAGACGAAGTTCCGCTGCGAAGCTCCGCCAGCAACTCTTCCATCGGCGCGAGCCGCTGAGCGTTGATCAGCCTGAGCAGCCCCATCTCCAGATGCACGCGAGGATCTGGTTTGTGCCGCAAATCACCATCCGTCTGTAAGAGAATCTGAAAAAATCGCGTAAGGTCCTCTTCGGTGAATTGCGCCGCAGCTTTGGCGAGCGCCGGACGCTGATCCGCTGTGGCGGCAATCAAATCCGAATCCGCGCCGCACACGCGTGCGATCAGCAGGTTGCGCATGTGCCGGATCGCTTCACGGCAAAAATGCTGAAGGTTGCGGCCTTCCTTCTGAAACGTGTGAACCAGCCCGAGAGCGCGATCCGCCGATGCTTCCGCAATCGCCGCGACCAGTTCGTTGAGCGAGTCTTCCGGCACGACGCCCAGCAGTTCGCGCACTTCTTTGTCCCGGATAACGTCGCCGCAATAGGCTCTCGCCTGTTCCAGCAGGGAAAGCGCGTCGCGCAAACTGCCTTCCGCCATTCGTGCAATCACGGCCAGTGCGCCCGGCTCGATTTTCAAATCTTCTTTTGTGGCGATCTCTTCCAGCCGACCTGTGATTTCCGAGAACGTCAAGGCTCGAAAATGAAAATGTTGCGAGCGGGAACGAATGGTATCGGCTAGATCTTCCGGCTGCGTCGTGGCCATCACGAAAATCACCCGGTCCGGCGGTTCCTCCAGCGTTTTCAGCAGCGCATTCGAAGCTTCGCTCGTGAGCATGTGCGCTTCATCGAGAAGCACCACCTTGCTCCGGGAAGCAGCCGGCGCATACCGCACCATCTCCCGCAGTTCGCGAATCTGATCGATGCCGCGGTTCGAGGCGGCATCGATCTCGATCACGTCGAGCGAAGTGCCCGCGGCAATCTCCTTGCAGGAATCACACTCGCCGCACGGCTCCGCGGTCGGCCCCTTCGCACAATTCAGTGCTTTCGCAAGAATCCGCGCCGCCGTAGTCTTTCCCACACCCCGAGCGCCCGAAAAAATATACGCATGCGCCACGCGATCGTTTTTGATGGCGTTTGCCAGCGTCGATGTGACGTGAGACTGTCCGACTAGGTCGCTGAATGTTTGCGGGCGCCACTTCCGGGCTATAACTTGATAACTCATATCTGGTCAGGCTATTGCGAACTCTCGCTCTCGTTCTTAAGCCAGAACACAAAAAACACAAGGGCTGCGCAAGCCGTAAAAAACGTAAGCGTGATGGCCCGAGCTAACATCACAAATGCACTCCCTAGAGCTTGGCTTTCGACCTTCAACGCTCGACCGCCAACTGCTTTTCGGTGCGAGGAACTTCGGGTGATCTGCGGCACCCGAGGCAATCCCGATACCGTTGCTCCCTTCCGGGCCTGGCGGGGTTCGCGGGACCTCGTTGCACAGAGCCCGAAGTTCCACGCTCCGGCAGCCGCGCAGTTTCGTGCCGCTGCAAAGAAAAGTCTAGCACATTCAGTCTGCGTAGAAATGCGGGGCCAGTTCCTCGCTAGGAATGTACCGAAGCGCCTGCCTGTAGATTCCTAGCAAGGTTCCTCGGTTCAGTTCGCGGTGATCCCGAAAGGACTTTAGGCTTCGGCATGCACTTGCGGTTCAGGCTCGAGTTCGTAGCTCGCTAGGATGGAAGCATTGGGTGCGAGTCCGAAGTCTGCAGGGTCCTCGCCTTCCAGTTGTAACGCGATCGCTTCTTTCACGTTCCTCATCAACTCGTCGAGCGTCGCGCCCTGCGTCACAACGGGAAGGTCGAAGCACTCTGCGACATAATGCTTGTCACCGCGGAATATCCGCACTTGAATGATACGTTTCATTGTTTCCATCATATTCGCGCTGCGGTCTGCGGAGCAACAAACATCTCGCGACGTTCCAGATTGAGCTTTGCAGCCTGCTCCGCGTTTTTTTAATAGGCCTCCTTTACGTTGCTAGTTCTTGGGATAGTTGGGGTCGGCTTTGACTTCCAGGATTTGCTTGGTGTGGCGCTCGCTGTGTGCGGCAATGAAAAGAACAAATTCATATCCGTCCATCTTTGTACCCAGAGGGCTGTCAACGGCGTGATCACGCAGGCCGGGTGTGGTTTTCAGGAAGTCCTCGGTCTTCTCGCGGCTTTCCAGAAAATGTTTCAAAGACGCGTCGGGCGAACCGTAGCGGTTGGTCGGAACAAGCGGTTCTGGGGCTTGGGCCTTTTTTGAGCGATCCGGAACCAGGGCAACTACGGCGTCATCTGTCTTCTTCGTATCACGGTCAGGAACCGCCGGTGCCACCATCACTTTTTCCACGACGATTCCGCGGATATAGTCCTCGGCGGCGGCGATATGCTCCATGCATTGCGCGATGGACCAGCGATCCGGTCCGGCTTTGAAATTCCATTGCGCGTCGGAGAGGCCTTTGGTGGCATCGATGACGCCTTGCTTCGTTTTCTCGAGATATTGGATCGCGCGATCTTTTTCGGCTTGGGTTACTTCCTGCGGGGGCAAGGACGTCGCCGCGAAAAACGCGGCGTAATTGTTGAATGTCCCCAGTTTCACTTCCTGGGCGCGAAGGGAAGTGGCGGCCGAACAAGCCAGCACCGCAATCGCAGCTCCTGCCATGAGTCTCTTGAACATGTTTTGCTCGCTTTCGTTTTGTGATTGGTGAGAGGGACGGAAGACTTTGGGGCTGCACTGTGAGTCCGCCCGGCCGGCTGGTGGTTGGCGGAATAGCTCGAGGTGAGACCCTCCGTGTGACAAGCAATGTAGCAGCGATTTCGCGAGAGGTCCATCGTCTCCACCCGATCGCGGAAGCTTGGCTGAATGGCTTGCTGCTGTCCCTCGCAAATGAGTACGGACGGAGGACGAGCGAAGTAACGGCGGAGCCGTACCCCTCCTCCCTCCTCCTTTTTTGTAAGTGTTCATTCTAAAGAGCTTTAAGTCCAATGTTTTGGAAGTGTGGATTCTATAGGGTTTACGGGCGTGTTTTTCGGAAGTGCAGATTCTAAAGAACTTAGTTGGACTTCGGCGGCGCTTCGAGAAAACGAGAAAACGGTTACGGCTGGAGAATATCGAGCGAGTGTACCCCCACCCCGGGGTATCCAGAGAATCGTGAAATAAACGCATGAGGAGAGAAGGCTTGCAGCGCTTGCTGTGTGCGCGCAGGCTGGGGACTGTGGAAAAAGAGAGAAGGGCTTGGGTATGAAGATCGGGAGGAGGGCAGAATGATTGGCTGGGTGGCGAAGCAAGCATGGGAAATGGTAGCATGGGCTTGTTTTACTGTCAATAACTATTATTTAGTGAGTATCATTCGAATGAGGCGCTGGAAGTCGAAGAGTTTGAAGGAGTTGGCCTGGGTTAATTGGTTTGATATGGCTGCGCGAGTCTGAGCAAAGGTCAAAAGCCCCACACGCAAACCCGGCTCGCTGGGGCACCCAAGTTCATATCGGGATTTATCCCCCCGGGCCACCCGACCTGTGTTAAATGGCGGCCATCCGCCCACCTGCCAAGACTACTCGGTCGAAGGAGCCGACAACGTCATCCGATCAGCCTACCCTTGCGGCGGAGCGGGTTGGAGGGCACCGGCCGGACCGGGTGGCGGCGCACCTTGCGGCTTGGGACCAGTCGGAGTCGAACGCCCTAGGATGTACCCCGATAATCCACCGAGCAACGCAGCGAGTTCTTTGCCTTCCAGGACGCCGATGATTCCGAATAGAATAATCGCGATCACAAGCGAGAATAGCGTGACAAACTGGATGCCGGCTTGGCCTGCGAAGATTTCACGCCTTACCTGTTCGTCGCGAAATGCAACAGTAAAGAAGCCTACAATGACAATCCCGACCAATGCAGCGAATACTCCGCTCATTTGAAGCTTGAAGAGCTGCTTTGGCTGCTCTAGATCGGCGCGGCGAGCTAGCTCCGTGTCAATGATCGCCCTACGTTTCTGTTTTTCCTCCTGCGATGCTTGCTCTTGGCGAGCGTGTGTTTCGAGTTGCTCAAGAGGAATCCCGGTGACACCTCCGCTTCCGAGCGAACTAGCAATATCCTTGTCAATTTGGTCGGTCGATTTATGCTCGTCGAGAAGCTTTTTCCTTTCGCTACGTTTTGCAATCGCGTCATTGATCCAGAAAAGGCGGCTAGTCGAATCGCTAATCTGTTGCGAAAGAGAGTCTCGTTCGCTTATAAGTGCTTCAAAAGTCGAGGTCTTAGGATCTTCAACTACGGTTGCTGGTGCTTTTGCAGGCGCATTTGTATCAGGCGTCTGTGCTTGGCCGGATACCAGAGGTGCAAGCACCATCGCCGTGACACCAAGCGCCCCTAGCTTTAGCATGATGCGAGGCATTACGCCCTCCTTGTTCCGGCTGTCGGATGAGGTGCGGCAGCTTAACTTGTATCTTCGTTTACGACAACTAATTTCTTATAAGACAAGAAAAACTTAACGGAGTTCTAATCGTAAGATCGTCAAAGAGTGTATGACTCGGTGACTGGGAAATCGGGGACGAAATCGAGGACAGAAGGAATGTCTCTGCTTTCCGTGCCAATAGGCACCGCGAATCAAAACTCACTGGGTGGATTAGAAAATGTTCTACTTGTTCCCGATTTTCCTGCGGCTTTCCCGGATTCACCCGATTTCCAAGGGTTGCCGTCTTCTGACACCGTGATATATTCGGGGCGCGGTCGTCCGGAAATGTGCCCTTCCAGCTACCGATTGGGCGGCTTCAGGGGCGACAGACAGGTCAGACTAGACTAGAGCAGACCAGACTAGACGAGGAGGGCTTGTGAGTTCCGCTAGAGTTTTCGCGGTAAGTCTTGCTATTTTATTGAGCGCGGGCATTGTTGCTGCGGATAACGCTGCCTATCAGAAGGGCACTCTCACCGTCGCCACAGCCTCCCCGCACAAAGCCTACAACTTGAGAGCGGGCCTTAAGATCTACCAGATTGGCAACTGCGGCGAATTCCAGAACGGGCAGGAAGTCCAATTCGTCGTGAAAGACGACAAGATTTACATCGCCCACGAAGGCGCAAAGGATTACAAGTGCGCGATCGAATCCACGACGGAGTCCGCTGACCCCAATGCTCCGCCTACGCCCGCGGGTGCGTATGTCGCGACCTATCTGAAGGGCACAGTGCTGGGTTTTTCGATACGCAGAGACGTACATGTTTCGGGTGGCGGTGGCACTGCGGGCACGTTTCCCGTTAGCTCGAGCGCCCGCAAGGCCAAAGTCTATGAACTGCAAGGCCCGGAGCTGATCTACCAAGTGGACTACTGTGGCTCGTTTCAGGCGGGGCAGTTTACGACCGGGCAGGAGGTGGAGTTCCGCGTGGACACGGCGGGCGGCCGGGTCTATATCCGCCATGAAGGCGACAAGGAATATAACTGCCAGTTGGAGGGCACACGCAAGCCGGATGTAAGGCCCGCAGAGGTCGCTCAATCGGCCGCTGCTTCCCCGGCATCCGCAACTCCTGCTGCCGCTCCTTACACTGCGCGGGTTTCCATCGCCTCCGTTCCTGACGGAGCCGACATCGAAATCGATGGAAGCTTTGCGGGCAACACGCCGTCCGATCTGGAAGTTCCAGAGGGCGAGCGATCCATCGTGGTGAAGAAGTCCGGGTACAAGAACTGGGAGCGCAAGATGAAAGTGGTCGCTGGAAGCAGCATTCATCTGAACGCCGAGATGGAGAAGTCCGCGAATCCTTAGGTGGGTAGTGGTGGTATTTCGCTTCGTCGATATTGGGGAGAGACGGACGGATCTGTCATCGGTGTGGGACATGGTTGGCGGCAGTGTTAGCATGTAGGTGTTGGCGCCGGAGCGGGGGGTTGAGGGATGGCCAAAGTATCCAGAAACAAGCGAGCGCGGCAGACGCCGAAAGTGAAAAAGGTAGTCGAACATGGTTCGGCCAATGGACGGAAGACGAGGGCTGGACAGTTTTTCGCGACCTCCACGTTGGAGGAACTGGCGGAAGCGCAGGGCGTAGGGCCGATGAAAGACCCGGAGGAAATGGTGGGCGCGTGGCCCGAGGGCGAGGATGTCGACGAGTTCCTGAAGGAAACCTACGAAGGCCGCAATTAGCGGGAAATCGTAATGGACGCGGTTCTTCTCGATACCGACGTATTATCTTTTTTAAGCAAGCCTGGAGACAGCCGAGGCGAGCTCTATCGGCCCCGCGTCAAAGGAAAGACGATCGCACTCTCGTTAGTTTCCGTTGGGGAGTTATATGTCTGGACCATTCGGCGGAAGTGGAGTGCGAGCCGCATCGCCGCGCTGGAGCGCCACTCGCAGACCCTTCTTGTCGTTCCTTACGATCTGGAGCTCTGCAGAGAATACGGAAGGGTCAAAGCGAGCTTGCCTGCGGGTAGAGTCGTAGCGGCAAATGACCTGTGGATCGCGACGAGTGCGATCCGGCATTCGATTCCACTCCTCACACACAATCGAAAGCACTTCGAGGGGATTCCACGACTACAGCTCACAAGCGCGGCCTAAAGCTCGTACACCACACTAGAAAAACTTGGGGTGGGCTTGGATGAGAGCAAAGACTACCCCTATTCTAAAAGAACACCAAGAACATCACTCCGTATCCGAAACTGCCCGTCGGGCGCTACGCTGATGCGGCGGTGGCGCCTTTGAGGAAGGCTAGGAGGTCGGCGTTGATGGTGTCGGCTTCGGTTGTGGGCATGCCGTGGGGGAAGTTTTTGTAGGTTTTCAGAATGGCGCCTTTGACTAGCTTGGCGCTTAGCGGGCCGGAGGCGACGTAGGGAACGATTTGGTCGTCTTCGCTGTGCATGACCAGCGTCGGGACGGTGAACTTCTTGAGATCTTCGGTGAAGTCGGTCTGGGAGAAGGCGACGATACCGTCATAGTGGGCCTTGATGCCGCCCATCATGCCTTGGCGCCACCAATTTTGAATGGTGCCTTGGGATGGTTTCGCGCCGGGGCGGTTGTAGCCGTAGAAGGGTCCGGTCGGCAAATCCAAATAAAATTGAGCGCGGTCGGCGGCAAGCGTCTTCTGAAAGCCGTCGAATACTTCTTGGGGAGTGCCTGCGGGATTGGCGGGAGTCTTCACCATGAGCGGCGGCACGGCGCTGATGAGGACGGCTTTGGCAACGCGGCTTTCGCCGTGGCGCCCGATGTAACGTGTGACTTCGCCGCCGCCGGTGGAGTGGCCAACGTGGATGGCATTCTTTAGGTCGAGATGCGCGGTGAGTGCGGCGAGGTCATCGGCGTAGTGATCCATATCGTGGCCTGTGCCGGGTTGGCTGGAGCGGCCGTGGCCGCGGCGGTCATGGGCGATGACGCGATAGCCGTGATTCAGGAAGAACATCATTTGGTTGTCCCAGTCGTCGGCGGAGAGAGGCCAGCCGTGCGAGAAAACGATGGGTTGGCCGCTGCCCCAATCCTTGTAGAAAATTGTGACTCCGTCTTTTGTCGTGATCGTTGGCATGGTGATTCTCCTTTTGCGAGTTCTTCGGTGTTGCTGTTGATTCGAGGAATTTGGTGACCTGGGCGTCTCTCGAACGACTGCACTTTGGGTTGGATGTTGGCCGGAAGAATTCGGATGTGGTTTTCTTTTGCGTTATTGAGCCTCGCCAACTGGAGCCGTACGAGTCGCTTAGAAAAGCGGCAGCAGAGCTGCTGCAATCCAAATCGCTACTTCGCAATGATATTTGTCAGCGGCGGATGCGGCGCATCCAGTCACCCCAGCTTAGGCCGAGGCGGATCATTAGGATGCCGGTAACCAGGGCTAACACCATGCCGATGGCGAATTTCAGCGGGCTGCTTTCGGTGGGGAACCACGCGCTGCGTCCCCAATGCGATGCCGGCGGGATGAAGTAGGGTAAGTTGTTTGTGGCGAAAAACCGGTTGCGGGAAACCGGTGACATTAGGAAATTTGCGAAGGGCCACTGCACAGCGAGAAAGCTGGCGAGAGAGGTTGCGCCGAGGATCTCGGCTTGGGACCACGGATTTAGGGTGGCGACGTGGCGACGGACGATATCGAACACAATCGCGGGAACGATCAGGAGCAGAGGAAAATCGGGCGGGACAAGGTGTGTGATGTTTTGATAGACGGGGCCGAGCTTGGGCACAGCGGGCACTAGCTGCAGAATCTGCATGAAAGAGAGGTGCATGAGGGTATAGACGGCCGTCATGATGGTGGCGGCCCAGCGATTTTCTGATGCGCGCGAGACGGCGGCAAACCAAATGGGTGCGGCGAACATGACGACGAGGTAAAACTTCGCGCCGTGCATAAAAAAGCGGAACGTATCCTCCTGCATGATGCCAACAGTCATAGCCAGCAGAAAAACAAAGCAGAAGAAGAGGACGCGTTCCAGGCGGGCGCGGTACTCGGCGGTGGCGCGATTGACTTCGGCGAGGACCATGACGAGGGTGCCGAAGCGGATGCCGGTCATGCCGAGGGCGAGGAGGATGTGCGGCGGGCTGAGGATTTTTACGTCGAGGCCGTAGGCGTTGTGCCACCAATTGTCGAAGGGGGCGGAGGTGATCATGCCTACGGCGCCCCAGGCGCAGATAAACGCGCCGAGCGGGCCGCGGAATCCCCAGACGGAGACGGAGTTGGCGCGGAGAGGAGAGTCCTTGCGGAAGGTGGTGTCGAGGATGAGGTAGCCGCAGCCGAAGCCGGCCAGGATGCCGCAGAGTTGGATGAGGAGATGCGCGGGAGTCCAGAAAGTGTCGCGGCCGACGCTTTCGTGCCAGGAAATGTCCCAGACGCCGCCGACCACGCTGCAGGCGACGGCGGCGACATTGCACCAGATGTACCAGGGGATCGAAAGAGTTTTGGCGGAGACGCGGTCGGCGGTGCGAGATTGGAGTGTTACGGGGAGGGGGAGAGTGTCGGCCATTTGGAGTTGTTCCCGAGCGATCTGTGAATCGTAAATTTGCGCGCCGCGGAGCGTTACTTTCTCAGTTTACACTGCGAGTAGATTTCCGAGAAGTTGAAAGCGGTGCGCGAGTCGCGTTTTGCGTCGCTCACTCATTCACGCCGGTGCGGGCGTTACCATCTGTCTGTAGCTCAAGCCTTTTGAAATAGAGCACAGCCAGGATTGGCTGCGCCACTGTCAGTTGAACCGGGTGGTGCGCCAAAGAGCGAGGCCGCAGACCAAGAGGAAAATTAGCATGGCGACGGTGAGCACGATTAGGGCGGGCCAGTTTAAAGATAGGTTCGGAGCGCGGGCCAGGACGGCTAGCGCGATGAAGATTGTGGTGGCGGCGATGACCAGGAGATAGTCAAGCCACGTTCTTGAAGACCGGGTGGCGAGCTCTCCGCCTGTGACGTTCTGATTGTTTCCGGACAGGCCTGCTTCGACGTAGCCGGCGTCGACTTTGTAGCGTTGGCCTTCGCGGTCCGCGGCTTGCTTCCAGCGGGAGTGCTCTTTGGAGGTGACGCTGGAAAGGGCGATGGCTCCGGCGCCTGCGGCCATCAAGAGAGAGCCGCCGATGACTTGTGCGTAGAGCGAGGTGCTTAGGCCGCGAAGTTCTCCGAAGACCAGGATGCCCCAGAGCAGGCCCCATAGTTGATTCGTGTTAGAGAGAGGGATGCCGCGGCTGATGCCAATGTACTTTGCGGCGTATTGCTGGAAGAGATCGCCGATGACCCACACGAAGCCGCCTAGCATGAGCCAGAAGAGGACGGGCTTAGCGAGTTCGAGTTGATGAGCGAGAGCGTCGGGGCCGCCACCGTAGAGAATGGCGAGGGTGAGCATCATGCCGAGCTCGCCGATGGTGAAGAAAGCGATGAAGGAGAGAGGGTTCATTCCAGTTAGGTAGGCTTTGCGGTAGGGGACGTACATGGTGCCCCAGAGCACGCCGGCGGCGAGTGCGGCTGCGATTCCGCGGAACGGATGAGCGGCGGGGCTCTGTGCGGAGGAGGCGATGGCCAGGAGCGTCGCGCCGGCAAACATTAATAAGGCGCCGCCGAGAACGGAGAGCCAGCGGAGTTTTCCGGCGTCGCGGAGTTCGTTGAAGAGAAGATAGCCCCAGAAGATGCCGAGGAGACTGTTGATGTTCCAGAGAGGGAAGGCGATGCTGAGACCGATGTCGCGAATGGCGAAGATGGTTAGCGTGTTGGCGACGGCCCACAGGCATCCGGCGAGGATGCCCCAGACGATTAGGTGAGGGGCTTGGCGTATGTCGATGCGCATTTGGCCCGTGCCGCGGATGAGAGCGGGAACGCTCCAGCGAGCGAGGAAAACGCCAACGACCATCAGGAGCGAAACCACGAGAGGCGAGACGCCGAGTTTTACTAATTTTGTGGGGGCTTCGGCAGCGCCTAGCCAAGCGCCGGCGCCGAAGCCGCAGAGGATGCCGACGATTTGGAGTTTGCGGAGGCGCGCGGCTTCGATGGATGGCGAGAACATTTTTGTGTTTGTGGTGGTAGAGGTCACGCGAGGGCTCAGCGGATCCATTGCAGCACGAGCAGACCAGCGATCAGGACGATTGCCGGAACCCAGAAATGCGCATCGGTCAGGATCACAGTCCAAACACTTGCGGGTTTGTGCGCGTTGGTTTCCTTGGCCACAGTTGGCCTCCGCCTCGAGCCACGACGATAGATGATCTTGGGGCTAGGAGCGTGCATTACGCCCGGACTGTCATATCACAATTTGGGCACGCCTGAAGAAAACCGGCTGTCGGTTTGTTCCTTAGCGTAGTGGCTGTAAGATTGTGCGGCATTTGTAGGATCGGTGAGGAGTGGGAGGAAACGGGAATGCTGCGATGGGCCGCGAGTGTGTTGGCGCTGTTGGTGACGAGTGTTTGTTTGGCGGATGAGAATCCTCCGCTGTTGTTGCATCACCCGACGATTAGCGCGACGCAAATTGTTTTCGTGTATGCGGGGGATTTGTGGAGTGTGGCGCGAAGCGGCGGGGTGGCGCAGCGGCTCACGGCGGGGGCGGGCGCGGCGTCGCTGCCGGTGATTTCGCCGGACGGGAGCGAGATCGCGTTTACCGGAAACTACGACGGAAATGAAGATGTTTACGTGATTCCCGCGAGCGGAGGAACGCCACGCAGGCTCACCTATCATCCAGCGGCTGATGAAGTGATTGGCTGGACGCGCGACGGAAAGTCCGTGCTGTTTTCTTCCACGCGCAGCAGTTACTCGCGTGCCCGACAGCTCTTCACTGTTTCGCGCGACGGCGGATTTCCGACGGAGCTACCGCTGCCGATCGCCGTCGAGGGATCTTACTCGCCGGACGGCAAGGAAATGGCGTACGTGCCGCTGGACCACGCTTTCGAGATTTGGAAGCGATATCGGGGCGGGCAGACCTCGCCGGTGTGGATTGCGCAGTTGTCGGATTCGAGCGTGACGCCGATACCGCGGGAGAATTCGAATGACTTCAATCCCATCTGGGTGGACCAGCGTGTATTTTTTCTCTCGGATCGTAGCGGACCGATGTCGCTCTTCAGCTACGACACAAAGACGAAGAGTGTGAAAGTTGCCCTGAAGAATGACGGACTTGATTTCAAGTATGCGAGCGCGGGACCGGATGCTATTGCGATCGAACAGTTTGGAGCGATCTGGCTTTATGACTTGAAGACTGGAGCGGCGCACAAAGTCGACATTCGGATTGCAGGTGACCTGCCACAACTGCGTCCGCGTTATGAAAATGTGGGTAATCGTATTCGCAATGCGGATATTTCGCCGACTGGATTGAGAGCGGTGTTCGAAGCGCGTGGGGAAATTCTTACGGTTCCTGTGGAGAAAGGCGACATCCGCAACCTGACAAACACACCTGGAGTCGATGAACGATATCCGGCATGGTCGCCGGACGGGAAGAGTATTGCGTATTTTTCGGATGAGTCGGGCGAAGAGGCGCTGCACATCAAGAATCAGAATGGGCAAGGAGAAGCGCAAAAGATCAATTTGGGCACGCCGGGGTCGTTTTTCTTTTTTCCGACGTGGTCTCCGGACAGCAAGAAGATCGCTTATACCGATAAGCGACTGAACCTCTGGTATGTGGATCTCGAAAAGAAAACACCCGTGAAAGTCTCCCATGACCGGTTCACGGGGTCGGAGCAGATTTATAAGGCGGCGTGGTCGCCGGACAGCAAATGGCTCGCCTACACGCAGCAGGGAGTGAGCCACATGCGCTCGGTGTTTCTGTACTCACTGGAAACGGAGAAGAGCGAGCGGGTGACGGACTCGATGAGCGATTCGGTTTCGCCAGTCTTCGACAAGAGCGGGAAGTATCTTTATTTTCTCTCCAGCACGGATGCCGGGCCTCTCATGGATGGCTCGATGGATAGCTTTGACCGGCCTGTGACGAGCAGCGCTTACATCGTTGTGCTGCGCAAAGACCTACCATCGCCGCTCGCACCATTGAGCGATGAGGAAGGCGAGGCGAAGCCCGATGCGGCAAAGACAGAAGCAGCCAAGGGGGCAAGTGCGGAAAAAGAGAAAGAGAAGCCGGCCCCTGTCGTGAAAGTTGATTTTGAAAAAATCGGCCAGCGCATTTTGGCATTGCTGATTCCGGCGAGGAACTATACGGAATTGATGACCGGCAAAGAAGGAGTGCTCTTTCTGCTTGAAGGGCCGCTGGTCGAGCCACTAAATGGCCCGAGCACGCTCACGGCGCAGCGTTTCGAACTAAAGACACGCAGGACCGACAAGCTGCTCGACAACATTCTGGATTTTCATGTGTCGGCGGATGGCGAGAAATTGCTTTACCGCCATGCCAGCCCGCCGCAGCCAGGAGGATCGGCGCCGGCACAGGTCTGGGCGATTGCGCCGCTTCCGCCTGCACCCACGCCGGGCGCGCCCGGAGCCGGAGGAGCCTCCGGGGGCGCGCCCTCGGGAGCCAAGACGCTGAATCTTTCCGCGATGGATGTGCGGATCGAACCGGTGGCGGAATGGAAAGAGATGTATCACGAGGCTTTCCGGATCGAACGCGACTTCTTTTACGAACCCGGATTTCACGGACTGGATTTGGCGGCCGAGGAAAAAAAGTTCGCAGCTTATCTGCCGGGAGTCGGTTCGCGTGACGATCTGAATTACATCTTTAAGGAGACGATGGGCGAACTTACGGTGGGGCACCTTTTTGTGCGAGGCGGCGAGGGGCCGGAGATGAAGCGCATCCCGGTTGGGCTGCTTGGCGCGGACTACAAAATCGAAAATGGCCGGTACCGTTTTTCGCGCGTGTATGATGGCGAGAATTGGAATCCGCAATTGCACGCGCCGCTGACGCAGCCAGGCATAAACGTTGTGGAAGGCGAATACTTGCTCGCCGTAAACGGCCACGAAGTGCGCGGCAGCGACGAAGTCTACAGCTTTTTCGAAGAGACGGCAGGGAAGTCCGTGCTGCTGCGCGTAGGGCCAAACGCGGATGGCAGCGGCTCCCGCGAAGTGAGCGTCGTTCCCATCGAAAACGAACAAGGGCTGCGCAATCTGGCGTGGGTCGAAGGAAACCGCCGCAAAGTGGAGCAACTCAGCGGTGGCAAGCTGGCGTACATCTATCTGCCGGATACGGCGAGCGGCGGCTACACATTTTTCAACCGCTATTTCTTTTCGCAAGCCGGCAAGGCGGGAGCGGTGGTCGACGAACGCTTCAACGGCGGCGGCGCGAACACGGACTACATTCTGGATTATTTGCGGCGGACGCTGATGAATTACCGCACCACGCGAGACGGCGAAGACATGACCACGCCGGTAAGCCTAATTCAGGGGCCCAAGGCCATGATCATCAACGAATACGCGGGGTCGGGCGGCGATGCGATGCCGTGGCATTTCCGGCAGGCAAAGATCGGGGTGATTGTAGGCAAGCGGACATGGGGCGGGCTGGTGGGATTTTCTGGGCCGCAGGAGTCTTTGATGGATGGCGGCATCGTTACCACGCCGAGCCGGGGATTTTGGACGCCGAACAACGATTGGGAAGTGGAGAATCACGGTGTGGCGCCGGACGTGGAAATCGAACAGGACCCTAAGGCGGTGCGCGAGGGACGCGATCCTCAGCTTGAAAAAACCGTTCAGCTGCTGCTCGCGGATTTGGAGAAGAATCCGGTGCCGAAGCACAAGAAGCCGGCTTATCCGAATTACCATAACAATGGCGGAGCTGCGGCGGCGCGTCCCGGCAATTAACCCGGAGGAGGGCACTCCGATTTTTGGCCTGGGCGGTTTGGGCGGGGCAAGCCCCGCCCCTACAAACGAAATTGGTGATCTGACGCGAGCTGAAACTTTCCTTTACTCCGCGGCGTAGAACTGAGCAAGGAGCAGTGTTGATGAGGCGGCGAGTGCCCCTGCGAGAACCGGTTGGCGTGGCGCTCGAGACACTCGTGGCGCACAAGATGCGCTCGTTTCTGATGCTGCTCGGGATCATTCTTTCCGTCGCTACATTGATAGTGGTCATCGCGCTGATTTCAGGCGTCAATCAATACATCGCCAACAAAGTCGCCAATCTAGGGTCGAATGCGTTTACGGTGATGCGCTATCCGATCATCACGGAGATGGAAGAGCTCGTTAAGGCGATGCGCCGGAACAGGCTGGTCACCTGGGACGACTACGAATCGCTGCGCGACAATCTGAAGCTGCCGCAGCGCGTGGGAGCCGAGGTGTGGGCTTCGGGAAAGTCGCGCGTGGGTTCGCTCACCATTCAGGACACCAGCATCCGCGGGGTCACCGCAAGCATGGCGGACATCGATGCGCAGGAGATGACCGACGGGCGGTACATCACCGAAGCGGACGAAAATAGCCACGCGATGGTGGCTATGATCGGGAACGACTTGGCCACAAAGCTTTTTCCGGGCCTGGACCCGGTCGGACACGAAGTGATGCTTGATAACCGGCCGTTCATCGTCGTTGGGGTGGCCAAACCGATCGGCACCGTTCTGGGGCAATCGCGGGATAATTTCGCGTATATTCCAGCGGAGACGTACATCAAGATTTACGGAGCGTACGAGGGAATCTGGATCAACGTGCAAGCACGCGGTGCGGAGTGGATGGAGCGAACGCAGGATGAAACGCGCGTGCTGATGCGGGCGCGGCGGCATCTGGCGCCGAATGATACGGACTCGTTCGGGATTCTCGATTCGGCCACGTTGATGAAATTGTGGAATCAGCTGACCGGTGTGATCGCGATGGCCATGGTGGGCGTGGTTTCGGTTTTTCTGGTGATTGGCGGAGTTGTGATTATGAACGTGATGCTGGCCACTGTCACGGAGCGCACTCGGGAGATTGGCATCCGCAAGGCGCTCGGTGCCAGCCGCCACGACATCATGTTGCAGTTTTTGATCGAGGCGTGTGTGATGTCGGCGATGGGCGGAGCTATCGGCGTGACGTTGGCGTACGGGATTTGCCTGCTCGCGAAGGCCACGACTTCGATTCCGATGCACGTGCCGATTTCGGCAGTCCTGATTGCGGAGCTTATCTCCGCAACTGTGGGGATTTTCTTTGGTGTATATCCAGCGCGAAAAGCGGCTATGCTCGAGCCAATCGAAGCGCTGCGGACAGAGATTTAGCGGACGGGTAAATCAGAATGCGAATGGCGCTCGGCGAAAATGCTCAGATGGCTCTCACGACGTTGCGTGAGAACAAGATGCGGTCGTTTCTGACCGTGCTTGGCGTGGTGATCGGGATTACCGCGCTGCTTTCGGTCGTCGCCGTTTTGATGGGGGTGTACAACGACGTGAACGCTTTTCTGGGCGACTTCGGCTCGGATACGCTTTTCATTTTCAAGTTTGACCCGGGGATCCACACGTCGGGGCGGCTCACTCCTGAAGAGCGCTCGCGCAAGCCGCTCACTCTCGGAGATGCCGAGGCCATTGGGGAGCAATGTCCTGACGTGAAGGCTGTGTCAGCGGCGATTATGCCGCGGATTGTTGAGGGCTCGCCCAACGGGCGACCGCTGATGAGCGCACGCTACAAGAATAAGGAAGTCGCTGGAGTGGACTACCACGGAATCCTGCCCGAGGATGAAGTCGTTTTCAATTCCAAGGCGGAGCGCGGAAGGTTCATCACCGCGGCGGAGAACTTGCACCGTACAGATGTTGCGCTCATCGGGCCGGATATCGCGAAGGCTCTCTATCCTGATGATGATCCGGTGGGCAAGCCCGTCCTAGTGGATGGCGTGTCCTACGAGGTGGTTGGCGTGATGGCGGCGCGCAAAGGCCAACTGATGAAGGATCAGGCCGCCGACAAAGCGATTCTCGTTCCTTATCGCACATACCAAAAGCATCGTCCCGGCGACGATGAAAACTTAATCGGGGCCGCCGCCTACCCTGGACGGATGGCGGAAGCCGAAGATGAAATTCGCGGCGTGCTGCGGCGCCGACGCAATGTTCCCTACAACAAGCCGGACAATTTTGGCGTTTCGAGCGCCAAGGAGATTGCGGACCAGTTCCGCCAGATCACGGCTTCGGTGGCGCTGCTTATTTCGGTAGTCAGTTCGATTGGGCTGCTGGTCGGCGGCGTCGGCGTGATGAACATCATGCTGATGTCCGTCACGCAGCGCACGCGCGAAATCGGAGTGCGCAAAGCGATCGGGGCGCGGCGGCGCGACGTGATTTGGCAATTTTTGACGGAGGCCGTTGTTCTAACGGGGGCCGGAGGCGTGATAGGCGTGCTTTTTGGTTTGGGAATCAGCCTGCTCATCCATCTGTTCGTGCCGAGCCTGCCGTCGGCTGTTCCGCTATGGTCGATTTTGCTGGCCGTGACGGTGTCGATGAGCGTTGGGCTATTTTTTGGGATGTATCCCGCGGTGAAGGCTTCTCGCCTCGATCCCGTCGAGGCATTGCGCTACGAGTAGGGAGAATCACTCGTAGCGAAGCGCCTTCATGGGATCATGGCGGGTGGCTCGATAGGCAGGCCAAAAGCTTGCGACGAGCGCCACAACCGCGAGGAAAATCGCCGCTCCTAGCAGGCTTAGAGGATCCGTCGGGCCAAGCCCATAAAGAAGCGAGCGTGCGCCGCGTGTCACGACGACGGCGAGGAGCAAGCCGAGAACCACGCCCAGCGTCAGCAGCCGCATCGTTTGGCGGAGGACAATTCCGATCACGGCCTGCCGGGTCGCGCCGAGCGCCATGCGAATTCCAATTTCATTCTGGCGCATGGCAATGATGTAGGAGATCACTCCGTAGATGCCGATCAAGGCGAGCAGCGCCGCCAGCGCCCCAAAAAATCCAGAGAGCAGCGCCATCAATCGTTCGCGCACCAGGCCATTCTGAATTTCCGTCTGGAACAAGTGATACTCGATCTTCATTTCTGGATAGAGCGGGGTCAGGTTTTCCCGGACAGCCGAGATTACGGCTGAGGGAGGCGCCGAGAACCGGATAAACACGTTCGTGAGATAGATTTTCTCCGGATATTGCTGCGCCGGCACGAAGACTTCCGCGGGGATATCGTCCCGCAGTCCGCCATATTTTGCATTTTTCACCACGCCGACAATTTCGTATTCGGTTTCCGGGTAGTGAGGTTCAGGACGCGTGCGAAAAGTTTTTCCTTGAGGATTTTCCACTCCAAAGAAATCGCGGACAAACGCCTGATTCACGATGGCGACAGGAGGGGATTGCACGGTGTCGCGATCCGTGAAGTCTCGTCCGGCAAGAAACGGAATTTGCATTGTCCGGAAATAGCCGGGGCTCACCCACGTGAACTTCGAACTGCCATCCTTGCTGCCAGCGCGAAGATCCAGTTCGAAGAATCCGCCATCCAGCGGAACGTGAGTCGATGTCGCCGCAGATTCGACGAGTGGAATGATTCGAATTTTCTCCAAAAGCTCGTGTTTGAATGATTCGTAGCGCTCAGGAGGGAGATCAAGCCGCCTGAAGTTCAAATAGGTGCGCAAGATTCCGGTTTCGCGGAAGCCCGGATCGAGGGTCATCAAGTTCCAGAAGCTCCGGGCAAAGAGCAGCGCTCCCACCAGCAAGACCAACGAAAACGCAATTTGTGACACAACGAGAGTTTGCTGGAACGAGAATCTTTTGCGCCCCGCGGTCATGCCGCGGCCGCCTGCTTTCAATACGGCGCCAGGTTCCGTGCGTGAGGAGCGAAAAGCCGGGGCAAGGCCGAACAACAAGCACGTCGCCACAGCCATAAAAGCCGTGAACGACAGGACCCGCCAATCGATATTCGTAACAAGATAAAAGGGATTTCTTTCCGTACTGATCAGCCTCACGACTGTCTTGCTAAAGAAAGAGGCAAGGCCAATTCCCAAGGCCGAGCCGGCGATCGCGAGGACCAGGCTTTCCAAAAGCAATTGCTGCCTTACTCTTCCGGCGCTGGCCCCAAGCGCCAGCCGCACGGCCATCTCCTGCTCTCGGGTGCTGGCACGCGCGAGCATGAGGTTTGCCAAGTTCGCACACGCGATGAGCAGCACCAAAGCCGTCGTTCCCAAGAGCAGCCAAAGGGAACTGTCGTAAGTCGCGCTTGCCGTGCTGTTCCCGTTTCTCCCGGGATAGGCAGTCAGCCTGTACTTTCGATAGGAGTCCAAAGCCGAATCGCTGTATCCACTCGGCATAGTGGCTTCGAAAATGCCTGGGCTGGCTACGTCGAGCAGCGCCGACGCTTGTTCCAGCGACCAGCCCGGCTTCAAGCGGCCCATAACTTGCAGCCAGAATGCATCGCGCCGGAAGGGAGTGCCATCGCCGGGGATATAGCTGGGGAGAGAACACGCAGGGACCGCTATCTCGAACTCTTTTCCGACGTCGAGGCCGAAGAAGTCCGCTGGAGTTACTCCAATAACTTGGGTCGGGTGGCCGTAAATCGTAATGGTGCTTCCTATAGCCGAGTCTTTGCCGGCAAATTCGCTCTGCCAAAAGCCATAGCTAATGACGGCGCCGGATATTCCGCAGCCCGGTCGATCATCCTCTGGTGTGAACAGTCGGCCGCGGAGAGGAATGATGCCAAGCATCGGGAACATCTCCCCGCTCACCCATAGGCCCTGCGCCGGCCTCTCTTGCTCTCCGCGGCCGATGACATAGCCACGGCTGTTCCACGCGAAGAATCCGGAAAAGGCATCCTGCTGCTTTTGGATTTGCTCCCAGAGTGCGCTGCTGAGCGCAGTCTCATTCTCGTACAAGAATTCGTGGACTCCGCCCTTGATCTGAATCTTAACCAATGAATTTGGATCGGCGACGGGCAGGCTCCGTAGACGGACGGCGTCCAGAAGTTGGAAGATGGCGGTGTTTGCTCCGATACCAAGCGCGAGCGTGAGGATTGCCGTGGCCGCGAACACCGGGCTCTTGCGCAAGGTGCGCAGCGCGAAGCGAACGTCCTGCATAGCTGTCCGGAGCCAAAGCGGGCCACGCCCGTAGCGGGCAATCTCAGGCTGACCGTCCGCCGGCACCGCGTCTTTGCTGGTAGTCTTCTTCAACAAATCATTTCACCGACTCACGGAGACAGTAGCGTTCGATGCGCGAATCGCAATTTCTTAGCTCGGTCTGGACGCCTTCCAGCACCTTCCGGAATTATTAGATGCGTCTACCCCTGGCCGGAGACGGAGGAACCTCGATGCAGATTAAGCTTCTCCTCCGTTAAACGGAAACAAAGGCCTACTGTGTTCTATTGCGTGCCCGAGATAATAAATCGGTACGTGCAGAAGATGCAACTTGAATCGGTGGAATTCTTGAATGGGGGCAGAGGTAGGATTAAATCTTGTCTGGAAAAAGAAAAACGCTCTTTGCGAGGGGAGACGCGAGTGTTTCCGGGCGGTAGTATTTTTTCAGAACGTTGTCCTTCCAGCAGAGAAGATCCCCATTGCTTGCCGAGAATTCCGCCCAGGTTTGCGAGTAGTTTGCCCGGGCAATTCGTTCTCGAATAAGCAGAAAGAAAGCCCAGGTGATCGTCTCGTTGTAAAGGTCAGGATTGCCGAGGGCCGTGGCGAATCGCGCCAGGCCGGAAGAGAAGCGGCTCAGGGCTTCGAGCGGCGCGAATTTTTTCAAGTACAAGAAGGCCATTTTCACGTGCTCTGCGTGATGAAAGGACTCGATTGGCAGCGCACATGTTTCGAACGCTTCCATCCACTCAGCTTCGTTCAAGGCTAGTCTCGGCTTTTCTGCTTTGAGGATGTGCCATGCAGACGATCACTGCAGCGGCGTAAACAAACAGTTCTCCGACTTGATACTGGCCGTGCAGAATATGCAGCAGGATGGCGAATACGAAAATAACCAGCAAGAAATAGCTGCCGATCGCAATCGTTGAAGGCACAAGAAATAAAACCGCGGCAAGAATTTCTGCGCCACCGAGAACGGGTTGGATCCACCAGGGCAACCCCGCCTTGGCGAGGAAATGAGCCGCGGATGTGGAAAAAACGAATAGAAAGGACTCCAAAATGATTACCAAGCCCAGGGTCCAGCGCAGTAGTGGGATGGAGAAATTCGCGAGGCTCGTGTTCATTTTCTGCGCTTGCCCCTTCTCAGAGGTTGACTCGTTCGCGATTCGGTGAGCCGGTGGCTTGCGCGGGAATCCAGATCGAGTCCATAGAATTTTTTCAAGTCCTTGATGCGCTGGAGGCTTTCCGCGCCAAAGGGACATTTGCCATCGAAGGCGTGAAGCACGATTCCCTCGAGCAGATCGCCGAGCGTCATGTCGTGATACTCGCCGAAAGCTTTCAGGACTTTCAGTATCCGTTTTTCCATGCGAACGCCGGTTTGCACGCGCTCGACCACGAACTGTTTTTCTTCCGACATGGTGGCCTTTCTCATTTCAGCTACCAGTGTACCAAAGTACCAGGATCACTTCAACAGGCTGGCTATTGGCGCGGAGTGCGAAGTGCGGCCGACGAAAAACAAAACAACGGCGAGTCTGCAACTCGCGTTGTCGCAATCGCGCGCGCGAGAATTCGCTGGCGGATTGCGCTTTCCACGGCATGAGATTTCGGCTATAAAAACAGGCGATCCAACAGTCATCCGGCCGGGTCAAGGGACGCCATGCTCCGCCACAAAAACCTGCTTTTCCGGCTTGTTCTCTTCGCGGCTATCCTCGTCCCCGCACCCCGCGTGTTGCGCGCGCAAACCGCACCGCCCGGGGCTAATCGCATCGGCGCTGTCGACGAATCTCTTCTTGTCGTTCTGAGCGGCAATCGCCATCCCCTGGCGACGCCCGTCAATGATCGCGGAGAGGTCGCGCCCGATCTCCCGATGGATCGCATGCTGCTGGTTTTGACGCGTGACGCCTCGGTGGAATCCGCGCTGCAGGGTCTTCTCGCCAGGCAGCAAGACAAGTCCTCCCCGGATTTTCACGCCTGGCTATCGCCCGCTCAATTTGGCGCGCAGTTTGGCGTTTCCAAAGCCGACCTTCAAAAGCTTACAGGCTGGCTCGAATCTCACGATTTTCGCGTGAACCACCTGGGACAAAGCGGCATGACGATCGAGTTCAGCGGCACCGCCGGTCAGGTGAAGAACACTTTTCACACGGCCGTCCACTCCTACCTGGTGAACGGGGAAAAGCACTACGCAAACGCATCCGACCCGCAAATCCCCGCAGCGCTCGCGTCCGTCGTCGCTGGAATTGATACTCTCAACGATTTTCGAAAGAAACCGGCAATCCATGTATTAGGCAAAGCCAGCCGCATCGCCAACACCAGTCTGTGGCAGCCGGAATTCACCTTCAACAGCGCGGCAGGCGCGGAACACTTTCTGGCACCCGGCGACTTCTCAACGATCTACAACACCGCGCCGCTCTATCAAAATGGAATCGGCGGCACCGGGCAAAGCGTCGCCATCGTGGCCCGCAGCAACATCAATCTTTCCGACGTGCAAATTTTCCGCATAGCCTTCGGACTTCCGGTGAACGACCCGCAAATCATTCTCGACGGCCCCGATCCCGGCAATCTCTTGGGGAACGAAGAGACGGAAGCCGATCTGGACGTCGAATGGTCGGGTGCCATCGCGCCTATGGCGACCATCAAGCTTGTCGTTTCCGCCAGCACTAATTCGACCGACGGCGTGGACCTCTCTTCGCTCTACATCGTGGACAACAATCTCGCTCCCGTGCTCAGCGCCAGCTTCGGCCAGTGCGAACAATCGCTCGGGAAAACTGAGAACGCTTTTTTCAACAATCTCTGGGAGCAAGCCGCCGCGCAGGGCATCACGGCCGTGATTTCGAGCGGCGACAGCGGCCCCGCCGGATGCGATAGCGACAGTCAAACAACCCCGGCGACGCAAGGTCTGGCCGTGAACGGCCTCGCGTCCACACCCTTCAACATCGCCGTCGGTGGGACGCAGTTCAATGAAAACGGCGCGGACAGCACTTACTGGTCGGCAACCAATGGTCCGAACCAGTCTTCCGTGCTCGGCTATATTCCGGAAAACGTCTGGAACGAGAGTTGCACCGATCCAAACGCATGCGGCGTCGCTTCTTTATTTGCAAGCAGTGGCGGCGCCAGCACTCTTTACAGCAAGCCTTCCTGGCAAGTTGGAACGGGCGTGCCAAACGACGGCAAGCGCGATCTTCCCGACGTCTCTCTCGATGCCGCCGCAGGCCACGATGGCTATTTGCTATGCCAGGACGGCATTTGCACCACAAACGGCAGCGGGCAATTGATCAACGCCGAGCTTGTCGGCGGCACATCCGCCGCCGCACCCACGTTTGCCGCCATCCTCGCGTTGATCGAGCAGAAAACCAACTCCCGGCAAGGGCAAGCGAACTTTGTTCTCTATCCACTGGCCGCTGGACAGAACGCCGCGAATTGCAACTCCAGCGCGCCACCGCAATCGCAATGCATTTTCAACGACATCACCATGGGAAATAATAGCGTTCCCGGACAGACGGGCTTTGCCGCGACGCCCGGATACGATTTGGCGACCGGCTGGGGCTCCGTCAACGCCGCCAATCTCGCCGCGAATTGGCAGAACGCAACGTTCCGTTCGACACTAACCACGCTTCAGCTTTCCTCCACGACCTTGACGCACGGACAGCCCGTGACAGCAACGGCAACCGTGGCTCCCGGCGTTGGCACAGGAACGCCGACAGGCGACGTGTCGCTCCTCGCCGGAAATTCCGCCGGAGTGAATCTCGGCAATCTGAACAAGGGGTCGGTTTCAGGAGCCGTCGAAACGCTGCCCGGAGGAACTTATTCCGTAACCGCGAGTTACGGCGGCGACGGCACGTTTGGCGCGAGCACCTCTACAGGTGTGCCCATCACGATCCATCCGGAGGCCAGCAGCACGACATTTTCGGCATTTCTCAGCGGCCAGGCGAGCAATCCGTCTTCGCAAGTAAACACGACCTACGGTAACTTCCTCGATCTCGAAATAAATGTTGTTGGAGCCTCCCAGCACGGAACACCCACGGGAACGCTGACAATTTCCGACACGTTTAACGGGAGCACCAGCACGCTGCTGACCTCTTCTCTCAACAGTCAGGGCAATGCGCTGATTCAGGAAACCCAGCTCGCTCTCGGAAATCACACGCTTAATGTCAGTTATTCCGGCGATGCAAGTTTTTCCGCCAGCAGCGCTGGTCCGGTGAGCATCAGCGTTGCCAAAGGGCCGACCAACACGCTTCTGTTCATTCCCACTGGAGCTTTGCCGAACAGTTCTGTTGTTCTGCAAGCCATCGTGCTTCCTATCGGCGCTCTCGACCCCACCGGGACGGTCCAGTTTTTCACGGGGAAAACTGCGCTCGGGATTCCCGTTGAGGTGAAGAGTTTGATCGCCACATTGACGACCATGCAATTGCCCGCTGGGTCGGACAGTATCACCGCGGTCTATTCCGGCGATTCGAATTTCCTCGGTTCCACTTCCACGGCGGCCACGCTTACCGTCGGTAATACCGACTTTCAAATTAGCGTAAATCCGGGAAACGTGATCATTTCCGGAAGCGGCCCCGGCATTACGAATGTTTTGCTTACACCCGGCCCAGGCGTAGGCTTCGTTGGAACCGTTGCTCTCAGCTGCTCAGGACTTCCGACCGGCTCCACTTGCGCGTTCCGACCCGCGCAGCCGAATCTCAATGGAACTGCGCCACAGACCGTCGCACTCACCATCACCAAGCCGCCAGAGCAGTCGGCTGCAATCCGCATGGCGCCTCAAAGCCGCGGCCAGCGGCTAGTTGGTTCGTTCGGAGGCGCGACGCTGGCTTGTGCATTTCTTTTGGCGTGGCCCAGAAAAAAGCGCGCGTCGCAGCTCATTGCGTTCTTGGTTCTAGCTGGGCTACTGGGCGTGATGTGCGGGTGCCACGGCGGTGCCAGCATCTCTACGGCCCCAACCGGCCCATCTACGAGCACGACTTCTTTTGTTGTGACCGTAACTGCCAGCGGCGGCGCGGGCGCTCAAGCCGTCAGCCACAGCGTGACGCTTCAGGTCACGGTTCAATAGTGCGAAGAGCAGTCCGCCCAATCGCGAGAGCGCAATCCTCATAGATTCTTCGTTTCCACTGCGGCCAGGACAAATATGCGAACTTGCCATCACATAAGACGGCCGCCATTCATTTCTTGCTCAAGCGTAGGCAAGGAAAGGAGCGCCGCACTCCCCTTAGGGAGGGAGCAGCGGCGCTCTGGGGGGTTCTGGCTAGTTGGTCTGAGGTTACTTTGCGGAACTACCGGAGGTGGGCACCGTTTCGCGCGGCTCCGTTGCAGTGTGTTGCCAACGGTCTCCGCGCAAATCCTTTCGAGTCTCGATTTTTTTGTCCATCCAAGCTGAACGCTTTCCAGTCGAGGTCTTGCGATTTGGTTTTTACAGACGCCCTTCTGAGTGCAGGGCGCTTGCCAAACACACCCGCCACAAGCTCTGCATTTTCCTTGTCTTACAAATGGCCGTTAAAAGAGTGCCTGCATCAACGCGGGACACTGTGCCTTTGGGGAACAAAGCGCTCGGGGCGTACATAGCTGGACGGAATCGCCATCCTTCAAAAAATACAAAGCCAGGTTTGCTGGAAAGTGTCCGTCAGGCCGCCGCGCCGCCGGTCTTTTCGCGCGCACGCATTTCATGGCCGTCCCGTTTTAGATAGCGGTATAGACTTGTCCGGCCGATCCCCAGTATTTGCGCGGCGCGCAAGCGGTTGCCCTGGCACAGCTCGAGCACGCGCTGGATGTGCACCTTGCGCACTTCGTCCAGCGAAAGCGGCCGCCAGTCATCGCCATCCGCCGTTCGCGGCCCGCGTTGCTGCAAGTGTTCCGGCAAGTCCGCGAGATCGATGAAATCCCCGGTCGCGGTAATCGCAGCCGTGGCAATCACGTTTTCAAGCTCGCGCACGTTGCCGGGCCACGCGTGTTGCAGCAGCACGGTCTGCGCCCGCCGCGTCAGCCCTGAAATATTCTTTCCGTACACATCGTTGTATTTTTTCAAAAAATAGTGCACCAGGAGAGGAATGTCCTCTAGCCGTTCCGTCAACGAAGGCACACGAATCTGAATCGAGCTTAGCCGGTAGAAAAGGTCCTCGCGGAATCTCCCTGCCAAAACCTCCGCCCGCAAGTCCCGGTTCGTCGCCGCGATCAGCCGTACATTCACCTGCCGCACTTCCGGCGATCCCACTCTCTGAATCTCCCTGTTCTGGATCACGCGCAGCAGCTTGGCCTGCATTGGCAAGGACGTTTCCCCTATCTCGTCCAGAAAAACCGTCCCATTATTCGCATACTCAAAGAGCCCCGGCCGCGTGTCCGTCGCTCCCGTAAACGACCCGCGTACATGCCCAAAAAGCTGGCTTTCGAGCAGCGTATCCACCATCGCCGAGCAATTACAGATGGCCAGCTTCTGCTGGCTCACCGGGCTGATATTGTGAATCGCCCGTGCCACCAGCTCTTTCCCGGTCCCTGTCGAGCCCACCAGCAGCACATTTGTGTAATGCCGCGCCACCTTCCGCGCGAAATCGAAAACCTCCAGCATCACCGGACTTTTTCCCACGATCCCGTGAAACTCCAGGTCTTTCAACAACTGTTCTTCGAGCGCGCGCACCCGTTTCCGCTGGTCGTAAATAGTGGCCACTTCGTCCAGCGTTCGCTTTAGCCTTACGCGGTCAATCGGTTTCGGAAGAAAATCCGTCGCACCTCGCCGAATGGCGTCCAGCGCCGATTCCAGCGTATATTCCCCGGTCATCACGATCACATGAATCCCCGGGTCGCTCCGCAGCGCACGGTCGAGAAATTCATAACCGTTCATACCCGGCATGTTTACATCAGCAAGTACCAGCCTGCACCGCCCCGAACGCACCAAGACCAAGGCCTCCTCGGGGTCGGAGGTGGTGATCGCTTCATAGCCCATCTCATCCATTACCGCGGAAAGTAAATCCAACTGGGAATGATCGTCGTCCAGAATGCACGGCGTCAAAGAGGTCTTTGGTGCCGCGAGCTCGACTGCTTTGCTATATGCGTGTGCCACGCCTCATACACTCGCAACGTTTGTGCCATCCTTGCACCTTTCCTTCACTCCCTGCTTTCTCTGCGCGATCCCCTCTCCATCGTCAGTAAGACTTTCTCTGTTCCAAGAGAATCAACAGTTTAGGGACGCTCGCTCCAGCAAATTCCCATCGCCGGCGCACAATCCTGCTCCACAGGGCGCAAAAGTCCTGGCTTCGCGCATTTCATATTGGGTCATCGTGTCGTTTCGGTGCGGAACTTCCCAGAGGTCTCACCAGTTCAAAGTTTGTTGGGCACGTTCGTTCTATCCGCTTCGGCCAGGCTGCCGAGCTCTTTTGCTCTCGCTGCCGGGGAACGACCCTGTCGAGCCGGAACTGATGCAGTCCATTGTCTGTCTGCCCAACTCGTGCAGCTTCATACGCAACGGCGTGAGAGCGGTCCGCCTCGCCTGCCTGCAAGAGCCGCACCAGGAGAACAGCGCTGTCGTTCGGCGCCTGCTTCAACGCCACCTGTTTGCCGGACTGCTCGGTCCATTCCAGTTCGCACTTTTCCACAAAAAAGTCCTCCGCGCTATCCCAACCGGATATTTCTACCGGATACAGACGTGTAGCAGGAACCTGGGCTTGTCGAGCCATCCATGGCCTCTGAAGCTTGGAACTGCAGGCCAAGAACCACTTGCCGCACCGCTTAACTCATTGAAAATGAGAAGATTGTGCACGCGAGAGTCTCATGGAATTGTTCGCCGGGGTGACACTCTTCCGAGGAGTGTTCAGAAACGGGGCACTAGACGTTTCGAGGCAGGAGCAGCGCGCTCACAAAACTGTCTATCGGGCCAAAAATGTAATAAAACACGAGCATTCCCACGAGCAGTCCAGCCATTGCGAAACTGTTCCCGCGCAGCCAGTCCAGGTAGCGCTGAGCCGTCTTTTCGCTCATGAAAAGCAGAATCACCGTGCTGCCATCCAGCGGCGCGAAGGGCAGCAGATTGAACGTACCCAGCAAGAGGTTCAAGGAGAAGAAGATAAGAAGCGTGATGGCTGCGAAGTCGCGGCGCCGCGTGATGGGATCGGGATGAAACCATCCCTGGGCGGCTCCCAAATGCAGCCCTGCCGCAGCAAGCAACATCAGAGAGAAATTCGCCGCTGGCCCGGCCAGAGCCATCCATCCCGACCGCCGCGGATGCCGCCGCTCCCAAAGCGGATCGTAGGGCGCGCTCGCCCATCCCATCATCCCGTTTCCATTCATCATCAGGTACGACACGATCGGGATCACAATCATGCCCCACGGCTCGCGTTTCATGTGCGGCACGGGGTTGAGCGAGACTTGTCCGCCGAGCGCCGCCGTATCGTCTCCGCCCAGCTTGGCGATCAATGCGTGCGCCGCCTCGTGGCAGGTCGTCGAGAAAAGAAACGCCACGAACCAGATGAAACCTAAAGCGAGAAGCTGCGGAGTGAGTTCCGGCAAGAAACTTGGTCCTTTCCTTTGTCCAGCCCAAGCAGACTAGAGGTTGTCACCGGGCTTTGCAAGCGCGCCTCCTCCATCCGGGCCATGCCAGGAAATGCGTGCGATAGGGCGGGTCAGTGGTAAACTCCTGCCATGCCAACCAAAACCAGCAAAAAGAAGAAGCCGTCCAAGCCCAAGAAAGCACTGAGCCGGAAGCCGGCACCCAAGAAAAAAGTGGCCAAGAAAAAGCCAGCCAAGAAGGTTCCGCCACTTAAGAAAGCCGCTCCAAAAAAGAAGAATGCACTCAAGAAGAATACGACTCGCGGCAAGAGCCAGCGCGTGGACTCCGTAGTGTTCGAGCCCAAGGGACTGGGCGCGCGCTCCGGCGGCCAGTCCGGCGATCTCCAAGGCTTGTCGAACCGCGAGAGTGCGGATTCGGAGAGCGTGGACGAATTGCTCGAAGAAGGAAACGCCTTCGAAGCCGAAGTCGTAAAAGGTGTCGAAGATGTTCCTGACGCCGACGAAGGCGAAGTCAGAACGCATGAAGTCCCGGAGGACGATGTTCCGGAAGAGTATCTCGAAAAAGATGAGTAAGCGGCGCGATGCGCTGTTTTCTTGAATCACACGCTCGTGCGAGAATTTGTTCGCACGTGCTACTAGTTTTTGAGGAGAGGAGCGTCTTCGCATTATGAAGATCCGGGAAATCGCATTCACGGTCGTCGCAGCCGCATTCTTGTCCGTCGCTGCGCACCCCCAAACCGAAAAGTCTGCAGCCAATTCTGCGCCAGACGCGGCGAAACCCTTCCTCGGACGCTGGGACTTGACGCTCAAGGCGTCCGATCGCAGCTATCCATCCTGGCTGGAATTGCGCGAAGAAAACGGCCAACTCAAAGCGGAGTTTGTTGGCCGCTGGGGAAACGCCCGCCCGCTTCCCAGCGCTGAGCTCTCGAACGGCCACCTGAAATTTATCTCTCCCAAGGAAGAAGAAGAAAGCAAAACCGATCTGGTTTTCGAAGGCGTCCTGAGCGGCAAGATTCTTTCCGGCACGCTGAACGGCCCCGATGGCAAGACCTGGCAGTGGACTGGTTCCCGAGCGCCCTCTCTTAAGAGAGCAAGCCTGCCGAACTGGGCTTCCCCGATCCCGCTCTTCAATAGCAGGGACTTGACTGGTTGGCACGAAGAGAAAGCCGGTGCGTCGCCCGCGTGGAAAGTGGAAAAAGGCTTGCTCATCACTCCCGGCAATGGCCCCGAGCTGATCAACAACTCCAGATTCGAAGATTTCAAACTGCACGTCGAGTTCAACTGCGGCCCGGAATCCAACAGCGGCGTCTATTTGCGAGGCAGGTACGAAGTTCAACTCGAAACGGACTCCATCACCGATCCGCCCGAGCGGCGATTGGGCAGTGTTTACGGTTTCCTTGCTCCTTCGCCTGAGCCCGCCCGCACCCCGGACAAGTGGCAGACGTACGACATTACTTTGATCGGCCGAACCGTCACAGTCGTCCTGAATGGTGCGACCATCATCGACCACAAGGAGATCCCCGGCATTACCGGCGGCGCTCTCGACAGCCACGAAGGCCTTCCTGGCCCCATTTACCTCCAGGGCAGCGAAAAAGGCCACGTGATGTTCCGTAGCGTCGTCATCACACCAGCCACCAAGTGAAAGCCCTCAGCGGGCCGCGCCGCCAGTGCATTGCCAAGCACTTGATTTCTTGACTGTGGTAGACAATTCTAGATAGCTCTAGACTTATGCATTTCCGGCAAGTAAAATCTTATTTGGAGGGAATGTCTGATGCCGAAGATGCTCACCAAGAAAATTGGCCTTGAGATGGACGTGCGTCTCTATAAGCAGCTTTCTGATCTCGCCAAGGAGAATGGACAATCCCGACGGTTTCTGCTCGAGAAAGCTCTCGAGCACTACCTCCGCTTTGTGGTGCCATCTCAAAGCACCGTGCGGCCCGATGTTATGAATCATTTCCGCCGCTCGACCGATAAAAATCGTAAGCTCCATCAACTCCTGGCCAAGTAACTTCCATGGCTGAGGAACAGAACCTCTCGCCGCGCTACATTTATTTGACTGTGGCTGAGGCCATCGAGATGCATCGACAACTTATAGACGAATTTGGCGGCCTCCACGGTATTCGCGATCAAGGCCTTCTCGAAGCAGCCATTTTCCGCCCCCAGAGTGGGTACTACGACGACCTCATTCACGAAGCCGCGGCCCTAATGGAGTCTCTCGCAAGCAACCATGCTTTTCTCGACGGCAATAAGAGAATCAGCTTGGCTGCGACCGATACATTTCTGCGGATCAACGCCCACTATCTTGAGTTCGAGACTATCGCGGCCCACAAATTCATCACTGAATCCATCACCAAGAGAGAATTTCGCATTCGCCAGATCAGGGAATGGCTCACCGCTCATGTGCATCCCCTCGAAGACTGAACAAGTTCATCCAAGAGCCGAAATCTTGCCAAGATCAATTCTCAGCCGTAAGGCCTTTCCTTTCGTCGAAAAGTAAAGCCAACGCCAACATATTCTAACGTTCAAGATATAAGATGTCGGCCGAAAGGGAACTAGGAGCGGAAATGCGGAGAACCCTGCAATTTATGCTTGTGGTCGTAGGGCTGCTCGCTACGAAGCCTGTCGTTGGTCAAGAGCGCCCCATCGTGTTGAAAGCTAAGACCGTTCTCGATGGCAAAGGCCAAATCCTGCACAACACGATCATTGTCATCGAAGGCGGAAAAATCGCGCGTATCGGTGGCGACGCCCCTGCAGGCGCAATTGTTTACGACCTCACCAGCCTGACCGTCACTCCTGGCTGGATTGACACGCACGCGCACATCTTCTGGCACTTCGATAACGGCCGACTCGCCGGAAAGGACGAACCGCCTGTCCACGCCATGCTCCATGCCGCAGACAACGCCATCCTCACGCTCAACGCCGGCTTCACTACCATCCAAAGCCCCGGCTCTCCTGAAGACAAAGACCTGCGTGAAGCCATCGCGCGCGGAATCATTCCAGGGCCGCGCATGCTCACGTCGCTCGAACCGCTCGACGAAAAAAGCGGGCCGCCAGAAAAACTCCGCGAGTTGGTCCGGGAAAGAAAACAGCAGGGCGCAGACTTCATCAAACTCTTCGCCTCAAAAAGCATCCGCGAGGGCGGCACGCAAACGATGACCGACGAGCAGCTACAAGCCGCATGCGGCGAAGCCAAGTCGCTCGGTTTGCGCACTATCGTTCACGCGCACTCCGCCGAGTCCGCGAAAGCCGCCACGCTAGCAGGCTGCACATCGATCGAACACGGCGCGTACGTTACCGACGACGTCTTCGCGCTTATGGCGCAGCGCGGTACCTACTACGACCCCAACATCGGCCTCGTCCTGCAGAACTATCTCGAAAACAAGGAAAAATTCCTCGGCATCGGCAACTACAACGAACAAGGCTTCGCCTTCATGGAGAAGGGCATCGCCATCGTGCTCGACACGTTCAAGAAGGCGCTCAACCACAAAGATCTAAAAATTGTTTACGGCACCGACGCTGTCGCTGGCGCGCACGGACGCAACGCGGAAGAATTTATCGTGAGAGTCCGCAATGGCGGCCAGGACCCCATGGCCGCGATCATGTCCGCCACCAGCATCTCCGCCGCCTCTCTCGGCCTTCAGGACAAAATTGGCGCCATCGCTCCCGGCATGGAAGCGGACATCATCGCCATGGACGGCGACCCCCTCCGCGACGTCACCGCCGCGCGCCGCGTTGTCTTCGTCATGAAAGGCGGCAAAGTCTTCGAAAACCTGGCACCTGGAGCGAATGGCCGCTCTGCACGATAACCGCCCTTTCAGCTACCCCGCGCCATCCCAATTTCGGCCTCCGTGTCCGGACAACCGGTCGCACTTCAACGTGTAAGGCTCAAGTGACCGGAAACGCGACGCTGCGTCCCACAAGCGGACGGTCGGTTGCGTGCAGCATGCGTCCGCTACTGAAATTACTCCCTTGTTTTCAATGTCATAGCTACGTAGCCGCGTGGTGCTCCGGATGCGACTCCGCTCCCCGTTATGAGCGCTGCAAGCGTAGTCTTAGACGCCTACAACATTGAATCGGGAACTGCCGAGAAGCTGCTTGCCGCTAGGCAAGCCAAGCAAAAGGTATTGGCGGACGCGCGGCTAGGCAATGGCGAAGCCTTTGCCGAAATGGTCCTGCCATATGGCCCGGGACTTTACCGTCGTGCCCTCCGTCTTACGGGTAACGCAGCTGACGCCGAGGACGCCCGCCAGGAAGCCCTCCTGAAAGCCTTTTCGCGCCTCAGCCAGTTCGCCGGACAACAAGACGAGGGCAAGGACGACCTCCACGCCTGGGTTTCGCGAATTACCACGAACGCTTCCATTGACCTGATCCGGCAGCGGCGCGAAGGGAAGTATGTTTCGTTGGAGGAACCCGGGATAATCCCCGAGGAAACCCTCGGCACCCGGCTACCGGCGCGGACTGATAACCCCGAAGAGCGCTATGCTCGGCGGGAGCAGCGCGTGCTCATCGCTGGTGCCATCGCGCGCCTCGCTCCGGACCTGCGCCAAATCTGTTTGCTTCGCGATGTCCTGCAGTATTCCACGCACGAAGTGGCTGCGCGGCTGGGTATTTCGACAGTAGCCGTGCGTCTGCGGCTCTTCAGGGCACATAGAAGGCTGCGCGAAGGGCTTCGCGACAGTCTGAGGCAGAAGCAGCGGCGCGCCGCTTCCAACGTGGTGCCTCTGCGCACAGCAAATCCCGCGAAGACGAAGCGTGTCGAAGAATACCTGCCTATGAGTGGCCAAGCCGAATACGCCTGCGGCGATTAGCGCAGTGCGTCCGCCAAATTCCCTGCGTCCAATCTAAATTTTCTGACAGTAGGATTCTGCGAGGGCCAGCGCAATTTTGCGTTGGTCAGCGCGACCTCTCCGTCTACGCGGGAAGCAGCAGCCGGTTTGGGCCACTAACGAAAGGATTACCCCGCTCGTAGAAGCGAAACGGTTTTTCGGCCGCGTGGGTGATGCCGATGCGCACCGTTACCGCAACGGGCGGCTCCTCGGCTGCAACTTTTCCGGCGCGCTTTTCGGGTGAACGCACACCAAGCCACAACGGCCCGCGTGAAAAAAGATCAAGACCATCCAAACGGCGGTCGATCCGCAGCGCCGCGGCGAGCCGTCCGGGCCCTCGTGTAAGATCGAGCAGACTCTTGCTCTTGCGGTGACGCTGCATCAGCTCGATTCCCTCCAGCGGCTCCAGCCCTCGAATCAGAACACCTCCGCCCACCCCCGCCCGTTCGCTGGAAATATTCAGCATAAAGTGCATGCCGTAATTGAAATAGACGTACACATGGCCGTGCCGCAGAAACAGCGAATGGTTGCGAGGTGTAGGACCGCGAAAGTGATGTCCCGCCGGATCGCCCGGTGGGTAGGCTTCCGCCTCCACGATACGGCCGCTGAGGCGCCCCTCAGGCAGCTCGTGGACTATAATCTTGCCGATGAGAAACCGCGCCAGCTCGAGCGTGTCGCAGGGAAGCTCTTTTCGAGTCAGGCGGCGAATTTTGAAGGGCGCACGTTGCACGGCTACGAGGTGCTTACGTCGGGAGGCTCGTTGTTAAAAAGCCGAGCGAGCTCCACATGGTCGATCACCACAGCGGGATCCATCTGGATAGCGTCAAAGTACTTTTTTTGAAACGCGTCACCCGATTCGGAAGGCGCAAACATCTTGCGCGCCAGCGAAAAGGCTGTGCGCACATCATCGGCCGTGACGGGAGCTTCTCCCGCAAGAGTTTCATCCAGACGTACGACAAATTCGGAAATATTGTGAAGCCAGCCAAACTGCTGGTGGTCGACCACCAGGCGGAACAATTCTCCCACGGTGACTTTTCCATTGATGCGTTCGTATTCGCGGCGCTCCATATCGAGCAGCGTCTTGTGGACGCGCAAAAGCGCCAGGCGAAGCGCAATCAGTTTCTCGCGGGCGGCCGCGTCGTCGTTCTTCCTTGCAAGAGCTCTGGCATCAGGGGGATTCATGTCGTATGCGCAGCTTTGATTGTCACGCAGAACGCTGCAGAATTCCAAGCAGGAACGACAAATCGCCAGAAAGTCCCGGCCATTAAGCGCAGCGCAAGGCAAAACCTGCTTCGTAGGCGCACGGCATGTTTACCCTGAGTCTCGAAGGGCCGTGCCCTCTTCGTTTTTGGCCTTTCGCCGGAGCATTCCGGACTCTCACTCGTGGTATCTCTTCTCTCCCACAGGCAAAGCGATCGCCAGCCGGTTCTGCGGCGGCGGCATGGGGCACGTCGCGTACGGCGTGTAAGCGCACGGCGGGTTTTCCAGCCGGTTCAAATCCAGGACAAGCTCGCCCGGTTTATCGAGGCCATGGCTCGGCAGAACGGTGTAAAGGTATCGGCATGCCTTGTAAGTAGTCGTGGCGCTCGTGGCGTCGCGCAGAATGAAGAAAAGCTGTGTCGCAGCCGGATCTTCCAGCACCGGTTCCAGCCGATACGTCTTGCCTTCCAGAACGAATTCCGCAACACCCGGAACGGGTTGAGGATAGGTTGTCCCAGCCAGCGTCGCTAGCGTGATGGACTTCGGCGGGGTATAAGGAATCCATTTCGCCTTCACGCGATATTTCGCGTCAGGTTCGTACCAGTTTAGTCCGTGAAATGTGGTGAGCGTCGGCGATTTCGAATCCTTCACTCGCAGCGCGTATTTGTCCTCGCGCCGGATGACATACATATTCAGCGTACTGATGGTGATATGCGGAGCATTCTTGTCATTGTCCGCTTCCACGGGCAAAACCTGAGCTTGTGCCGGAGCATCCGACACGCGCATCTCCACTGGGAAGCCGCCTGCAGGTGCAACAAGCCTGACGCTGTTGGCCTCGAGATGAAGTATTCCCATGTGTGCCGCGCTGGTTCCCGCAAGGCGAATCTTGTTGTCGGCAGCCGTTCCAAACGAATTGTCGCCGGGCTGCAGCCACTCGAGCCCGGTGAGCGAGAGCCAGCTCGCGGGCTTCAAAAGGTCGGCCACGTGTTGCGAACGCCAGGTAGTCAGTTCATGTTGCCAGCTTGCATCTTGAGCAAATAACGGCGCAGCCAGAAGCGCGCAGAGAATCCCAAGCAAACGCAATTTGAGAGAGAGACGGTTAGTATGCATGACAGAAATTATATCGCGGTCCAGCAGCGCGTCGCGGCGCGCAGTGACCTGCCCGTGCCTAAAAATACGCGGCCCCAGTTATGCAATCTGATAAAGGGGTTACAATCCTTCATCGCGCATTCGTGCTCTGGTGGTTCGCTTCAGGAACTCATTTCGCGTCGTGGAAAATGATCCCCAAAGTGTAGCGCGTCCCGCGATGAACCCTGCTGACGCCATGCCGCAAGCTAACTCGATAATAGCCGCGCGCCCCTTTCACGGGCCGGTACCGCGTCGTAAAAAGGATCGCCTGCCCTTGATTTGCTTGCACCACTTCGGCCTTCGATTGCGCGCGCGGCTGTTGCTCCACCAAAATAAACTCCCCACCCTCCCAATCGCGCCCCGCTTGCCCCAGCAGAAGCACCATCTGCAAAGGAAAACTCACATCGCCATACAAATCCTGATGCAAACAGTTGTAGCCGCCCGCTTCGTACTGCAGCATAAGTGGCGTTGGTTTTTTCTGCCCGGCTTTGTGACACTCCCACAAAAAAGCAGCGAGCTCCGGCGGATATTTCGCGGTGGCCTCTCCAAACTCCTCCGCCCAGCGATTCGCGACCTTCGCCAAATGCGAATAGGCCGCCGTCCGAAGACTCTCGACGACCTGCGGCAACGGATTTTCAAAATATTTGTAATCGCCCACGCCGAAACGAAAGCGTTCCATCACTATGTGGCTGCGAAATCTCTCCTCATCCTCATAAAGCGCAACCAGTTCCGCGCATTCTTCCGCTGTCAGCAACGGAGCCGTCACCGCATAGCCGCGCGAAGACAGCGACTCCTCCGCGGCCGCCCAATCCAAAGCATCAACTCTCTGCCGAAAACCAATCTCACTTTCCTTCGATTGTTGCAAAACTTTCATAAAGATCCCCTTCGCCGCTATAGCTCTATCTCAGCGTCAACTTACAGCAACTCCAGAACTTAGAGCTATCCGCTTTTGACCATGAAATTATTTTCTACTCCCAAAGCAAACTTTGCGGCCCCGCATGCATAACGGCTGCGAACCGGGCCACGTCTAATTAATCGAATTAGCAAGCCAAAATCCTCCGCTGGCCGAGGCGATCTTTTTCGCGCCCCAGGCCTGGAGAAAATAAAAGGGAGTTGCACATGAAAGTCACAAAGCTCTTCACTCTGTTGGCCGGCGCATCGCTGCTGTTTTCTGCCAGCGCTTTCGCCGGAAATGACAGCAAGAAAACGCTTCATTTCGATACCAGCGTCACTGTCGACGGCAAGCCTCTGCCGGCGGGTGACTACAAATTCGAATGGAGCGGCACAGGTCCCGATGTGAAAGTAAATATCCTCAAGGGCAAGGAAACCGTTGCCAGCGTCTCGGCGAAGGTCGTTTCCGTGCCAGCCCCTAACAAACAAGACGGCTATTCAGCCACGGCCGCAAAAGACGGCAGCCGTTCCGTCACGACGCTTTTCTTTTCCGGAGACAAATACGATCTGCAAATCGGCGAAGCCTCGGCTGCGAACGCCACTGCGGGCGCTGCTTCCGGCACGAACTAACCTTCACCGCGTTTTGAGACGCGCTCCAATCACAAAAATGCAAATGGGGCCGAATCCGGCCCCTGCGCATCTTTTCACGAAGTTGAATGGACCTGTTGAAGTCTAGACTTGCGAGACAGATTCTCCCGCTTCGTGTGCGCCGTTTCCGTCGTCGCTAATATGGAATTGCGCGGCCTCCGTAGAGTCGGCCAGCGCCGTCGTTGACGACGCGCGGCTGCGGCGCGTCAGCGTACGAATATAGACGCCCGATGCGGGTCTGCCGCGGAGTCGTGTGCCAGTCCGCTTGCGAATTCTTCGTCTTTCCGTTCGTCCTGTTTTTTTCCGTTCGATGGCATGCATATTTCATCGCGAAAATTCGCGGCCCTCAGCCCCAGTTCTTCTCTCATAAAAAAGGAACTTCGCTGCTTGCTAGGCCGGATTGAATTCGTGCCGCCGGATCATTTCCTCGCTCAAAGTGCGCGCTTCGCGGAGGAAAGCCGCAGCTTGCGGATTCTTCACACTCGCCGGTTCGCCGAGCAGCCGCTCGAGCTCTTCGTCAAAGAGTTTGCCGATGAATTCCGGCGTATGCCGCACAGGCGTGCCGCTCTCGTCCAGAATGTCCACGCTGCCCGAATGATTCATTCGTTGCGCGATCATCAGCCGGTAAATGCGGTCTGTCGCCAGATCTTCCATGTAGCCGTCCAGCAGGCTCGCGCCTTTTCCATTCAAAACGCCGTTGCGATAGCGAATCACGGTCCGAATCGCCGCGCGCGTTCCCGCAAGCGTTCGTTTGCCCACGCCGGTCGGAAGCGGCCGCAAATTCGGATGCGTGTCGTGGTTTGCTGGGCGAGCTCCGAGCTGATTGGGCTCGGGGAATTGCGCAACGGCAATCGCGTTCTGATCCGGATGGCCGGTCCACGCGCCGTCCATCAAGGAATTCGATTCGTTCTTCTTATCTTCCGCGAGCGCTTTCAAAGCCTGCGCATTCAGCTCCGTGTCTTCGCGGCTCGGATAGAGCGCGGTCATCCCGCCGATTGCCAGCATGCCGTGCTTGTGGCAAATCTCCGGCATCAACTCGCGCAGGTTTTGGAAAAACGCCACGTTGTGCGGAATCGTGTTGCGATCCGGCAGCACCCATTCCGGATTTTCCAGATTGAAGTGAATCAGGCTGGCCATGTAATCCCAGCGGCCAAGATTCAAGCCGAGAATGTGTTCGCGAAGATTCCACGCGAACTCTTCCATCTGATACGCCAACGGATGCGACTCCACCAGCGCCATGCACTTGATCGCGCCCGCAGGAAGTCCCTTCGCGCGCGCAATCATCTGGAAAAGATCGCGCCACCACAGCGCTTCATCGGCTGATTCGGATTTCGGAATGTAGAAGCACAGCGGACGCTTTAGCGCGTTGAAATCCACTTGATACGCGACCATGGCAACGTCGAAGAGCGACGCCGGCAAAAGCTCGCCGTCGAGAATTCCGGCCTGGTGAATATGCAAACCGCGCGGCCGCGTGAAAATCACCGTGTTGCTCGGCGAAATCCCAACTGTCCTATCGCGCTTTTTGTCGTAATACGTCAGCCGTCCCGCCAGCGCATCGAGAATATTTTCGATGCCGCAAATCGTGTGCTCCCAGGAATTCGCATTTGAATCTTCCAAATCTAGCATCACGCCAGGCGCTCCGGAATTGAGCATCTTCACGACGAGCTCAGCTTCATCGGCTGGTCCAGTCATTTGGTTTCGCTGGTCAGCGCACCACGCGGGGAGCTCGATTCGCCAGGAATTCGTTGTAGCCACCGAAGGCGGCAAGTAGTTCGGCAATTTGCCGGCATGCGCATCGGCGAGAGCGCGTTCACGCCGTGCTACCAACGCTCGCTGCCGCAGTGTCAGGGCGGCATGCAGCGGAGCCAAAAACTCGAGAAACCCAGCCGGCAACCCGCTCTCCAGATCGAACTCTTCCGGCGCAGCGTTAACGCACACGGCGCGATTCGAGAAGGGTAGCGGCGCGGTCGCCGGATTCAGTTTTGTGGTTGCTGTCGCCATACTTTTCGTAAACCTCGCGAATGAGCATTCGAGCGGGATTGAGTTGATGCTAGAGAAGGGCAATTCAAAGGCCACTGGCAATTTCTGCCAGTCTTGTAAACACCATAGCTTCAAGCAGTTAGGAGCTCTAGCTTGAGGCTAGAATAGTTGGGTAATTTGCAATGGCAACAAACGATACAAAAGTTCACACAAGGGATGCCCAGCTTCCGCCGATTTCAGAGGCCACGGAAAGCAGCAAAGTCACGCGCAGTTTCAGCCCGCGCTTGCGCAAGCGGACGCGAAATTCTCGCGAAATCCCGCCACCGGTGATGGAATCGGCGCGCCGCATTTCCCGGTAATGAGTGTGGAGTGGCCAAGCGGCGCGACTAGATGTCGCCCCACCTCGCGCTTACGACTTATTTTCCGCGGCCCACAACCTGCAAGTTATTCTTCACTGAAAAAACATTGGGAACGCCATTGGCTCGAACACCCGCCACGTTTTTGTCGCTTTCGTTGTCGACCACGCCCTCCAGCGTGACGTTTCCACTCTTCACGATGATGTGCATCGATGGCACAGCCGCAAATCCGTAGCGCGACAGTGACGGTGCGCCATAAATGGCGCGGTAGACCGCCCGCCGTAGCTTGTCATCCATCGGAGATGGCGGAAGAACCTCAATGTTATTCACCACTGAACTGACTCCCGAAACGCTCTTCACCGCGGCTTCCGCATCGGACTTGAGGCTCGGTCGAACGACTTGCCCTTCCAGGGTGACTTTGTCGCCCTCTACGCGGTAAGAGAGATTGTCGAACACCGAGTAGTACGGCAGCATCACGAGCACGTGGCGCACTTCCTTAAGCAGCTCCTTTTGTGCGTTTGGCTCATTCTGGTTTTCGGATCGAGGCAGTGGAGATGCTGGAGCGTTGGGCAGGATTGCCACCTGGGCCAACAGAAGCGCTGCTACGAGCAGGGCCCGGAATTCTTTTCTCATCTTCCCCTCCTGGGGCGGTATTCGACAACATTCCGGCGTTAGATTCAAGATGCACGCGGAAAGGCGCATACAGATTTGACTGTACGCGGGTGTTAGCATACAAATCGGACCTGTCCCCTGGCAGCGGGCGAGCACCAATAGATTCTTTGCGTCCAGGCGTTCTCACTGGATGGCAGTTCCCCGAAGGAGCGCACGGAATTGTTGATCATCGGGCATCGCGGAGCTTCGGGGCACGCGCCGGAAAATACGCTGGCCTCGTTCAAGAAAGCGGTCACCCTGGGCGCCACCTTTATCGAGACGGACTTGCAGCTCTCGCGCGACGCCCGATTTGTTGCCATCCATGATGACACCGTGGATCGCACCACCAACGGCCAGGGCAAAGTGCACGATCAGACGCTTACCGCGCTGCGGCGGCTGGATGCTGGTTCTTGGTTCGGAAGCGAGTTTGCCGGAGAGCGTATTCCGACTCTCGAGGAAATTCTGGAATTCTCGAAAAAAAACGACGTCGTGTTTTATTTGGAGCTGAAGCCCAGCGGCTCGTGGGGCGGGGAACATGCCTTAATCGGCGCGCTGCGGGAATCCGGAGAAGCGGCTCGCGTCGTGGTCATTTCCTTTGACCACGGAATTCTGGCAAGTTTGCGCAAAATCGAACCCACGCTCATGACCGGCGCGTTGTATGACGGGCAGATTGCCGATCCCCTGAAATCCGCTGTAGATGTGGGCGCGCGACAGATTGTGGTTCGCGGCGATCTGGTGACGCCGTCGATGATCGAGCAAGCTCGCAAAAAGGATTTGCAAGTCGTGTGCTGGACGGTAAATCATCCGGCGCATATTCGCTTGCTGATGGCCGCCGGCGTGGACGGAATCATGAGTGACTATCCCGACCGTTTGATCGCCGCGCAGAAGAAAGACGGCGAGAAGAGTTAACGCGCAGCAGTCAGGGAATCGTGAAGCGCGGCGAATTGCGCCAGGGAGAGTTGTTCGGCGCGGGCATCCGGGCGCAGACTCTGCGCCGCGAGAGCTTCGCGAACGAAATCCGGCTTCGCCAGCGCCCGCAGATTATTGACCAGCGTTTTGCGCTTCTGAGCGAAACACAATTTCACGAAATCCAGGAAGGCCATTTCGTCGCGAAGCTTGAGCTTTGCGCGTTCGCCGGGAAGACGGAGCGTAACCAGGGCAGAACCGACTTCCGGCGGGGGGCTAAAGGCACTGCGCGGAATGCGCAAGACGAATTCTGGTCGCGTGTAGAGCTGCGTGACGACGGACAGGTATCCGTATTGCTTCGTCTCCGGCTTCGCGGTGAGGCGCAGCGCGACTTCTTCCTGGATGACGATGTGAATTTCGTCGATCAAATCCGCGAACGTGAAAAAATGGTGGAGAATCGGCGACGTGATGTAATACGGCAAATTGCCGTAGAGACGAATGCGGCGGCCAGCCGCGAGCGCGGCGAGGTCGGTTTCCAGGACGTCGCCGTGAACGACAGTAAGATTCGGGAATTTCTTCGCCAGCTTTCGCAGGCGCGCTGCGAGCGGCGCGCCGAGTTCGACGGCGTAAACGGCGGCTCTGGTCGACAGCAGGTGCTCGGTCATTTCACCGTGGCCTGCGCCGACTTCGATCCAGCAGTGCGCTGGGCCCGCCGCTAAATCCGCGGACGATAGCCGCAGCGTCGAGTGCGGCGAAACGCCGATGGCGCGCGCGATCTGTTCACGCCAGTCGGCGTCCGCAAGAAAATGTTGACCAAGTCGTTGACGAGCCATGCGCCGAAAGTGTAGCAGGAAGCGCGCCGCAGAGTTCTGGCCGGGAGCTTCGGTCTTGACGCCCGGAATGGCCTCCAGTAGCGTAAAATGAATGCGCCTTACGCCATCATGGATGTCAATGCGCCGAAGAAGAGAAGGGCGCGAAAAGCGCCCAGGGGATCGAGCCGAGAAAAGCCAGTGAGAATTCTTTTTGTAGCATCGGAAGGGCTGCCGTTTTCGAAGACCGGCGGCCTGGCGGACGTGGTCGAAGCGCTGCCGAAAGCGTTGGTGGCGCAGGGCCACGAAGTGGCCGTGGTTTTGCCGCGCTATCGCGGCACGAAGGCAACCGCCGTGGTGATGCCGAGCCTGACGATTCCGATGGCGAATCGCCTCCGATTTCCGTCGATCGCGGATGGCACGCAAATTTCCGGAGTGCGCTATTTTTTCGTGGACGATCCGGCGTATTTCGATCGCGACGGCATCTATGGCACCAGCGCCGGAGATTTTCCGGATAACGCCGAACGCTACAGTGAATTTTGCCGCGCGGCGATTGAAATCGCGAAGCATGTCTGGCCCGCGGACGTGATTCATTGCCATGACTGGCAGACGGCGCTCGTGCCCGTTCTGCTGCGCACCTCGTATAGCGACGACCCGCTGGTGAAAGACATTCCCGTGGTGTTCACGATTCACAATATGGGCTATCACGGGCTTTTCAAACCCGACGCCCTCGAACGTGCGGGCATTCCGCGAGCCGTCTACAATCCGGCCGGCATGGAATTTTACGGCAATGTGAATTTCTTGAAAGGCGGATTGGTTTATTCCGATTTTCTGACCACCGTCAGCAAGAGATACGCGCAAGAAATTCAGACACCGGAGTTTGGATACGGACTGGACGGCGTGGTACGAGGCCGCGCCGACCGCATGGTTGGGATTTTGAATGGTGTCGACTATTCGGCATGGAGTCCGGAAAAAGATAAACTGATTCCCATGAAATATTCCCCCAAGGATATGGGCGGAAAGCACGTGTGCAAACAGGCCTTGCTGGAATTGTTTGGTATTGCGCCGGATCACGCGGCGCGCCCCGTGATTGGAATCGTTTCGCGCTTCGCGGATCAAAAGGGCTTCGATCTTATCGCCGAAAAAGCCTACGAATTAATGAAAGAGGATCTATCGCTGGTCGTGCTGGGATCCGGCGATCGCAAGTATGAAGAGTTATTTCAAGCGATGGCCAATACGTTTCCCGGGCGAGTCGGCGTGAAAATCGCTTACGACAACGAGATTGCCCATAAGGTGGAAGCCGGCGCGGACATGTTTCTGATGCCGTCGCGCTACGAACCTTGTGGGTTGAATCAGATCTACAGCTTGAAGTATGGTACGGTGCCGATTGTGCGAGCGACCGGCGGACTTGATGATACAGTCGAGCCGTTCGATCTGGAGCACGGCACGGGAACGGGCTTCAAGTTCGCGGAGTATTCCGGCGCGGCCATGATGTACGCGATTCGCCAGGCTTTGCATCATTCGACCGACGAGCGCATCTGGCGGCGCATCCAATTGAACGGAATGGCCAAGGATTTTTCCTGGAAGGGTCCGGCTGCGGAGTATGCGAAAGTATATGAAGCGGCTTTGACCCTTCGAGGCGCTGGGCAAGCTGGACGAAACCAAATGTCTGTTACAACATCTAATTGAACTGACGAAGGAGAACAAAACAGCGGCCTAGCGGCAAGCTGTTGAGGACAAACAACATGGCTGACAATATCCAAGCAGGGACAGCAAACAGCATCCAGGCGGTTACGGACGGGAATTTTGAAGCAGAGGTGCTGACGGCCAGCAGTGCGCAGCCCGTGATGGTGGATTTCTGGGCGGAATGGTGCCGTCCCTGCCACATGCTTGCGCCGACGGTTGCTGAGATCGCGCATGATTATGCGGGCAAACTTAAGGTGATGAAGCTGAACGTCGATGAAGCGATGAACTCCGCGGGACGCTACAACATTCGCGGAATCCCGACATTGCTCGTGTTCAAGAACGGGCAGGTGGTCGAGCAGATTGTTGGCGCGGTGCCCAAGGATCAAATCACCAAGGCGCTCGACCGGCATATCGCCTAATTCGCCGCCAGATCCGTCGAACGCTTCGGCGCCACGAAAGGGCAGCAAAAAGATAGAAAGATTGGCGGGGCATGTCGTACAGTTGAGTGCGGCATGCCCTTTCTTTTTTGTGCGGGCTTTGCATCTAAGGAGAATAGATTGGCTACAGCTGAGACAGCAGCAACTCGCCAGGTAAAACCTGCCGACCATCCTCCGATGCTTGCCGGAGAACGTGGGCCGATGCCCATCTCGCGGCCCGGACTGCACGAAACGGTGCTGAAAATTCTGAAACCCTTGCCGCGCGGAAGGCTCCTGGACTGTCCCACGGGGGAGGGCGCGCTAGCCGAAGATTTGGTGGCCGAAGGTTTTGACGTACGCTGCTGTGATTTGTACTCGGAGCTTTTCCGCCTGGATGGAGTGGAGATCAAGCGCGGCGATCTGGCGGGCACGCTGCCGTACGCGTCGGAATCATTTGATTACATTACCTCGCTGGATGGGCTGGAACATATTGATTCGCCGCCGCAGGCGTTTCGCGAGTACAAGCGGCTGCTGAAACCTGGCGGGCACTTGATTATCAGCGTGCCGAATATCATGAATATCGAGGAGCGGCTGAAGTGGCTGCTTTTCGGGTACACGTCGCATTTCAAGCCGCTTTCAGAACAGTTCAAAGCCAAGATTCATTACGATTGCGCGGGTAAGGACGAGATTTCCGTCCACGCAAACCCGATTGGCTACAATGAATTGCGGTATTACCTCGAGAAAAACGGATTTGCGATTCAGGGCGTTTACCGCGACCGCATAAAAGGGAATCAGTGGCTGTACTGGCCGCTGGTGGCGTTCATCCGGCTGCTGGCCAAGCTTACGCCAGAAAAACGGCGTAAGGACCGGTGGACAGAGGAGTTAGCGTCGGACCCGGTGCTCCTCGGCGGCAACACGATCATCATTCACTCCATCCTAAAATAGTTGGCGACTCCGCGAGCGCGATTGCGCTTCGAGGCGACGGCGTTTACAATTCGCCACGTGCAAAACTCTCTCCGACGGCTGGCTGTTCTCGCGGTGTGGACGTGTGCTCTGTTCGGAGTGGTGAATGCTGGGCAGCCGCAGGAGAAGGCTCCCGCGGCAAAGATTGGATCGATTCGCGTCATCGGGCAGAAGAAATTCAGTGCGGAGCAGGTGATTGCGGCCACGGGTCTGAAGGCTGGGCAGGCATTCGACGTCAAGGAATTGGACGCGGCGGCGGAGCGATTGGGAAAGAGCGGAGCTTTTCCAGACGTTAGCTACAGTTATGTGCCGCAAGGAGGTCTGATCGCCGTTCAATTCAAGTTGGAGGAGGCCGCGAAATTTCGCGAGTGCGTGTTCGACAACTTCGTATGGCTGACTTCCGATGAAGTTCAGGTAGGCCTGAAAAAGGAGGTGCCGCTGTACATCGGAGAGGCGCCTGAGACGGGCGATGTGCTGGACGACATTGCGCGTGCCCTTGAAAACCTGTCGAAGCAAAAGGGAATTGCGGTGCAGGTTACGCGGCGAATCGATCAGGCGAGGATTGGCGATCCGAACTGGAGCCATCTGTATGCAGCCGAAGGAGCCAGCGTCAAAGTGCAGTCGATGCGCTTTTTGGGGACGTTGACGGTGAACCCGGAGGATTTGAAGAAAGAGGCTGGGAGGCTGATCGGGCGGGACTATTCATTATTTCAGTGCGGCTTGTTTGGAACGGCGACGATTCTTCCCTTTTATGGAGAGCGCGGATATTTGCAGGCGAAAATCGGAACGCCTGCGCCGCAAGTTTTGAATCATCCGGGCGGGTCGAGCGAATTCGTTGTTGAGATTGTTTTTCCTGTGACCGAGGGGAGCGTCTATCACTGGACGGCGGCGGAATGGACCGGAAACCAGGTGATCGCCGGCCCCGCCTTGGAAACGGCGACCAGCATGAAGGCGAACGACATCGCGAATGCCCGGAAAATCGATGACGGATGGGAAGCCGTTAAAAAGCTTTATTCGCAGAACGGCTATATCGAAGCAAAGCTTTTGCCGGAGCCGGTGTTTGAGGAGGAAAGCCGGCAGGTGCACTATCGGGTGGCCGTGACGGAGGGTGCGCAATATCGTATGGGAATTTTTCGGATTTCGGGCTTGCCGCCCGCGCCGGCGGACCGCTTGAAAAGCCGGTGGAGATTGAAGCCTGGAGACGTTTTTGATGGGTCGTACCCGGCGGAATTCGGGACCAAAGAACTTCATCTGGCGCTGCAAGGGGTTGGAAAAGTGCCGACCAAGTTTCGGATGATGACGGTTCCGAATCGTGAGGCACACGTCGTGGACGTGTCTTATCAGTTTGAGTGAGCGAAGGCTATAAGCAGGTGCGAATGAACGCTTCCGGGGGCGAAAAACGAATTCGGTGCCGTTGGGCCACGAATGAGTTGAATATCCCCTATCACGATGAGGAGTGGGGCGTGCCGCTGCACGACGACCGTGCCTTGTTTGAGCTCTTGATCTTGGAGGGCGCGCAGGCGGGGTTGAGCTGGGATACGGTTTTGATGAAGAGGGCGCGGTATCGCGAGGTGTTTGAACGCTTCGACGTAGCGAAAGTGGCGCGGTATGACAAGAAGAAAGTGCGTGAGCTTCTGAAGGATGCGGGGATTATCCGGAACCGGTTGAAGATTGCGTCGACGATTTCGAATGCGCAGGCATTTTTGAGAGTGCAAGAGGAGTTTGGGTCGTTCGACAGATACATTTGGCAATTTGTGGGCGGGGCGCCGAAGCAGAATAAGCGAAAGACCCACAAAAGTTTGCCTGCTAAGACGACGGAATCGGACGCGATGAGCAAGGATTTAAAGAAGCGCGGCTTTCGGTTTGTAGGGTCGACGATTTGCTATGCGTTCATGCAGGCGACGGGCATGGTGAACGATCATTTGGTTTCGTGTTTTCGTCATGGAGAGTTGGAATCAAGTGATCGTTGAACTGAATCGCCGCTCCTGAAGTGAAGCGGGAACCGCGATCAGCATCTCGCGCGGGAAATCAATGCGAACTTTAGGGGAAGATTTCAACGTCGAGGACGTGGTACGGAAATTTTCCTGCGCTACGCACACGATGTGTGTAGGCCTGTCCGCGAGCCTTGCGAAAACCGGCCGCGCCGGGCTTGACGTCCTGCACTTCGCTCCACTCGCCGCCGAAAGGCTGGGATTGCGTTTTGTCGCCGCTGATAGGAATGCCGACGTTGTCGTTACTGTGCGTGTGAAACAGAGAAGTTTCGCCGATAGGGAAAAGGACGTCGAGGACGCGGACGTACTGGTTCTGCAGCACAATGTGATGGTGCGGTTCCTGCTCGACAGGAACTGGCTCCGTTAAGGCAGTGACTGCACCGCCCTGTCTGGGAACGGGGACCGCGACTGCGGCAGCGTTTTTCAGCTCGACTTCAACCACCTCAAACGGTGCATCCTCGAGATTCTCCACGGAATGAGCCACAGGCTCAGACCAGCGCGAATCGCCGGGTTTGCAGCGCAGTTCCTCCGTTTGGCCGTTCGCCAAAGTTGTCAGCACGTGCATCTCCGTGATGCACACAACCACGCGAGATGGATGCGAATGCACGGCGATTTTCTGGTGCGGTGCGTACCGCGCATGCAAGACGCGAATTTGGTCGTCTTCGAACGCGACTTTCACGTCAGCGGGATCAACGAATACTGAGTCCTGGCCGAGGGCCGCGGGGGCCCCAGCGAGCGACGCGAGTAAGAAGACAAGAGTAAGTGCTCGCATGGAGACGAAGCTCCTTTGTGAGCGCACAGGATAAACGGGCTTGGTCCGCGACGCAATGAAACTGCGGACTGCGGAGACGTCTGACGCGTGCTTGCGTTGAGGGCTAGGCGAGCTTACGATAGCAACCTGCCGTAGTTTGTGTTTTCCAACGCAGTAAAGTTGATGTGAATGCGACGGCGACGAAGTGTGATTCGAGTTGCTGAGAAGAGGGAAAAGAGAACAGGCAGCCGTGCCTGTTCTACTTAGGAGAGGGCCTGAATGAAATCTGTCGTCGTGGTAGGCGCGCAGTGGGGTGATGAAGGCAAGGGCAAGGTGGTGGACTACCTTGCGGGATCATTTGATTTTATTGCGCGCGTGGCCGGCGGGCACAACGCCGGGCATACCGTCATTATCGGCAAGGACCGGTATGTGCTGCAGCTGATTCCGTGCGGAATTTTACGGCCACAGCAGCAGGCAGTGATTGGGACGGGCGTGGTCGTGGATCCGGCGGCACTGGTGGCGGAGATTGAGACGTTGGCTAAGGCGGGGATTGACGTGAAGGGGCGATTGCACATCAGCAATCGCGCGCATTTGATTTTTCCTTATCACCGCGAATTGGATAAGGCCGCGGAAGGCGCCAGAGGCGCAGACAAGATTGGTACGACGTCGCGAGGGATTGGACCCGCGTATGAAGACAAGATGGCGCGGCGCGGATTGCGCATGTGCGATTTGCTGGAGCCGGAGTTGTTTCGCAAGAAGGCGGCGCGGGTTGTTGCGGAGAAAAACCGGCTGGCCAAGGGCGCTTATGGCGCGGACATTGATTTTTCGCACGAGGTGGAAGCGACACTGAAACTCGGCGAGAAGATTCGCGGATACATTTGCGATACGGCGGAACTTGTGAATCGCGCTCTGGATGAAGGCAAGTCGGTGTTGTTTGAGGGCGCACAGGGAACGATGTTGGACATTGATCACGGGACGTATCCGTATGTGACGTCTTCCAGCGCGATTTCCGGGGGTGCGACGACCGGGGTAGGAGTTCCGCCAACCAAGATCAAGAACGTTTTGGGAATTTCCAAGGCGTATACGACGCGCGTAGGCGGCGGGCCATTTCCTACGGAGATGCCGGAGTTGGAAGCGCAGGAAGTACGCGAGCGGGGGAAAGAGTTTGGGGCGGTGACGGGACGGGCGCGGCGATGCGGCTGGCTGGATTTGATGGTGTTGAAGTACGCGAAGATGATCAATGGAATTGATTCGCTGGTGGTGACGAAACTGGATGTGTTTGATACACAGCGGGAAATTCAGGTGTGCGTGGGTTATACGTACAAGGGAAAAAAACTTACAGAGATGCCGGCGTTGGCGGAGGAGTACGAGCAGGTTGTGCCGGAATACAAAACTTTGCCGGGGTGGTGCGAGACCACGTATGGCGTGAAGGATGGCGCGAAATTGCCTAAGCCGGCTTTAGATTATTTGCGGTTTATTGGGGATTTTTTGCAGGTGGAGATTGGCATGATTTCTACCGGGCCTGAGCGGGATGCGACGATTGTACCTGCAGGGACTTTGTTGGCGCGGTGGCTCTGAAAGATCAATCCGAGAATGCGCCTACGGTTTTCTTAACACAAAGTTCGCTGAGAACACAGAGAAGACCTCGAGAAATACTTACCTATGCTCACTTACGAGCAAGCACGCCAGAAAGTCATCGAACAATTGACAGAGAATAAGGGGCCGCGCGCGACGGAACAAGTGCGCGTGGGGGATGCGCTAGGATTTGTGTTGGCGGAAGAGATGAAGACGGATCGCGAGTATCCGCCATTTAACCGGGCTACGCGCGATGGGTATGCGGTGATTGCGGCGGACGCGAAGGCCGGTTCGACGCTGAAGTGCACGGGGGAGATTAAGGCGGGCGACCGGGTCACGAAGGAATTGCAGGTGAAGACTTGCGTGCAGATTATGACCGGCGCGGCGGTGCCGTCGGGCGCAGACGCTGTCGTGATGATCGAGCATACAAAGCGCGACGGAGATCAGGTGCGGTTCGAGCGCGACGCGGTGGCAGGACAAAATTTCGTGCCGCAGGGGAGCGAGGCGCGGACAGGGCAGACGATTTTGACGCCTGGGACGCGTCTGGGTTATGCGGAATTGGCATCGGCGGCGCAGGTCGGGGCGGCGGAGTTGAAATGCGCGTCGAAGCCGCGGGTGGCGATTCTTTCGACCGGGGACGAGATTGTGCCGGTGGACACCATTCCAGGGCAATTTCAGATTCGGAACAGCAACAGCGTTTCGTTGGCGGCGCAGGTACGATTGGCGGGAGGGACGCCAGTTCTACTGGGGAATGCGATGGATCGCGAGGACGACTTGGCGTCGAAGATCCGGCGCGGTCTTCAGGAGGATTTGCTGGTTTTGTCGGGCGGCGTGTCGATGGGGAAGTACGATTTGGTGGAGAAAGTTCTGATGGAGATCGGAGCGGAATTTTATTTTGACGCGGTGGCGATTCGGCCGGGGAAGCCGGCGGTGTTTGGAAAGTGCGGAGAGAAATTTATATTCGGGTTGCCGGGGAATCCCGTATCGACGATGGTGACGTTTGAGCTGTTCGTCGCGCCGGCGGTCGATTTGTTAAGTGGGACGGACGCGCGGGCGTTGCCGATCATCGAGGCGCGGTTGGGCGAGGCGTTGAACGAGAAGCCGGGCGTAACGCACTTTTTGCCGGCGCATATGCAGGGACAAGGCGCGGCTCGGGAAGTCAGAGTCTTGAAGTGGCAAGGGTCCGGGGATGTTTCGGCCCTGTCCAATGCAAATTGTTTTGTTATCGTTCCGGCGACGCTGGAAAAGATAGGCGCTGGAGAGCGTGTGGAAGTGATGGTGCGAAGGGATTTGCTCTGAACCAGCAAAGCTAGTAAAAAGCGAAGAAAAGGACTTTATACAGAGGTTACAGAGACACAGAGAAGAGAAGAATGGCGAAGCTGTCACATTACGGGGCGCGGGGCGAAGTGAGGATGGTGGACGTGTCGGAGAAGACGGTGACGACACGGACGGCTGTAGCCCAGGGGTTTGTGAAAATGGCACCGGCGGTGGTGCGTGCAGTGAGGCGATTGAAGAACCCCAAGGGGAACCCCCTGGAAGTGGCGCGAATTGCTGGGATTGCGGCGGCGAAGAGGACGGCGGAGTGGATACCTCTTTGTCATCCACTGCCGCTGACGCACATTGATGTGACTGCGCGGCTGTGCCAAAATGGCGTGGAAGTTCGCTCCGAAGTTACGGCGACAGCTCAGACGGGGGTGGAAATGGAAGCCCTTGTCGCCGTTACCGCTGCGGCCCTCACGGTCTACGACATGTGCAAAGCATTGGATAAAGGGATGGAGATCGGCGGGATTGTCCTCGTCAAAAAGACTGGCGGGAAGAGCGGAGATTTTTTGCGCGATGTGAACGCTGCAGCTGCCGGTAAGCACAAGATTTCGCAGAAAAAAACGGCTCGAGGCCGGGGCCGATGAGCGCCGCCGGCTCAAAAACAGTGAAATTGCTGGTGGCGGATGACAATCCGCTGGTGCGGGATTTGATTATTAAAGGGATGGAACCGTATTGCGAGGTTGAAACGGCTTCGGATGGCGCGGATGCGCTGCTGAAGGTGATTGACACACCGCCGGATGTGATTCTCTGCGACTACAAAATGCCAGGGCTCGATGGGCGGCAGCTTTTTGAAAAGCTGCACGGACGCGAGGCGACGCGGCACATTCCGTTTTTATTTATGGCAAGCAGGGCGGATATCGAGGAGCGATTGCGGCCTCTGGTGGATGGCGTCGAGGATTTTGTAACAAAGCCATTTCTCGTGAAGGATTTGGTGCGCATCGCGAAGAAAGTTGTGGATCGCTTGCACCTGGAAAAATTGCAGAAGCGGGCTTCGCGGCCGGGTGTAATTCAGGGCCGGCTCGAAGAGATGAGCATGATCGATTTGATGCAGTCGCTGGAGATGGGGGCGAAGTCGTGCAGGCTGGTAGTGAATCACAACGGCGAACAGGGCGAGTTGTTCTTTGCGAATGGGCAATGCCGGGATGCGAAGAGCGGAAAAATCGAGGGAGACGACGCGGTCTACAAAGTGTTGTTGTGGACGGCGGGCGAATTCGAGATAGATTTCAACGCAGCGAATGCTTCGTCGCGCACAACGACGACAAAGAACACGACCGGCCTTTTGATGGAAGCGATGCGGTTGATGGATGAAGCGAACCGCGACACTGTGGAAACGAAGTAGCCTGCCTGATGCGCGTCGCAGTGCTCACCATAAGCGACACTGTTACACGAGGGGAACGCGAGGACGTTTCTGGTCCCGCCGTGGTCGCGGTGTGCCGGGGCTTGAATTGGGAAGTGACCTCCGTGCTGCGCGTGTCGGATGATCCTGCGAATATTCGTGAGCAGTTGCGGGAATTGGCGGACTCTGGACGCGTGGATTTGATTTTGACAACGGGCGGCACCGGGATCGGGCCGCGGGACAATACGCCGGAATCGACGGAGGCGGTGGCGGATCGGATTGTTCCGGGAATTGGCGAGGAAATGCGGCGCAAGGGAGCGGAGTTGACGCCGACAGCGGTGCTTTCGCGGGGCGTGGCGGCGGTACGAACGAAGACGTTGATTGTAAATTTGCCGGGTAGCCCCAAGGGCGCGGCAGAGTCGCTGGATGCGGTGGCTCATCTTTTGCCGCATGCGGTGCACGTGTTGCACGGCGCGCGGCACGATTAGTCTTTCTCCTACCTCGCGCGGGGAATAATTGGCAAGACAATTCGGGAAGCGTGTTCCGCATCGTGATAGATGCGGATGTGGCCGAGCTGCGTCTGCGAAGACGCGATTTCGGATTCGCCAGTCTGGAGATTTCGCGAGAAGTGCGGTGCGAAGGCCGCGGAGATTTGCACGCGGATGCGGTGACCTGGGCGAAAAACGTTGCTGGTGAGCATGCGGTCCAGATTGAGCAGATAGACTTTGCCTGGAATGAGAAGATCGGGCTTGAGCGAGGCGTTGCGGTAGCTGGCGCGGAGGACGTCGAGGCCGGGACTCATGAGATTGAAGGCGGTTCCGTCGGGGGCGACGTCGAGGAGGCGTACCCAAAGGTCGAAGTCAGGGACGTCGGCGGAGACGAAGATTTCCGCGCGGATGGGGCCAGTGACTTCGGTGTCAGTTTGGAGAGGCATTGTGTCGAAGACAAGAACATCGTCGCGGCCGGCGAATGCGCGATAGTCATGCGCGCCATACTCCGTGTAGGGATCGGTTAGCGGATGTGCGGGATCGGAGACGATCTCGGATGTCCGAGCAGATGATACAAGTAGGGCGGAATTTAGAGTGCCGACGCGGGCTGCGGCAGCTTCCGCATTGAGGTAGTAAAAGGTCTCTTTCGCGCGCGTGAGCGGCCAGGACTCTTCATCGCGCCAAGCGTTGTCTCCCATAACGAAAAGGCGAACGGGCTTTTCGCGGTCGACGCCGTTATCGATGTTGCGAACGTAGCGGTCCATCCAGCGGAGAATCAGCTCGTCGTAGTCGATCGGAGCAGCGGAGCCGAAATCGCGCTCACCGGACTTGGATTCATCCTGGCCGCCATGGGTCCATGGCCCGATCATCGTGCGCGTGCGAGGATCTTTTTCGCTGCGACGCGCGGCGAGCAGGCCGTTGAAATTTGTTGTCGCGCCATCGGGGCCGTAAGCTTCGTCGTACCAGCCAGAAAAATTCAGGACCGCGGCGTGCACGTGATCGTATTTATTGCGGAGCTCCGCCCAGTCCCACCACGGATCGGCTGGCGGATGCGAAAGCCACTCGTAGTAGAAAGGTGTGACCTGCTTCAAATCGGGGAGATCACGCAGCGGCAGGAAGTTCTGCAAGCGCTGGTGATCTTGCTTCCATAATGCGGCCGCTTCTTTGCGCGTTTGCGGCCCGGGGAGATTTTTGCGGCGGCGGGCGTCGGGAGCGATGTTGAACCAGATCCAATCGAGCCATGAGCCGTCGAAGACGCCGCCGGAATAGAAAAAATTGCGCGGCGTGGAGAAAGTCATGGCCGGGACCATGGCTTTGAGATGCGGAGGATTTTCGACGGCGGCGAGCCACTGGACAGCGCCGGGATAAGAGAGGCCGAACGTGCCGACGTTTCCGTCTGACCAGGGTTGGCACGCGGCCCATTCGATCGTGTCGTAGCCGTCGTGGCCTTCGTTTCGATACGGTGAGAAATCGCCGTCGGAAGCGTAGCGGCCTCGGACGTCTTGAATTACGACCGCGTAACCGCGGGCAACCGCTTTTTCAGATGTTGAGCCCTCCTTGAGAACGAACTGTTTGCTGTAAGGTGTCCGGTAGACGAGAGTGGGGAAGCGGCCGGTGGCGTTAGGGAGCACGACGTCCGCGCGCAGGACAACTCCATCGCGCATCGGAACGGCCACGTCTCTTGTGACATTGAGAGCGGGCGGGGATTTTACTGCTCGCTGAATAGTTTCCGCGAAGAAAGGCACGGCGGCCGCGAATTGAAGAACGATTGGCAGCAAGAAAGCGAGACGGCGCAAGTTGGAGAAGCCTCCGCGGGAGAATCGTAGAGCCATGCGGGCGGCATTGTACTCGAAGATGCAATGAAACGGTGGTTGACGCGCGTCCGAGGGTCGTCAACAATGTTTGGACTATGGCGCTCAAACTTTCGGATAAGAAACTTGCGGTTTTGGGGATGGGGAAACTCGGCGGGATTTTACTGCGCGCGTACCTGAAGCAAGGATTGTTTTCGGCGAAGCGCGTGACGGCGACGGTGAAGCATGCCGAGAAGGCTGCAGCGCTGGCGAAGGAGCTTGGCGTAGCCATCGCGACGGATAACCGCAAGGCGGTCCGCGGCGCGGATATTGTTCTATTGGGAGTGAAGCCACAAGTGGTGGGCGAGGTATTGAAAGAGATTGGGCCGGAACTGAACGAGAAAATGCTGGTGATCTCCGTGGCGGCTTCGGTGCCCACGAGTTATATCGAGCAGCATGCGGGCGGGAAGGTGCCGGTGGTTAGGGCGATGCCGAACACCTGCTCGAGAGTTGGCAGCGGCATGACGGGGATTTGCCGTGGAACGTATGCAAGGGCGGAAGATTTGGAGACGGCGCAGGCGATGTTTGACGCGGTGGGGCGGACCGTTGTCGTCGATGAAAAGCACATGGATGCGGTGACGGGGCTTTCCGCGAGCGGGCCAGCATTTGCATACATAATTTTGGAGTCGTTCGCCGAGGCCGGCGTGAAGGTGGGATTGCCACGCGATGTTTCGACGCTGCTTGCGGCTCAGATGATGAAGGGCGCGGCGAGCGTGGTGCTCGAGACGGGCGATCATCCTGCGCTCCTAAAGGACGCCGTGACGACGCCGGCGGGCTGCACGATCGACGGAATTTTAGAGCTGGAAGATGGCAAATTGCGTGTCACGCTGATCAAAGCCGTGGTCAAGGCGACGCAGCGCGCGGGAGAATTGCTGTTCGAGAAATAACTCTGAGACACGTCCCTACACTTCTTCCTTCGCGGCGCTGGTTTTCCGCGCGGGAACAACCTTCCGAATGATTCATACCTTAATCAACGTGGTGCGCGGGTTTCTCAGTGGAGATGGCGCGCTCATCCTGCCGGAGATAGAGCTGGCGCTGTTCGCGTGCGGGATTTTGCTGATTGACCGGTGGCTTGCCGCGAACGAAAAGCATTGGAACGCGTTGCTCGCGCTTGCAGGGACAGCTTTCAGCGGCTTTACGCTGTATGTGCAGCACGGAAAGATGCAGGCGCTGCGGGCGGTGAATCTCGAATCGCCGGGACTACTTGGATTTCGCCAAAGCGTGCTGATCGATCCTTTCTTCCTTTTTTTCGCGTTTCTGTTTCTTGCTGCGACCGTCCTGGTCGTTTTGCTATCGGTGCAGTATCTCCAAATCGCGGAGGAAAGGCGCGGAGCGTATTACGCGCTGCTTTTGTTTGCCTGCGTGGGCGCGATGTTGATGGTTTCGGGTGTCGACCTGATCGTTGTGTTTTTGGGGTTGCAGATCATGTCGCTGAGTTGCTTCCTCTTGACTGGGTTTGCACAGGGCGATCAGCAGACGAAAACCGCTGCGCGAAGCTATGCCTATCAATGGGCTTGCAGTTCCTTTGTGCTGGCTGGTGGTTTTCTCGTGCTGTACAGGCTGTATCAGACGACAAATCTCGGGCGAATGGGAGCGATCCTCGAAACGCGCTTGGATAATGGCGTGGCGTTTGGCGGACTTACCGCGTGGCCGGCTCCGCTGGCGCTTGGTTTGCTCATTGTAGGAGTGTTCTTTTTGATCGACGCTGCGCCGCTCCATTGGTCTGCGCCGGGCATCTGCGATTCCGCTGCAACACCAGTTGCCGGTTACCTGAACATCGTTGCCAAGACTGCGGGCTTCGCGCTGCTGCTTAGATTTTTTTCTTTTTTGTTTGTTTTCGCGCACGAAAAATGGATTCACGTATGGGGAGCGGCGGCGATCATCTCGCTTCTGTGGGGCAACATTGCCGCGCTGCGGCAGACTAGCGTGAAGCGGCTGCTGGCGTACGGGTCCATCGCGCAGATGGGATTTATTTTGCTTGGGCTGGTGGCCGGGAATGAGGCCGGTTTCACCGGGATGATGTACTACCTGGCAATGCATATTTTCATGACTGCTGGTGCGTTTGGCGTTTTGGTTTTGCTGCAGCAGCGCGGAGCGCCTTCGCCGAGACTTGCCGATTTAGCAGGTTTGTACTGGCGCAGCCCAGCGGCGGCGTTGCTGCTGCTCATTTTTATGATGTCGCTCGCGGGAGTGCCGCCGACGGCGGGATTACTGGCGAAATATTACATCGTGAAAGCTCTGCTTGCGGCGCCGCATCCTGAGCTTGCGGCGTTTGCGGTCGTCAATGCGCTGCTGAGCGTCTACTACTACGGCCGCGTTGCGGCGTATGCTTGGAAAAAACCCGCCGCAGAAGCAGCGTCTCTAGAAGCACCGGCGCCCGCCGCACTCACCATAAGCAGTGGCCAGACGATCGCGATGACCGCGGCGGTGTTTGTATCGATCGCCGCGGGGTTGTATCCTGAACCATTCCTGCGCCTGGCGCGCTACGCCTTTGGTCAATAATTTTGGACAATAATCCCAACAAGACGGACTCAGGGTCTTCTTCCGGCCAAAAGGGAACGGGCGCCAACGCCCAGTTTGCCATGGCGATAGAGCTGCCAATCATATTTGTCGCCACGGTCGTTATCGGGGGGGGCCTGGGATATTTTATCGACCACTGGCTGCACACCAAATTCATCTTTATGTTTGTTTTTGGCGGCTTGGGATTTTTCGCGGGATTGCGCGAGATCCTACGACGGCTGCCCGGCTGATGGCGATGGAAAGGGTTGATCTACCCGCGCCGAGCGAGCTTGAGCCGGCCGCCGCTGCGTTCGCCCGCACAGAGCAGCGGATTGCCTGGCTAACACTCATTCTTGGCGGAACAACCGCGACCATTGTGACCATCCTGCGCCACCCCGCGTGGGCTGAGGGCCTGGCGATAGGCACCGCGCTGGCCTGGCTGAATTTCCGATGGCTAAGGCGCGGTTTGGATGCTTTAGTTGGGGTGGCAACGGCGCAAGAAGGGTTCGCCAAGCCGCAAATCCCGGTTGGAACATGGTTTCGACTGATGTTCCGCTACGGCTTGATAGCCTTCTGCGTGTATGTTATTTTTGAAGTTCTGAAAGTTCCCCTTGCGAGCATGGTAGTAGGTTTGTGTGCTTTAGGAGCCGCGACTATCACGGCAAGTGTGTACGAAATCCTGCGGCCCGATCCTGGGGCGCACCTGGAATAGCGAATGGAACATCACGTAAGCTGGCTGACACAGATCGTAAATCGCATCCTTGGAACGCCTGCCTTGGCGCTGTTGACGGCGCTGCACATCAAGCCGAGCTATCCGGACACGCCTATCCCCGAGCATGTGGTGATGGCGCTGGCGGTGCTGGTCGTAGGCACGGTGCTGGCGCTTTTGCTGAGGGCGCGCTTGTCGGTTGAGCGGCCTGGAGCTTCGCAGCAGATCGCGGAACTCTTGCTCACGAACCCGATGGGCTTCGGCATCAATGACGTTCTGGAAGAAAACGCGGGGCATCATTGGCAGAAGTACGTGCCTATGGTGGGAACCGTCGCACTGTTTATTCTGCTTGCGAACCTTTTTGGGGCGTTTCCGTTTTTGAGCGCGCCGACGGCGAACGTGACCGTTCCGCTGGCTTGCGCGATCATCACCTTTGTCTATTTTAACTGGCAGGGAATCAAGCACCACGGCCCTGGCGGATACGCGAAGCATTTTTCCGGGCCGGTGGCCTGGCTCTCTCCGCTGATGTTTCCCGTGGAGATCATCAGCACGACCGCGCGTTTGCTGTCGCTCACGGTGCGTCTCTGGGCGAACATTTTTGCCAGCGACTTGATTTATGGATTGTTTCTCGGACTCTTTACCGGACTCTCCGTCTGGGCAGGAACGAAGTCCGCGGCTCTAGGCGTTGTACTAGGCGTGTTTCCGGCGCTTGCTCCCATCGCTTTTATTATTTTGCACGTGTTCGTGTCCGTCGTGCAGACGTATGTATTCGCCATTTTGCCCGCCGTTTACATTGGCTTGGCCACGGCGGACGAGCACTAGACGATTTTTTCGATTCGGCTTTGTTAAGCCGCTCCAGCGTGAGCCCGGCTGCACGGTGTCCGGGAACCACCTCCTGGCGGCAATTCATGAGGAGGAAGTTATGAAGAAGCTAGCAGTCATATTGTTCGTAGCGATCGTCGCGGTGTTGGTACTTGCACCGGGGGCGTTCGCGCAAGCAACACCAGAAGCGGCCAAGCCGCCCATCAACCCAACCACGCTTGTGATCGCGGTGGGGTTCGGCGTGGCGGTCGCAGCATTCGGCGGCGGTTTGGGCCAGGGACGGATTGCGGCAGCGGCCTGCGAAGGCATCGCGCGGAATCCGGGAGCTGCTGGCGGCGTTCGCGCGGCCATGATTCTCGGTCTCGTGTTCGTCGAGACCCTTACGTTGTTCACCTTTGCGTTGGGATTCCTCCTCTACTCGAAGCTGTAATCGAGAATCAACCACTGGAATTGCGAAGGCCCGGAGGCGAAAGCTTCCGGGCTTTTTTGTTTACCCCCCACCCCCGGATGTCCAGAGAAGTATGAAGTAAGCGCATGAGGGGATTGGGTTTGCGCGCGTTGCTGTGCGCGCGGATGTGGTGGCAAGCAGGAGCACAGACTGAAGTCTGTGCCACAGGCCCCCCCTTTTTTCGCAAGTGCGGATTCTAAAGAACTTAGCGTTTCCCGTAAGGCGTTTAGAATGAACACTTGTGGAGATTTTGTGGAAGTGTTCATTTTAAAGGGGTTGCGGGGTCAGAAAAACCGGCAAAACACGGTGTCTCTGTATCCATTCATTCTGAAAGATTTAGCTGAATAACGGACGGGCCGCCCTAAAATGAAAAAGGCGGCAGAGGATCTGCCGCGCAAGGGACGCAAAAATTCACGAATATTGGTATAACAGAAAATGAAAAAAAAGCAAGGGAAATCGTCCGGCGGACTTGGGGCACTTCTTCGGTAACCGCGTTAATCAAACGAAGCCCGCCAGTTCAGCAACTCGACCCACCTCCCGAATAGACCATCAGTAGTCTGCCCTGTCGAATGCCGTAAACGCGAAACCATTGTCCTTCCGGGTCGGTCACAGTGGTGATAAGGAAGTCGCGACCATTCGCCAAATGGACCGTGCCCACCGCAACCTCATCCTCATCGCTTACGTTCTCTTTCCAGTGGAGCATTTGGAATATGTCTTGGTCCATTTTCCCGATGGCAAAAATCAGCTTGGTCCCGGGCGATTCATCGTAAGCCCTTTGCAGCAAAATCAGCTCCTGTCCTTCGAGCCGGAGCGAGAAAGCCCTAAGGTGCGAGTTGGAATCGAGACCGCCCGGAACAGCCGCAGCAAATGCCTTGAGGAAGGGCTTGGCTTCTATGCTCGAGAGCAGCCGCGGGGGTGGGCTATCGGAAAAGAAATCGCTGGAACTAGCTCCAATCGCAGATGTGGCTATGTTAGCACCGGAATATGTTCCTTTTTCGGTGTAACTCAAGCACTCATCAAGTGCGACTGGCTGGGCACTAACCGTGGCGCCTCGTCCGTCCGCACTCACCACAGTGTAGGTATGCGGTTTGCTCAGATATACTTTTTCAAACTTTGAACAATCTTCCTGCTGTGTCGCAGCATACTTCTTCCCATCGCGATCTGCGAAACAAGGCAGACTCTTCCACTCCCCGGACGACGTGAGGCGAGCCAGCGGTTCCACGAAGGCAGTGCCCTTTGCGTTTTCCTTTTCCGGACCCAAGCCGAGCATACGGGCGTCGTGCGACACTGCTACTAGCATCACATCTGACTCTTGCGGGGAAGTCGGCCTAGACTTCTCCGATATGGCTATGAGGGAAATAGCGAGAAGAAACCACTTCCAAGAGTTGTTCATGCGCCGCGTCCTCTAAAAATTCACGCGCTTTTTCATAACCCACGCTAGCATCTTTCATTTCTTCGAGACACTGCTCCATGGTTCAGTTGCGCCCTCATGGCTACCTTCTGGTCAGTCGGACTACCGGTAACTTGGGTACTGGGGGCTAGGTGAACAGATCGGGGCCGGGGCGCCAAGTGCCGTCGGCGGTTCCGTAGGGGCTGGCGACGACGACGGTGTAGCCGTCCGGGTCGCGCATCCAACACTCCCAGTGATTGGGGCCACCATCGACCTCGGGAGGATTGCGATGGCGGGGCAGGACGAGTTCGACGCTCATTTCGGCTGCGCGCTGCATGAGGTCGTCGAAGTCATCCACCTCGAACCAGAGCAGCACACCATTGCCGTAGGGTTTGCCGGCGGGATTGCCGATGGGGCCGTGATGATGTTCGACTTCGAAGCTGTGCAATTGCAGGATGAGCTGGCCATCCTTCACCAGTTGCTCATAGTGACTGCCGCCGTGAGCTCCGCGGCAGCCCAGCAGGCGCTGATACCACCGGCTGCTGGCTGCAACATCGGTTACACAGATCAGGGGCTGGGGGCGCATGAGTCCTACCCTAACAGAACTCCTGCTTTGGCGCGCGGAGATAAAGAAATTTCAGAAATAGCTGACTGGCGATTACTGATTATTGATGAGAGTGGCCTTGAGCAGGTAGGCCAGCACCTTGCTTGGGCCGACGCCTAGGAAGATGGTGCCGAAGGCGGCGATGAACAGGACTATGTTGACGGAGAGTGGGAAGCGCGCGGGAGCGGTGGCGGCGATTTCGGCGCTGGGTTCGCGCATGTACATCACTACGATGAGGCGGATGTAGTAGTAGGCGCCGATCACGCTGTTGATGGCCATGAGAACGGCGAGCCAGATGAGATTCGAATCGACGGCGGCTTTGAAGATGTAGAACTTGCCGAGGAAGCCTGCCGTGACGGGCAGGCCGAGAAGCGAAAGCAGGAAAAGGGAGAAGACTGCAGCGACAAAAGGCTGGCGTTCGCCGAGGCCGGCGAAATCGTCGAGCTGGAGGTGCTTTTCCCCGGCACCGCCGAATTGCGAAACGATGGTGAAGGCGCCGACTTTAACGAGGGCGTAGGTCAGCAAATAGAAAAGCACAGCCGCGTATGCCGGGCTTGCGCCAATGTCCGTACCTTTGAGTTTGGTGACCGCGGCGAACGCCACGAGGATATAGCCTGCGTGGGCGATCGAGCTGTATGCCAGGAGGCGCTTGACGTTGGTCTGGAGCAGCGCACCGAGATTTCCGGCAAACATGGTGAGCACGGCGAGGATCCAGAAGGCCCAGAACCAGAATTGCGTGGCGGCAGGAACGTCGGCAAAAATTCGCAGAAGCAGCGCGAAGGCGGCGGCTTTCGGTCCCGCGGAAAAGAGCGCGGTGACTGGCGTGGGCGCGCCTTCATAAACGTCGGGCGTCCAAATCTGGAATGGCGCGGCGGCAACTTTGAAGCCGAGGCCGATGAGGATGAGCGCGAGGCCGAGTTTCAGCATAGTGCTCGTCTGATCGGCGGCATCCATTCTCAAGAGATTCGTGGTCCCGGTGACGCCGTAAACGAGCGCGATGCCGTAGAGAAAAAACGCGGTGGCGAAGGAGCCGAGAAGAAAATACTTCATCGAGGATTCGCCGGACTTGAGCGTGTCGCGGCGGTAGCCTGCGAGGATATAACTGGAGATGGAACTCAGCTCGAGGCCGATGAAGGCGGTGAGCAGCTCCTGCGCTGAGGCGAGGACGCCCATTCCGGCAGTGGCGAAGAGGACGAGAGCGTAAAATTCCGCGTCGGCCAGGCGTTCACGATCGAGGTAAGGCGCCGCGGCGAGAATCACGAGCACGGCGACCAGCCCCACGAGATGGCTGAAGAAGATGCTGAAAGGGTCGGCGGCGACAAGGCCGGAGAACGCGGAACCGGGATTGTGAACCGCGTAGAAATTGCCGCAGATGCCGGCTAGCGCTCCGATCACGGCAACGGCCGTCAAAGCTTTGCGGCTTTTGACGAGCGGCTGGAGCAGCATGAGGAGCGCGCCAAATCCGCACCAAATGAGTTCCGGCAATACGCGAAGCATATCGGACGTGTTGGGGAACGCGGACATTTAGCGGGTTCCGAGCCTTTCCAGAGAGGTTTGTTTTGGCGCGATGTCGGGCGCGGTTGCAGCAGCGGGCACGGCTGAAGAAAAGGGCACGGCGTGCCGTGCCCCTACGGGAGACTGGGCTTCTTCGGCGCGCGGCGGGCGGTCCATTTGTTTGATAACGGAGTCGCTCGCGGAAGCGGTGCGGCTGGTGATGAAGACGGATCCGATGCCCATCCAGAGCGTGATGACGGCCATGGTGACGAGAATCGCGCGTTCGCGAGCGGATGTGTCCGGCAGTGTGCGGTTCTTCTCGACGGTAATTTCGCCGAAGAAAACCTTCTGGTAAGCCCACAGCAAATAGCACGCCGAAAGAATCACGCCAGTGGCGGCCCACGCAGCCCAGCCCCATCGCACTTGATAGGTGCCGAGCAGGATCAGAAATTCGCCGACGAAGCCATTGAGCATGGGCAGGCCGAGCGAAGAGAGCGCGACAAATAGGAAGAACGCGGCGAGGCGCGGCATGGGTGTGGCTAGGCCGCCGAACTGGGACATTTCGAATGTGTGGCGGCGGTCGTAAAGCATGCCGACGAGCAAGAAGAGGCCGCCGGTGGAAATGCCATGCGCGAGCATCTGGAAGACGGCGCCTTGCATGGAAATCAGATGGAAGGCGAAGATGCCGAGCACGACGAATCCCAAGTGGCTGACACTCGAATAGGCGACTAGCTTTTTTAGATTCGGCTGAACTAGAGCGACTAGCGCGCCGTAGATGATGCCAATGATGGCGAGCACCGCGATTGGCGTAGCGAACTTCTTCGACGCTATGGGGAACAGCGGCAGGCAGAAGCGGATCATGCCGTACGTGCCCATTTTCAGGAGCACGCCGGCGAGCATCACGGAACCGGCAGTGGGCGCTTCCACGTGGGCGTCTGGCAGCCAGGTGTGGAAAGGGAAGAGCGGAACTTTAATCGCGAACGCTACGAAGAAAGCGAGGAAGAGCAGCGTTTCGGTGCCGCGAGGGAGGACGAGCGCGCCGGTCTGGAGCGCATTCTGGATCGCTGGCAAGTCGAACGTGCCGGTGGCGTTGTACAGCCAGAGAATGCCGACTAGCATGAGAATCGAGCCGGCCATGGTGTAGAGGATGAATTTGACGGCGGCGTAGATGCGGCGGTCGTGGCCCCAGATGCCGATGAGCAGGTACATCGGGATGAGCATCACTTCCCAGAAAAGGAAGAAAAGGAAGAGGTCAAGCGAGAGGAAAACGCCGACGACGCCGACTTCGAGAAGAAGGAGGGCGATGAAAAATTCTTTGACGCGCTTCTGGATGCTGTTCCAGGAGCAGAGGATGGAGATGACAGTGAGAAACGTCGTCAGGATGACGAGGAAAAGGCTGATGCCGTCCGCGCCGAGGTGATAGTTGATCCAGGTTTGCGACGCTGAGCCATGTGCGCCAAGAGCAATCCACGGGTGAAGTTCTTCGAGCTGATAACCTACGCTGCCCAGCGGCACGCCGCGAAGCAGCCACAACAGCGATAAAATAAACTCGAGCAGCGAGACGGAGAATGCGATGCGGCGAATCCATTCGTGGTCGTCTCTGCGAAGGCACAGCAATCCGAGAACACCGACCGCTGGCAGGAAAATCAGAATCGTGAGGAAAGGCAGGGCGGGCATCAGCGCACCATCCCGACGACCGGCGCGGCTGCTGGCCAGAAGAAGATGACAGCGATGATGACGATCGCTCCGATGACGACCCATACGGCGTAACTGCGCGTGTTGCCCGACTGCGTGTGACGTACCACATCGCCGACGTCTTTCGCGCCGCTCGCGATTCCGTTGACCGCGCCGTCGATGCCGGCGACGTCGACGATTTTCCAGAGAACGTTTGTGGAAATCCACACCAGCGGCTTGATGACAACCGCGGCGTAAAACTCATCGACGTAATACTTGTTGAGCAGAGTTTTGTAAACGGGCTGCATGGACTTGGCGAGTTGCTCTGGCTTGGCTGGCTGGCGGAGGTAGAGCCAGTAAGCTACGGCCCAACCAATGAGTGCGGAACTGATAGCGACGCCCGCGAGAATCCATTCGAGATTGTGGGCGGCGGCCTCGTCGACAGCGCCGGCCACTTCCGGCGAAGCGAAAACGGGTGCGAGGAAACTGGAGAAATAATCCGTGCCGCCAAATAGCGCCGGCGCGGCGAGCCAGCCGCCTATGATGGAGAGCACTGCAAGAATGACTAGCGGGCCCAGCATGCTCCACGGCGATTCGTGGACGTGGACATGATGCTCGTCATAGCGCGGCTTGCCAAAGAACGTTAGGAAGATCAGCCGGAACATGTAGAAGGAAGTGAGCAGCGCGGTAAGCAAGCCGATGGCGTAGAGCGGATGGCCGCCTTCGATCTGGAACGCGCTGAGAAGAATTGCATCCTTGCTGAAGAAACCGGCGAGCGGCGGAATTCCGGCGATGGCTAGCGTAGCGATGAGCATGGTCCAGAAAGTGTATTTGATCTTCGTACTGAGGCCGCCCATTTTGCGCATGTCTTGCTCGCCGCCCATGGCGTGAATGACGGAACCTGCGGCGAGGAACAACAGCGCTTTGAAGAAAGCGTGCGTCATCAGGTGAAAGATGCCCGCAGAAAACGCGCCGACGCCGCAGGCCAGGAACATATAGCCGAGCTGGCTAACGGTGGAATAGGCGAGAACTTTTTTGATGTCGGTCTGCACAAGGCCGATGGTGGCGGCGAAAAATGCGGTGGCACACCCGATGACGGCGACGACGACCAGCGCGGTTTCTGAGTGCATGAAGAGGCTGTGCGAGCGAGCGACCACGTAAACGCCGGCGGTGACCATGGTCGCGGCGTGGATCAAGGCACTGACGGGAGTGGGGCCTTCCATGGCGTCCGGCAACCAGACGTAGAGAGGAAGCTGCGCCGATTTTCCCGTGGCGCCCATGAAAAGAAGCAGGCAGGCAATCGTGAATGTGCCGAACTGCCCCCAAGGCTCGTGGGTCGCGCCCCAACCGGGGCCAGCGGCCGCGGCAAACACGCCTTTGAAATCCAGCGTGCCGAAGGTGCGGAAGAGCAGGAACATTCCCAGCATGAAGCCGAAATCGCCGATGCGGTTGACGATGAACGCTTTTTTGCCCGCGTCCGACGCCGATTTCTTCAGGAAATAAAAGCCGATGAGCAAGTAGCTGCACAGCCCGACGCCTTCCCACCCGACGAAAAGCAGCACGTAGTTCGCTGCCAGCACCAGGATGAGCATGAAAAACATGAACAAGTTGAGGTAGGAGAAGAAGCGGTAGTAGCCGCCCTCGTGCGCCATGTAGCCGGTCGAGTAGATGTGGATGAGGAAACCGACGCCGGTGACGACGAGCAGCATGACGACGGTGAGCTGGTCCATCTGCAAATCAAAGCCGGCGGTGAATTTGCCGGCGGAAATCCAGTCGAAATAATGGTTGTGAACGAACGCCTGACCGCTTGCGAAATATTCACGGACGGCTTCCAGCGCGAAGGCGAACGACAAACCGGTGGCGCCGAGGGCAACGCTATTTACGATCTTGTTCGGCCACTTGCCGCCGAGCAGGCCGTTGATGGCCGAGCCGAGCAACGGCAGCAGCGGAATGATCCACAGATGATCGAGTATGAGCATTAGAGTTTGAGCAGATCCACGCGCTCGACGTTCAGCGATTGCCGGTTGCGCGCCGTGAGAATAATGATGCCCAGGCCGACCGCCGCTTCCGCCGCGGCCACGACGATCACGAACAGCACGAATACCTGGCCATCCGACTGATGCCGCGCCTGGCTAAACGCAACGAACGCAAGATTCACGGCGTTCAGCATCAATTCGATGGACATGAAAATCGTGATGACGTTGCGCTTGAAGACGAAGGCCACGACGCCGAGGCCGAACAGGACGGCGCTGAGAATCAGGTAGTAGCTCGTCGGGACCATTTTTAGCTCTTCTCCCGCTGCGCGAGAACAATCGCGCCGAGTATCGCCACGAGGATGAGGAACGATGTCAGCTCGAAGGGATAAACAAAATCCTTGAAGAGCATCATGGAAATCTCTTTTGTATTGGCCAGCGCGCCGGACTGCAAACCGGCTTGCGCGCTTTCATTCGAACGCGCGATGGCCGCAGCCAGAAATCCCAGCAGCGCAACGGCCAGCGGAATGCCCGCGACGCCCGCGAGCTTCGAAACATTGGTGCGCTCTTCGGCGCCAGCGTTCAGGAGCATGATGACGAAGACGAACAGGACCATGATGGCGCCGCCGTAGACGATGATCTGTACGGCCGCGACGAACTCTGCGCCCATCAGGAGGTAGAGGCCAGCGAGCGCGATCATCACCACGATCAGCGAAAGCGCGCTGTGAATCGGATGCCGCTGAAAGATCAGGCTCAACGCGCCGAGCACGGCAAGCGTCGCGAGAACAAAGAAGATGGCGAGTTGCGGCGTCACGGGTTGATCCAATTCTTAAGCATCGGCCATGCGAGAATGGCGCCGGCCGTGAGGACGACGTTGGCAATCGAAAGCGGGAGCAGCAATTTCCAGCCAAAGGACATCAGTTGGTCATAACGGAACCGCGGAAGCGTGCCGCGCATCCAGACGTAAACGAAGAGGAAAATAAAAATCTTCGCAAGCAGCCAGAAAGGGCCTTGAATGAATTCGTTCACTGGCGGGAACAATATGAGCACGGCGCCGATGGCGGTGATGGCTGTCCCCACACCGGGAAGAATGATCCGGCCAAAGATCGTTTCGTAGCGGATGCCGTCCCAAATTACCCACAATCCAAATGGGATGAGAATCACCGAGGGCAAGTAGTACGTGAACGTCCAACTTGCCGGAAAGGGCGACAGCCATCCGCCGAAAAACATGATCGTGCAAAGGCACGAAACGGTGATCATGCTGGTGTATTCGGCGATGAAAAACATGGCGAACTTGAAGCTGGCGTATTCGGTGTGGAAACCAGCAACGAGTTCGGATTCCGCTTCGGGAAGATCGAACGGCACGCGGTTGGTTTCCGCCACCGCGGCAACGAAGAAGCAGATAAAACCTAAAATTTGTGGCCAAATGTTCCAGCCAAGGATGCCGCGCTCAGGATGGTGCGCCTGCGCGTTGATAATGTCGCGAAGATTGAAGCTGCCGGCGAGAAGGAGCACGCCAACGACGGACATTGTCAGTGCTAGTTCGTAGCTGACCATTTGCGCCGAGCTGCGCAGGCCGCCGAGCAGCGGATACTTGCTGTTCGAAGACCATCCGGCGAGCGCGACGCCGTAAACGCTCAGCGCAGTGATGGCGAAGAGCGCCAGGATACCGATGTTGAGGTTGGCGATACCCAGATCAATAACTTGCCCGAAGATGTGCAGCGGCGCGGGCCCAAAGGGAATGATTGCGATGGAGGTCAACGCGAGCGCAAGCGCCATCAGCGGCGCGAGAAAATACGTGAATTTGTCCACACCCGCGGGCGTCGGATCTTCTTTCAAAAGAAATTTTGCGCCGTCAGCCAACGGCTGCAACAAACCGTGAGGCCCAACGCGATGCGGTCCCCATCGCGATTGCATGTGCGCTACAACTTTGCGTTCAAACCAGGTGAGATACGCGTTTACCGTCAGAACGATGAAAAGCAGCAGCGCAATCTTTACAAGATAAACGATGATCGTGGCATGCGCGGCTAAGAAGGAGGTTAAAAAGGAGATCACGGCTTGGCTTCCGCCTCCGGGAGAGATTCCATCATGGTGCAGAAGCGGCCAAGCGTGCCGCTGGTGAAAAGCGTGTCTTGCGCAGAGCGAATCAAGCCGACGGGAACGTCATAGGGCGCGTGGCCGTTCTTCGCGACATGAACTTGTGTGGGTTCCGCGCCGCCGGTCAGCAATCCAGCGGCCTGCACGTCGTAGCCGGGGACCGCTTTGCGAATTTCCTCGAACACGGCGGCAGGCGTCTTGTAGTGGAAAGCTTTGCCCAGCCCAAGTCTTTCCAGTTGATGCGAAAGAATACGCAGCAAGTCGAAGTCGCTGCGCGGCCCCATCACTTCGGCGGCTTTGTGCAAAAGCTGAATCTCGCCGGAAGTATTGGTGACGCTGCCTTCTTTTTCGTAAGCCGATGCGGCTGGGAAAACGATGTCCGCAATTTTTGCCGTGTCCGTCAAAAACATTTCGTGGACGATGAGCAGCCCGAGCTTGCCGCGCCCAAACCCCAGCGTGCCAAAGTGCGAAAGTGGATTCGCACCCATCACATATAGGGCCTTCAGCTTGCCGTTTTGCGCTGCGTCCACCATCGCCGGCGCAGTCAGTCCGGCCTTGGATGGAATTACGCCGCCCCAGAGCCGCTCAAATCCTTCACGCGCGGCCGAATCGTCGGTGTGCGCGTAACCCGGAAGCCTGTCAGGCAGGAGGCCCATGTCGGCCGCTCCGCGCGAATTCGCGTAATCGCCGAGCGCCATGTAGCGAACTTTACCGTGCAGCTTTGATCCGAAGGCGATAAGCTGCGCGATCGCCGCGCCCGTCACTTCCGCTCCGAAGACAATCGCAACATCGGGCTCGGCATCGAGAGCCGCTTTTAGTTGGACAAGCTGCTCGACAAGATTGCTCGGCAGTTGCCCCTCTTCGTGAGCCATAAATCGAATGGCAGCCGCTTCCTGGCCCGCGACCAGCTTGACGAATTGCGTAGCCTTGCGCTTCAACTTGATCTCGCGTGAATTCAAAATGAAGAGTTTCGCGCCAATATGGCGGATGCCTTTACGAATCTGCCAGGCAGCCAGCGGATTCTGCTCGGTCGGATCATTGCCAATCAGCAATACCGCTTTCGACTCCGCCAACTCCTTCATCGTCAGCAGGGAATCGCCTGTGCGATCGCCGAGCGCGGTAACGAGCCCCGTGTAGTCCGCGGTGCGGTGATGATCGATGTTGTTGGTGCCAAACGTGGCGCGAGCCAGCCGCTGAAACAGATAGTTCTCTTCGTTCGAAGTGCGATTCGAGCCAATGAATCCGATGGCATCCTTACCGCTCGCGTCGTAAACCTGCTTGAGGCGCGTCGCGGCGGTCTGCGCGGCTTCTTCCCACGAAACTGGATAAAGTTTGTCGCCTTCGCGAACCAGCGGCTGCTTCACGCGCTCGGGATGCTTCGTAAAATCAAAACCAAAACGCCCCTTGATGCACAGAAAATCTTCGTTGATTCCAGAGAGGTCGCGGTTATTCGCGCGCATGATCTCGTGATTTCGCACGCTCAAAGTGGTCTTGCAGCCGTTCGAACAATGCGTGCAAACTGTCGAGACGTAGGTCATCTCCCACGGCCGCGTCTTATAGCGATAAGTTCCGCTGGTCAGCGCGCCTACAGGGCAAATATCAATGCACATCCCGCACTCTTCGCACTCGAGATGATCTTCGCGATTCGGAATGATGATGCTGTTCGCGCCGCGCATGCCGACGCCGAGTGCTTTCACGTCCATGCCTTCATCGCAAACGCGCACACAGCGGAAGCAAAGAATGCATCGCGGAGCATCGTAATAAACAAGCTCCGACCACTTTTCTTCCGGCCGGTGAATCTTTTCCTCGACGAACCGGCTCGTGTCCGCGCCGTAGCGGAACACCATGTCTTGCAGCTCGCACTCGCCGCCCTTGTCGCACACCGGGCAATCGAGCGGATGGTTGGTGAGCAAGAATTCCAGCATCGCCTTGCGCGCACCGCGCACCTGATCGGTGTTCGTTCGAACAACCATGCCTTCGGTCGCGACCAATGTGCACGCCGTCTGCAGCTTCGGCATTTTTTCTACTTCGACGAGGCACATGCGGCAAGCTGCCTGCAGCGAAAGCCCAGGGTAATAGCAGAACGACGGCACTTCCGTTCCAATACGCCGCGTAGCTTCAATCACCAGCGTTCCCGGTGGCACCTGCACGTCGCGGTCGTTAATCTTCAGCGTAACTAGCTTTGTATCTGCCATGGATTCCTAACGCGAGCCTACGAGTGCTTCCGCGGATTTGTACGCGCACTTTCCGTTCAAGTGATCTTCAAATTCGTTGCGCCATTTTTGCACGATGCTGATGGTCGGTAGAGCGGCGGCGTCGCCAAGCGGGCAGAACGTGCGGCCCAGCATGTTTTTCGCTAGTTCGCCCATGATGTCAATGTCTTCATTGCGGCCGTAGCCCGCATGGAAACGATCGAGCATTTTCTTGAGCCACGACGTGCCTTCGCGGCAGGGAATGCACCAGCCGCAGGATTCGTGCGCATAAAAGTGCATGATGCGCCGCGCCATATCGACCATGCAGGTGGTCTCGTCCATTACCACCATGCCGCCGGAGCCGAGCATCGAGCCGGCCTTGGCGACGGAGTCATAATCCATCGGAATATCGATTTCGTCGGCGCTCATGATCGGGCAGGAGCTTCCACCTGGAATGACGGCTTTGAGTTTCTTTCCGCCAGGAATCCCGCCCGCCATTTCATAGATGAACTTTTTCATGTTCATCCCGAGCGGAATTTCGTAGATGCCCGGTTTCGCAATATGGCCGGCAACGCACAACAACCGCGTGCCGCCATTTTTCGGAGTGCCACGCTTGGCGTAGGCTTCGCCGCCTTCCAGAATGATCGCCGGAACCGAGCTGAGCGTCTCGACATTATTAATGATGGTGGGGCAGCCATAGAGGCCGACAACGGCAGGGAAGGGCGGCTTGATGCGCGGATAACCGCGCTTGCCTTCGAGCGATTCCATCAGCGCGGATTCTTCGCCGCATTCGTATGCCCCAGCGCCCGTATGCGTGAGTATGTCGAAATCAAATCCCGAGCCGAGAATGTCCTTGCCGAGGTAACCGTGCGCGTAGGCTTCCTGGACGGCGGTCTCGACGATATCCAAAACATAGCGATATTCGCCGCGCACGTAAATGAAGCCGCGATGCGCTCCGAAGGAACGTCCCGCGATGATCATGCCCTCGATCAACTGATGCGGATCCATCTCCATCAGCGGGCGATCTTTGCACGTGCCGGGTTCGGATTCGTCGGCATTGCAGATGAGGTATTTCGGTTTCGGCGAATCCTTCGGCACAAACGACCACTTCATACCAGTGGGAAATCCAGCGCCACCGCGACCGCGCAAACTGGATTTTTTCACTTCATCGATGATCGTTTCCGGCGTCATCTCTTTCAGCGCTCTTTCGAGCGCTTTGTAGCCATCGTGCTGCAGATAAACATCGATCTTGCGCGAATCTTTGATTCCCCAGCGCCTGCTGATGAGCGGCGTCTCTCCCGGCTCCCGGGCGTGTAGCGCACCAGCTGTGACAGGCTCCGGCGGCGGGACCTTGCCGCCGTCCAATTCCTTGATGATGCGGTCGAACTTGAGCGCCGTGAGATTTTCGTAGAAATCGTAATTCACTTGCATGGCGGGTGCGCCGGTGCAAGCGCCGATACATTCCACCTCTTCGAGCGAGAAGACGCCGTCCTCAGTTACTTCCTTGTGCCCGATTTCTAAGCGTTTCTTCGCGCGTTCCAGGATTTCGTTGCCGCCGCGTAGCATGCAGGCTACGTTCGTGCAAACCTGCACATGAAACTTGCCCATGGGTTTGCGGTGCAGCATCGAATAGTAAGCGAGCGTTTCCTCGACCTGCACGTTGTTCAGATCCAAGCGGCGCGCGATTTCCTCAATCATTTCGTCGCTCACGGAGCCGTATTCGTCCTGCGCATACATCAACATGGGAATCAGCGCGCTTCGTTTGAAGGGATAAGCGTTCTGCAATTTTTCAAAGCGCGCGGCAAGTTGTGGAGTCAGTTCCATGAGGTTAGCGGTCGACCTCTCCCAAAACGATATCGATCGTCCCGATGCAGGCCACCACGTCGGAAATTAATTGTCCGGTCACCAGCTTCGGCAAAGCCTGCAGATTGATGTACGACGGCGAGCGGAAGTGCGCGCGCAGGGGTTTTGGCGAGCCATCGCTGGCGATAAAGCAGCCCAATTCGCCGCGCGGCGATTCCACGGTCACAAAAGCCTCGCCCGGCGCCGGCGAAAATCCTTCGGTAAAAATTTTGAAGTGGTAGATGAGCGCTTCCATCTCCGTCTTCATTTTCTCGCGAGACGGCGGAACGATGCCTGGTGCTTCCGTCCGGATTGGCCCGCTATCCGCAATCTTGGCCATGGCCTGCCGCACAATCTTCAAGCTCTCCCGCATTTCCAGTACGCGGACCATATACCGCGCGAAACAATCGGATTCCGTCATCGTGGGAACGTCAAACTCGAACTCGTCATAGCTCGAATAGGGGAACATTTTGCGGTTGTCGTAATTGACGCCTGCCGCGCGGAGCGTCGGCCCGGTCATGCTCAACGCGACTGCGTCTTCCGCGGAAATATAGCCGACGCCCTTGAGCCGCCCCATCCAGATGCGGTTCCCCGTTAGCAGCGATTCGTAGTCATCGATGCGGCTGGGCATCATCTTCAAAAAGCGATCGACCGCCTCGCGCCACCCCGCCGGAGGCTCCAGCGCAAGCCCGCCGATACGGATGTAACTCGTCATCATGCGCTGCCCGGCGAACAACTCGAAAATCTTCAGAATTTCTTCGCGTTCGCGGAAGCAATAAAGAAAAACGGACATCGCGCCCATGTCTATTGCATGCGTTCCGAGCCACACCAGATGCGAGGAAATGCGCTGCAGCTCAACCATCATCACGCGAACGTACTGCGCGCGCTTGGGAACTTCCAGGCCAAGCAACTTTTCGACCGCCAGGCAGTAAACGAGATTGTTGCCTAGCGGATTTAGGTAGTCCATCCGGTCCGTGAGCGTGATGGCCTGCGAATACGTTTTGTCCTCGCAACTCTTTTCAATTCCCGTGTGCAGATAACCGAGATCAGGCACAGCCCGAACGACCGTTTCGCCGTCCAGCTCCAGCATTACGCGCAGCACACCATGCGTCGAAGGGTGCTGCGGCCCCATGTTGAGGACCATCGTCTTTGTTGCGCCAGTGGCTGTTTCGACAGTACTCATACGGAGCTCTTTCTGAATCCCGGGACCATGGGGACGTCGCGATATCCCTCAACAGGATAGTCCTTGCGCAGCGGATATCCTTCCCAATCTTCCGGAAGCAGGATGCGCCGCAAATCCGGATGCCCGGTGAAGCGGATCCCGAAGAGGTCAAAAATCTCTCGCTCCAGCCAATTTGCGCCCGGCCACACCGGAACCAGCGTATCTACAACCGTATCGGACCCCGATAGGCGCACTTTTAGCCGAATTTTGTCGCGACGGGGAATGGAAACGAGGTGGTAATTCAGTTCAAAACGAGGCTCGTGGGGATATCGGTCAACGCAGGTGGCATCCGTAAGGAGGTTAAATCGCAGCTGCGCGTGGTCGCGACAGCGCTCGGCTACCTCACGCAAGATTTTGCGTGGAAGAACGAGCGTGGTTTCGCCGCGAAATTCAATCACTTCCTCGATGGCGTTTGGGTTCCACGCACGCAGGTGCTCGACGACAACATTAGCCTTTTCGCTGCTATTCTCGGTCACCGTTTCGAAGCCCTCAGACGCAGGCTAATACTTATGCCAGTCGAGCGCGCCTTTTTTCCACAAATAGAAGTAGCCCACCAAAAGTATGGCGATGTATATCATCATCTCCACGAAGCCGTACATCCCAATCCTTGGCGACATCTTTATGAAGTCCCGGTAGATGTAGGCCCATGGATATAAGAAGATGGCTTCCACGTCAAAAAGAATGAAAACCATCGCCACCAGGTAAAATCGTACCGAAATGGGGGCGCGCGCATCGCCGGTAGGCTCCATGCCGCATTCGTAGGGCTGCTGTTTGGCGCGGCTTGGTCGGCGCCAACCGACCAGCACCGAGGCGGCCGTTAGCGCCCCGGCCAGCGCCGTGGCAATCAGCAGGTGTAAGAGAAGCGGAGTGTACGCTTGTAGGCCTGAATCAGTCATGGGCGAAGCGCTATAATATCCATTCAACCGCCAGTCGGTCAAATGGCCTAAGAAAAATTCTGTAGCGCGCGCTGGCGGAAATGCAGGCGAGTGCGCCGCCGGGGAAGTGGACAAATATTATATGCTCTTCGGGCATAACACGGACGTAAAAGCGGGCGATTCGGTTTATCACGTTCAGACCGAGGACCGCGGCACCGCCAACGCCCTGATCGACACGACCGTCTATTGCCGCGGCCGCGTCCTGCATCGCCGCACCAACAACTATATTGATCTGCTGCCGCTCGATGCCGCACGCGAGGACTTACTTAGAAAGCGCATAGACGAGCAGCATCGCGCAGTGGCCGAAGAGATTCGCAGCGGGGCATTGCAGCTCGTTCCGCCTCCGTCGCCAGTCAAAGAAAACACCGCTGTAAAAAAGGCCGATTCCCCAGCGCATTCGAACACAGTCCCGGCTCCGGCCTTGGCGGTGGAACTGCTCAATGCGAGGAGCTGGTTGGCGGGGAAGCGCGCGAATTTGCAGGTGGTCGTTCGAGACAAGCAAAATGGAGTCTCAGTTTCCGGCGCGCTTGTCACAGCGCGAATCGATGGCGCGGCGCCCGTCACGGAATTTTCGACTGAGACGGCAGCCGATGGCCAAGCGCGGCTCGAGTTCGACATGCCAAAGCTCGCCGGAGCTGAGCCCGCGCTGGTCATCGAAGCAACGCAGGCGGATTCGAAAGGCCAGTTGAAATTCCAATTGAAAGCGCGGCCGCGCGTGCCCACTGCGTAAGATAAGCTCTAAAGTTTGGATTCGGACCGAATATGGCGATGGAAACGGCGATTTCGATTGTTGTGAACGGTGAGAAACGCGAAGCGCATCAGGGCGCGATGGTTGCCGATTTGCTCGTCGTGCTCGGTCTGAATTCAGGTCGCGTAGCGATCGAGCGTAACCTTGAAATACTGCCACGTCCCGCGTGGGCGCAAACGCCGGTGGAACCCGGCGATCGCTACGAAATCGTACAATTCGTCGGCGGCGGGTAAACCTTCAAGACTGAAGCGCTATTTCTTCTTTTGCGCCGCCAGATATTTCTTCCAGCGTTTCCAATAGAAAGCAGGCCAGCCATTGCGCACGCCCTTTTGGTCGTGTTGCGGCACTCCCACGTGAACCACTTCCACGACCGCGCCGCCTGGCGCCTTTTCGAAAGTCATGATCAGGACTGAGAGCTCATCCTTTTTCCAAAATCCAGCGCGCCAAGCCTGCACAATCTTTTTGTCCGGCACGATAAGCAAGTTCTTGCCGCCGATGGCGCCGCCGTGGGCCTGCCACGCACCGCCTACTTTGCGGCTCAATTTCGCCGGAGCTCCCGTCGCAGCAGCGTGCTTCTTCGAATCCATGTACATCTCGAAAAGTGTTTCAGGCGAGGCGGGAAACTTAACGCGTTGCGAAATGGTTGGAGTCATCGAACAGGTTCCTCGGCATTGGTCCAGATTCCTGAATCTATTCCTAGAGTCCTTCGAGAATGTGGCCCATTTTGCTTTTTTTTGTTTGAAGATAAGCACGGGAAATTTTCGAGATGGGAGGCTGGCACGGAACGCGCTGTATCACGCGAATTCCGGAGCCCTCAAGCTGTCGCACTTTCTCCGGATTGTTCGATAGCAATCGGATCTTCTTCGCTCCAAGCTTTTTCAGGATTTGCGCCGAAAAATCATAGTCTCTCGCATCGGCGGCGAAGCCCAGCGTTTCATTGGCTTCGACCGTATCCATTCCGCCATCCTGCAGTTGATACGCGCGCAGCTTGTTCATCAGCCCGATGCCGCGCCCTTCTTGCGGCAGATAAAGTAGTATTCCGGAACCAGCTTGGCCGATTTTCTTGAGCGAAAGCTCAAGCTGCGCACGACAATCGCAGCGCAGCGACCCGAGCACGTCGCCGGTCAGGCATTGCGAGTGCACACGAACAAGCGGCGCAGTTTTTCCGTTGAGTTTGCTGCGCACCAAGGCGATAGCCTCATCCAGCGGCCCCTGCCCCTTGAATCCGTAAATCGTGAAGCGGCCGTAGCGCGTCGGTAGCGTCGCCCGCGCAATCAGCTTTACGCTCGTGTCTCTTTTCACTTTGAGTCTGTCCGAATTTGATTTTGGCTTCATGGCAAACGACAAGTATAACAGGTACGCCACGCAAGCCTTTACATCCCGCTCGCGCTCGGCTAGCGTTACCCAAGAAGCTCAAGCAAACATGGACTCCGCCGCCGCAGTTCGCGACCTCCTCTTCACCTTACTTCTCAAGGTGGGCGTAGCTTCCTCCATCGCCGCGCTCCTCGCCCGCTGGAACACCTTCCGCCGCGTCCTCTTTACCGAAGAGCGCGACCCCGACCAAAAACTCAAGCTCATGCTTTTCATGACCCCGCCGCTCATCCTCGGCGTCACGCTCCGCCTGGTCGGTACTCCCTACCAGTTCGCCGACCTCTCCCTCGAGGGCGCTTTTCTGATGGGCCTGCTCGGCGGTCGGGTCGTCGGCCCTATCGGTGGGGCAATCATCACCATTCCTGCACTCATCTCGCATGAATGGCTGGCCATGCCCGCCGCGTCAACCGCAGGCTTGCTGGGCGGATTGATCCGCCAAGCCATTCCCAACAAGGAAGATCTCTGGAATTTTGGGCCGTTCACGTTTCTGAATATTCCAAAAGCCGTCGTCCGCCTCTTGAAAAAAGGTCAATTGTCTTGGGAAATGGCGCCCCTAGGCGTCTGTGTGATTCTGGAATTGGGCCGCGTAGCCCTGGTGCAAGCCACCAAGCCCAAGTGGCTCTTCGCCATTCATCCACAGTGGGACTGGTGGCTCGTCTTGACGGTGATTGCCACGCTCATGTCCGTTGCCGCGCCTCTGAAAATTTGGAACAACACGCGCATCGAAATGAACCTCGAGCGCCACCAGCAACTTCTCCTCAAAGCCCGGATGGACGCGCTCTCCCGCCAAATCAATCCACACTTCCTCTTCAATACGCTGAACACCGTCTCCGCCCTCATCCGCTTCGATCCCGACAACGCGCGCGGCGTCGTCCTCAAGCTCAGCAACATTCTTCGCCGTCTGCTCCGCAAACATGAAACCTTCGTTCCGCTTCGCGAAGAGCTAGAATTTATAGACGACTACCTCGACATCGAAGTCGCCCGCTTCGGCCGCGACAATCTCGACATCATCAAACAAATCGACGAAGAAACCGTGGAAGCTTTCGTCCCCAGCATGCTCCTGCAGCCCATCGTCGAAAATTGCTTGAAGCACGGCCTCGCTCCCAAACTCGACGGCGGAAAAATCCAGCTCCGCACCACCAATCGCGACGGTCGCCTACACATCGAAATCGAAGACAACGGCGTTGGCATCTCCGAAGAAAAAATGCCCCACGTCTATGTTGAAGGAATTGGCCTCAGCAACGTCCGCGAACGCCTCCGCGTCCTCTACGGCGCCGATTTTCACCTGCAAATCGAAAGCCGCCCCGGCCAGGGCACCCTCATTAAAATTGACATCCCTGAATTAGTCTCCGCCATGCAAACTGTAGGGTGATGCTCATAGTGAAGTAAATTTCTGGCTATATGACTCGATGAGGATGACCTCTTTTCACGGCCACTTCTGCGCTCTGTGAAGAGTACGGAGGATTTCTACGGCGTTCTCTCGAATGCGATAAACAGCCAAGTAAGGCAGGCCAGTGAATATGAATTCACGTGTGCCGGTCTTGCGCCCCAGGCGCCCGCGCTCGGAGAATTCCGCCAAAGTGTTCACGCGTTCATAGATGGATAGGGCAACGCGGCGGGCTCTGACACTGCTGTCATGATCTTTGATATAGTCACAAATATTAGTGAGGTCGCGCACGGCAAGATCCGTCTACCTAATGCGCATCAGCCGGGATACCGCCGGTCAATCAGTTTCTTGACTTCTTCATTCTCGACAAATTCGCCGCGATCTGCGGCGGCAAGTCCTGCTTCTACTTCTTCCAGAAACCACTCGTCATAGTTGATCATCCGCTCGACGGCCTCCACTACCAGCGCTTCGCTGTCGCGGCCCTGCTCGGATGCCAAGCGGCTGAGTTTTTCCTGCAGCTCAGGATCCAATCGCACTTCCATGGCTCCGGCTCAGGGATTGAGGAGGACAGTGTCAATCAGCGCTTACCAAGTGCTTTAGGGGCCTTGACGGCCTGACGTTATCGATTAGTGATGGGCCAGCTTCGCAACATCGCGAATCGCTCGCACGACGAGAGCGGGTTCGTCCAATTGAATGTAATGTCCACTGTTGCGAGCGATGACGAATTGAACGTGCGGGACGGCAGCTGCGAGCAAGTCTTCAGACTTCCGCCACGCAGGCTCCAGCACGCTCGAGAATTGTCGCGGGGCGCTGGCGGGAAGTTCCACATGGAGTCCGCGCACCAGAATCACGACGGGGATCTTCTCCATCGGCCCGTTGCCCATCTCTCGTTCCATCTGCAGAAAGCTCATATCAAAATCAATTGTCTCGAGTGACGCATAGTTCTCAAAACCGGGAAGCGGCCCGGAATTAAGTCCCACGAACGTCGTCCAGTCGCTCGGCTTGAACAGTGGCTTGATTTGTTCCGCCAGTGCATCCACCAGAACGAGCCCGTGCACCTCTTCCGGATACATCGCGCTATAAAGACGGACGAACAATCCGCCCATCGAATGGCCCACCAGCACGTACGGGCCTGGAACGCGTGCGGCATGTAAGAGGGCATGGAGGTCGCGCACCACATTCAGCGCCGTACGCGGCATCGACGCCGGATCGCTGCGGCTGACTTCTCCAGGATTCAGTGTGGTACCCGGCCGATCGTAAGTGCAGACCCGGGCGAACTTGGCGACCTCTTGCAATACAGGAGCGCCACCACGAGATAATAAGTCCGTGCGATTCCAGTTGTCGCCGCGCGTTCGCAAGCCAGATTCCAGAATGACCGTTGGTGAGCCGCTTCCGTGGCATTCAAGAAAGAGCTTGCGGCCATTGCCAGTATCGACCGTCCCTGCGAAGTCTGCATCGGCGGGAGATGTTTCGCTCGATTGCCCTGCCTGCGCCGCACCACCGCGAGGAACCGCAATTCCGCAGGCCAGACAGGCCATCAGAAAATACGCCGCAAGTCTCACGCCTACAAATCGCACAAACAGTCGCCCCTTCCGAACAGGCGTACAGAACCGGCTGTAAGCATACAGAAATTCAAGCAGCGATGGCCCAAACTGTATCTCGAAGGTTATAATGCATTCCTGCGCGCCCGTAGCTCAGTTGGATCAGAGCATCTGGCTTCGAACCAGAGGGTCGGGAGTTCGAGTCTCTCCGGGCGCGCCATTTTTCCAACAAAATTGATGTTTCTCACAAGCTGCAGCGCCCCCCTCGTTCGGTTTTACCTTGGTTTTACCCCTGGCCAGAATTCTACTAGTGGAGACCGACACTTCGACCCCCGAAATAAATTTTGAAGTGTCGCGCGGATCGGGTTGCTCTCCTTTACATTCATCATCGTTAATTTGCTGCAAGCACAATTAGGGGGAACATGAGCAACTTTCTGAACACAAGAAGGCCGCGGAATTTCTGAGGGTGTCAGCTGGGACCTTGATGGTTTGGAGATGCACTAAGAGGTATGCATTGCCTTTCGTGAGAGTTGGAAGAGCCGTTCGATATCGGGCGCGTGAATTTTGATCCGGGACGGCCGGATTGCTGCCGTTAATCTCTTTTTCGACAAGCTACCTTGAGCTGGACTTCACAGTCGGGCGCAGACGAGAAGGATTTAAGACTGTTGCGTCTGTCAATGGCTGGACACCGACCATTCCACGTCGCAAATAAATATGCCTCTCGTCGCGTAAGTGCTTGTTAGTCTGCGATTTGGCGCGAGACGGCCACAGTTTTTCTTGGAATTACACTTGCAATCCTAACTCAAAGGATAGAGTGCAAAGGAGCATACGATGTCGGCCACACGTGTAATTTCAGGGCATCACGCAGGCAGCCGGAATGTCGCTTCCGAAGCTGCCCAATTTATGAGTGACGAAGCGCTCGTCGCGGGCGCAAAGATGGGCCACGGAGGTTTCTTTGGCGAGCTTCACGAACGTCATCGCGAAAGGATGTTTCAGGTTGCTCATCGCATCACTCGACATCGTGAGGATGCCCAGGATGCGGTTCAAGAGAGTTTTCTCAGTGCCTATGTCCACCTCAAGAAGTTTGACGGAAGGGCAAGATTTTCTACATGGCTGACCCGCATCGCTATTAATGCCGCGCTGATGAAAATCCGCAAGAAGCGCGTATCGCGGGAAGTTGGGGTGGAAGATTCCGCAGACGCGGTCGAACCAAGCGACTCTGTGCCAAATCCAGAGGAGATTTGCGCAAGAACCGAGCAGAAGGCAGCCTTGAGAGACGCAATCGCAAAGCTGCGACCAACACTTCGGAGTGTTGTCGAACTTCACGACTTGCAGGAGTACTCTCTGCATGAAACTGCGGAAGCACTGGGGACCTCCGTCTCTGCAGCGAAAGCACGACTGTTTCATGGACGAGCCGCACTGCGCAGGGCAGCACAACTGAAAGTCCGCCGCTCAAGAGAATTGATGACATCTTCGTTCTGCACTAGGGGTTAGGCACCGTTCGCCCCAAAAAGATTCTTCTTGCAAAGAAGTGGCGCGGTCGCATTCACTCATTTTCCGGTCCGCGCTCCTCAGCCTTCGCGTCGTAGTGGCAGCTCACCTAGGCTTAGCGCGCGTCCCGTTTTGTCGAATTTCGAATTATTGTTGGAAGACTGGAGGAGGTCCACTGATCCGTTTCCATTTTAGGCTGACATTTACCTCTACGCGATTGGCGATTTTGATGAAAGGGATGCCGCTGGTCATGCCGTAGTCTTTCCGATCAAAAGCCATGGTGCCGTCGAGGCTCCCGGTGGGCGTTCCTTTACTATCGCTCGTGAGAGTGAGTTTCTCCGTCTTTGTAACGCCGCGAATGGTGAAGTTACCCTCAATGTCAAAGGTGTTTGGGCCGGTCTGAACGATTTTGGTCGATTTGAAGGTGATCAAAGGAGATTCCTTTGCGTTAAAGAAATCCTTACCCTTCAACTTGTTGTCCTTCATATGGCTTCCGGCGTTGACGCTATCGGCTTCAATCTCGATGTCCAAAACAGCGTCCCTGACATCCCTCGACGAAAACTTAATGCTTGCGTTCCACTTCTCAAAGATGCCTTTGATCGAAACGGAAGAATCGACGCCAAATTTGATACTGCTTTCTGTAGGCGTAACTTCGTAGGTCGGAACCTGTGCATAGTTTGCCGACGGCAACGCGCAAAGCGCAAGCAGACGCAGAACGGCCATCGGTGACTTGCGAGTTCTTATCAGCGCGAGATCACGCTTACTGTAGATGTTGGACCAGTTCTCTCTCGCTATAAGCCTATTTAGATTCATGCATCACCTGCCTCCCAGTTCAATCTGTTCCAGCTGACCAAGGCGTTGGGTCACTCTTTGGAGGAACGAATACGTTTGACTATGGCTCGGATGTCACGGTTTTCGAGAACTCTAACTCCGCCGTCAGTTCCTTGGATGGAGACGTCTACCATGGCACGAGCCAAGTCGTCGGCCCGAATCACGTGGTTTGGAAACAGCAATTGAAACGCGGGGTAGATAGCGCGCAAAAGGCGATAGTTGAAATTCGGTTCCTTCCGCGGCTCCACGGGGTAGATGTATGCGGGCCTGAAGAGGTAAACGCCCGGGAATCCGGCCGCGAGGAGTGCGTTCTCGGCCTCTCCCTTGTAACGCGCGAAAGGGATCCGACTTCGTCCCGTCGGGTCCGCGCCGCTTCCGCTCAAGAATGAGAAAGCCGCGTTGGGGCTGCTGCCGCGCAGAACTCGCGCAAACTCGATCGTGTAGTCCACGGTTATCCTGCGGAGTTCGCCGTCGGACACCGCGCCGGTATAGGCACCCAAACAAAAAACTGCTGCGTCCTGACCTGAAAGCACCTCCGAGAGTGAGGAGCACTCGGCGAAGTCACGATGGAGAACTTCTTGCAGCTTTGGATGTGAAATGCCGAGCTTCCGGCGCACGATTGCAGTCATACTCCCAACGGCGGCGTTTCCGAGTGCGTAGCGAAGCGTGTATCCGCCAACCATTCCCGTCGCGCCCACGAGCAGAAGACGTTTCTGACTCATCGGTGTCATGAGAGCGCTCGCTCTTCCAGCCAGTCGACGTATAGCAGACGCTCAGAAAACAGCCATTCGCCGTCCCACTTGACGAACGTGTCGAGGTAACGCAGCGAGGCGAGCATCAAGCGTCGCTTTCCGCCGTCCACCGTGACGTGATGCGCAAGGCAGTAAGCTTCGCCGGTGGCTCGGTCTGACGTGAGCGTGAAGATCGTGCTCTGTCCAACGAAGTGCGTGGTGGCGTCGTATTTGTTTAGGTCTGCGAAGACCGGAGCGAGCGCCTCGCGCGAATGCAATTCCTGGGAAGGGTTTGCATCTTTGGCATTCATGAAGACTACGAAGTGAGTGTCTGGGGTAAAGAGAGACATTTGACCTTTGGCATCGCGACGGTCGGCGCAATGCGCGTAAGCCTCGATGAGTTCTCGGATCGCGAGGCGGTCGGCAGCTTCACCTGGGGAGATTGCGATGTGTTTGCTCATTGGAGGATCTCCTTGTCTGAATGTTGATGGCCGGGCAGTGGAGTTACTCGAGGATTGCCCGTGGCTCGAGAAACGCGTCGATTCCGTAGCGGCCGTATTCACGGCCGACGCCGGAGTATTTGAATCCGCCCCATGGTGCCTGCGGATCATCCGTCATATTGTTGATCACGACGCGCCCCGACCGTATCTGCGAGGCGACGCGACGCGCGCGCGTAAGGTCAGTCCCCAGAACGGCAGCATGGAGACCATATTCAGAGTCGTTGGCGACCTTGATCGCTTCGTCTTCTGAGTCATAAGCGATGACGGACAGGACGGGACCGAAAATCTCTTGTTGGGCGATTGTCATGTTGTTCTTTACGTTGACAAAGACCGTAGGCTTCACAAAGTAACCACCTTCGAATCCCTTCGGATGACCCTCGCCGCCGACGAGCAGCTCCGCACCTTCCTCTATGCCCATGCGGATATAGCCTTGCACCTGATCGTATTGCTTCTGGGACACCATCGGCCCGACAGCGGTTTTCGGATCAGCCGGATCACCGACTGGGAAGGCGGGCATGGCGTCCACGATCGCACGCCTAACAGCGTCGAGTCGGCTCTTGGGCACCAAAAGCCGCGTCCCCGCAGCACACGCTTGACCGCTGTTCATAAAAGCCATAATGAGGGCCGACGGGATCGCCTGGTCGAGAACGGCATCATCGAGCAGAATCGTGGGCGACTTGCCACCCAGTTCCAGCGTGACGCGCTTCATGGTTTCCGCCCCTTCGCGCATGATCGATTTGCCCACGCCAACCGACCCTGTGAAAGAGATCTTGGCGACATCGGGATTGCGTACCAGTTCGGCGCCGACGACATTCCCTCGGCCTGTGACCACATTCAGGAGACCCTTCGGCAGCTTGGCCTCATGCAGCGCCTCGACCAAAACTTGAGTTTGCAGGGAGCTCAACTCGCTGGGCTTAATCACGACCGTACAACCGGCGGCGACGGCCGAGGCGAGTTTTAACCAAATGAACAGCGCGTTCGCGTTCCACGCTGTAATCAGGCCGGCCACGCCGACTGGCTCCAAGGTGACCGTCGTCTTGCCCCAGTTGCGAGTCAGCGGTAATTCCTGCAGTGCTTGTTCAGCGGCCTGAAATGCGTTGACCCCGGACTGTATAATAAGACCTGCGAATCGGACGACACCTCCATATTCCTCAACCATTGCTGCCGTTAGATCGTCAATGCGTGCCGAAGCGGCCTTGTACAGCCGGCGAAGAATCTTTGTGCGCTCCTCCTTGTTTGAGCGGCCGAAAGTGGCGAAGGCGTTCTTCGCGGCGGCGATGGCGAGTCTCGTATCTTCTTGATCCGCTAGGGTCACCCGGCCGATCACTTGGCTGTTGGTCGGCTTGATGATGTCCATGACCTCGCTGCCGTGGGATTCCACGAATGTTCCACTGATATAGTGCTTCGTGATTGTTTGCATTGCACTCTCCCGGACTTCGAGTCGAAGCAAGCGGCGTCGCGTGCGATCCGATCGTCAACGTAACGATGCAAGTGCAATTCCAGTGACAGATGCGCTAAATCGCTGCATATTGAACGCTTGCTGCCGGAAGAGACGTGCTGGAGAGTGATGCGCACTGGTCAGTGTCAATATTTTGACAGCTCACCCAAATTTAATACTTTCCTGGAACCGAGAGCAGTCTTCACAAGACAGTGAACGGGCGATTCGATTGCATCCAAGCCGGATGGCAATCGCGGTGCAACCCTTAGAGGCACAAAGAAAGGCTTGAGCTTGAAGGCGGAAGGACTACCGGATAAGTTGTTCGAAGCACACTGATAGAAGTACTGCAAGGTTCTCACATGGCGAAAGAGGATGTCGAAAAGACTCTGGCAGAATTGTCCCGAGACCTGGGGGAGAGCAAAGCCAGACTTGAAGAGGCGCAACGCGTCGCCCACGTCGGCCATTGGGAATGGGATCTCGCGACGGATGTCATTGTGTGGTCGGATGAAACCTATCGCATTTTTGGATTAAGTCCGCAGGAACGTCCCATGGACTTGGCGACGGTCCGTTCGATGGTCCACCCTGACGATCGCGAGCCTCTTTATCAGGCAGTTGACCAAGACCTCGTTGCTGGACAACGCCCCAGCGGGGAATTTCGGATCGTTCGGCCCAGCGGAGAAGTGCGAACAGTTTCAAGCCTGACGTCCGAGCGTTGGAGTTCCTTGCCGGGCGACACAAAAAGGGACGCATCCGGACGACCTTATAGATTGTTCGGCACCATTCAGGACATTACTGACCGCAAGTGTACAGAGGAGGCCCTGCAGGAAATTTCACGCAATCTACTAGAAAGCAAAACCAGGCTTGAAGAGGCCCAACGCGTCGCCCACGTCGGCCATTATTATTGGAACCTCGTTACGAATCGCGTGACTTGGTCCGACGAGCTGTACCGCATCTACGGGCTGAGTCCGCAGGAAGGTCCAACAGATATGGCGATAATTCGCGAAATGATCCACCCTGAAGATCGAGAGCTTGTCTTCCGGGCGGCTGAGGAGGCCCTTCGCAGCGAAGTGCGCCCTGACGCTGAACATCGCGTCCTTCGCCCCAATGGGGAGGTGCGCACTGTCCACGGTCTGGGCACCGTGAAAAGAGACGCATCGGGGCGACCGTATGAGATGTTTGGTACTGTCCAAGACATCACTGACCGCAAGCGAGCCGAGGAGGCCCTGCAGCGAACCCAGCTTGATCTTAGGGAAGTGACCCGGGAGTTGCAGCGGCAGCAAGCGTACCTGACCGAGGCGCAAAGCCTGACTCACACTGGCAGTTGGGCGTGCAATTTGCTCACTCGGCAGATATTTCATTCATCGGACGAAAACGCGCGCCTATATGGTTTCGATCCCAGCCAAGGTGCGATTCCGTTCGACCGTTTCTACAACGCGATCCTTGCAGAAGACGAAGTGGCCTTAAGAGCAAAACTTGAGAATGCGATCCGCGAAGGCGCGGACTATGACGTCGAGTTTCGGATTCGCCGTACCGACGGCGCCATTAGATTCCTGCGTGGCATAGGACATCACAATCCTTCTCAAGAAATTGGTGAGTATGTCGGTATCACCATGGATATAACCGAACGAAAGTGCGCCGACGAGGAGCGCGAAAAGCTGCGGCAGTTAGAGGCCGATCTTGCACACATCAACCGCGTGAACATGATGGGAGAGCTGGCCGCCGCGCTGGCACACGAAATCAAGCAGCCGATCGCCGCGGCAGTGGCCAATGCCGGCGCTTGCCTGGGATTTCTCGAGGGGGAACGTCCCGATATCTTAGAAGCCCGCGAAGCTGCCACTGGAACCATTGGATGTGCGAGGCGTGCGGCAGAAATCATCGACCATGTCCGCTCACTCTTCAAAAAGAGTTTCCCGAAGCGTGAATCTGTTGACGTAAACGAACTGATTCGTGAAGTCGCTCTTCTGTTGCACAACGACATCAGGCGCAATTCTGTGACTGTCCATCTCGAACTTGCAGAAAATCTTCCGGAAGTCGCGGGAGATCGCGTGCAATTGGAACAGGTGTTGATGAACCTCATGCTCAATGCCATTGAGGCCATGCGCGATGCCCGTGGCGACCTGAGGATAACTTCACAACCGAATGATGATGGTCACTTGTTAATTTCCGTGAGCGATACCGGACTTGGTGTCCCCGCTGACAAGGTTGACCAGATTTTCGATACGTTCTTTACCACGAAGCCGCAGGGCACCGGCATGGGTCTGGCGATTAGCCGTTCGATTGTTGAATCACATGGTGGCCGCCTCTGGGCCACCTCCGACTCCGGACGTGGCGCTACTTTTCGATTCACATTGCCTCACGATGGGTCGATGGGAACATGAGTACCTCATCTTCTCCAATCGTCTTCGTCGTTGACGACGACGAGGACATGCGCGTATCGATGCAGCGCGTCCTGAAGACGGTTGGCTTACGAGCAGAATTGTTTGCCACGCCGCAGGATTTTCTGCAGAGGAATATTCCAGACGCTCCGAGTTGCCTGGTGTTGGATGTTCGCCTTCCTGGAATGGGCGGACTCGAGGTCCAGCATAAACTGATTGAAGCGGGGATCAATATCCCGATTATTTTCATCACTGCGCACGGGGATATTCCCATGACTGTTAAGGCCATGAAGTCGGGTGCCGTTGAGTTCCTGACAAAACCATTCCGGCATCAGGAGCTTCTGGACGCGATTCAGCAGGCGTTGCAGCGCGATCAACTGTCGCGCCGCCACAGGAATGAAATCGCCGAATTGCAGCAAAGGTACAAAGGCCTGACTGCGCGCGAGCGAAAAGTCATGGACCTCGTAGTCTCGGGGATGCAGACAAAGCAGATCGCCTCGGTACTCGGGACGAGCGAAATTACCGCTGCTGTCCATCGCGGACACGTAATGCATAAAATGCAGGCTGGTTCTCCTGCTGAATTGGGTAGCATGGCAGAAAGGCTGAAACTTTCTGCGAATAGATAGGCTTCGGACCACCAAAATGCAGGATCTTCTCTCGACAGGAGATTCTGCCTTCCTCGGCTGTACTTATCCGGACATATAAGCAGCCTATAAGAAATCATAATTGTGTTTTTTTGGGGCCGGGATAGATTGGCGTCAGATATGAGCAGCGTAACAAAGACGAACTTGGTCGCCGTTGTCGATGACGATGACTTGCTCCGGGATGCAATACGACGCCTTCTCAAAGCTTCTGGGTTAGGAGCAGTCTCATTCGAGTCAGCCGAGGGTTTACTGAACTCCGGCCAACTTCGGGAGATTGCGTGCCTGATCGCCGACATTCGGATGCCGGGCATGTCCGGTCTTGAACTGCAAGCGAAGCTTAAAGCTGAGGGATGCCCGATACCGATCATCTTCATCACGGCGCATGGCGATGCCAAGATGCGGATTCAAGCAATGCGCGACGGTGCCGTCGAGTTCTTGACTAAACCCTTCGACAACGCAGTCTTACTAGAGGTTGTTCATGCCGCGCTCCAGGACTAGCTCTCGGAG
>Ga0210383_10000111_pt1 | contig 85856 bp, 61 predicted proteins | sample IncBWC14OmetaG_FD_160072 | JGI IMG/M metagenome (GOLD analysis project Ga0210383, IMG submission 160072) | Forest soil microbial communities from Barre Woods Harvard Forest LTER site, Petersham, Massachusetts, United States - Inc-BW-C-14-O ...
GGCCTGCCCGTTGAACCTCTGCGCCAGCCCGACGGCTCGATCGTAGGTACGGTTGGAAACGAAAATCGAAGCGCAACCGTGGGCCATCAGATGGCGGGCAGCGAGCTCGCTCATCTTGCCGGCGCCAACGATGAAAACCGTCTTCCCTTCCAGCGTCCCGAAAATCTTCTTGGCGAGTTCGACTGCGACCGAGGCGATTGACACGGACGACGATCCAACCGCCGTCTCGGTGCGCACGCGCTTGGCTACCGCAAAGGCGCGGCTGAAGAGTTGATCGAGTTGTCCGCGAACCGCGCCGACCGCGCGCGCCGTGGCGTAGGCTTCCTTCACCTGGCCGAGAATCTGGGCTTCACCCACGACCATCGAGTCAAGCGATGAAGCCACTCGAAACAGATGCCGGACCGCATCTTTCTCGCGAAACTCATACAGGTGCGCGTCGAGTTCCTCCGCAGTCAGATGAAAATGATCGTGCAAAAATCCGCGCAGGTCTGCGTGGCCGTTCGTGGTGTGGGCAACAATCTCCACGCGGTTGCAGGTGGAGATGACCATGCCCTCTTCAATGCCCGGATACGCCGTAAGATCGCGGCAACAATCGGGCAGGCGCGACTCCGGGATGGCCAGGCGCTCGCGGACTTCGAGCGGAGCGCTCTTGTGATTCACGCCAATGAGCTGAAATCTCATAATGCGAGGCTCATCCTCATGAGGCGGCGAACCTGTGGATCGCAGAAAAATAGTTTGCCGCCCACGCCGCCAGCGCAGCCACAAAGGCGAAGGTCGCAAGGAACGCTGCGCGGCGGCCGCGCCATCCCGAGTTCCAGCGGGTGAAGACCATGAGCATGTAGACAGCCCACATCAACAGCGAAAGCAGAATCTTAGGATCCAAGAAATCGACCCGGCCGTAAGTAGTGAGGGCGACGATCGAGCCCGTGATCAAGCCCAGCGTCATGAAAGGAAAGCCCAGCAGCAGCGAGCGATAGCCGATCTGGTCAATCACTTCGAGGGCGGGCAGAAATGAAATCAGGCTCGTGGATTTCTTCGCCTTCAGGCGGCGCTCCTGCAACAGGTAGAGCAGGCTGGCCCCGAAGCTGAGCACCAGCGCCGCGTAGCCGGTGAAGATGAGGATAATGTGCGCGATGAGCCATCCCTTGTGCGATACGTACTGAGTCAGCAGAACGGGTTGCTCGCCAACTGCCGCCACAAAAGTCAGGAAGAAGACGATGGGAAAAACGACAACGCCCGGGGACGTAGTTTGATAGATAGCATAGATGACCATGAAGAACGTCATCGACAAAAACGCCAGCAGAGACTCGCCGTTATGCACCGACGCCCAAACAACCTGGCCCGAAAGAAACAACTCGGCCAGCGAAACGAAGTGGAAGACCATCCCCAGGCTGGCGGCATGCAGCGCGATCCGGCTGAAAAGGTCGCTGGTGCGCGTCAACGCCACGAAGGCGTAGATCAGACTGATAAAGTAGCACCCCAATGCGAAACGCAGCCAAAGCAGAGACATAGGCCTTATAAGTTCCGGAATCCCATGAGTCTACCGCAAATCACGAGGGCGGACCTCAATCCTCTAGTGCCAGAGTTATTTTCCGCCTGGGCGGGGGTAAGGCAAACAAAGCGGGTCACTTAGCCCTGTGATTAGAATCACAGACGAGAAACAATCTGGGCCAACCGCACTCGGGCCATTATTTCGTCGGACCGGTCGCGTGAGGATTCGCAGTGCCCGCGGGCACGGCGCCCGCCATGTGGCCGCCGCCCATCCCGCCCATGTCGCCGGGAGCGAAGCAAGTGACGCGTCCGCTGGATGCGACCCGCAATTGCGACGGGCAGTCGCCGCTGGTTAGCGCGGCCGTCGCGCCCGTACCTTGCGATTGAACCGTGAAGAGCTTGCCGCCAGCATTTCCCGCCACTCCGATCGCCATCCCCGGCATGTCATACGCGACGTAGAATGCGTGCTTGTTTTGGCTGGCCTGCAAGGCACAGTCGGAGGCCGTCTTGGACTGCTCGGCCGAAGCCTGCACGTTGAGCCGGCCGCAGTCGGTGGCCCCTGCGCCGGAATATTCCTGCAGTTTCTGCCGCACGGCGTCGGGCGAGGCCTGCGAGGCACCCGCCGCGCGCGGAGACGGCGCAGAAGACGCGGTTGCACCCTCCGGCTTGCGCGACGTCAAAAAGAAAAGCGCGCCAATCACGAATAGGAGAATCAGAAAGACAGCCAGACTTTTCATGGCATGCTGATTGTAAATCGAAGAACTAGCGCGGACGCAGAAAAGGCTTCAACCCCGCATCCGACCCCGCCCCTCAGGGCTTCCCAGTCAACTGCCGGATCAAATCCACTTCCGCCCGGCGGTACGGAGTTCCGTCCGGCCGCAGCACTTCGTGAAACCAAACCGGCGGCTGATCGTGAACGTAGGGATGCTGCCAGGATTCCCACGGATAATACGTCTGCGTTTTGCCGGCGACGAATCCCCAGTTGATGGCGCCCACGCGTTCCTGTTTCGCGATGGGCAGAATCGTGTCGAATATGCTGCCGACCGACCGCGCCATATATTCCGTACAGATCACCGGGCGATGGAACCTGCGCAGCCATGCGATTTCGCTCTTAAAATCCTCGGGCCAGCTGTAGTTGTGAAAGGTGATGATGTCGGACTCGCGCACCTGAACGCGCTCAATCTCCTCGAGAGCGTTCTCGTCGGCCGCGGTATCGACTTCATAGACCCCGCTGGTCAGCGGCTGCGTAGGATTCGCCTCACGAGCCCACTCAAACGCCTGCGGCAACAGCGCAACGACGCGCGCGACTTTCTCTTTGTTATTCAACTCCGTCTTCGGGTAGTTCCCGGTTTGATCGGAGCCGGGCTCGTTCCACACGTCCCAGCCGAGAATGCGGTCGTCTTTGGCGAACGCTCCCACCACGCCCTGTACATACTGTTTCAGCCGTGGATATTGGCTGGGATCGGCCAGCGCCTTCGCCCCCGGACTCTGAACCCAGCCGGAGTTGTGCACGCCGGGAATGGGAGCATGCTGCGCGCCGAGCTGCGGCGCCGGGTCCCAGCAGGAATCGAACAGCACGAACAGTGGCCGAATGTGATGGCGCGACGCGATCCCAAGAAACTGGTCAATCCGCTTGCGAAAACCGGGAGCATCTTGCTGCCACAACAGATCGTGAAGAAACACGCGCATCGTGTTCATACCGATCCCTTCGGCCCAGCCCAGTTCTTTGTCGATCTCAACGGGATCGAAGCTGGCCTCCTGCCACATCTCTAGTTCATTGATCGCCGACTTGGGAACGTAGTTGCTGCCCACCAACCAGGGTTGCTGCGCATACCAGTCGTTAGCCTTCTGCTCGGTCCAGCGCGGAGTTTGGCAGAACGCGGCAGAGCACACGAACACTGCGATCAGGGCGAATATCAGAAATGCGGATTTGAGTTTTTTCACGTGGAGGACTCCCCGTTCATTTATATGCGGGGACCCGGAATCCATCAACCATCCCCAGAACAACAATGCTAGTCGACGCCCAGGCTCGCCAGGGCCTCCTCGAGCAACCCTGTGTCAATGCTCAAGCGCCGCCCGTGCTCCTTCACATCCTCAATCTCATCGAAGGCACGGAACAGGCGAAGCTTGACGGCGGCGTATTGCTCGGCATCGTTCAACTGGCGACCGTGAGCCTGGCTCCAGGCGGCGCGCGCGGCGTCGGGCAGAAAGATGCTTACCGCGTAGGTCAGCTTGCGATCAGAAGTAACGTCGAAGATGAATTCAGTCGCGGGCGCCTCCGGGTCGTCGGCCAGTGCGGCGCGTTTGCCGACATAGTAGTACTGGTAGACGTACCCCTGGGCCCCGGTGTAGGTCTTCAGGCGGCGAATGGGCCGGTTCGATTCGGATTGGCTCGATGCGGATTGGTTCGTGGCCACCCGGACATTATGCAACGGTAACCGGCGGTTTGTCGCCGAGGGTAAGCCCCCAATCTGACTCAACTTCCTTCAACTTGCTGCCGATAGATGCACGCAGGAGACTTCTGCAATGCCGTTGCAATGGTTCTGGGTTCCGCTGGGCGCGCTGGCGATTCTGGTGATCTACCAGCAGGTGCGGATTTACCAGATCCACCGCGAGTCGAAGAAAAAAGAAGAGTTGTTCAAGATCGTGACCGAGAACGCCGCCGACATGATCGCCCTGGTCGACGTGAAAGGACGCCGGCTCTACAACAGCCCGGCCTACAAGAGAATCCTCGGTTACTCGTCGGCCGAACTGGGCGAGACGTCAGCCTTCGAGCAGATTCACGTCGACGACCGCTTTAAGGTCCTCGAGGCCGCCCGCGAAGCGAGAGAGAGCGGAATCGGAAAAAGGTTGGAGTACCGGATCAAGCACAAAGACGGCAGCTGGCGGGTGCTGGAGTCGGTGGCCAGCACCGTCCGCGATGCCAAGGGCGCAGTCACCAAGCTGGTGATCGTCAATCGCGACATCAGCGAACGCAAACGCGCAGAGCTGCAACTGGAACACAACTTGTTTCACGATCCGCTGACAAGCCTGCCGAACCGCCGCTTGTTTATGGACCGGCTGCAAAGTTCTTTCGTGCGGTCGCGACGCGACACCGGCCGGCTCTACACGTTGTTGCTCGCGAACCTGGACCACTTCAAGGCCTTCAACGAAACCATCGGCGCGGTCGGCGGCGACCATATTCTGCTCGAGATCGGTCGCCGCCTGGCCAAAACTCTACGGCAGGACGAAACTATCGCCCGCCGCGACAATCCTGGCACCGCGACGGAGATTGTATTGTTCCGCCTGGGCGGGGATGAATTCACCATGCTGCTCGACGCAGTAGGCGAGCCCAGCGATGCGATGCGCGTGGCCCGCAGCATTCAGACGGCGGTGGCCGAACCCTTCCAGGTCGAGAACCGCGAAGTGCGAGTTTCAGTAAGCATTGGCATTGCCTTGAGCACCCCAGCGCACGAACGTGCCGAGGATGTTTTGAAAGATGCGGACGTAGCCATGCGCCGCGCGAAAGCTCTGGGCGGATCGCGCTGCGAAGTCTTTGACGAAGCCATGCACACGCGCGCCGTCGGCCGGCTGCGCCTGGAAGCCGATTTGCGCACCGCGATGACCGAGCACCAGTTCCGCGTCTATTACCAGCCGGTGGTGCAGCTCGACACCCGGCGCATCGTGAGTTTTGAGGCCTTGCTGCGCTGGAACCACCCCGTACAAGGACTGATTTCACCCTACCGCTTCATCGAGGCGGCCGAAGACACCGGGATTTTGGTTTCTATTGGTCACTGGCTCCTCCTGCAAGCCTGCCGGCAATTGCGCGATGCCGAAACACCCGGACAGGCCGGGAATTCGCAGAGCATGAATATTACGGTAAACATTTCGGCGCGGCAGTTTGCCGACGCGCGCCTGGTCAACGATATTCAGGATGCGCTGCAGCAGACCGGCATCGACCCTTCCCGCCTGCAACTGGAAATCACTGAGAGCGTGGCCGCTGCCGATCCCAAGCTTACCGTCACAGTCCTCTCTCACCTCAAGCACATGGGCATTGGCGTGGTTCTCGACGACTTCGGTACCGGAACCACGTCCCTGCGCGCTCTGCGGCAGTTCCCTGTAGACGCACTCAAGATCGACCGTTCGCTGGTGCGGGAAATGCAGACCGACCGCGTCACCGGCGACATTGTGGAAATGATCATTGCCCTGGCACACAAAATGAACTTAAAAGCGATCGCCCAAGGCATCGAAACCCCGCGGCAAATGGAGCGTCTGGTGGAACTCGGCTGCGAATACGGCCAAGGCTACTTCTTCTCGCAGCCGATGGAAGCGAAAGCAGCCCAACAATTTCTGCGCCAGCAGAACGCCCCCGCCAAAACGAGTGGAGCGAGCGCGAAATAAATGTGGGGGGACACTCCTGTCCGCCGCCGTTGCGGTTGCTTTTGATCTTGAAGTCGATTTTCCTGCTACTGCCCCGCACTCAACGCACGCCGTTCCCCGGGGAGACAACTCGCCCATATTCCGTAGCGCGGCCGAGACGGTCGAACATTTGCCAGGCCGCCAACGAAACCTTACTGATCGCTTCCTCGCCATCGCGTTCATTGCGCAGAAACGAAGTCATCAGGCAGATCACGTAAGGACGCCCTTCGACGAAAACGATCCCGGAATCGTTGCGCACCCCTTCGAGCGAGCCAGGCTTGTTGGCCACCTTTAGATCGGCGGGCAAGTCGCGAGGAATCCACGAATCTTTGTTCGTGCTAAGCATCGCAAAAAAATCAGCAGCCGACTCTTTGTTCAGCACCTTCCCGTGGTAGATGGCGTCAAGCAGCGCCATCATCTCGCGTGGAGTGGAAATGTTTTCGCGGCCTGCCTTGGCGGCCTCGAGGTCCATCATCTTGCGGCGCAGCCGAGTATGGGTCAGGCCGAGTGAATCGAGCATGGCGTTCACGTTCGCCATCCCGACGCGGTCGATGAGCACGTTGGCGGCGGAATTGTCGCTCACCGCAACCATCATGGTCGCCAGATCGCGCAGCGTAAGCCGCGTCACGCCGGGCGTGAGTCCGTTCATGATGTCGCTGTCCGCAACCAGATCAGACGATTGCACGGTATAGAGATCGGTGAGCTTCAGCTTTCCCTGCTGCGCCTGCAGATAAAGATTGGCAAGAACCGTAATCTTGATGGAACTAGCTTGGGCGAAAACCTCGTCCTCGTGCAGAAAGAAATGATCGCCCGTAGTGAGGTCCTCGATGGCCACGCCCATGACACCGTCAAGATGCTGGTCGACGTCCTGAATTTGGTCCGAGAGCTTCTGCCATAGGACTTTCTGCTTTCCGGCTAGGGGCGCGACAGCCTGGGCAAGGCAAGTAGCAACGAACAGCATGCAGCAAACCAAGAGCTTCACGGGGCAAGCCTCCTGACGGCAGGCATTGTAGCAGTGAGTGCAATCTTAGAATGTCCTATCCAGCCTGGCCGATGAGCAGGCAATACCATCCCGATTCTCGACACAGATTTCGCCTTTCAGCATGTACTCGGGATCGGTGATCGCACAGACCTTCACGCCGTTCGCCATAAGGTGCTCGCGCAGTGCGATCAGATTGGGTGAATATAGATGGAACAACACGGCTTGCTTCCCGGCTACGGCCGGCTCGGAGGCACGCGAGAGCATCAGGTCAGCCTGCCCGCAGCTCAAGTGAACCCACTGCAGTCGGCCCGACGCGTTCCTCAGGCTGCCGCGAATTTCCATGCCGAGCAACTTGTAGAACTCGACAGTCGGCAACAGGTACAAGAGGAATGAGGCCAATCACCTTAGCGTGCATGGTCTTGTCCGGTGATCGACTAAGGAAAACAAATCACGGCTCCACCATCGTCGTGATCATCCTTCTTGCGCACGTGCCTCACATACACCGGCGCGTTCCTGGCCAGCCAAAGTCCAACTTCGGTCGTTGTGTTGCGAGAGGTCTCGGGCACCATGGCGGGTGCATCGTGTGGATAGGTATCTTCGTAGTTGTCTACTGCCCATTCCGACGGAACCGCATGCTCTTCCAGCAGCCGGTTCACAAAAACCTGGGTATCGTGAGCGAAAGTGTTGCCGGTGAATTCATCGAAGGTTTCCAGATTGTCGGCTGAATTCGTGGGCCAAGGGTACGGAGAAAGCAACACCGTAGTTCGCAGGCCGTGGGCATTTCCCCACTGAATCGCCTGCACAACGAATTTCTCGTATCCCGGTCCGCTGCCTCCGCTCAGAAAGAAATTTGGCGGAACGTCGAAGGCGATGGCGTTGCCATAGATCGCCTCGCCGCGCTCCAGCGCATAGAACCGATTGGTCGCAAAGACATTCTCACCCAGCTTTGGTTCGCTCGGATCATTCGGCCCAACAATCGGTGCCACCGATTCGATGCCCGCGCTCCGGGCCGCGTCCACATATTCTCTCCACAGTTTCAGGTCGTCGGCCAATTGCCCCGGAGCAGCCGAATCCGAAGGCGTGTTCACATTGGCCTCAGAGGGATGCAGACCATTCTGAATGTACTGCGCCTGATAGAACCCGTAGCTGGGTGGCAACGTGAAATAATTCGCGCCCACTTGCCCCAATTCCGCCTGACCCGGTCCAGTCCCGCGAAACACGCGCTCGATTGATTTGATGATGCTCGGTGGGTTCTCCGCGGCAGCGATCGCATTCCCATGTTCGTACAAACCGACATGGCCGGTTTTAAGAAGGTCTGAGAACTGAGCGCCGTCACGGAGCGCGTCGAAACCGGCAGTTCCGCCGACGAAGATATATTGACCCAGATTAGAGCAGAAGTTCTCTGGATCATCCGTTGAGTCTCCCTGAGGCGCAGCGTACGCCGCGGGCATCGCAGCCAGCACAGACATGAGAAGGGTCACAACGCGCCAGTTAAATCGTGAAGAGGAAGAGGAGCTGGGCATCGAAACACCTTCAAAGAAGTCGGTTGCTGATTCGCTTGCTTATGAGGATAGCGCCGTCTGGTTTCGGGTTCAATCGTCAGCCGTCGATTTTTGCTTCCCGCAATTGCTTCACCGCGGTCTCGGAACTGACCGGTGAATAGTAGACCTCTTTAAACGTGTACGACCGCGCTTTCGATTGCACCACCGGGAGAATCTCGATATGCCAGTGGTAGTCGTCGTCAATCGTCTTCCAATAGCCGAGATTCTTGGACGGGTGAATACTGCTGGGCGAGGTGTGCAGCACCAGATGGAAATCCTCGGTCACGGAACGTACTCGCTGCAAGGTGCGACGCAGAAGCGCGGCGAGGTTGGTGCGCAAGCCGGGGCGGTTTAATCCCGCTCGCTCGAACGAGGAATCGTGATAGCGCGGCAGAATCCAGGTTTCATACGGGACACGGGGCGCGTAAGGACACAAGGCGAGGTAATCTCCGCGCACCTCGATGACGCGTTGGGCTTGCCGCTCCTCCTGCTGAATAATGTCGCAGAAAACGCAGCGCTCCTTGCCGACGAAGTACTCGCGACCAGCTCGCAGTTCGTACAGCACGCGCCGCGGCACAAACATGGTCGCTGTGATCTGCGACGTAGGATGACTAAATTCCTGCCCCGCATCCTTGCCGTAGTCCTTAAACAGGCTGACGTATTTGATGCGCGGATCGCGCTTCAGGTCGAGAATGCGTTCGGCGGCCACGCGCAGAAAGTGCGCGATCTCATCGTCGCTCGAGTTCCACAAATGCCGGTCGTGGCGTGGATTTTCAATCAGCACTTCATGCGCGCCCACGGAGTGCATGCAGTCGTAAATACCGTCGCCCCGCCGCCCCGGTTCGCCCTCGATGCGGTAAAGCGGCGTGGGATGCACCACCGCCCGCGCCGACCACGGAACGCCCGGCGCATTCGGAGACTTCGCGATCACTTGTAGCGAATCCGCGGAACCGGAGCAAAAACGGCAGGCCGATTCAGGACGCGGCGCAGCTTCTGCCGGATCGTCCCCGGTGATGACCCAGGAGCGGGTAATGGGATCCTTGCGGAGTTCCATACGCAAGGAGAACACCGGGAGAGAACCGGCGTCAACCTCGATTGCTCCCCGTAATTGTTTGCCGACCTAGTAGAAATGCCGCAGAAGACGAACGTCGCGCTTTGCTATAATCCGCCGAAGCCGTGCCTGATCCGACGAAACGATCCGACGATACGATCCGACGATCCGATCCCACGGGCTGATCTTTCCAGGAAGATGACCGAGCCGTCCACTCCGCTGATGCGGCAATACGCCGCCGTCAAAAAAGAACATCCTACCGCGCTTCTGTTTTTTCGCCTGGGCGACTTCTACGAACTTTTCTTCGACGACGCCATCGTCGCGGCGAAAGAGCTCCAGATCACGCTGACCTCGCGGAATAAGGAAAAAGGAATTGCGGTCCCAATGTGCGGCGTGCCTTACCACGCTGCCGAGGGCTACATCGGGAAATTGATTCGCAAAGGCTTCAAGGTCGCGATTTGTGAACAGATGGAGGATCCGCGTCAGGCGAAGAAACTTGTTCGTCGTGAAGTGACCCGGGTCATGACCCCTGGGACGGCGGCCGATTCGCTGCTGGGTTCAGATGAAAATAATTTCCTGGCCGCGCTGGCGCAGGCCGGCAATAGCGTAGGATTCGCGGCTCTCGACTTATCCACGGGCGAGTTTCGCGCCACGGAATTTTCAGGCGAGAACGCGATGCGGCGCGTGCAGGAAGAGTTGGAGCAACTGCGACCGAAGGAACTGCTGTACGGTTCGTCGGCGCCGTTGTTCGAACAGACCGTAGGGAAACAACCCGGTTTCGCGGGATCGGAGCCTTCGCACGCGGACGTTCGAATGCGTCCGTCGCCACGTACTTCTTCTGGTGGCACTCTCACGGAGACCCCACTGGACGACTGGATCTTCGCCCCCGATCACGCGCTGCCGCTGCTGGAAAATCATTTTGGAGTGCTGTCGCTGGAAGGTTTCGGCCTGGCGGGCCGAACCGCTGCCGCCGCCGCAGCGGGCGCAATTCTGTATTACGTGCGCTCGACCCAGCGCGGCTCGCTCGACCACGTGGACCGCATCGGCTGGTACGAGCGACAAAGTTGTATGGTGCTCGACGCGGTCACGGTTCGCAATCTTGAGTTGACTGAGCCCTTGTTCGCGGGCACGGACGCGGGCGTAACGTTGTTCCGGTCGATGGATGCGGCGGTCACGCCAATGGGAAAACGGTTGCTGCGCGCCTGGCTGCTGCGGCCATCGCTGGATCTGGGTGAAATCCGGGCCAGGCTCGACGCGGTGGAAGCAGGCGTGAAGGAAACTGTTGCCCGCGAAGAATTGCGGCGCGCGCTCGACGGCGTGCTTGACCTGGAGCGACTGCTGAGCCGCGTGACGCTTGAGACCGCGAATCCGCGCGACGTGCTGGCACTCGCCGCGTCCTTGAGAAAGATTCCGGCAATCAAGACTGCACTCGCCCGGCTGGCTGCGGAGCGTTTGAAGACACTGAACGCATCGCTTGACGAACTGGGCGACGTCCGGGAACGCATTGAAACAAACATTGTGCAGGAACCGCCTCTTAGTTTTTCGGACGGCGGAGTCATTAGCTCCGGAGTCGATCGCGATCTGGACGAACTACGCGAACTCTCTCGCAACAGCAAGCAGGTGCTGGCGCAGATTGAGCAGCGCGAGCGCGGGCGCACCGGCATTTCTTCGCTGAAAGTGAAGTTCAATTCAATCTTCGGCTACTACATTGAAGTCTCGAAACCGAACCTGCACCTCGTTCCACAAGACTACGAACGCAAACAGACGCTGGTAGGCGCCGAACGCTTCACCACCCCCGAATTGAAAGAATACGAGGCCAAGATTCTCGACGCGCAGGAAAAGATTGTCGAGATTGAGCGGCGCTTGTTTACAGAGTTGCGGACGGCAATTGCCGGCGAAGCCAAACGCATCCGGCAATCTGCGCTGGCGTTGGCGGAAGTGGATTTGCTGGCATCGTTGGCGCACGTTGCCGCTTTGCGCAATTACTGCCGTCCAAGTTTCGTGGAGGGTGATGGCGCCAACGAGATTGAAGTAATCGAGGGCCGCCATCCCGTGATCGAACAGCAGGAGTTGGCCGGAGGCAGCGAGCGCTTCGTCCCTAACGATCTTTATTTGAACGGCACGACGCACAACATCATGCTGCTCACTGGGCCGAACATGGGCGGCAAATCGACATATCTGCGGCAGACGGCGCTCATCGTGATTCTCGCGCAGATGGGATCATTCGTGCCGGCGCGGTCGGCGCGCCTCAGCGTGGTCGATCGCGTATTCACGCGCATCGGCGCCAGCGACAATCTCGCGCGCGGCCGCTCCACCTTCATGGTGGAGATGACGGAGACGGCTGCCATTCTGCACACGGCCACAGCACGGTCGCTCATCCTATTAGACGAGGTGGGCCGCGGCACATCGACCTATGACGGGTTGGCGATCGCCTGGGCCGCTGTTGAATATTTGCATGCGCGGGTACAAGCTAAGACGCTGTTCGCCACGCATTATTTCGAACTCACCGAACTCGCTGAACAGCTTTCCGGCGTGAAGAACTACCACGTGTCGGTGAAAGAGACTGGCGGCGGAATCGCATTCCTGCGCAAGGTCGAGCCCGGTGCGGCCGATCGCAGCTACGGTATTGAAGTTGCAAAGCTGGCCGGCCTGCCAAACGAAGTTGTGCTGCGCGCGCGCGAGGTGCTGGCAGAACATGAGTTCGCCGAGCAGCAGGCCACCGCGCATCTTTCTCCCGGAGCAACTCCGCCTCCGACCCAGTTAACAATCTTTACTCCCCTCTCGCAACCAGTGCTGGAGAAGTTGCGGGAAGTGGACCTGAACCGCATCACGCCGCTGGAAGCTTTGAATTTGCTGGCGGAGTTGAAGAAAGAAATTTAACCAGAGGCCGCTGCGTTCCGCTGAGGAAAGGCCGTCCCGAGAAAAATGACTGCATCCAAGTCGCGCGACATCGAAAACATCGGGCAGCTTCTGATCATCGGTTTCGACGGCACCGAGATGACCCCGCGCGTCAGTTCCCTTCTAACCCGGTTGCAGCCGGCGGGCGTCATCCTGTTCGCGCGCAACATTCAGAATCCAGAACAGACATGGCGACTGCTGCGCGAGTGCCAGAAGCGCGTGACGACGCCACTGCTTACCTGCGTCGATCTGGAGGGCGGTACGGTCGATCGCTTTCGCGACGCGCTGGGTGCGACGCCTTCTGCCGCGGAAGTATTTGCGACCGGAGAGCCTGTTCTGTTTCGCAGACACGGTGAAATCATCGGCAAGAACTGTCGCGCACTCGGATTCAACGTAGATTTCGCGCCGGTGCTCGATCTGGCGTTTGAGGCGTCCCACAGCGTGTTAAGTTCGCGAGCGGTATCGGCAAATCCGCACGAAGCCGCCGCCTATGCCCGTGAATTTTTGGCGGGACTGCGAGACTCGAATGTCCTGGGATGCGGCAAACATTTTCCCGGACTCGGCGAAGGCAAGCTCGACAGCCATCACGAACTGCCAGTGATCGAGAAACCGTTACAGAAAATGTGGTCCGAGGATCTGCTTCCCTACCGCACGCTGCGCGGGCAACTGCCCATGGTGATGATCTCGCACGCGGCCTATCCCCAGGTCACGGGAGATCGTACTCCGGCTTCACTTTCGAAGCGGTGGATCACCGACATTCTACGCAAGCGCATCGGCTACCGAAATCTCATCGTGTCCGACGATCTCGAAATGGGCGGCGTGCGGGCGGCGGCTCCGATCGGCGAAGCGGCCGTAGAATTTGTGCGAGCCGGCGGCGACGTATGCCTGATCTGCCATCGCGAGGATTTCATTCTGCAAGCGTACGAACAGCTGATCAAGACAGTGGGACGAGACGCGAAGTTTGCGCGACGCGTAGCGGAGGCGGCGCGGCGCGTGACGGCATTCAAAAAGAAGTCGGCGAAGATGCTACGCACGGACAGAAGTGCTCGCGCCTCACGCGCTCCGACACGAGCGATGGTCGAGAAGTTGTCGCGCCGTCTGTGGGAGTTTGGGGAGCAGGTGCGTCTGGAGCCATTCAGCCGCGCAGCCGACAAGCGGCGGTCACGCTCATGAACAAGACCAAGGCGATGATTGTGGCTGGAGTGATGAGCGGGACCTCCGCCGACGGGATTAATGTTGCCCTGGTGCGCATCGGCGAGGCGCGGGACTCAGGCTCACGCGTGAGGCATGTTCACACTGCAGGCAGTCGCGGACAGGCTCGCCCTGAGCGAAGTCGAAGGGAGTGTCCGCGGCACACGATCAAACTGTTGGGACACGCGGAATACTCTTATCCCCCCAAGGTCCGCGCAGCCGTGCTGTCTGCGATGAATGCAGATCGCGCTCGCGTCGGCGATCTGTCGCGGCTCAACTTTTTGTTGGGCGAGTTATATGCCGACGCTGTGCTGGCCACGCAGCGGCAATTTCGGGTAAAGGCCGATCTGGTCGGCTGCCATGGTCAGACCCTTTACCATCAGGGCGATCCTCAGCCGTATCTGGGCCGAAAAGTGGTCGCGACCTGGCAGACCGGAGAAGCCGCCTTGGTCGCGGCGCGCGTCGGAGCGCCCGTGGTTTCGGATTTCCGTCCCGCAGACATGGCCGCTGGCGGCAAGGGTGCGCCCCTTGTTCCGTATCTTGACTACTTGCTCTTCTGCGACCCGACCGTTGGACGCATCGTGCAAAATATTGGCGGTATTGCGAATCTCACGGCAATTCCCGCCGGGGCCGACGCCAGCCGCGTGTTCGCATTCGATACCGGGCCGGGAAATATGGTGATCGACGCCGTCATGGAATCGCGCTTTGGGCAACCACTTGATCGCGGCGGAAAAGTCGCCGCATCGGGCCGAGTCATCGAACCCGTTCTCGAAAGGATATTGCGCCGTAAGTTTTTTCGCGCAAAACCTCCGAAGACCGCTGGGCGCGAGGAATTCGGACGGGAGTTTGTTCGAGAGTTTCTGCGCGCATGTGGAGCGGCCCCGAAACAAGACATGGTTGCGACGGCGACAGCGTTGACGGCACGCTCGATCGTCGACGCGGTGCAGCTATTCGTGACATTGAAACCGGCCTCCAAGCGCTCCTTTCACGAAATAATTCTCTCCGGCGGCGGCGTTCGAAACGCCACGCTCGTACGCATGCTGGCGGAAGAATTTGCGCCGCTGGGAATTCGCCTGCGATTCTCCGACGAGTTCGGTTTGCCTTCGGAAGCGAAAGAGGCCGTGGCGTTCGCCGTGCTCGCTTATGAAACCTGGCACCGGCGATCTTCGAATGTCCCCTCCGCGACCGGAGCGAAGCGCGCGGCAGTGCTGGGAAAAATCTCATATGCGTGAGAAGCTGACCCCCGTTATCCAAGGACTTTTCGCCTTGCTCTGCCTGGCCGCAATCGCCCCGCTATCTTCCTGTTCTGCCAAGCCCGACCCCAACACGCTGGTCATGATCATTGAATCGAGCCCGACGAATCTCGACCCCAGGGTGGGACTCGATGCCCAGTCGGAACGCATCGACAGTCTGATTTTCGACGACCTGCTTTCGCGCGGCGACGACCTGAATGTGGCTCCAGGTCTGGCCGAGCGCTGGGAGATCCCCGACCCGCTGACCTATACTTTTCATCTTCATCGCGGAGTCAAGTTTCACGACGGACGTCCGCTCACCGCGCGCGACGTGAAGTGGACTTTCGATTCCCTGCTGCAAGGCAAGATTCGCAGCACGAAGGCGGCGGTGTACAAGTTTGTGGACCACATCGATGCGCCTGACGACGTCACGGTAGTGTTCCATATGAAGGAACAGGACGCGACGTTGCTCTGGAATCTCTCCGACGGCGCGATTGGAATTGTCCCCGAGGGCTCAGGCGAGGAAATGACGCGGCATCCCATCGGTTCCGGGCCGTTCAAATTCGTCAGTGAGGAGACCGACCGCGAGGTGATCGTCGAACGCAACGACGACTACTGGGGCGATCACGCCAAACTGGCGCGAGTGCGTTTCGAGGTTGTTCCCGACGCGACCACGCGGGCCCTCGAATTGCGCAAAGGCAGCGGCGATGTCGACATCAATTCGCTTACACCCGACACGGTGCTCACGCTGACGCGCGAACCGAATCTTGAGGTTGAACACGGACCCGGCACGCGACTGGCGTATATGGGTTTCAACCTGCGCGATCCGATTCTGAAAGACGCCCGCGTGCGGCAAGCCATCGCCTATGCCCTGGATCGGCAGCCGATGATCGAATACTTGTGGCGCGGTCAGGCGCGCCCGGCCCGCAGCGTTCTTCCCCCGCAGAGTTGGGCCTACAACGGCAGCGTGCCTGGCTACGATCACGATCTCAACCAGGCCAACCAGTTGCTTGACGCAGCGGGCTATCCCGCGGTGAACGGCGTGCGCTTTCACCTCACCATGAAAACATCGACCGACGAGAACACACGGTTGATGGTCGCAGTGATGCAGCAGCAACTGCGAGAGGCCGGGATTGTGCTCGACATCCGCAGCTTCGAATTCGCAACTTTTTTCGCGGATGTCCAGCACGGCGCGTTCCAACTGTATTCCCTGCGCTGGATCGGTGGCAACGAAGATCCTGACATTTTCGAGTATGCGTTCCACTCGTCGAAATTTCCCCCCAACGGAGCCAATCGCGGGTTTTACTCCAACCCAAAGCTGGATGCGCTGATTGATCAAGCGCGAGGCGCCATCGACCCAAGCGTACGCAAGCCGCTCTATGCCGAGGTGCAAAACATCCTGGCCGACGATCTGCCATACATCGATCTGTGGTATTTCGATAACGTTCTTGTGCACAACCGCCGGGTGCGAAACCTGAAACTGAATTCCGCAGGAAATTACGACTTCCTGCGCACGGCGGAACTCGTATCTCAAAACTGACTCGCCGAACACGCCGCGCCCACGTGGTACCATCGAATTTCAGTCCTCATCCCATGCGAATTCTTTTTATCGGCGACATTTTCGGGCGGCCGGGGCGAAACATTGTCAAAGAGCGGCTGCCCGGCATCGTCCGCGATCATGCCATCAATCTGATCATCGCCAACGGTGAAAATTCCGCCGCCGGCTTTGGCATCACACCCGCGTTGGCCGAGGAACTGTTCGAACTCAACATCGACGTCATCACCACCGGAAACCACGTCTGGGACAAGCGCGAAATCATCGACTACTTTCAGATGGCGGAGGGCAACGGGCACGGTCCTGCGCGCCGCGTGCTGCGCCCCGCGAATTATCCCGCCGACATGCCGGGTTCTGGCGTGTATGAAGGAGTGAAGGGAAAAGTTCCATACGCGGTAATGAATCTGCAAGGTCGCGTGTTCATGGCCTCCAATGACGATCCGTTCCGCACCGCCGATCGGTTGCTTGAGAAGATTCGGGCCAAAGTGGTTCTGGTCGATATCCATGCCGAAGCGACTTCTGAGAAGATTTCCCTCGGCTGGTATCTTGACGGCCGCGTTACCGCCGTCGTGGGCACACACACGCACGTTCCCACGGCCGACGAGCGGGTTCTGCCCAACGGCACCGCCTACGTGACGGATGTGGGCATGACAGGGCCCTACGACGGTGTGATCGGCGTGAAGAAGGAACTGGTGGTGGGAAAGTTCCTGAACGGAATGCCAGTGCGTTTTGAACCGGCCACCGGCGATGCACGGCTGTGCGCCGTGGTAATCGATTGCGACGATGACACCGGCAAGGCGCGAAACATCGAGCGACTGATGCTGTCGTAGCGACGCTACGGTCTCTGCGGAAATCTGGGCCGGTAAAATCCCGGCCATATAAATCTGAGTGCAAGGTTGCGGCTGCTTCCCGTTCTTTCTTCGCTGGGGGGGCGGGTTACAACCGTAAGTACGAGGTCCTATCGGCCTGTGCCGTTCCGGCAGAAAGCAAGTTAAAATCACGACAGATGCGACGGACTTCCTTCATTTTCGTGGCGGGATTTCTCACGGTCGGCCTGGGCGTGTCCGCTTTCGCTGCCGCCGACGATCCTGCTCCGGCGCCTCCGCTTTCCTGCTCGAACGGAATTGTGGGTGGAATCAGCTGTCTGGTTACGAAGAAAGATAGGAAAGACGCGCGCTCGGTTTTCCGAGAGGGTCTGAAGCTCGAGCAGCAGCGCCGACTCCCCGAGGCGCTCGATTCATTCGACAAGGCGCTACGGCTGGTGCCGCAGGAAATGCAGTACCTGACGGCCCGTGAAGTGGTGAAGTCAGAACTGGTCTTCGACCACCTGCAGCGTGGAAACGCACTGTTGCTCGAGAATTCGCACGCTCCGGCCGCCGCCGAATTTCGTGCCGCCCTCGACCTTGATCCAGAAAACTCGTTCGCGCGCGAGCGCCTGGAAGAAGCCAACCGCGGTTTGACCCCAACAACGACAGCGGCCACGCCCCTGCACTGGGCTTTGCCAGCAACTACCGTGGATTCCGCCGAGATCCACCTTGAGCCCACCGACGGCCGAGCTACTTTCCATTACACCGGAGACGTGCGCGGGCTGTTCGCCGAGTTGTCGGCCGCATACGGAGTGTCGGTGCAGTTCGACGATTCGGTGAAGACGCGTGAGGTGCGCTTCAACGTCGATGACATCGATTTCCCCACCGCCCTCAAGCTCGCGTGCCGGGTCAGTAGAAATATGTGGACGCCGCTGGGCCCGCATCAGATCTTCGTTGCCGACGATACCGACGCCAATCATAAGCAATTCGACCGCATGCTGCTGCGCACTTTCATGCTCCCGCCGCATTCCACGCCGGCAGACGTGAGCGAACTCGTCAACTTGATCAAAGGCGTGCTGGACCTGAAATTCGTCGTTTCAGGACAGAACGTGGACACGCTGGAAGTGCGCGGCCCCGCGCCAATGGTCGAGGTTTGCAGCAAATTTCTTGACCAACTCGGCAACCAGCGGCCGCAGATCATGCTCGACGTCCAGGTCTTGCAGATCGACCACCAGCTCACGCGCAACATCGGAGTGCACGTCCCCAACACTTTCAACCTGTTCAACATTCCCGCAGCGGCGCTGTTGGCGGCGGCCGGAGGGCAAAACATCCAGCAACTCATTAACCAGCTGATCGCCTCCGGCGGCATCAACCAGGCGGGCAGCACCGCGATCTCTGGACTCTTGGCGCAACTGGGCGGGCAGGCAAGTTCCATTTTCAGCCAGCCCCTCGCCACCTTCGGAGGCGGGCTCACCTTCAGTGGCTTGAGTCTCGACCAGTTTACCGCCGCGCTTTCGGTGAACGAATCCTGGGTGCGCAGTCTTTCCCAGGTCGGCATTCGCGCCAGTCAGGGAGTCGACGCCAAGTTGCATCTGGGAGAGCGGTATCCGATTCAGAATGCGAGTTATGCGCCGATTTTTAACTCGCCGCAGATTTCGGCAGTTCTGGGCAACCAGTCTTATGTTCCCCCATTTCCGTCCGTCAGCTACGAAGATCTGGGCTTGAGCCTGACGGCCAAGCCCACGGTGCAAGGCGATGGCTCGGTCAGCCTGCACCTCGAACTGCAGGTGCGCTCGCTGACTGGCAGCTCGAGCAACGGCGTTCCGGTCATCTCCAACCGGGAGTACCAGGGAACCATCAATCTGAAAGACGGCGAGCCCGCCGTTGTGGCTGGAGAAATATCGAAGACCGATACCCTCGCCCTGACCGGCATCCCGGGCCTGGGGGCCCTGCCTGGCCTGAATCAGCTGATGGTGAATAACTCGAAAGAATCAGACAGCGACGAACTCATGATCGTCATCACGCCCCACGTGCTGTCAAACGATCATTCCGCCACCCCTGAAATTCTCATCAGCGAAAAATAAAACGCCAGCCCGTGCAGCACCGGATAGCGACTCGGAGTCATCCCGAACGGAGCCGCCTTTCAGGCGAAGTGAGGATCTCCCGTGGCAGTAATGCCAGGGCTAGCGCACGCAATACCCGCGTCGACAGCGCCAAACCATGACCGATGCCTGGACGACCACATCGCCTATTTTGCATCTTTCGCCGCGAACTCGACCAAAGCCTTGTACAAATCCGCATTGCGCTGATCGAAGCTTCCGATCCTGCGTCCATTGATATAGAGCGTCGGCGTCCCGGTCACATCCGCCGACTTACCGAGCGCCAGGGAGGCATCGACGTGAGCCTTGGTCTCCGGCTTCACGGCGCAGGCTGCGATGTCGGCGCCCTTAACTCCCGCGCCATCGGCAATCGCGGTCAGCTTCTCATCGGCGTTTTCCGCAGTGATGTCACCCTGGGTCTCGTAAGTCTTGGCGACGAATTTCCAGAAGGCATCGTTCGAAGCGCGTCCCACGCAGTCGGCATAAGCCGCGCCCTTGGCCGCCCAATTGTGCATCTCCAGCGGAAAATTCTGGAATACAAAACGCGCATTGGGTTCGGCAGCGACCAGAGCTTCGATCGTCGGCTGCGCCGTTTTGCAGGCCGGGCACTGCAGGTCGCCGAACTCAACGATGGTAACGGCCGCATCCTTGGGGCCGCGGGAAGGCCCAGTGATTCCCTTCTCCAACAACTTCTTCGCCGGATCGAACGGCCGCGCACCGAAAGGAATAATGTCGCCGACCAGCGCGTGCTGGCCATCGGGAGCGACATAGAAGCGCGTCAACTGCTGGCCCTGCGGGCTGGCCAGAACCACCGTCACCTCAGCCAATCCTTCCACCGGAGAAGGCACAATGCCGGAAATCTTCCAGGTCAAATCCGGCTGGTAGCCAAAGGTCTCATGCAGAAAGGAATCGACCGTAGCCTCCGACGGAAGGTCGGGAGTGGCGTGCGTTCCGAGTTTTTCGGCAGGCTTGGCAGGTGCCGTCTTTGCCGTGTCCTTTGCCGGGGCTTGAGTCGGAGTCTGGGCCGTGGCCAGAGTGGCCGCCAGCAGAACAAGACAGATTGCGTATAGAAAACTGCGCATGGTTTCCTTTCGGTTGCAGGTTCTAGATTTTAAGAATGCGAACTCTCAGGATACTTCAAATTTGAAATTCAAACCTCGCTCTTGGCCGCAATCGGCAGTCGGCGGCCGTAGCCGAAGGCTTTCGGAGAAATCTTGAGGCCGGGCGCAGCCTGTTGTCGCTTGTACTCGCTCCGATCGACCATGCCGATCACGCGCCGCACCACTTCCAGATCAAATCCATGATCCGCCGCAATCCGTTCCGCGGGATGCGAGTCTTCCACATAGTCGTCGAGGATGGCATCCAGCACTTCATAAGGGGGCAGCGAATCGCTGTCTTTTTGATCTGGCCGCAACTCCGCCGATGGCGGCTTCTCCAGCGTGGACCGCGGTATGACCGGACGGCGCGAGTTCACATATTCGCTCAGCCGGTAGACCAGCGTCTTCGGCACATCGGAAATCACCGCCAGCCCCCCGACCATATCGCCGTACAGCGTGCAGTAGCCCACGCCGAGTTCACTCTTATTTCCTGTCGAGAGCACAATAGCGCCAAACTTATTCGACAGCGCCATCAGCAACACGCCGCGAGCCCGCGCCTGAATATTCTCTTCCGTCACATCTTCTTTCAGTCCGGCAAACACCGGCTGCAAGATTCTCCGATAAGCCTCGTAGGCAGAATTAATCGAGAGTAACTCGAAACGAATGCTCAGATTCGCAGCCAAAGCGCGAGCATCGTCGATCGAACCTTGCGACGAATACGGCCCGGGCATGCCGACGCCAATCACGTTCTCGGCCCCCACAGCATCAACGGCGATGACTGCAGTAAGCGCCGAATCAATCCCTCCGCTCAGACCAATAATTGCCTTACGAAATCCGCACTTCTGCATGTAGTCGCGCGTGCCCAGCACCAGCGCCGAATAGACGCTGGCTTCGTCCCCCGCAATCTGCCCATGCATTTCGCCCGTAAGATTCTGCGAGTCAAAGTAGAAAAGATCTTCTTCGAACGATCGCCCCTGCGCGATGATTTCTCCCTGAGCATTGAGCACGAGGCTGGAACCGTCAAACACGAGACTGTCGTTGCCGCCCACCTGATTAACCAGCACAACCGGAACCTTGTGCTGGCGGGCAATGCTGGCCAGCATGTCGCGTCGCAGTTCACGTTTGCCAATCCAGAACGGCGAGGCAGAAATATTCAACACAAAGTTTCCGCCCGCATGAATCAACCGATCTACGGGATCAACCTGGTAAAGCTGCCGGCGCCAGAAATGCTTATCGTTCCACGCGTCTTCGCAGATGGTCAGCGCCATGCGATTGCCGCAGAACGAAAACAGTTCCTGACTCTTGGCCGGCGCGAAGTTGCGCATCTCGTCAAACACGTCATATGTCGGCAGCAGCATTTTTGATTGGATGAAGGCGACCTTACCGTCCACCAGCCACGCTGCGGAATTCATGACGGCCTTGCCGGTATCAGAGTGGGCGGGCGTGACCAGCCCGCAGATCACGGCAATCCCCCGGGTTTCCGCAGCGATCCGCTCGACTGTCTCCCGATTGCGGGCAACAAAAGAAGGCCGCTCGACCAGGTCGCGCGGCGGATAACCGCACACCGACAACTCCGGAAACAAAATCAGGCCCGCGCCACCCGCCTGGGCGCGTCGTGAAAAATCAACGATCTTGGAAGCGTTGCCGGAGAAATCTCCGACCGTAGGATTGATTTGGCCCAGCGCAATCTTCACTCTTCTAGTGTAAAGGTAGGCCAACTGCGAGGCAAAGTACGCCGGGCGACGCTAGTCTTCGCTGTATCTTCGCTATACGAGCGGGCAGTAGGCGGAGAAAATAATACGAAATTAACGGCTCGAATTTCACAAAATGGCGTAACATAAACGATTTGGTAACGAGATCCATTCAAGGAAAAATAGAATGCCCCTGCAAGCCCGTCCCCTGCTAAATCGATTTTTGATCGCTCCGGTCATGATGCTCTGCGTCGCTCTGTCTTCGTCGGCGCAGAATGACAAATCTCATCCCTGGTCTAACACCAGCCTGTCCCCAGATGAGCGCGCGTCGATGGTGGTGAAGGAGATGACGATCGACGAAAAGATCACGCTGCTGCACGGAACGGGGATGGCCGGCCTGAGTCCCATGAGCCCGCTCGCGGTCCACTCCAACGGCGGCGCCGGATACGTGCCGGGCATCCCCCGCCTGGGCATTCCCGCGATTCAAATGTCGGACGCCGCATACGGAGTCCGAAGCAGTGGCGAGAATGGCCGCTACTCGACCGCTCTGCCCGCCGACGTAGCCGGCGCCGCGAGTTGGGACCTCGAAGCCGCTTACGAATACGGAGCGCTGATCGGCCGCGAACTCCGCGCCCAGGGCTACAACATGACTCTTGGCGGAGGCATCAATCTCACTCGCGAACCGCGCAACGGACGCACCTTCGAATATCTCGGCGAAGATCCCGTGCTGGCCGGAAAAATGGTCGGAGCCGTGATGAAGGGCTTGCAGGCGCAGCATGTGATCGGCGACATCAAACACTACGCCCTCAACGATCAGGAGAGCGGCCGCAACGCCGTCAACATCAACATCGACAAGCGGGCCGCGCGCGAAAGTGATTTGCTGGCATTCGAAATCGGATTGCAGGAATCGGACGCCGCCGCGGTGATGTGCTCTTACAACCGCGTCAATGGCGACTATGCCTGCGAGAACAAATACCTGCTCACCGACGTCCTGAAAAAAGACTGGAACTTCAAGGGTTTTGTGCTCTCCGACTGGGGAGGCACGCACAGCGTGGAGAAAGCCTCAGCCGCCGGTCTCGATCATGAAGAGCCGGGCGAAATCTTCTACGGTGACGATTTCAAGAAAGCCGTCGAATCGGGCAAGGTCCCGGCAACCGAACTCGATGATCACGTGCAGCGCATCCTGCGCTCAATGTTCTCGACCGGTGTAGTCGACGATCCTCCACAGAAGAGCGTCGTCGACGTGATCGGCGGCTTCGCAGTAGCGCAGCGCATCGCCGAGCAAAGCACCGTGCTGTTGAAGAACACGAATGCCCAGCTTCCACTCGACGCGTCGAAGATCCACAGCATCGCCGTGATCGGCCCGCACGCCGACGTGGGCATGATCTCCGGCGGCGGATCAGCGCAGGTCGATCCTCCCGGCGGAAACGCCACCATGCCTCCCGGCAAAGGCAACACCTTTTGGCAAGCGCACATCTGGTTTCCGACTTCACCGTTAAAATCAATTCGCGCCAAAGCTCCTGGAGCAAACGTGAAGTTTGATTCCGGCGCCGATCCCGCGGCAGCAGCGGCTGTGGCTAAGAACGCTGACGTGGCAATTATTTTCGCCCACGAGTGGGAGAGCGAAGGGATGGACCTCGACAGCCTATCTCTTCCCGACAAACAGGATGAACTGATCGCGACCGTCGCGGCGGCGAATCCGCACACGGTGGTCGTCCTCGAAACCGGCACGGCCGTGACCATGCCGTGGGCCGATCAAGTCAGCGGCATTCTTGAAGCCTGGTTTGCCGGCAGCCGCGGCGCCGAAGCGGTGGCGAATATTCTTTTCGGAGATGTGAACCCCAGCGCCAAGCTGCCCATGACTTTCCCCAAGAGCGAAGTCGACTTGCCGCATCCCACGGTCGTGAAGCCCCCGAAGGTCACTACCGACGCGGACCGCCAAGGCTGGAAGCGAATCGCGGCCGGCCTGCCCGCCTTTCAGGTCACCTACGACGAAGGCGTAAAAGTTGGCTACAAGTGGTATGACGCCGAAAACAAGCCCGTGCTGTTCCCCTTCGGCTACGGTCTGTCCTACACGACTTATTCATATTCGAATCTGAAAGTAACACCGGGAAAAAATCCGCACGTGACTTTCACGGTCACCAACACCGGCAACCGCCCAGGAGCGGAAGTCGCCGAAGTGTACGCCTCCCTTCCCGCCGCAGCCGCCGAGCCTCCCAAGCGCCTTGTGGGCTGGAGCAAAGTCAAGCTCAACGCCGGCGAGAGTAAAGAAGTCTCCATCGACGTGGACCGGAAATATCTATCGATTTTCAACGTTGAGAAAGACGGCTGGCAGTTAATCCCGGGAGACTACGGATTCATGGTCGGCGGTTCCTCGCAGACGTTGCCGCTAAAGGCACCAGTAAGTTTGAAGTAAATGGCCGGGTACCCCATCCTTCTTTCGCGTTCTCTGCGAAAGAGGGTGGGGACTTTGATTTCGTCACGAACTCGAAAAACGCCTACCCTAGTCGCCGCCCGCGGGAAACACCGTATGCTTCGCCGCAGGCATGGGCGCCGAGCCCTTCTGATCCTGCCACAGCACCCGATTCAGCCGGGCCGCGCTGTTGGCGTCGGGACGCGAGAAGTCCATCTTCGACGAGAGCTTAGCTCCAGGAGCTTCGCGCCGGTTTCTTTCGTAGATGAGTCCATTGTTCAGATTCCGATGATCGGCCTTGAAAGCCGGTTGATCGCCGGCGCCAGAAAACAGACGGCCCATTACCGGAGCATAAGCGTCGTTCTGATTCATCGGCGGAAGCCCAAGCAGCATTTCCATAGTGTGGACCACATTCACAGTGGTGTAGAACCCGTGCTCCACATTCGGCTGGGCCGCCGAACCCGGCGAATACTTGCTGATGACAAACGCAATCGACCGGTGCGCGTCCACATGATCGGCGCCATCCTGCGCGTCGTCTTCCAACACAAAGATCGCAGTGTCGTCCCAATATCCGCTATGCGAAACCGCTTCGACCACGCGGCCCAGCGCCAGGTCATTGTCGGCCACCGAGGCCGCGGGGCGCGGAAAATTAGGCCGCGTGCCTCCAGTATGGTCGTCAGGCAGATAAAGCAACACGAATGCGGGCATCTCAAAGTCCGGCCCCTCGTGCGCATCGCGGGCGCGAACATACGCCCCGAATTCATTCAAGAATTCGTCTGCACGCAGCTGATCCGGATAGTCCGTATTGAAATCCGGATACAGCGGATCGAAGTGGTCGCGCAGCACCGCCTTGCTCGGCTTCACTCCGCTGAACACCGGCACGGCCCACGGCCAAGGGCTCGGCCCGCCGTGCGAATCGCCAACATTGGGCTCGAGCATCTCCCCCTGATTGACGACCGTTCGCGGACAATGCGCCTCCTGTCCCGACGGAGTTCCCTGCTTCGGGCTGGCAGCCTTCGGTTTCTCATTGCACCACTTCGCGTTCACAAATTCGCCGTAGTCGCGAAAGCTCACGTGATTGCGCGCGAGATTGTCCCACAGAAATCCGGTCGAAGGATCGTCGACGTCAGGCAGATTGTGTTCCAGCGGATATTCATCGGCGTTCTGTCCCTGGAAATCGTAAGTGCGCTCCTTACCGCGGTAGCCGATCTGCCACGTCTTTTCGTTGTAGTCGCTCGTGATCGCAGCAGTCGACCACAGATGTCCATCGCCCGAAACTTCTCCGCTGTCGTAAAAGTTGTCGAGCACGCCAAACTGCAGTGCGAGTTTGTGCTCGTTGGGCGTGATGTCGGCGCCGTACATGGTGAGCGAAGCGTCGCCGTCGCCAACTTTCGTGTCGCCGACTTTCAGATCACCAAGAATCTGGTCATAAGTGCGGTTTTCTTTGATGATGTAGATCACGTGCTTGATGGGATTCTGGCCGGAAGCGAAGCTAATCGTACCCGGCTCATTGTGGAAAAGATTCTCCCGCTCAACCGCTTGCGTAAGCTGCGGAAGTTTCTCGAGCGTAGAAGGAATGTTCAGGCGGGCAATAGACCCCTTGAGCAAAGTGGGAATATAGGGATGATCCTTGTGCTTAGTCTCATAAACCGTCTTCCCCATGTCTTTGTTCGCGCGTGAGCCTTCCCCTTTCGCAGTGGCGATCAGCAGATCATCGCCGTGCACGGCAAGCGCGCTCGGATACCAGTCGGTGGGTATAAACCCGATCGCCTCTTGGGAAATCTCGACGTTCGAACTGGCAATTGGCTGCGATAAGTCGAAGACGGCAACCGCATCCAAAGAAGAATCCGCCACGAACAAATACTTCTCATCAGACGACTGAGCCAACGCCGTGGGATAACTCCCACCCTGTTTCTGTGCCGGCGCCGTGGTAGAGAAGTAACGAGAAATCTCACCCGATGCCGTAGAAACAGCCGCAGCCAGATCGGAATTCGACAGCGCGACATAAAGCACGCCTTCGTCACGACTCAAGAGCAGCGCCGTGGGATGCGATCCAGGCGCAATCGGTTCTGCCGGCTGTTTCAGCATGATCCGGCGGCCGACTTTCCCGCGAGTCAGATCGAGTTCCGCCACCGCAGAGTCATTCCACAAACTGCACCAGGCCCGGCGCCCATCGCGCGCGGCCACGCAGGTGTAAGGAAACGAAGACGGGATGAGGTCGCTTGCACTCAGATCGAAGCTTTGCAAAGCCTTCCCAGTCACAGGATCGATCACAACGGCATTGTCTGAAAGATTGTTGGCAATCAAAAGTTTGTCACGTCCGTGGTCGGAGATCACCACCAGGCCCGCGGGATACGGAATCGCCATATGCGGAGGCGCCTTCAACCCGACTGCAAGTTTCTTCCCGGTCGAGAGCGGCTGAGGTGCGATCGGAATGAAGCGTTCCGGCGCAACCTTGCCCTCAGAAAAGCTATACACGGCAACACCGTTTCCAGTGTCGCCGGATTTCGTGCCGGTTGGATCCGTCAGCGAACCCACCGAAGCATACAGGTGCCTGCCGTCGGAACTGAACCCCAGCCCGATGAAGTAGCTCTGGTGCGATTCGTCACTGAGCCGCGTGTCAGGATAATCCACGATCTGATTCGTCTTCAGATCGAGCACGGAAATCGACTGGTGCGCCAGCGTTTCCTGCGTTCCGTACCCATCATTCAGAAGCGCCGCGTAGTGCCCATCCGGGCTCACCACCATCGTCTCCGGAAAGCTGTTGGTACTGCCAATGCGGCCGGGCGACGGCGACTCCAGCATCTTGGTGGTAGGCAGCATGATCGGCGGACGATCAATAGGCGCACGATCGGCGGAAGGCGTCTGGGCGCAGGCGGCTTGAACCAGCAAGAATAAGCAGCAGGAACGTAGGAGAAAGCGAGTCACAGTGCCTCCGCGAACTTCAGAACTTCAACTGCAGAAATGAAAGATGAAGACGAGCGTAAAGCAAGCCGGGGCACATGGTCAAAGCGGAGAGGTCAAAGGATTGAGACTTCGTGCTCTGTTATTGGATGCTAGAGGCCAGAAGCCTTCGTGGTAGGCCGATCCGCTTCCTGGCCTTCCGCCTCCGGATGCACGTTGTGGCGCACATCGGAACCCTGCACCCAGAAGATGACGTCCTCGGCAATGTTGGTGGCGTGGTCAGCCACTCGCTCCAGATTGCGCGCGACGAGTAGCGCATCCAGGGCCTGCCGGACGACTTCAGGCCGGTCGTTCATGGTTTTCACCAGCTGGATGAAGGCGTCGTCCCGCATGCGGTCGATGACGTTGTCCATTTCAAGCACGGCCTGCGCCAGTTCCGCTTTGCCTTCAATAAACGATTCGAGAGCGCGCCGCACCATGGCGCTCACCGCCGTCCCCATGCGGGCAATATCCACCGGCAAATCCGCCGCAGGCAGTTCCACCATATCCATAACGCGCTCGGCGATGTTGACTGCCTGATCGCCAACGCGTTCGAGATCAGAATTAATCTTGGTCACCGCCAGAATGAAGCGCAGGTCAACCGCCATGGGCTGCTGCATGGCCAGTAAATCGAAGGCAGCCTCATCGATTTCGCGCTCCGCCGTATTGATCAGGCTCTCGCCTTCCAGCACCATCTGGCAGCGCGTCAGGTCGCGCTCCACATAAGCCTGGCGGGCGCGATCCACGGCCTGCTCCGCCAGTCCTCCCATGCGAAGCAGCCGTTGCCGCAGATCGTCGAGCCCTTGCTGAAAACGCGTACGCATTTCTTCAAACCTTCCTTATCGAAAATCCCTTATCGAAAATCCAATATTCCCTGATCGGCCGCGGATGCGAATCGGCCTCAGCCGAATCTGCCGGTAATATAGTCTTCCGTCTTTTTGTCCGACGGCTTGGTAAAAATCTTCTCCGTCCGGTCGAATTCTATCAACTTGCCCAGCAGAAAGAATCCCGTGAACTCGGCCACCCGCGCCGCCTGCTGCATGTTGTGGGTCACAATCACGATCGTATACCGTTCCTTGAGCTGGAAAATTAATTCCTCAATTTTCCCGGTAGAAATCGGATCCAGCGCCGAGCACGGCTCATCCATGAGCAGAACCTCAGGTTCCACCGCGAGCGCGCGCGCAATGCACAGCCGCTGCTGCTGCCCGCCGGAAAGGCTGGCCCCCGATTTCTTGTGCACGTTATCTTTCACCTCGCTCCACAGCGCCGCGGAATCCAGAGAGCGTTCCACAATCTCGTTCAGCTTGCGCTTGTCGCGAAATCCGTTGAGCTTCAGCCCCGAAGCAACGTTGTCATAAATCGACATCGTCGGAAATGGATTCGCCTTCTGAAACACCATGCCCACGCGCCGCCGAAGTTGCGTTGCCGAAGTTCCGTTGTAAGCGTCGATCTCGCCGATCCGCACCCGCCCTTCGACGCGCGCTTCCGGAATCGTCTCGTGCATGCGATTGATGCAGCGAATAAACGTCGACTTGCCGCACCCCGAAGGGCCAATCAGCGCGGTGGCATGGTTCGCCGCAACTTTCAGATTGATGTCGTACAACGCCTGGCCCTTGCCATACCAGGCATTCAGGTTCTCGACCTGGATTCCGACGCCCATAGTTTATGCAGCTCCGAAATTGCTGCGGCGTACCGCAAACCGCACCGCCGTGACCGCCGTAACGATCAGAATAATCAGCACCAGCGCCCCGGCCCACGCCTGCCGGTGCAGGTCGTCATAGGGCGAGGTCGCGTATTTAAAAATCTGCAGCGGCAGCGCCGCCGTCGGCTGATCCAGACCCAGTGTCCAAGCCTGGCGATGCCCGTGCGCATCCCACGGCAATCGCCCACTCCAAAACTCATTTCCCAAAGCCGTGAATAGGAGCGGCGCAGTCTCGCCCGCGACCCGAGCAAAGGCCAGCATAACACCGGTAAGCACGCCCGAGGTCGCGGTGCGCAGCGTAATAGAGAGCGTCGTCCGCCAGCGCGGGATGCCCAGCCCGTAAGCCGCTTCGCGCAGGGCCTGAGGCACCAGCAGCAGCATTTCTTCGGTCGTGCGGGTGATTGTAGGCACCATCATGATGGCGAGCGCCACGCCGCCCGCCAATCCAGAGAAGTGCCCCTGCGCAAGAACGACAATCGAAAACGCCACGATGCCGATCACAATCGACGGCACACCATTCAGCACATCCGAAGTAAACCGAATCGCATCGCCTAATCGGTTGCGGCCGTACTCGGCAAGATAGACGCCGGCGCCAATCCCCAACGGCACGCCGATCAGACTGGCGACCGCGAGGATCTCCATCGATCCGACGATCCCGTTAGCCATCCCGCCCCCCGCCTCGCCCTCAGGCTTCGGAATCTGCGTCAGAAAAGGCCAGTTGAGCGACTGGACTCCTTTGTAAAGGAGGTAGCCGAAGATCGCGATAAGCGGCGCCAGCACCAGCAGCACAGTGGCAAAGGCTGCGGCCGTCATCGCGTAGTCGGTGAGCCGGCGACTCCAACTGATCGGCGGGATTCCCGCCTGGACGGAAGCAGTGGTCTCAGGCATGTCCCCTCGCAGGCTGCCCACGCGTTACAGTCCACACCAAAAGCTGTGCCATCGCGTTCACGATGATCGTGACAAAAAACAGCGCCAGTCCAATTTCAATCAACGACGACAGGTACAAGTCGCCGGTCGCTTCGCTGAATTCGTTGGCGAGCACGCTGGCCATGGTGTATCCCGGGGCAAACAAAGATTTCACGATCTGCGGATTGTTTCCGATGACCATGGTGACGGCCATGGTCTCGCCCAAAGCCCGCCCCAGCCCCAGAATAATTCCGCCGACAATCCCAGCGCGAGCGTTGCGCAGCACGCCAACTCGAATCATTTCCCAGCGTGTCGCCCCCAGGGCCAGCACACCCTCGCGCTGATGCTGCGGTACAACCATCAGCACTTCTCGCGTGATCGACGAAATGATCGGGATGATCATGATCGCCAGAATGATCCCCGCAGCCAGCATGCCCACGCCGTACGTGGGTCCGCTAAACAACCCGGTCCAGCCCAGCGTGCTCGCCAGAAACGGCTGCACGTATGTGCTCAACAGCGGCACGAGCACAAAGATCGCCCACACTCCATAAATCACACTCGGAATCGCGGCCAGCAATTCCACGAAAAACGAGAGCGGCCCCCGCAAAGCCTTGGGGCACATTTCGGTAGTGAACACGGCCACGCCGACCGAAAGCGGAACCGCAATGATGAGCGCCACCAGCGACGAAACCAACGTGCCGTAAATGAACGGCAAAGCCCCGAACTGCTCGCTAACCGGATTCCACTCACTACCCGCAAAAAACTTAAACCCAAAAGCATGCCAGGAAAGGCTCGACCGATGCACCAGCTCGTAAACGATTAGGACGAGGATGCCGAGCACGGCTAAACCGCAAGCGGTGATCGCAGACTGGAAGATGCGATCAGAAACCGCGCCGCTTGAAGCGTGCTGTAAGGGCGATTCCCGGCCCGCCGCTACGGATGTAACTTTCGTCGCTGCAACGGGTTGCGGTCCGGGCATATCAGGCCGTGGTAATGCTGGGTTGGCCATTCGTCCTAAAACTAACAGACGCTTGTTACAAAGGTGTTAAAAATCAGGCAATCTTCGGTAGTCGTGCAGTCTGCCTATTCTTCCAGGAATGAGTCATCCCGAAGGCCCGCGTCTTTTCCAGCGGGCCGAGGGATCTCCCGCTCAACCGGCCTGGCGCGTAAGCCAAGCTGCACCCCTCCCCAGTCCTCTTCCCCTTCGCACAACTCAGCCGCGGCATGTACACTGTGAGGCTTCCGCCCTCATGCCCACATTTGCCGCAGTCGACATCGGCTCGAACTCAGTCCGCCTGAAGATTGCTCGTCTGCAGGCCGGCCGCCTGCGCGGCCTCCACGAAGACCGCGAAGTCACGCGCCTCGGCGAAGGTGTCTTTGGCTCCGGATTTCTCACTCCCGAGTCCATGGCCGAAACGGTGAAGGTGCTGCGCCGCTTTCATCGTGCCACGCAACAGATCGTCACCGACAGCGTCCGCGTAGTCGCAACCAGCGCCCTGCGCGACGCCCGCAACTCGCAGGCGTTTCTGGAGTGGGTCCGCTCGGCCACAGGATGGCGCGTCGAAATCATCTCCGGGGTTGAAGAAGCGCGGCTCATTCACCTCGGCCTTTTCTCCAGCCCGCGCGTAGACCGTGCTCCCACGCTGATGATGGACTTGGGCGGCGGCAGTTGCGAGCTGACGATTTCGCAGGGCGGACACATTCGCGACGCCGTAAGCCTTCCCCTGGGCGCGGTTCGCCTGACCAACGAATTTCTGCGCCACGATCCCACCCGGAAAGGTGAACTGAAACGGCTGCGCGGCTTCGTCACCCGCGAAGTCAATCGCATTACCGACCGGATCGGCAACGCGAAAATAAAGAACGTTATCGCGACCTCCGGCACAGCCGCAGCCCTGGCCGCAGTTGCCAGCCATATGCGCCGCACCGCCGGCCGGCAGCGCCTCGTGGTCTCGAAGGCGGAAATGAGCCGGATCGCTAAAAGACTCGCTCGCCTGCCGGTGGCCGAGCGCCGCAAGATCGAAGGCATCGGCCCACGCCGGGCCGAAATTATTGTTGCCGGCGCGACAGTATTTCAGGAACTGCTCGACCGCCTCCATCTCAAAAGTTTTCGCTATTCGCCGCTGGGCCTGCGCGACGGCATCCTCGCGCAGATGGCCGCCGACTACGATCGCAGCACCCGCTCCGGCCGCCAGGTCGAATCCGAACGCTGGGAATCGATCATGAAAGCCGTCGACCATTACCGCGTCGACCGCAAGCACGCTCTGGACGTACGCGGCGCCGCCACCACGCTATTCACCGCGCTGCGTTCCGTCCATCGACTGCCGCCGGAATATCTCGAGTGGCTCTCCGCCGCAGCCATGCTCTACGAAGTCGGCGACTACCTGAACCGAAACGGCCATCATCGCCACACCCACTACATCATTTCGAATTCCGAAATTCTGGGCTACACGCCGCAGCAGCGCCGCCTGATCGCGGCCATCGCGCGCTATCTGGGAAAATCGCGCCCCACCATGGAAGACGGTCCGATGAAAGTTGTCGACCCGGCCGATCGCGCCAACGTGCAGAAGGCGATTCTGTTGCTTCGGCTAGCGCGCGCCCTGAACCTCGGCCGTAGCCGCGCCGTTGAAAAAGTGCGCGTCAGCCTGCGCTCGGCGGATGTGAAGTTGACGCTCGTCCCTCGACGCCGCATGGGCGTCGACCTCGAACTCTGGGCAATCGAGAAAGACGGAGATTATTTCCGCGAGGTTTTTGGGCGCGAGCTTTCGACCGCCGTATCGTAGAGCGTGCGCAGAACCTTCGGCGTAACGCACCACTGCAGTGTGCCGGAAGCGCGCCGCATCTCCACCTTCGCCACGGCACCCTTCTTCAGTTCCACCGACGCTTCGCAGCCGGAGTCGCAAATAGCCGATCCCAGAAACTGGCTCAGGTTAGGATTGTGCCCGACGAGCATTATCGCTTCCTGCTTGGCATATTTTTCCAGCAGCTTACGGAAGTCGGCGAGCCCAGCCTCAGGACGCAGGCCAGCTTCCATCTGCAATTTGCCCTCATAGCCCAACTCATTGCCCACCAGCGACGCAGTCTGTGTGCAGCGCTTCAGCGGACTGGAGACAATGCAATCGACCTGAACGTCCAGCGCAGCCAGCGCGCGTCCAATATAGCCGCACTGCTCGATGCCTTCTTTGTCGAGCGCTCGTTTTTCATCCTTCTTGGCGTTGGCAAAATGCTCGCCCGCACTCGCGTGCCGCAAAAAGTAAAGGATCATCTCCGCTTATCTTCCCTTTCCCACGACAACTCTTCGCCTGCGCGCCGCAACCGGCGCCGCAGGAAGCGCCACAGGCGCCTTTCCTTCGGCCACGCTCATCAGAAAATCCTGCGCGCTGAATGCCGCCGTGCCCATCGGCGGACGCCGACTCCGCGACCCCGGCGTCTGCCACGCCCGTATGTAAGTTGCATCACTCAACAGAATTCTCGCCTTGCGATTATCAGCCAGGTAGGCATCGAGAATCTCACTGTGCACCCGTTGCCGCAGCATCTCATCCCGCAACGGCACCAGCACCTCGACGCGCTCGTAAAGATTGCGCGGCATCCAGTCCGCGCTGCCGATATAAATCTGCTCGTCGCCATCATTTCCAAAGTAATAAATCCGGCTGTGTTCCAGGAAGCGTCCAACAATGCTGCGTACGCGGATGCGGTCGCTCACCCCGCGCACGCCCGGACGCAGCGCGCAAATCCCGCGCACAATTAAATCAATTTCCACTCCCGCCTGCGACGCGCGATAGAGCGCCTGCACGACAGTCTTGTCGAGCAGCGCGTTCATCTTGGCGATGATGCGGGCGGGTTTGCCCTGGCGCGCATGCTCGGCTTCACGGTCAATCAGCGCGATAACTTTCTCCGCCAGGTCGAGCGGCGCAACGAGCAGCGGCTCGTAGCTCGGATTCTCCGCATACGCCGTCAGAAAACTAAAAACATCATGCACGGCGCGTGTAACTTCCGGATTCGCCGTGAACAAACTCAGGTCGGTATAAATTCGCGCCGTGGTCGCGTTGTAATTTCCCGTACCGATATGCGCGTAGCTGCGCGTCACTCCGTCAGGATCGCGCCGCACCATCAGCGAAAGCTTGCAATGCGTCTTCAATCCCACCAGGCCGTGAAACACTTGCACGCCCGCATCTTCCATGTCGCGCGCCCAGCGGATGTTCGAAGCCTCGTCGAACCGCGCCTTCAACTCGACCACCGCCGTCACTTCCTTATGCGACGCCGCGTCGATCAGCGACGGCACAATCAGCGAATGTTCATTGGTCCGGTAAAGCGTCTGCTTGATGGAAAGAACATTGTTATCCTCCGCCGCCGACTCGATAAACGAAACCACCGCATCGTAAGAATCGTAAGGGTGGTGCAGCAGGATGTCATGCGCCCGCAACTCCTCGAACATATCTTTCGACTTCGAAGTCAGCCGCAGCTCTCGCGGCGAAAACGCACGGTCCTTCAGATCCGGACGCTTGACCTGCTCATACACATTGAACAGACGCGAAAGATTCACCGGCCCGTTCACCGGAAAAACCTGCCACGGGTCAATCTCGAAAACAGTGCGCAGCCGATCGATAATCTCAGGGTCGGCGTCGGCCTCAATCTCCATGCGGACAGCATCGCCCTTGCGGCGATTATGCAGTTCGGTGCGCACCGACTCGAGCAGGCTGCGCGCTTCTTCCTCCGCCAGATACAGATTGCTGTTGCGGGTCACGCGAAACGGCGCCGACGAAACAATGTCGTACCCGTGATACATGCGCACCGCATGATGGGCCACCAGGTCAGCCAGGAAAATAAAATCATCCGTACCCTGCGACGGCAGCCGCACCAGCCGCGGCAGCGCCCGCGGCACCGAGACCACGCCCGTGTAAGTCAGCGCCGAGCGCCGCCTCCGCCGCAGCAGCAGCCCCAGACACAGCGCCTTATTAATCACGCGTGGGAACGGATGCGACGGATCCACCGTCACCGGTGTCAACAGCGGGTCTAATTCCTTCTCGCAATACTCTTCCACAAACCGCAAGGCGTCGGCGTCCAACTCATTCAACCCCAGCACCCGAATTCCGTTCGCCGAAAGCGCCGGACGCAGCCGCGCATTCCAGCAGTCGTACTGGTCGTCCACAAATTCGTGGGTGAGCTTGCTCAGGATGTCGCGCTTCGCAGTCAGAGTCAGGCCGTCGGGACCGGCCTCGTTGTAGCCGTCCTCAATCTGCTGCATCATGCCGGCCACGCGCACTTCGAAGAACTCGTCCAGATTGCTGGCCGAGATGGACAAAAACTTCAGCCGCTCCAGCAGCGGATTGCCCTCATCCTCCGCCTCTTCAAGCACACGCCGGTTGAACTCCATCCAGGAAGTGTCGCGATTGAGGTAGTAACCCGGGTTGTCGAGCGAGATACGAGTCATAGCTGCCGCTCTTACTGCCAGATTCGTGGGATTTGTGGTTGCCGATCGAATTCGCCGGTGAACCCCCGATGATCCCGTGGGGATCACTAGTATAAAGCATCCCACGGACGGACGCAGAAGGGCGGAACTCGGCAGCGGCTGTAGATTGAAAAAAGGGGCGTATCAGGGCAAGCCTTCAGGCCTGCCAAATTGACGCCTGCATCAGAACAGGCTTTAGCCGCTGTTGAGCGGCTAAAGTCGTTCCACTTTCACCATATCTAAGCGGCATCGCTAAAGCGATGCCCTGATACGAACCGTTCTTCTCAAAATTGCACCGTCACCCTTAACGCACCCGGCCTCCGCCGCTCCCACAAAAGAAAACCGGCACTGAGACAGGATTTCTGTCCAAGTGCCGGCGTCTAACTCCCAGCTCAGGCTGCGGGCCAAGCCCGTCTACGGCAGGTAATAGCGGAACGACGTGAAGATCATCCCGTCGATTCCATGCGGTTCATTCGGTGCCACTGGACCACCGGACCAGGTGTTGCGTGTCACATAGGAGTACTGTATTCCGAACTGCATCTTGCCCTTGTTCACTTTCTCTTTGGAGCCGTCGTAGAACTTGTACCAGAAGCCGGCGGTTCCTTCGATCAGCGCGCGCGTGTCTGCAGTGCAACTGCCCAAGCCTCCCGGCAGGAACCCTCCCGACGCCGGCCCAGTCTCGGTGTGGCAACCCGAGTTGCTAAAGAACGGCGATCCGTAGCCTACATACTTGCCGGTAATCGCATCGTAGTCCGCCGTACGGGCGGCATACTCCGTGCCAGCGTTCAGGTAGACATCCAGTTTCGGCCCGTGCCATTCCAGCGTGCCCAGCCCCTGCAGACTCTTGATCAGAGCGAGGCTTCCATCGGCCTTCACCGAAGCGTCAGACTCTCCACCCGCGCCGTAGCGGCCAATTCCGCTGCCGCCCAGGAAGTGCAGTCCGAAGTCCATGCGCTTGTTGGCGAACGACCAGCGAGCGTTGGCGCCGATGCCGCCACCGTTCTTGGAACTGTTAAACGCGTCCGAAGCGTTCGCGACGCCGGGAGTCGTGCCAGTACCGCACGGAGTGGTCGCGGTAGAGGAAACATCTTCGCAAGGGAAAATCCGGTCGCGGAACCGGCTGTAGACGCCGAAGATTTCGTAGTGTCCGAAACCAGGTTCGAACGCCAATTTGGCGATGATATCGGGGGAGGGGTTGAAGGCGTAGTTAGCTGCGTTGGTGCAGGTAGTCACAGGCGCGCCGCTGCTGTTGTTGGCGGTGGTGCAAGTGGTAACCGCGCCGTTGTAAACGCCGCCGCCCGCGCCCGCCGAGCCGACCAGATAGTTGGCAACGTTATTGTGAGTGGTAAGCGTAGCCTGCGGATTTTCTATGGCAACCGCGAACCAGGCCTTGTTGCCGAAGTTTTTCTGCAGGCGCAAACCGTACTGGCGCGCCCAACTGAAGCCCACGGTATACGCCGCATCAATGGTCATGGGCAACGCCTCGCTGCGGTTATCCACGCCCTTCTTGGTTTCGGTGACCAGGCTCCACATCTGGCCGCCGGTCACGGCCCATCCATTGTCGAACGCCGCCTGGCCCCACGCCTGCCGCTGGCGCAGCGAATAGCTGTTGCTCTGGTTGTTGTTGGAACTCACGCCAGCCGACAGGAAGTCAGCTTCCACATAACCGGATAACTTCGCGGTTCCCACCCGGCCCTCCGCCAGCATTGAGATTCTGGACTGGCGTCCGGAACCGAAGAACTCCGAAAGGGAGCTTTGTGAAGCGCCAGGCATGGTTAGAGAGTTAAACGGCGTGTTGACGTCCGAAGCCAGCGCGCGCGAGCGCCGCACAAATTCGGCCGCCAGGAAGCCGCCAGGAGAGATGGTCACGCCTTTGTAATGCAGCGCCAGCGGATCAACGTTTTCCTTAACCGTCTTCTGCGTTTCCTGCACGGCCACCACGGTGCTGGCCATGTTGGTCTTAAGATCGGTCACATCGTTGGTCAACTGGCCGACCGCCTGCTGCTGCTGCGCGGCCTGCGCCTGCGCTGCGTCGGCTTTAGTCGCCGCATCGGTGGCAGCGCTCTGCGCCTGCTGCACCGCCTGATCCTTATGGTGCAATTCGTCGCGCAGCGCCTGAATCTCCTGCTGCTGCTGCGCCAGCGCCGCCTGCTGCGAGGCAATCGCGTCCTTCAGCGCCTGCACGTCAGCCGCGGTGATCGTCGCGGCCTTCGCCTTCTTAGCCTTGGAATCGGGTTTGGGCTCGGTGCTGGATTGCGCCACCAGTCCCGCCGCCAGAAAAAGAATTGCACACAGCTTCCACGCAAACTTCATTGTTCTCTCCTTTTGGTTCTGCAATGAATGAATGTCCCGAATATCCCGCGCGCTTGCGGAGCCTATTTGATCTCTTTGACTGCGTCCTTCACCTTGGCTACCACGCTGTCGGGCAACGGGGCGTAAGACAGGGTGCTGGTCATCTTCTGGCCGTCGGTGACCATCCAGTTCAGAAAGTCGGTAAGGATCTTGCCTTTCGCCGCATCCTTCGACTGGGCCGGAATCAGCAGCCAGGTAAAACTGGAAATCGGATACGCATCTTTGCCGGGCGCGTTGGTAATCGAAACCCGGAAATCCGCCGGCATCTTCGGAGCCGAAGCCGCCGCCGCAGTCACCCCTTCAAGCGTTGCCTTCAGAAAAACGCCCGCCGAGTTCCGCACGCTGCCGTAGGGAATATTGTTTTGCACGGCGTAAATCAGCTCCACATAACCAATCGCGCCAGACAACTGCCGGATATCCGCCGCCACGCCCTCGTTATGCAGTCCACCCATTCCGAGCGGCCATTTCACCGACGTGTCGCTGCCCACCTGCCCCTTCCATTCCGGGCTCACCTTCGACAGATAGTCGGTCCAGATGAAGGTGGTCCCGCTGCCGTCGGAACGGTGCACCACGATGATGTCCTTATCCGGAAAATTCACGCCGGGGTTGGCCGAGGTAATCGCCTTGTCATTCCATTTGCTGATCTTTCCCAGGAAGATTCCCGCCAGCGCTTCCGGCGTGAACTTCACTTCCCCGGTGACTCCGGGAATGTTGTAAGCCGGAACCACCGCGCCCAGCACGGTCGGGATATTCATGATCTTGACCTTCGAGTCCTTCAACTGCTGGTCGGTCATGGGCATATCGCTGGCGCCGAAATCGACGGTTCCCGCAGTCACCTGGCGAATTCCGCCGCCGCTGCCAATGGGCTGGTAGTTGATCTGAACGTCGGAATGAACCTTGTGGTATTCGCTGAACCACTTCGAATACATCGGGTTGGGAAACGTTGCGCCGGCTCCATTGAGCGTGGTCTGGCCCATCACAGGTAAAGCGACCGGCAGGGCCATCAGCACACACACCAACAGCATTACTTTGCGCATCACCATGAATGCCTCCTCGGGATATATAGCTCCCCTTTCTAGCGGCGCAGTGTTACAGGACAGTTACAAACCAGTGAATTTCTGATGAATGACCGCATGCCGGTTGAATCTCGTCATGAAATAAAGCGCGGAAACCAGCTGATTAAACAGGGGCTTAACAGTGCAGGCGAGAAAGAGAATTTCCGGATGAGAGGCGGGTCAAACCTGCTGAAAGTCAGCCCCGAAGCAGCGGCGCGTGAAAGCCCGGCACGGAAGTGCTGGTAAGCATCGAAAAAAACTTAACTAGTCCAGGAGTGACGGCACAGGTTCTCGCGCACACTCTCACGCTTGCCGGCTAGCGCAAAGCCTGCAGGTGCGCGATCTCGCGGGGAAACAGAGTATTGGCTGGGAATTCGCGCCCGAGGTCAGTCAGCAACTGCAGCGCGTGGGCCTTATCTTTTTCCCGCACGTAAGCAATCGCCAACAGAATTCTCGCGAAAGGCGCCAGATAGTGTCCGTGCTCGGCAGTCGTTTCCAGGTCGGTAATTCCGCCTTGCTTGTCGGCCGGAAGCCCATCCAGCCGCAGAATCCACCGGAAGGGCGCCGCCATGCTGCCGATCAAATATTTGCTGAATCCGGTCGCCAACAGCGCGTCGTAGCAGTCGGGACAAACCGCCAGCAATTCCTGCGCCGAGGCAGACGCCTCCTTGGTGTAATGCAAAGACGCCAGATTGCGCTTCTCGATCAGCGCCGCATAGTCCGCCTGCAACCCCGACGCCAGAGTCAAAGCGAACAACGCATCCCGATCTTTCGCATCTTTGGCCAGCCGGGCGCGGGAAAGATTCTCAGCCCGCCCGATGGCGGCGAGAAATCGCATTCGCACCGCGGGATCGGGCCTCAACTTAGGCCGGTCCGCAAAAGCTTCGTCATTCTCGTAAAACTGCGCCTCCAGCACCCCCAGCCGGTTGAACTCGGAAAACAACCAGCCCGCCGCCTCGCTGACCGGGCCCACCGGATCGTCCGGATGCAGTTCTTGCCAGGTCTTGAAGTCTTTTTGCGCGCCGTCAAAATCCAGATTGTAGAGTCCGGAAAATCCGTGGTCGAGCGCAGTAACGTCAGACGGCCTCGGGGAGTCCTCAGCTCGCGCCAAGGCACCCAAAGCGCAGCACGCCCACAACACCGCTACGATTCTCCAACCCCGTGTGTCGAATTTCCTAACCATAGTTCCGCGCTGGTGCCGTAGTTCTGATGCGGTTCTATTATCCTTCTTTGGTTCCGAGTTGTAATTTACTTCCTCTCGTTTCCGCTAAACTAAAGGCCACTAACCAATTGATGACGCCCGCCTCACCCGCGAAGGTCCAAAGCTGTAAAAGCTTTGTCAATTTGCGCCGGGGAGCATGCCCGGCCAAGCAGAAGAAGCGAGGACAAGAAGCTGCATGACTGATTCCGCCGCACGCTATGCTCCGGGCTGGCCGGGCATTCCCCCACGCTGGACCTCAAGCGCCAAAACCGGCGTCGGCACTGCCCTCAACCGCCACAGCAAAGTCTGGTTCACCCTGAGTCACGGCATTCTCAACGAAGTCTACTTTCCTCGCGTCGACCAGGCCTGCACCCGCGACATGGGATTGATGGTCACCAACGGCGTCGATTTCTTCTCCGAAGAAAAACGCCACTGCACCTTTGAAAGCTATCCCATCGAGCCCGGGGTTCCGGTTTTTGAGCTGACCAATTCGTGCGGCAGCGGGCGCTACCGCATCCACAAGGAAGTCCTGAGCGACCCCTACCGCAACGTCGTGCTGCAGAAAATCCGCTTCGAACCCTTGCAAGGCGAGCTTTCCGACTATCGCCTGTACGCACTGATCTCGCCGCACCTGTCAAATTTCGGGTCCGGCAACACCGGTTGGATCGGCGATTACAAAGGCTATCCCATGCTTTTCGCCGAGCGCGACGACGTGTCTCTGGCGCTGGCGTCCTCAGCCCCCTGGCGGAAGACTTCGGTGGGATTCGTCGGCACCTCCGATGGTTGGCAGGATATTTCCCAGCACTTTCAGATGGAGTGGGAATACACCCGCGCCGAAAACGGCAACATCGCCCTTACTGGAGAAATCGATCTCGCCGCCTGCAAGGGCGAGTTCGTGCTCGCCCTCGGCTTCGGCGGCATCTGGACCGAGGCGGGACAGCACGCGCGCTCTTCCCTCCTGGAAAACTATGACGACACTCGCGAGCAGTACATGTCGCTGTGGCGCAAGTGGCAGAGCGGCCTGCTTAAGATTGACGAACCGCTGCGCCAGTACGATCTGTATCGTGCCTCGACGGCCGTGCTGCGCAGCCACGAGTCCAAGGATTTTCTCGGCGGCGTCATCGCCAGCCTTTCCATTCCCTGGGGATTCAACAAGGGCGATGAAGACCTGGGCGGCTACCATCTGGTTTGGCCGCGCGATCTGGTCGAAAGCGCGGGCGCGCTGCTCGCTGCCGGAGCGGTTGCCGACGCCGTCCACGTCCTGCGCTATCTGGAGTCGACCCAGGAAGCCGCCGGCAACTGGGTGCAGAATCTCTGGCTCGATGGCCGCCCCTACTGGGGCGGCATCCAGATGGACGAAACCGCGTTCCCCATCCTGCTGCTCGATCTGCTCCGTCGCGAAGCCCCCGACGCTCTCGGCAAACTCGACCGCTGGTGGCCCATGGTCCACAAAGCGGCCAGCTTTATCCTGCGCAATGGCCCCGTAACGCAGCAGGACCGTTGGGAAGAAGACGCCGGCTACTCGCCATTTACGCTGGCCGTGGAAATCTCCGCACTGCTGGCCGCCGCCGAAATCGCCGAACTCACCGGCCACGGCGAAATGGCTCCCACGCTGCGCGACACCGCCGACGCCTGGAACGACGGCATTGAGCGCTGGGTTTACGCCACCGGAGGCGACTTGGCCGAGCAACTTGGCATCGACGGCTACTACGTCCGCATCGCCCCGCCCGTCGCTGACGCGTCAGCGTCCCCCACGCAAGGCTTCGTTCCCATCAAGAACCGTCCGCCGGACCAGGACGGCGGCCAGGATGGTGAACGCGCCTACCACATCATCAGCCCCGACGCCCTGGCCCTGGTTCGTTTCGGCCTGCGCGCCCCCGACGACCCGCGCATTGTGAATACGGTTCGCGCCATCGACGCCCTGCTGACCGTCGAGTTACCGCAGGGCCCCTGCTGGTATCGCTACAACGGCGACGGCTATGGCGAACACAAAGACGGCTCTGCCTTTGATGGCACCGGCATCGGCCGCCCCTGGCCGTTGCTCGCCGGAGAACGCGCCCATTACGCATTGGCGGCCGGGCACCGCGACGAGGCCGAGGCCCTCCTCACGGTCATGGAAAACTCCACCGCCGGACAAAGCCGCCTGCTCCCCGAACAAGTCTGGGACTCCGCCGACCTTCCTATCCCCGAACTCTTCCGCGGCAAGCCCACCGGATCAGCCTGCCCCTTGGTCTGGGCCCACTCCGAATACATCAAGCTGCGCCGCTCCATTCGCGATAACAAGATCTTCGACCAGTGTCCGCAAACCGTACAACGCTATTTAGTCGAGAAACACCCCCGTCCCCACTACGGTTGGCGGTTCAACAATAAAATCCGCACCATCCCGCGCAATCAAATCCTGCGCATCGCCCTCCTGACGACCGCTCGCGTGCACTGGAGCATCGACAACTGGAACACGTCCCACGACACCGACACCCGCGACACCGGCCTCGGCATCTACACCCTGCACCTACCCACCGCGTCATTGCCGCCCGGAGGCCAGGTAGTTTTTACTTTCTTCTGGCCCACAGAGAATCGCTGGGAAGGCACGGATTTTACGGTCACGGTGGAGAAGAGCTGAGTGCGCTTAGAGTTTAATAAGGGTAAACCGCAGGTCGCGATGACCCCGGGCATCGAGGCACGCTGCCGGTTCGTGCCTGACCCAACCTAACTTAAATGTTAGGGCCAAGCGCTTTTGTTTGAACCAGTGAATCCTGCCCGAAGTTCCGTCAACCCACTACGCGGCGGTTCCTGGTGCCGCACGCCGCCGCAGAATCTCTCCGTAGAGCTGCCAGAACTCCTCTACTTCGGCGTCGTTCAGCACTTCCCTGCGCGCCAGCGCGATCACGCGAGCCAGAGCCTGCTTCAACTCCTCATCTCCGTATGACGCTGGGTCCTTGGTTGGATTGGTCATCGCTCCCTCCTGGCCGGCGAGCAAATCCCATCCGATGCACTTAGGTGGCCCTCTGCATCAGGAGGCGCAACTTTATTGTCCTAACGAGTCAGAAAGCAGATCGAGCGATGCAGGTCCGCGCCGCATGCCGAGCGCGATGGTGCGCTTTTCCCGATTTCGTGGAGGAGCTGAGCGCGACTACGACGAGATTCTCGAAGAAATATTCGCCTCGGAGTGCCGTTTGATGGCAGCCGATGCCTGACACCATGACCGGATGACCGAAGCTAGCGCTCATCCGACCAAGTGCGAGGCCTAAGCCCGAACCCCAGCAATGCGCCGAGCGCGGCGCTGAGGGGAACGACGGCGGTGTGCCATACCAGGATGTGCGCCGCCTGAAAGTTCGGACAATGCAGTTCGAGCACACCCACGCCGGCCAGGCCGCCCAGCATGCCAGCGACGAGTCCGGCGGAGGCCGGGTTGACGGCGAATCCGCGACGAAGCGTCAGCCAACTCAGCAATCCGGCGGGGACTGCATGGAGAAGACCAACGAGCAGGCATACGATGCCGGCCGAAAAGAAATGGTCGATATGGTAGTCGCGGAATAAATCCGCGAACACGGCAAGGAGCGCAACACTGCTGAATGCCAGCAGCGTGCCCGGAGAGAACCGAAGCCGGCTCGCCGGAATCATCTGATGAACGAAGCTGACAGCAGCGAAACACGCGAGCAGGCCGAGTGCGGGAAAAACGAGCCAGCGCTCCGCCAGATTCATCTTCGCAACCCCAAAGAAGCCTGCGCGCGCTCCCCCCACGAAGGAAATAACCGCGCAGACAAGAACAAGTCCCGTGGCCATCAGCCACACGGGCGGCAGCGGTCGCACCGGGCGCAACGACGCCTTGATCGACTCATCGATGCGCGCGAGCATAATCGGGTCGATATCTTCAGGAGCCAGTGCGGCCCTTTTCAGAACGTCGTCAATCTCTTCGTTTTTCGCCCGGTTTTTCACGCAGAGTCCTCCGTTCCGTCAATTTCCCGGTGAGCCGCCCCAATCGTGTCCCGCAACTTCTTATAGGCGCGGTGTACTTTTTGCTTCACCGCTCCCACGCTCGACGACATGGCGCGCGCGACCTCCTCCAGTGACATCCCTTCGACCTTCAACATGGCAAGAACCTCGCGCTGGCTCTCAGAAAGCGGCGCCAACAACGCCTCCAGTTCGCCGGCCTGGGGCGGCGCGACCGCGGCCCCTTTCGACATTTCCTCCAACTCCCTTTCGCCGGCCGCAACCCGCAGCGACTTTCGATAGTGGTCCACGCGAATGTGCCGGGCAATCGCGTAGAACCACGGCAGCGCTGGCTCGCCGTGCCGGTAAGTGTGGCGCACCTTGTGAATCCGCAGCCAGGTTTCCTGCAGCAGGTCATCGGCATCGCTGCGGCTCATCGATTTCGCAAGAAAAAACCGGTGCAGGCGCGGGCTGATATGCCGAACCAGAACGGTGGCCGCAGCGAAATCCCCCTCCTGATACCGGACCATCAACATCTCGAGATTTTCGCCAGAATGCATTCGATGGAGTGACTACCTTTGAATCTTGACCGAGGTCCGCTCCTTCGCGCAAATCCCCAGCAATCGTCTGCCTGCTCACAAGCCGTGACACGCCAAATTACAAGATTCGACGGAGAGCGCTGAAAAGTTACGCCGAAGACCAAGGAATTCAACAAATATTTATTCTGCGCGATTGCGCCGTTGGGCCGTAACTTTTTCGGACCTGCAAGCGAATTCCGTCTATGAACCCGCTCTCGCTGCCGGGAATCACTCCCACGCTCGCGGTGCGGAACAACCTCTATCCAAAACTTCCAGGAGATCACAATGAATAAAGCTTGCCTAACGAAGCTTCGCCTGCGCTGCGCCGGTCTAGTGCCGGCCGCGCTCATTCTTACCAGTGCAATCGCGGCCCAAGGCCAGTCCGCGCGCCACCCGCTGGTGATCACCAGCACGAACAATGCAAGCGGCAATGCCGTGGTTGTCTTCCGACTGAACACCCAAAGAACTCCCTCGCTCGATCTGGCACAGACACTGAAGACCGGCGGAAATGGCGGTGCGAGCACAAATGCAGGCATCCTGCAGTTCAAACGGGATCTTGGCGCCGTCGCAAACTACGGATCCAATACCGTAACTCAGCTGGTGCGCGAGGGAAATGCAATCGCAATCGGATCGACAATTCCGTTAGCGGCTGACTGCACGAAGCCCGACTCTGTCGCATTGACCAGAGACCACCTGTTCGTAGTAGGCGCAAATTGCGCCGAGAGCCACGCCTGGCCCTTCGGATTCGTCGACGGTCCGGTCGTGAACCTTTCCGACTCCTCGGCCGCGCAGATTGCAGTGGGCGAGAGCTGGGCGGCCGTCACGTTCAGTTCCGGCTCTCTTCTGCAACTTCCGCTAGCCCGGGAACACGGCGTGTTGAATGGCACAACCACTTCGATCCCACTGCCCAGCGACGCAGACATGGTGCCCCTTGGAGAAGCGTTCTGGGGCAACGTGCTCGGCTTCACTCCGGCGCACAGTCCCGACAGCTTTGCCATTGTGGACGGGAATGGAACCCTGAATACAGTGGTTGGCCCAACGCCTTCCTATCCCGCAAACGCCCCCTGCTGGGTAGCCAAGGGTGCCGGAAATATCTGGTACACCGCGAACTCGCCGGGACAGGCGATCAGCATTTTCTTCAGCGACAGCCAGGGTGGAGTGTTCTACAAATCGGTGCCGTTGCCAGGGTCGCCAAGCGATATCACTGTCTCCCGTGATGGCGAGTGGCTCGCGGTAATCTACAGCGTCGGCGGCAATGCGTCTGTTGCGGTCTTTTCCATCGATCGTTACGGCGACTTGACTCAAGTCGCCACATCAAGCGCGCCGGGCGTCGCATCGTTCAGTGGAGTAGCATTCAGCGAGTAACGTTCAGCGAGTAATGTTGGGAGAGTAACGCTCAGCGAGTAATAACGTGCCGCGTAGCACTGCCCGTCGGATGGCAACTTTTTTCCGCCGGGCGGTACCGCGGTTTGAGAGCGCAGGCCGCGGACTGTGGTGGAGAGAGCCGGACCGCCCTTATCGCCGCTGCCTATTTCCACCGGTCTCCGCGCTTCAGCACGTACTGCGCGAACACAAAGCGCCAAGGGATCAGTGGAATAAAAATAACCACCCACAGGACAGCTTTTATATCTTCCGCCGCCGCCGCGGTGATCTGGTGCGCCGACCACAGCGGAAATGCGAAGGCTATGAGGTAGATCGCCTTCCAGGTCAACTCGAACAGCAATATCGGCAGCATCTGCACGGGATATCGAAGCCCCAACGCGGCCGTCGCACCCAGACCGGCCAGCAACGCGACTCGCACTCCTGCCGTGAGCGCGAACGCGCTGCTGTGGTGCAGGACAGCCGGCCAGACAAAGACGGCGAGCCCAGCGGCCATTACAAAATAAGACGCGCGCAACGTGTACAGCCGAAAAAGCGAAACCTCGGGTGTGCTGGCAAGTGATGTCATGATTCCGCCTTACTGTTCCACGCTGGTGTAGCACAACTCAACCACCGTGCAGTCGTCACTCAGCGGATTGCCCGCGCAGAATTCGGTCACCGACGAGAAAATTCCTTCCAGCGTCGGCGACTTGGCAGCCGCCGCTTCCAGCCGGAAGTCTTCATAGAAATCGCCCATGGCATTCTCCGCCTCAGTAACGCCGTCCGTCACCAGGATAAAGCGGTCGCCCGATTTCATCTGGCAAGTCGAACTCTCAAAAGTCGCATCAGCCAGCAGTCCCACTGGCACATTCCCATGCGGCGGACGAATCACTTCTCCGCCGCACACCAGCAGCGGCGGCACGTGCCCGCAATTGACATACTCGAGTTCACCATCGCGCCGCAACCGCACCAGCAACACGGTCGCGTATTTCTCGCCAACCAGTTTCTCTGTGAAGAAGCGGTTGACCGCCGACACCACGTCAAGCAGCGGCACTCCCGCGCTCAGGTGCGAATAAATCATCCCTTGCAAGGTCGAAGCCAGCAGCGCCGCCGAAACTCCCTTGCCGCTGACGTCGGCGAGCACCACCGCCAGCCCTTCTTTCGTATTCACCGCATCAAAAAAATCACCGCCAATTTCTTTGCAAGACAGGTTCTTCCCGCGTAGCCGCGCAAAGGGAACTTCGGGAATCTTCACCTGCATCAACCGCTGTTGAATGCTGGCCGCAATCGCCAACTCTTGCTGGTAGCGCCGGGCTGCTTCTTCCGCCTGCACCAGCCGAGCGTTCTCAATCAGCGACGCCGCTTCGGTCGCGATCACGTGCAAAATATCTTTGCTGACGCCGGCAATATCGCGCGAAGCAAACCGCGAGTCGACGTAAAGAACTCCCATGGCCTCGGCCGAAGCGGCGGCATTCAACGGAGTCTGCGCATCGCGCGTCGACTGCACCACCATCTTGCGCAACGGGATGCACACCACGGTTCGAAGATCATAAGCCACAACGCTCTGCCGCCCGGCAAGATCGAGCGACTGGCTGGTATCGGTCTCCAGAAATTCGGAATTCGATCGCAGCGACTCTTCCAGAATCGAATGCGAAATAGTTTTGTCGTCGAGCAGCGGTTCTTTTTTAGAATTCCGGCCCGCGGCCAACCGCAGCTTCCCTTCCTCGTCCTTCAGAAAAACGTAAGCACGCTCGGCCCGCGTCAGTTGCAGCGTGACGTCGAGCATGGTCATCAGAATCTCATCCAGCACGCCCGCCGTGTTCAGCTTGCGCGCCGCTTCCAGAAACAGCGTGAGCTTTTCAAGGTCGGTCGCTTCCTGCTTGATCTGAATGCCCGAAATCTGGCTGAGAAATTCTCGGGCCGTATTAGAAGTGTTGTGCGCCGGATTAAATAAAATGTAAGCCGAATCCCGCGCCCCAAATTCCAGCCGGTCGCCACGCTCCAGCTTCTGGCGCTGGACCCGCTCTCCGTTCACAAACGTCCCGTGCTTGCTGCCCAGATCGACGAGAAAAAAATCCTGCCCATCCTGCATGATCTGGGCATGGTCGCGCGACACGCGCGGGTCTGCAATCACCAAATCTTTATCGACTTTCCGCCCCACCGTAAACGGGGTCCGGTTCAAGACGATGTTCTTCTGCTCACTGCCCTGCACAAACACCAGGGCAGGAAACACCCCGGAGCCAGTACCGTGATGACTGATTGCGTTCAGGGCCATGGGTGACGGATAACAGATGACGGATAACAGGTAGTCGACAGGTCGATCGTTTATAAGCGATCGCTTGCTAGCGATCCTTACATTATCGACCTTTAGATTAGCAATCGGCGGACGACAGACGCCGCGCACGCAGTAACTTCGCCCGCTCGAACAGACTACTCTGCGGGCGCGCTCTCCCGCAAGGGACGAGCCTGAGTCATCGCAGCCTGAGTTATCGAAGCTTGGCCCATCCAGGTGTCCAGCAGCGCCAATCCGAAGACGAATACAGGCAGCACAAAGTTGGAATCAAACGGCAGCAGCCAAGTTTTCTGCCGGAGCGCCGGAGTGAGCCACAAGAAAATCAGGCTGAGGCCCAGGGTGGCAACCCATGGCCACACCAGCAAAATGCCGCCGATGCCACGCGCCAGCCGGATCGCCGGCAGAACAGGCGCGCCAGAACTCTCGTTCCAGCACAATGCCAGAATTGCTGGCGCCAGCAGCACCTGATTGTAAGGCGCGAACATGGGAACCGCCACCACCGTCAATGCCATGACCAGCGCGAAGGCTCGTCCAAACTCCGCGCTGCCCGCGGGTTCTCTGCGCTTCGGCCAGAGGCATGCCGCGCACAGGATCACGCTAACCACCTCGAGAATTCGACCGGCGATCGAACCGAATAGCCAAACCAGCACCGACTGGTTCCGCGTGTACTGTTGATATTCCCCAATGGCCTCGACAAACATCCGCAGCCACCCCGGCAGCAGTAGTTGTGCTCCCCCCAGCAGAAGCAGCATGACCAGCCCGAAGCCAAATATGAAGCGCCGCCGCAAGCGCCAGTCGCTACCCGACCACGCCAGCAACCACAAAACCAGTGGCCAGACCAACTGCGGTTTAATCGTCGCCAGCGCCAGCAATCCTCCCGCGCAGAAAAGCCATCCTCCGGCCAGGCACGCGCCACAAGCAGCCAGCAATCCCGCCACCAGCAGACTCAATTGCTGCAGCCTGATTCCCTGCACCATAGGCAGCCAGCCCAGCATGAGCACAATGAAAATCATCCGGGCTCCAAAAGATGGTTTCCAGCGCAGTACGCGCAGCCAGAGCAGAACGCTCACTATCGCCATCCCCACCAGCAGCCAGCGAAACCCAGTCTGTACGGTCTCAAACTGAAGATGAACTGTCGGCGCCAGCAGAAACATAACGTAGACAGGATAAGCAAACCCCTGCTGATCTTTCGGATCGCCGGGAAGCTGCGGATCGAGCGCCCGCCCGTAATACCCGCGCTGAATCTCGCGCATAACTTCCGGGCTGTAAGGATTGCGTCCGTGCAGCAGCAACTCGCGCGCCCCCAGCCATCGCGGGTACAAGTCTGACAAATTGCCACGGGGCGTGCCCTGCGCGATGGCGTCGGCGATCTGTTGCGCGCGAAGAATCCGGTCCATATAAAACCATGTGCTGGCCGACGCCGCGACAGCCAGCGCAATTGCAACGACGAAGGGCAGTCGCTTCCCGCTTCGCACCCCGTTCACGATTCCCTCCCGCCGCGCACCCTATCAACCGCATCGAACAGCGGTCGCAGTCGCGCCAGCAAAAGCAGCGACACCACAATCGTGCCCGCCACCAGCACCCAGGGAATAACCGGATTGACCCAGACCAACGCCAGCCCCCAGCGCAGCAGCACCACCCAGCCCATCAGCATCACCAGCCCCGCCCCAAGCGCACCGATCCGTCGCGGGTTCGAGATCGGAACGTTCAACGCACACGCTGCGTAAATCATCAGCGCAAACGGGAACGCCGCCACCAGATCCACGAAATAGTGTTCTCCCAGGCCGAGCGTTGCGAACACCGTGGCGCCGAAGAAAATTGCCATCGCGACTCGCGTCTGCCGCGACAAATTCGTCGAGTACCACAGCGCCAGCAACGTCCACACAAGATGCAACGACGGAAACGCATTGCGCGCGCCGGCGACCGGCAAGGCTTCGAGAGGCAGCTGTTTTAGCTGCGCAGTCGACAGCACTTCGAAAGGAAACTTCGATCCCATCAAATATCCCGGACCGCAAGCCGGGATCAGGTTATAGAACAACACCCCCACCGGTCCGGCCACCACGAACGCCAGAAAAGCCATCATCGCCAGGTTGCGGTCACGAACCAGCAGCCGCGCATACATAAACATGATCCCAAGCGGCAGCGCGTAATACACCCCGAGCGTGGCGCGGGTAAGCAGATGCGAAGCCAGTACGACTTGCCCTGCCTTGAAACTCAGCTGCACCCCCAGACTCTGATCGAAGCTATACAGAAACAAATCGAGAGTCTTAGGATGAAGCCTGCCCACGAGCTCCAGCGGGCCAGACCCGAAGTATCCCAGCAGCAGAAACAGCAGCGGAGGTACGAGCGCATCACGCAGCAACAGTCTCTCCTCGCCGCTGCTCCCGACTCTTCGGACCACCAGAAGGAACACGCTGCTCAACCCAAGAAGTGCGAGCGCGGGAAGCGCCTTAAGCGGGACCTTCAGAACGGCCACTTGCAAACCGGCCAGAAGCGCGGCCCCGGCCACGACCTGGGGAAACTCCCGCAGTGGACGAACCGAAAGAAACACAATCGCGCAGCCCGCCAGCGTGAGCGAGAAAAAAACGTTGTCTGCAATCAGTGCATGAAAGCCTGGGCTCAACGCCAGCGCGCAAGTCGCCGTCGCAACCACGGCCGAAGCGATCACTCGCCCTCGCCGCGTGCTTAACAATTTAGATTGCAAACTCCCCGTAAGACCCTCCATCTTAACCGTTTAGCACATCCGGTCCGACCTCATAATCGCCGCGCCTGCGGCCGCAATTCTGAAGCCAGACCGACAAAACAAAGCAGCACCGCCCAACCCAGCAGCGCCAAACGGTTGTATCGCATCAGCAGAACTAACGCCAAAGGAGAGCACAGCAGGAGAGCCATTCCCATGCCGATCGCCAGGCCACTCCACGAAACCCACCGGATTCTGCCCCCAAGTTGTCCCGCCACCAGCAGCAGCGGAAGCGCCAGCACGCAAAGGTCGTATCCCAACCCGTGATAGCTCACCAGGACGGTTGCGAAAACCGCCAGCGCGAACGTCAGATCGCGTCGATCATTTTCGTTTTCGTCGTCTGAATCACGATCTGTAGATCGGCAGATCCGCGCTGCCAGAAAATAAACAACCGCCGAAACCAAAATAACCACCCCGTCGAAATGCCTCACGCTCGATGCCATCAAATAAAGAATGCCTCGCAGGTTCGGCATGTCCGACGGCATGATGGCGCCCATAGCCATCGTCTTTTCCAGACCCAGAACGTAACGCGGATAAAAAAGCATCTGCCGCACCCCAACGGCGGCAACCGAGACCAGGCCCAGAATCACACCGACCCCCAGAAACCCGCCCAACACCCGCCGCCTTCCCCCGGCTCTCTTCTCCAGAATCAGCAGCAGCAACAAAAACGGCAGCACCAGATGAAACTTAAACGTCCCGCAAGCGAGCCAGGCCCCCGCCGCAACCATCCTCTGCTCCTTCCACGACACGAACGCCATCGCATAAAGAAACAGAAGCAGGATCGCGTCCTGCCCCTGCAGCATCGCGAAGAAAATCGGAAAAAACGCGAGGCTTGCAACCGTCCAGGCTAGAGCCGGCCAGGCGCGCAACAGCGGCACATACGGCCGAAGCAGATTCGGCAAGGCGGCCAACATCGCCAGGTTCACCACCGTCCACAACAAATATGCCGTCCGATACCCCAAATAGCTGAACGGCACAAACCACACGGCTTCAAACGGAGGATGATTAAACGGCAACGCTCCCAGCCGGGTCGCGACCTGCGGTGCGAAAGCTTGCTGCACCCGAAATTGCGCGGCATCGTCATAGAGCGTGTGCCCCATCCCCTGGCGAACCATGGTCCCGGCGGTGTAGTAAATCGTGAAGTCCGGATAGCCCTTCCAGATCAGGTCGCGGGCGTTCCACACCACCAGCAAATGAATGAGAAGCACGCCCGCCACATAGAACTTGCCGGCCAGTCTAGGATTGCAAAGTTTCATTTGCCGAGTTTCATTGGCTGAGTTTCATTGGACAGTTTTATGAGCAGACGGTTTTCGGCCGGCACGATCTTACTCCCATTCAGGTCCGGCTCCCGACTCAGGATCTCAGAAGACGCCACGCGGCAGCCTTGCACGGCAGTAATCTTTTTTGCTCCAGGTATGCAATAAATTACGACCTTTCGATCATTTTGCAAGGTATGATTAGCCTTAGCTGGGTGGGCAAATCCTGGGCAGTTCCGGTCGCCGTCAAGACAGGTGTGTTTCACTCAATCTCGAAAAGCACGAAAACGAGGTGTGCATATGGAGCTTGTACGCAGACTATGGTGCGAACAGGAAGCACAGGATATCGCGGAATATGCAGTCATGCTGGCGGTGATTCTGGTCATTGTTGTGGGAACCGTTCAACTCATCGGGTCCAGCGCCAATACCGTGTTCTCCTCCGTCGCCAGTTCCATTCAGTAGACAGCAGATCGTAAAACCATGCCCGGATGCGCCGGCCCTCAGTTGCGCCGGCAGAAGTTGACTTGGTGAAGTTGGCTTGGTAAGGGAGCAGCATGAACCGCACTCGCCTGTTGATGATCGGAGTTCTGGCTTTGGCCCTTGGCTTCCTCGCAAGTGTGTACGTCTACAAGAACTTGCAATCGAAGTCCGGCAGTGCCGACGCCGGTGCGGACGTAATGGTGGCCGCCGACGACTTGCAGGTGGGCGCAAGAGTCGACGAACACGACATCAAGGTCATCCGGATTCCCGCCGCCGATCTGCCCCCGGGCGCCCCCCGCAAACGTTCCGACGTAATCGGGCACGGCGTCATCGTCCCTATTTCCAAAGGCGAATTCATTCTTCCCAACCGTCTTGCCGGCGCCAATGCCGGCTCAGGACTGCCTGCTCTCATCCCTCCCGGCATGCGCGCCGTTTCAGTAAGAGTCAACGAAGTCGTCTCTGTCGCGGGATTCGTGACCCCCGGTACTCGCGTCGATGTCCTGCTAACCGGCACGCCCGGCACCGGCGGCGACCAGCAAACCACGACCGTCCTGCAGAACGTCCTGGTCCTGGCCTCCGGCCACACTTTGGAACGAACCTCCACCGGCGAGGCCCAGAATACCGCCGTCATTACGCTCGAGGTTTCCCCCGACGATGCCCAGCGCCTCACTCTCGCCAGTCTGGAAGGAAAAATTCAACTCGCGCTGCGCAATCCGCTCGACACCCGGCAAGACGACGTACCGTCTTCCAGTTCCAGGGGTCTCTACAAAGGCGCTGCCGCCCCAGTCGTGACCCCCGTAGTTCACCGCACGGTGGCCAGGAAAGAAGCGCCGCCTCTTCCGCCTCCGTCCACCGGCATCACCATTGAGGTCTATCACGGCGATAAGAAACAAACGGTAAAGTGCGCGGAGGAGAATTGCGGCACCAATTGAACGCGATGACCCAAACTCTTCCACACAGAACAAAGCCGGACAGAATAAGGCTTGAATCGTTTCCTCACAGGGAGAGGAATCTGAAGATGAAAGTTTGCCGGTCGTTGTTCGGAGCCTGGGTGCTCGGAGCATGGGTGCTCGGGGCCTGGATGTTCACCGCCATGGTCGTGCCCGCATTTTCAGAAACCCAGCAACAGCAGGCGGATACTCCCGCCCAGTCTCAAGCTCCCAATCGCACTCAGACCACCACTCTTCCTCCGCAGTCCCAGCAGTCGCAAGGGTCGGCGCCGCTGCGGGTGATGGTGGGCAAGTCGCTGCTGATCAACACCACCGAACGGCTGCGCCGCATTTCGGTCACCGACGAGGGCATCGCCTCTGTCCAGCCCGTCACGCCCACACAGATTCTGGTTCACGGCAAGGCACCAGGAGAAGTTTCCCTCCTCATCTGGGACGAACTGGAACGCTCGCGCAGCTTCGATCTTCGCGTCGACGTGGACGTCAGCGCATGCGCCGAAGAAGAGCGCCGCGTGTTTCCCGATGAAGAGATCACGGTCACACCCTCGCGCGCGGGTATCGTGCTCTCTGGACACGTTTCTACCGAGGATGTGTCCAAGCGCGCGGGAGAACTGGCCAGCGCTTATTCTCCGAAAGTCTTTAACGTACTGACTTCCGGCCCGCTCGGCTCTCAGGAAGTTTTGCTGCAGGTGAAGTTCGCGGAAGTCGATCGCACCGCCATCACCCAGATGGGAGTCAACTTTGTTTCCACCGGCGCCGCCAATACTTTCGGCACCGTCTCGACGGGCCAATTTGGCGGCTTCGGAACTCAGACCCTGAACGCGGGCGGGCAAAATCCCGCGAACAACACAACTTCAACCTCCACCATCAGCAACGTTCTGAACCTTTTTCTGTTCCGCCAGGACATTAATTTTGGCGCCGTCATCGAAGCTCTGCAAAGCAAGAATCTTCTCCAGATTCTCGCCGAGCCCAATCTGGTTGCGGTCAACGGCAAGAAGGCCAGCTTCCTTGCTGGCGGTCAATTTCCTTTCCCCATCGTTCAGCCCGGCCAGGGTTTCACGGCGGTTACGATTTCATTCAAGGAATTCGGCGTGCGCTTGGAGTTCACCCCGGAGATCAAGCCCAACGGTAATATTCATCTCATAGTCGCGCCTGAAGTCAGCACGCTCGATTTCGCCGATGCGCTGACTATTTCCGGCTTCACCATCCCCGCCTTGAGCACGCGCAAAGCGGAAACTGAATTTGAATTGCAGGATGGTCAGAGCTTTGTCATCGCCGGCCTCATGGATAACCGCGTGACCGACATTTACAACAAGATTCCCGGCCTCGGCGACATTCCGATCCTGGGAAATTTTTTCCGCAGCAAGAGTTTGCAGAAAAGCAATTCAGAACTCATGGTGTTGTGCACGGTTCATCGGATCTCTCCGACCAACGAGACGCCGGCGTTGCCCAAGAATCCGAAGCCGTTCATCGACAACGACAAGTTCGACAAGAGCAAGTGAGCGCAGTAACAGCCCGCGCCGAAAGCGCGACTTGTAAGCAATTGGCATTAGCAATTTGTATTAGCAAATTGCACTGGCAATTTGCACTAGCGATTGGCACTAGCGATTCGTATCAGGGTATGCCTTCAGGCATACCGCAACTGCTCGTGTTATGAACGCGCCTTTAGGCGCTGGGTTTGAGCGCAGGAGTTTCACCACAGGCCGATCGGATGTAACCGGGGACCCGCAGGGGCGTTATGCCAGAACTGTCAGTCGTCATTGTCGCCACCGACAACGAGCAGCGCGCAGTGCTGCAGGTGCTCGTCGACGGCACCAGTGTGGCCCGCACAGTTCACACCTGCGCCAGTTTTCCCGTGTCCCCCTCCGATCCTGTAACCCGGCGAGTGCGCAGCGCCAACCCGGACGTAACCCTGGTCGACATTCCCGCCGACAATCCTCCGCTGGGTCTGCGCGCCATTGAACTCCTGCATCAGGAAATGCCCGACGCCGCCATCTTTGCGCTCGGCAATCTCACCCAGCCCCAGGTCATCGTCAACGCCATGCGTTCCGGCGCTCGCGAATTCATCGAGCGCCCCGCCAACACCGCCGACCTGATCGACGCCTTCGTCCGTCTGCAAGCCGCGCAACGCCGTGGCCGCCAGGAAGGCATTCGCGGCAAGGTTTTCTCGGTCATCAACGCCAAGGGCGGAAACGGCGCGACCACGGTCGCCGTCAATCTGGCGCTGGCCTTGCAGTCCGCCTACAGCCAGACCGCCATGGTGGACATGGCTCCCCTCGGCCACGCCGCGCTGCACATGAATCTCAAGCCCGGATTCAATGTCGCCGACGCCACTCGCAATCTTCACCGCATGGACGCTCACCTGCTCGAAAGTTTCATGACGCGTCACAGCGGCGGCTTGCAACTACTGGCCGGAACCAACGTTCCCGCAGCCGTCGATCCCTCCACCGCAGAATTCGTAAAACTCTTCGACATGCTGGTGTCGCATTATCGTTACGTCGTAGTCGACGTCTCGTCCCGTTTCGACGCAGCCAGCCGTCTCATCGCCAGCCTTTCAGAAACAGTTTTGCTGGTCGCCTGCAGCGATGTCGCATCGCTTTGGAGCGCAGCCCGCGTCCAGCAATACTTAGGCGAGTCGGGCAGCCGCGAGCGCGTCCGCCTGGTGCTGAACCGCTTTCGCAAAGTGGCCGGCTTCAGTGAAGCCGATGCCGAAGCCGCCGTCGGAGCAAAACTACTCTGGCGCATCCCGAACCAGTATTTCGCCATATCAGGAGCGATCGACCGTGGCACGCCGGTCATGGACCAGCGAAATTCCGAAATCGCCCGCTGCTTCGAAGGGCTGGCGCAGGAGTTGACCCGCAATGACGCCGAAGTAAAGCGGTCGGAGTGGAAATTGTTCAGGTCGGTGTAGGTTCAAGTCGAATCGAGAATTTAGTTCGCGAATTCGGGATTAGATTCAGGACAAGTTGTAGGGAACAGATTTCAGGGACCCCATGGCCAATCTTCAATCGTTCGAGCGCACCGATTACCAGCAGGTAAAAGCCGACCTGCACCGCAAAATCCTCGACCGCCTCGATCTCGAAAAACTCGGCAAAACTTCCGGCGACTCGGCGCGCGATGAAGTCCTGGTCGTCATCCGCAGCGCGGTCAACAGCGAGGTCGTGCCCCTCAGCTTTGCCGAGCGCGAACGCCTCTCGCGAGAAATCCTCGACGAAATCTTCGGCCTCGGCCCGCTCGAGCCTCTGCTCAAAGACCACACCGTCTCCGACATCCTCGTAAACCGTTTCGACCGCGTCTACATTGAGCGCGCCGGCAAACTCGAACTCACCGGCCTGTCGTTCAAAGACAACGTCCACCTCATGCAGATCATCGAGCGCATCGTTTCGCGCGTAGGCCGCCGCGTCGATGAATCATCTCCTATGGTCGACGCCCGCCTCGCCGACGGATCCCGCGTCAACGCCATAATTCCTCCCCTCGCCATCGACGGCCCCTGCCTCTCCATCCGCCGTTTCGGACGCGAGCCCGTAACCGCGCGCCAAATGCTCGAGAACCAAACTCTCACCGAGTCAATGCTCGAACTGCTGTCCGCCATGGTCAAGGGCCGCCTCAACATTCTTGTCTCTGGCGGAACCGGCGCCGGCAAAACCACGCTGCTCAACGTTCTCTCTGGCTACATTCCCAACTCCGACCGCATCGTCACCATCGAAGATGCTGCCGAATTGCAGCTCAAGCAGGAGCACGTAGTCCGCTTAGAAACCCGCCCACCCAACATCGAGGGCAAAGGCGCGGTCCGCCAGCGGCAACTGGTCATCAACAGCCTCCGTATGCGCCCCGACCGCATCGTGGTCGGCGAGGTCCGCGGCGAGGAAGCCTTCGACATGCTGCAGGCCATGAACACCGGTCACGAGGGCTCGCTCACGACGGTACACGCCAATTCCCCACGCGACGCCATGGCCCGCGTCGAAAACATGGTGTCGATGGCGAACCTCAACATTCCCGAGCGCGCCGTGCGCCACCAGATCGCCTCCGCCGTGCACGCCGTCGTTCAAATCGCGCGTCTCTCCGACGGCACTCGAAAAGTCATGACGGTCTCCGAAGTTACCGGCATGGACGGAGACTTGCTCGCCATGCAGGATATTTTCAGCTTCGACCGCACCGGTACCGACGAGAACGGAAAAGTTCGCGGCGCTTTCCGCGCCACCGGCGTGCGTCCGCAGTTCGCCGAACGCCTGGCCACTTCCGGAGCCCGCCTGCGGCCGGCGTTGTTCGAATCGAAGACCGAGGTCTAAGTAGAGGTCAAAGTAACGACATGTCCGCAGTTCTGATTGCGATTCTTGTCTTCGTCGTGGTTGCCGTCGCGGCCTTTGCCCTGGGCTCGCTCGTCGACCAGCGCAACGCCCAGGCACGCCTCATCAAGGAACGCTTGGCCAGCGAGCGCAAGGCTCCCGAACTCGCGGCCGCGGAAGAACTCGCGCTTCTGCGCGACGAACAACTCAGCGAAATTCCCGCCATTGACGCCCTGTTGCGCCGCTCGGCGCGGGTCACCGATATCCAGAAAATGCTGGCGCAGGCCGGCATGTCGATTCGCGCCGGCAACTTTCTAGGCTTGTCGGCGCTGGCCGGAGTCGCAGCCACGTTCCTGGCGTACGCCTTCAGCAAGCGCGCCGAGGTCGCATGGGTGGCCATGCTCATCGGCTTCGTGCTTCCCTATTCCTACGCGTCCTATCGCCGCAACAAGCGCTTCGAAAAATTCGAAGAACTCTTCCCCGAGGCCATCGACACGCTCGCCCGCGCCGTTCGCGCCGGCCACGCCTTCACCACTGCGCTCGAAATGATTACCGACGAAGTCGCCGAGCCCGTCTCCGGCGAGTTCCGCCAACTCTACGAAGAACAGAAATTCGGCATGCCCGTCCGCGACGCCCTGCTCAATCTCACCGAACGCGTCCCTCTGGTCGATATTAAATTCTTTGTCACGGCCGTCATGCTGCAACGCGAAACCGGCGGCAACCTCGCCGAGATCCTCGACAACTTGTCCTACGTCATCCGCGAGCGTTTCAAAATCCAGCGCCAGGTGCGCGTCTACACCGCCCAGGGCCGTCTCACCATGGCGCTCCTGATGGGGATGCCGCCCATCATCATCGCAGTCATGATGGTGCTCAACCCCAGCTTCATTCGCCCGCTCTTTTCCGATCCGATCGGCCACACATTACTGGTCGCCGGAATTACGCTGCAAACAATCGGATATTTCGTGATCCGGAAAATCATCCGGATCCAGGTTTAGTGAGAGAGGTTGGATAACTAAGCGCATCAAGCAGCTCTTAAGTGTTTAGCCGCGAAGCGGCGCAAGAATACAGCCCACGGCGTAAGCCGTGGGTACAAAGCCGAAAGCAGAACAAGCCCCGAAGGGGCGAAAGAAGAATTCTCTCGTTGAACATTTGTGAAGTTGAATTGCAGGTAACCAAATGCTGCCTCTGATCCTGGTCGCCGTAGTCTTCGTCACCGTGGTAGGCGCCGTCTTCGCCTTCGGCGCGGCCGTGCTCACCCCCAGTTCCCTGCTGGGCGCTCGTCTGCGCGCGCTCGGCGGAGGACAGCAACAACCGGCCGAGAACAAGCCCGCCCTCAGAGAACGCATCGAACAGGCCATCGATCCCCTCAGCCGAGCCATCCCGCTTTCTCCCGCGGACGTATCGCGCACCCGCGCCTGGCTGATTCAGGCCGGACTACGCGATGCCATGGACGTGAACTATTATTTCGGCGCGCGCGTCCTGATGGCCGCGGCCGGCTTCGCCGCAGTCGCGCTACTCTCCGGCTTCGATAACCTCTTTCTGATCGTCGGCGTTCCCGGTCTCGGTTTCTTCCTGCCCCGCATCATCCTGAAGCGCATGATCCGGAACCGGCAGCAGCGCATTCGCCTCGGCCTGCCCGACGCCCTCGACCTCACCGTAATCTGCGTCGAGGCCGGACTCGCCCTCGATCAAGCCCTGATGCGTGTCGGCCAGGATCTGCACCACGCTCATCCCGATCTCAGCGACGAATTCCACCTCGTCAACCTCGAGATGCGCGCCGGCAAGCCTCGCGCCGAAGCCCTCCGCAACCTGGTCGACCGCACCGGAGTCGACGACATCCGCTCCCTCGTCGGCACACTCATTCAAACCGATCGCTTCGGCACCAGCGTCGCCCAGGCTCTGCGCGTGCATTCCGACTCCCTCCGCACCGAGCGCCGCCAGCGCGCCGAAGAACAGGCCGCGAAAACGACCATCAAGATGGTTCCCCCACTGGTGATATTTGTTCTGCCTTCAATTATGTTTGTCACGATCGGCCCCGCCGTCATCGAACTGATCCGGCAACTGGGTCCGGTCACAGGCGCCAAATAAGAAAGCGGCTCTGGCCAAACCCGCTGCATGCAGTGACGTGGAAGAGCGGCGCTTCAGCGCCGCGTCAAGAGCCTTAGAGGCAACGGGGCTTTAGCCCCTGAGGACATCTGCACGGAACTGAGGAGCATCTGCATTTATGGCGGTTTTTTCCTCGCAGGGGCGGGCCTTTAATCAAACCCGTCAGGCGTACTTGGCCACGTCACTGGCGGTGGCCGACACGCACTGGACCCGTCTGCGCGGCCTGCTCGGACTCCGCCCGAGTGACTTCCGTAACGGCTTCGGCCTCTGGATTGTTCCTTGTCATGGCGTTCATACTCTGGGCATGGGATTTCCCATCGACGTGATCTATCTGGACCGCGCCATGACAGTCGTCCACATCCAGCACGATTTGCGCCCCTGGCGTTTTGCCCCGGTGCGAGCGCAAGCCGCCACTGTACTGGAACTACCGTGCAGCACCGCCGCGGAAACGGGAACCGCAATCGGCGATAAAATTGAAATCACGATTGAAGGATAACGATCCTGAACCAACAGTCTGGAAATAGAATGGCTTTGCAGTTCGAAAGGTGCAATTCAAAAGGAGCAGTTCGAAAAGGAGCAACTCGAAAAAAAGATTCGTATCAGGGCATGCCTTCAGGCATGCCGCCTCAGCCTCGGCTCGAAGCCGGCTTTAGCCGCTGGACCGTGGTCGAACTGCCGGCATCGCCGGAGGAATCCAGATAAGGATCTTTCTTTAAATCGCACCACCACTAGCAATGTAAACGCCCGCGTGACTGAAACTCTCCAACTCGAAGAAGCCGTCGAGGTTCACGACGCCCCGAAGCTGCTGGTCGAATGGTCCTCGCCCTGGCAAGAGTTCGTCGACTCGATCCGGCCCGCCCTGGCGCGCTCCGAGCGCCGCCTCGCCGGCGAAGCCCCCTTCGGACTCATCCCCCTCCGCATCATGCTGCCTTCCTATTTCCTGGAGGCGCTCCTCATCTTCGCCGCGATCGCGATTCAAATAAAAGTCGCCCAGTTGCGCCCCTTCGTCGCTCCCAGATTTTCCCGCCACGACGTCGTCTACTACAGCGGCGACGAACTTCCCCGCACCCAGGACCTCGGCGGATCCTCCGCCGGAACCACCGGGCGCGCTGGCGGCGACGAAGCCCACCACGCCACCCAGACCATCAAAATTGCCCGCGGCGGTTCTCTGGTTCCGAAGGTCGTCGACGCTCCCAACCTCAAGCTCACGCCCACGCACGATGCGGTGGCAAACCTTCTGGCCATCAAGCCCGATCCTGGCCCTCCGCCAGTCGAGGGATTGCGTTCGACCCGCGCCACGCCGAACTTGGCCACGACGCTCGTCGCCCCGGCTCCCAACGTAATCCGCGACTACACCCGCAATGGCGTTCAACTCGATTCCGTAATAGCTCCCGCACCCTCGGTCACGCGAGATCGCCCGCTCACTGCGCCCACGCTCAACCCGACGCTGATCGCGCCGGCACCCAATATTTCCAGCACTCACGCGCTGGTAGCTCCAGCTCTGGGACCAACCGTGATTCCTCCCGCGCCCACCGTCGCACGCGAGCGCTCGTCGATCGCGCCGACGCTGAATCCATCGGTGGTAGCCCCCGCTCCCAGCATCAACCGAGATCAGCCCCGAGATCAGTCCCGCTCGACTCCAACCCTCGCCGCTAACGTTATTCCCCCCGCGCCCGGCGGAGTCACCCGCGAGATTTCCCGCCCGCCGGTTCAGATGACGAACCCCGCAGTAATTCCTCCGCCAGTCTCAGCCCCCGAGCATGCCCCCACGCGCAGTTCGAAGTTGAATCTGCCCGCGCCCGCCGTCATCGCCCCGCCGCCCTCACCCGACGTCGCGCAAGACATGCGCCGCCCCTCCAGCGGCAGCATTCCCGATTCGTCCAAGACCGTGGTGCCCCCGCCCCCAACCCAACCCGCCGGTGGATCGTTCATGAGCAGCCTGATCGGCAAAATCTTTGGCCCTTCTGAAGTCGTACCTCCGCCGCCCGCAGTTTCTGCCAGTCGGCCCAGGGACGCATCCGGAACATCCCTCGCCGCCAACGTGGTCGCACCGCCGCCAGCAGTCAGCGCAAGCGGCACTCGCAACGGAATGTCGGCGCCAGCTCCAAATGTGGTCGCGCCGCCGCCAGCGACCACAGTCTCCAACGCTGGTCGCGTCCTCGCAAGGTCGGCTCCATCCCTCGGTGCACCCAGCGTGGTTCCGCCGCCACCAAGCCTCGCCGTAGGTTCAGGTCGCAAAAGCACCGGCCTGGGCGCGCCGTTGGACGCTGGCGCGCCCCTCGCCCCTCCCACCACCGCGGGCAGTGGCCCCAACGCCGGCGCCGTAATTTCGAGCCAGCCCGGCCCGAAAATCGGCTTGCCCAGCAACGGAGCAACCGGTTCGCTCGCCATGTCACCTTCCGGCGGAGAAAAACCCGGCCTCGGCGGCGCCGGAGCCGGCGCCGGCATTGGTCACGGCACCGGTCCCGGCAGCGGCCTGAACGGTTCCGGCCCAGGCGCTGGACGAACTGACGCCGGACACGGTTCCGATCCCAACTCGCGCGCCGGCATCTCGCCGACCGCAGGTCCGGGCGGCGCTGGAAGCACTCCCTCCGGCTCTCCCGCCGTCCCCGGCGTCGATATTAGCGGCGGCAACACCGTGGTCAATCTGCCCAGCTTCGGATCCGATCCGTCCGGCGCCGAAGTCGTCGCGCCAAGCCACACTCTTGCGATCAAACACAGCAAAACGTTGGACGTCACCATCGTCGCAACTGCCTCCTCCGGCGGCGCCTTCGAGCCCTACAAGAGCCTGATGCATGGCCAGACCTACACAACCTACATCGACACTTCTCTGGGTTCGGTCGTCATGCAATTCAGTGAAGCCGTGCCCAGCAATCAGCCGGGCGGCATCACCGCACCGCAGAGCATCCGCACCGACCTCCCCGACAACCTGCCCCACGGCCGCATCGTGATCAGCTGCACGCTCGATCGAGATGGCAACCTGAAAGGCCTGCGCGTTCGCGAAGCCGGCCCCGCCGAGATGACCGCCAAAATCATGGACGCTCTGCCCAGTTGGAAGTTTCAGCCCGCCATGCGCGGCGACCAGCCGGTAGAAGTCACCGCCATCCTCGGTTTCGGCATCGACACCAACGATCGCAATTAGAAAACGACCGAAACTAGAAACGACCGAAACTAAAATTCGGTAACGGTGCAGTTAGGGCCCGAACCTCAAGATCTTCCTCACTCGGGGTCATCCTGAGCGGAGCCGTTTTTCAGGCGAAGCGAAGGATCTCCCGCTTACCCGCCCTATCGCGTAAGCCAAATTGCACCACCACCGAAAATATGGTCCATACACAAAAACGCCCGAAAACTAAACTCGCTCTAATCTTTTCGTCACATCCCCACCAATCCCTTTGCTCACCCTCGCTGTCCTTCCCGCCGATATCAAAGGACGGGGAACGCTCTCCCGCGCGTGCAACAGTGAAGCGCTGCAATGGAGTGCCGCAATGGACTTTGACCAAGCGATTGGTATTCACAGCCGCTGGAAGCACCGGCTGCGCACTTCATTGGCCAAGCACGATTTCAGTCTGAACCCCGCAGAGGTGAGTCTCGACCACAAATGTGAGCTGGGACAATGGATCTACAGCGCAGGCGCGCGTTTCTCGGACTTCCCCGAGTTCGCCAAGTTGAAGTATGAACACGCCCGTTTTCATCTGGCTGCCGCGGGACTGGTGAGGAAGGCACATTCAGGCGAATCCATCGAGGCCGAGATCGCCCCCTGCTCGAACAGCGAATTCTCGTTAGCGTCGGCGGCCGTCGTCATAGCACTCCGAGCGATGAAGAAGAGAGTGTCGGAGCGGCAGGCCGTTCCTTCTTAATCGAACTTTACTTCCCCCGCCGCTGACGGCTGCGCCGCGACGGAGGAATCACACCCTTCTCCGGTGGCTCCTGCTCGATCTTGTCCGACAATTTGTGCAGCGGCTTGTCTCCTGCCGACGACAACTGCCGTCCCGCAGCGCTCACCATCAGTCCTTGCCCGGTATAGATCGCCTCACTGTAAGTAGTCCCCGAACTTGCTTGCGCCACTGCAAACACTCCGTGCGGCACGCCGTTGGTGAACACCGTCGCCACGTAATCTCCCACCATCAACCCATTCTGCGAATTCGGCAGCCAGACCATTTGCATCGCCCCGCTGAGAGTGACCGGCGCATTCCAGGTCGAGCCCCCATTCGCCGAAGAAATGTAGCCCACGAAAAGCTGGCACGTCGCCTCCGTGCAACTACTCTGCGGATAGTAATAATAATGCAGCCCTACATGCGCGCCCGCGCCCGACGTTGCCGGATCAATTCCAATCCCCGGAATAAAATGATCCACCGTGCTCGTAGTCGCATCGATCGGAACGCGTGTGACCGCACTCCAATTCAAGCCGTCAATCGATGTGCTGTAGACCAGATCGTTGGTCGAGCAGCTCATCCGAAACCGGCAATCCTCCCACACCACCCACACCGTCCCCGCCCCATCCACCGCCGCCGACGGCAAAGGCCCGCTGCGAATTCCTCCCGCATCGTTGTGGACCTGTATATTCGAGATCATTCCCGGGGCAGTCCAACTCGCTCCTCCATCGCTCGAGACAAAAGCCGACATCACAGTCTCCGCGGCGCCACCCACCCTCACAAACGCTTCGGTCGGCACCACCACGGTGCCGTTCGGCTCCACCAGCGGCTGCCCTCCAATTCCCTCGGCAAGGTTCGCCGTCGCCGTCGCCGCTCCCCACGTCAGCCCTCCGTCGGACGAAGTGCTCATCAATATTTCGTCATTCGGCGGCTGGTCCCACTCCAGATAACAATTCCCGTAGTACGGACTGCCAGCCCAGCTATCGCACACGATCCAATTCTTGTCAGAACTCGAAGAAGTTGGGTCGGCGCTCACCGGATTCTGCCATGTCATCCCGTCCATCGACCGGCTCACCGCAACCGCCGGAGTCTGCGAAGTATTCGAAATCGGCAGCGACGCAATCATCCACACCCCATGCCTGGCGTCGTAGGCCACGGCCGGATCGCTGGCCGCGTCGTACGGCCCTGATCCTTCCCCGCTCGTCAGCCCCGGCAGAAACCCATGCGTCCAGTTCGTGCCGCCGTTGGTCGAAGTCGCCCATCCGATGTCGGTCGATCCTCCGGGTCCAATCCGTCCCGTCTGAAACGCCGCCACCAGCGTATTTCCGTTGGCCAGCATATGCGGCTCAACCTCCGTCGCATGCTGTCCAGGACCAACTGTGAACGGATCCGAACTCACCTGAGTCAGATTCGCCCCCACCGGATTACCCGGCGGCGGAGTCGTGGTGATCGTAGTAGAAGAGGAGGATGAAGATCCCGAACACCCGCCCAGCGCCAGAGTAAGTATGAGCGCGAACCACCCGGCCCGAAAAGCCCACCCGACCTGTTCGCAGGAACTCCCCACCCGATTGATCATTTTCATTTTTCCCGCAGCCACCGCGAAGTGGTGCAGCATGAACTGAAGTTCCGTAAAGGTTTGCATCAGGTTCGTATCAGGGCATGCCTTCAGGCATGCACCCTGGCATACAGGTCACGCGGCTTTAGCCGCTGTGCAGCCATGCCCTGCGACTCACGTGTTGACCACGAAATCGCACCCCGTCACTTTCATCATCGGCAGCTTGCGATTAAAACTTCAATCGCCCCCCGCACTAAGGACTCGCCCGGTCACGCACGAAAGCAATCGCTACATCGTCTGAGTAAATCGCTTTCCATCCCTCACTCACAGCAAGAACATTCGCCAGCGCCGAGTCTCGCGGCAACAACACGCACGACGCCTCATGCGCCTTAAGAAATTCTTCCCATCCCAGCCCAACCTGCATCATCTTCAAATACGACCGGAAGAACTGCGCCCCGTACAAGTCATGCCGGTCATCCACTACCACGCGAGTCTTCGGATAAAGACGATAGATCAGATATCCGCCCCAGTAATCGGGACTGAGTACCGGACCCCTCACCTCATTCCTCTCCAGATAATTCACCGCCTCCACCGGCATCCGCTTGGAGTCAAAGTGAGCGTCCATCACAAGGCTCGACCCGACCCGCCCGCCATTGCCAGCGATCGCCAGCGTGACCATCACCGCAACAACCGGCCAGACATGCCCGTGCAGCGTAGTTTCCACAGCCGACATGCGCTGCAGGAATCCTCGAGCCATTCCCGATGCCGGGACGAGCGGCCCCACGACCATCACCAACAGAATCGAAGAAATCGGAATATTCCGCGACGCGTAAAGCCCGGCATACACCGCAAACAAAACCGTCAGCCCTTGGCTCATCCGCAGGTCACGTCCCCGCATCGCCAGAACGGCCACGGTGATGAGCAGAAGCGCCAGAAAACATTTCTGCGCCAGCCCATGAAAATTGGGCGACTGAAACTCATCAATATGATCCATCAAGAAGCGGTTCGACAAATAAGAGAACGCGTGCCGGTGCAAGTTCCACCCGTACGGATTCACCAGGCTGGCCGCCCCAGAAAGTAATCCAACCCAGGCCAGCTTCCGCAGTCGCTTCCCCGCAGCAATTTTCCCCAACACGTCTTCGATCCGATTGTCTTTCGCGCGCACCCAACTCCACGCCGCGCCCAGCAGGAAAATTCCCCACAATACGAATCCAAGCAGAAAGCCGCCGTGCACATTCACCCAAACCAGCATCAGCAGCGGCAAAGTCCACAGCCATCGCCCGCCGCGTTTCATGTTAGTGGCAAAGCCAGCCTGCTCCGATGAATCTCGCTCTGACGAATCAAGAATGACAAACCACACCAGCGTGAACAGCCAACTCACCACATGCGGGCGCGCCAGCAAATGAATCGTCGAAGCCCACAACGCCAGCAGCACCAGTAGCAACCCAACCACCACATTCGCGCCGCGCGCTAAAAGCAATCGAAACAACGACGCAAACACCGCCGCGATCACCACCGCCGTCAGCCAGACCACGCCGTTCAGTCCAAAGTGAGCTTCCAACCGACCCACCACCAAGTCATACAGCCACTCCCAGGCAAACCACCGCTTGCCCTCCATAGTCGAAGAAAATGAATCCACGCGCGGCACCGCATGGGTGGCCGCAATCTGCTGCCCCGAGCGAATGTGCCATCCAATATCCGCATCGCCCAGCAGTCGCACCGACAGCGGCGTCAACACCAGCACGCCCAGCAGCGCCACAAAAAACAGGTCCGCCGCCGAAGGCATCGCTACCCGAACCCACGCCGCAGTTTCACTTTCTCGAGAACTTCTGGAACCCTCTGCCATCGGGCTGAATCTTATAGAGGTAAGGAGTTAACAGCAAGGTGACGAGCAAGATGACCAGCCAATCGATCCCTCGAATCGTAATCGTCGGCTCCGGCTTCGGCGGCCTGAACGCCGCCCAGTCGCTGGCTCATCTACCGGTGCACATCACGGTCATCGACCGCCAGAATTTCCACACGTTCCAGCCGCTTCTCTACCAAGTAGCTACCGCCGGACTCTCGCCCGGAGAAATCGCCGCCCCGATCCGCTCCATTCTTCGCTCGCGCAAAAATGTTGCGGTCTTCATGGCCGAAGTCACTGGATTCGATCTGGCCCGCCGCGTCGTGAAAACCTCCGACTCTGAGGTTCCCTACGACTACCTGATCGTCGCCGCCGGGGCGGCCCACAGCTACTTCGGTCACGATGAATGGGAGCCCTACGCTCCCGGCCTCAAAACCATCGAAGACGCGCTCGAAATTCGCCGCCGCGTGCTGCTGGCCTTTGAACTGGCCGAGCGCCAGGCCGCTTCAGGTGAGCCCGCAACTCCGCTCAACTTCGTAGTCGTCGGCGGCGGACCCACCGGAGTCGAGCTGGCAGGCACGCTCGCCGAGATCTCCCGCCACGCCCTCACCCACGAATTCCGTTCCATTGACCCCGCGCGCACCCACATTCTGCTGTTAGAAGGTGGCCCGCGCGTTCTGCCAGCCTACGCCGAGGATCTTTCCCGCAGCGCTGAGGAACAACTCCATCGCCTGGGCGTCGAAGTTCGCACCTCGACCGTAGTCACTAATATTGAACCCGGCGCGGTCGACGCCGGAAACACGCGACTCCCCGCAACCGTAATTCTCTGGGCCGCCGGCGTGGCCGCTTCCTCGCTCGGCAAGAGCCTGGGCGCTCCCATCGATCGCGCCGGACGCGTCTTGGTCGAGCCCGACCTCAGCCTTCCCGGCCATCCCGAAATCTTTGTCATCGGCGACCTCGCCGCCCTGAAAGACGAGCACGGAAAATTGCTCCCCGGAGTCGCCCCCGTTGCGATCCAGGAAGGCCGCTTCGTCGCCAAAGTAATTCGTGAAGAAACTAGGTCGCGGACTCGACCGCCCGCCTTCCACTACTGGGACAAAGGCAGCCTCGCCACCATCGGCCGCGCCGCCGCAGTCGCCCAGTTCGGCCGCATTCACATTTCCGGCTTCATTGCCTGGCTCTCGTGGCTCTTCGTCCACATTTTTTTCCTGATCGGTTTCCGCAACCGCCTGCTGGTTTTCATCCAATGGGCGTGGTCCTACGTCACCTACGAGCGGGGCGCCCGGCTAATCGTCGGCAGCACCTATCTCCCAGGCTGGAGTGCTGATCAAGCCCCGCCGCCCGATCAACCTCCCGTCGATCAGCATCCCGTCGAGTCCGACGCCGTGCATCCTCTGTAAAAGAGGTGGCGCCGCCCCGTGTACTGAAATCCGCATTCAGTCCCAGTAGCCGGCGCGCCGCCCTCCTCAGTTTCTGCATCCAAAGCTTCTGCGATCGGCAGCGGTCGCATTGACCATTGATCATCGACCGTCGACCGTCGACCGTCGACCGTTAACCGTTAACCGTCTCGTTTCGCGCTTCTAGGATGCAACCATGCTGAAGTCGTCGACCGCTCGCCCCAGCCAGATCAGCTCCTGCGTTTTCACGCTGTTTTCCTTCTTCTTGATCGCAACCTGCGCCGTGGCACAAAATTCTCCCGCCAGCGATCCCAAACATACCCATCCCGCCCCCGGTACATCGATCATTCGGTTCGCTGCGATCGACGAGGGTGTATACAAAGGATCAAAACCGAAAACCGACGCCGACTTTCGCTTTCTGCAGTCCAAACACATAAAAACAATCGTTGAACTGCAATTCGTTCCCGTGCTCGGCCGCGGCGAAAAGAAGAAAGCCAGGAAGTATGCGATCCGAGTGATTCCCGTCACCATGAACGCGTCGCCGGTGGCCCCGTCGGAACGCCATGTGCGCCGTGCCCTATGTTTGCTGGCCGACCAAAGCCTTCGGCCGGTTTATTTTCACTGCAATCTCGGCCGCGACAGAACCAGCCTGATCGCCACTCTCTACGAAATTTATTTTCGAGGTCTGCCGCCCAAGGATGCCTTACAGGAAATGGAAAACTTCGGCTTCAAAGACGAGTGGATTCTGAGCGGCCTGAAAAAATATCTGCAGAATCACGCAGAATCTCAGTTTGCCGCCGATACAAATTGCCCCTGATGCCCGTCCAACAGAACTCGAAAAACACGCCGCCCGGCCCGAGAACGCTGTTCCGTCGAGACAGAATCTCGCTCCCACGCTTGAAATGCCAATTTAGAGTGTGTAAGGTAAGCGATTAGTAGACCCCCACACGGCGAAGGATGATCCCATGAATCGCACCACCCCGGTTTCGGCACAGCCACTCGCAGACCTCGATCACCTCGAGGACTTCACCGAACGCCGCTATCAGGAAGGCAAATCCCAGACCGAGTTTCGCCAATACGACGCCCAGGCCAATCCCGGCGTGGCCGAGTTCTACCGCCTCAACCACACCCACCAGACGCTCGACTACGTCCTCGCCAAAGAGAAGGAATATTTCGGACTCACGAAGGGCAAGAAAACAGTCTGGGAAGCGGCCGAGTTCCTCAACACTCTGGTCGATGACAGCGATCCCGACACCGACCTCACCCAGACCGAGCACCTGCTGCAAACCTCCGAGGCCCTGCGCCGCGACGGCCAACCCCGCTGGATGGTCCTGGTCGGTTTCCTGCACGACCTCGGCAAGTGCCTCTGCCTCTATGGCGAGCCGCAGTGGGGCGTTGTCGGCGACACTTTCCCGGTCGGTTGCGCCTGGTCCGATCAGATCGTCTATTCCGAATATTTTCAAAATAACCCGGACCGCAACGTGCCCGAGTACCAGACGAAGTACGGCATCTACGAGCCCAACTGCGGACTCGAGAATGTACACATGTCATTCGGCCACGACGGCTACATCAACGAAGTCGTGAAGTCCTACCTGCCGGACGAAGCGCTCTACATGCTGCGCTTCCACTCCTTCTATCCCTGGCACCGCCAAGACGCCTACACGCACCTGATGAATGACAAAGATGTCGCGATGCTGGAGTGGGTGAAAAAGTTCAACCCCTACGATCTCTACTCCAAAGGACACAGCAAGCCCAACCTGCAGGAACTCAAGCCCTACTACGACGACCTCTTCGCAGAATTCCTACCCGAAAAACTCGACTGGTAACGGCATAGCGCGCGACCCCCGCGCCGCCTAGGATTCTTCGACAAACCCTTCACCACAGACAATACAAATACATCGCCACCTTTACCCTCATTGCGTCCATAGCTAGGCCTCGCCAAGAGTCAACCCGACAGCATCCGAGACCCTGGATGCCAACTTGATCGATTGCGGATGAAACGATTTCGCTCCGATTCGCACCATAGTTGTAGAGGCGAAACTGGGTGTAGAGGCGAAACAGAGTACGGTGGCAAGGTCGCAGATCGAGTCCAAACCTCAAAATCTCTATCTGGCGTCATCCCGAGCGGAGCCGCCTTTCAGGCGTAGCGAGGGATCTCCCGCTTGCCCGGCCTACCGCGTAAGCCAAATCGCACCACTACCGAACCCGAAGGAATAGACCCGTGGCAAAAGTAATCGCGTTTTACGTGCCGCCTAAGTTCTCGAAGCGAGTGAAATGGATTCCTCGCCGGCGACGGGGGCAAGTCATCGAGTTCCACTTGCGGCCAAAGAAGTCTGCCTGAGGTCAATTTTCTCGCCCAGCGAGAGCGCACCCCCAGAAGCGACGACGAACACTTTTTTCCAGAACAAGCTCAACTCAAATTCAACGGAGGCAACATGAAAGGTACGACGAAGTTAACAAGCGATGTTCTTCAGTTAGCAATGCTCGCAGTCCTAACCGGCGCCCTCTGCACTCTGGCTCCTTCTGCTTCAGCCCAAACGGCGGCGCCGGAAGCATTACCCGCCCACGAATCAGCCAGCGTCGACCAATTTGGCCTGCAAAAACTCGTCGAAACCACGCCCCCGGAACCGACCGTCCAAGTCGCGCAACCCGAAACCACGGCATGGGGAACGCCCGTTCTAGTCTCGCCAGCAAACGGGGCACCGCTTTACCACTACCCTCGTACCACCACCCTCATATGGAACCCGGTGAGCACCGCGGTCTCGTATCTGGTTGAGTCCGCTTACCTGTCTGGCAGCACATGGGTTGCCTACCCGGAGGTCACCGTATCCGGCAACACCAACAGCTTCTACACGTTCGCTTTTGTGGGCGACCAAAAAGGCCGTTGGCGAGTAACTGCATTCGATGGCACGAGCTACACGGCCCCCAGTGCGTGGTGGACATTCTCCTACAACACCACGCCTCAAATGGAAACGCCCATTCTGACCAATCCCGCCGCCAACGCAGTGTTCGACCAGTACCCGCGGACCATCACCCTGTCATGGAAAATGGTCCCTGCGGCGTCCGGCTACCTTCTCGAGACAGCCTACTGCCTGGCGGGTGAGATTGATTGCGTGAGCTACCCGGCCGTCACGATAACGAACCCATTAACGTCCGATTACACTTTCAGTTTCGTTGGCGCGCAGCCTGGCAAATGGCGCGTCACCACCCTCGCCAGTTCTCCGTATCGTAATTCCGCTCCCAGTGGCTGGCGCTGGTTTACTTTCCTTGAGTAAGAATTGATTTGTGGTTCGTCGCTTAACCCGAAGCCACAAACACATCGCGGGAAAAGACGGGATGCTTCACCCAACACGAAGCATCCCGTTCATTTTGTCATTCCGAACCGAGCTGAAAGCGTGGTGAGGAACCTGTTGTTCCCCGGTGGGTCAGTCTGAGCAATCACTCCATTTTGTCATTCCGAACCGGGCTGAAAGCGCGGTGAGGAACCTGTTGTTCCCCAGCAACCAAGGTTCCTCGAGCGAGGCGAACCGGCCCATCACCTGCCACTCATTGACCTCGGGGCTCATAGCAGTTTTTCATCGACTCGAACGAACATCCGCATCGGTCCCGTCGCAACGCCAACGCTGTCAAGCAAATTCTTCTCCCGCCTCGTTAACCCATTCTCCGCAAAGCGAATTCTCATCCCCTGCAGCCGCAAACAATCCCGCTCAACCTGTTAAACTAGATGTGTCGAGTGTTACGAAATCTGTGTTTGGCCGCAGACCATCTCGCGTCGCCTCCATCCAAAATCACCCGGCTAACTCCTTACCCCGCAATATTTTGCCTGCAAGCTCTTTGCTCTCAATATTTTGCCCTCCGACAGCCCGATCTCTTCGCTGCAACTCACAGAAAGCAAGGCTTTTATCCGAGCCGCACAAAAAAATAGTTGCAGCCCTATCTCTATCCCTGATCGCCTGCGCTCTAGTAGCCGTCAGCCCATCGGCCTCCGCCCAAGTCCTCAAGATCACCGTTAACGACACCATTCAGCCCATCAGCGCCGAATACATCTCCCGCGCCATCGACGAAGCGCAGCGCACCAACGATAAAGCTATATTGATCCAAATCAATACACCCGGCGGCCTGCTCAGTTCAACCAGCGTGATCATGGAGAAAATAACGGCGTCCTCCGTGCCGGTCATCGTCTACGTCACGCCGATTGGAGGTCATGCCGGTTCAGCAGGGATATTCATTCTCGAGTCCTCCGACATCGCCGCCATGTCCCCAGGAACTGCCGCTGGCGCCGCTCATCCGGTAGAACTGATCGGGCCGATACAGATCAAGCAAGAAGACGACATGAAGAAGAAAGTCGAGAACGACACCGCAGCCCTCATCCGCTCCGTCGCGTCGAAGCGCGGACGCAACGTCGAAGCTGCCGAAAGTGCCGTGCTCGAATCCAAATCCTTTACCGAGCAGGAAGCTCTCACCGCGCATCTGATCGACTACATCGCTTCGACTCCCGAAGACCTGTTCCGCCAGATGCAGGGCAAGAGTTTCAAACGCTTCAACGGACAATCCGCCACGCTCGACCTTGCCGGTCAGCCCTTCGTCGCGTTCGATATGACGCTCAAGGAACGTATCCTCGACACGCTAATGGATCCGAACCTGGCGTTCATCCTGCTGGTAATCGGCGCCTTCGCGCTCTACTTCGAATTCAATCATCCCGGCGCGGTAATCCCCGGTACGGTGGGCGTAGTCTTCATCCTGGTTGCAGCCTTCGCACTGAATCTTCTGCCCACGCGCTTCGCCGCCCTCGGCCTGATTCTAGGAGCCTTCGCCCTATTCGCTGCTGAAGCCAAATTCGCGACCCACGGAGTCCTCACCGCCGGCGGCATCGCGCTACTCACACTAGGCGGCCTGCTCCTGGTCGATTCGCCCATTCCCGAAATGCGCGTCCACCTGCTGACCGCGCTAGCCGTCAGCATTCCATTCGGCGCAATCACCGCCTTCCTGATGACGATCGCGCTCAAAGCCCGGCGCAACAAAGTGGTCACCGGCGCCCAAGGACTAGTCGGCGAAACCGCCGTGGCGCAGACCCCACTCTCGCCCCAAGGCAAAGTCTTCGTCCACGGCGAACTCTGGGACGCAATCGCCTCCTCGCCCCTGGCGATTGGGCAGCTGGTAGTAGTAAGCAAAGTCGACGGCCTGACTCTACAGGTCGATCCGCTAGGAGCAACTCCACCGCCAGGCATTCCGGCGCCCGCGACTCTCTAGAACCCGCGTGCAAGCCCGTGCGGCATGCAGTGACGTGGAAGAGCGGCGCTTTAGCGCCGCGTCAAAGAGCCTCCAAGAGGAACGCGGCTTCAGCCGCCGCGGAAAATCAGCCGCGGGCGGGACCGGAGACAGCCAACAGATCAACCTGCAAGCCGTCCGAGTGCAACCCTTGAATCGTAGTAGCCGGGATTTTTCCGGCAGCCGGCAGAATCCCGACTGCCCGGTTCTTGCCCAACTGCTTGGCCTGCCGCAGCCCACGGTCCGCCAGCGTCAGAACTTCCTCATAAGTAATCGCTCGCGGATCATCGGCAAACCACGGAAACGCCGCCCACCCCAGCGAGCAAGTGCGATACATCCCTTCACCCGATGTCGCCAGTATGATCGGCGTATCCGCCATCGCCGAAAGCACGCGCTGCGCCAGCCATTCCGCATCCCCGCGATCGGTGTAACGCGAGACGATCAGGAATTCCTCCCCACCCCACCGCACCAGAACATCCGAGTCGCGAATCGAGGAACTCAGCCGTCGCGCCATTTCCACCAGCACCTTGTCCCCCACATCGTGCCCGTAGCGGTCATTCACTTCCTTGAAGTTGTCGGCATCAATCAGATAGAAGACCAGGTCGCGCGTGTGTGGGTCGCGGCCATCGGTGTGGGAGCGCAGCGCCTGGTTCACATCCGACTCGATGGTCGCCGAGAAGTAACGGCGGTTGCGCAGTCCGGTCAACGGATCAGTGAGCGAGGCTTCCTGCAGCACCATATTGGTGCGCCGCAATTCCCGGTTCAACCGCCGATGCTGAATGAACAGCACGAAGGCCATCAGGAACATGGTCGCCAGCGTCACCAGCACGCGAAAATGCGAAACCGGTTGCGGCAGCCGCGGATCGAGCAACGCGAAGAGCGCAATAATCGGCAACGTGAGCACGGCCAGCATCGCCATATTCGCCATCCACGAACCATAGGTTTCGTCGGCTGCGCCCTCCGGCGTCGGCGTCAGGCCCGCTCCCAGCAACCCCACCGCGGTGAACACGGCGAAGGAACCGGAGTACGGAACGTCATACCAACTGCCGGTGAAGTAGACATCTCGCTCAATCGCTCGGTTGAGAACGTAGAACCAGATGGCATTGAACACGACCGCGCCGCCGAGGCCGGCGTAAAGTGTTTTCCATCGTCCCGAGCTTTCCCGCCAGAAGATCAGCAGCACTCCGGCCAGCAGGATCGATTCTGCCCAGGAGAGGACGTCGAAGTTGCGGTTATACGCGTCCAAATTCGGCGAGATGTATTGCCAGCAGACCACGAACGATACATAGAGATATAGCCACCAGAGCAACAGCAGAAGGAAGTCGAGCACGCCCAGCCGCGCACTGCGCTCCGACGTCTGGCGATGCGGCCGCAGCAGTACTCCTGCGACCATGGGCGCGCCGGCCAGAAACAGCAGCGAGTCGGCGGGATGCATGGCTGGCATCCTTCTCTGCAAGACGAGATCGTAAGTCACCCACACCATTTGGTCGCTCAGCCATAGCGCCCATCCCGCGGACTGCAGCAGCCAAAACCAGCGCATCCGGCCCTTGCTCACCATGCCGTGCCAGCCAAAAGTGAGCAAAGCCGAAAGCATCAGCAACGCACTCACAATGTCGCTGACCCCGGCCAGCACGATGCCCTGCCGAAGCACCGCGGAGGCGATCGTCAGCACGGCCATGAGCAACACCGCTGCCGCAAACAGCAATTTCGATGGGTTACGGCTGTTCAAATGGTTGCACCCTCGCGCGCGAACCTAAGTATTTAGCCCCTGGCCCTCAGCCTTTGACCCTAGCCCTTAGCCCCAGTGGAATACGCAACGCGGTAGATCTGGGCGTGGATTTCCTTGCGCAGATCGTCCCAGATGTTGTCTGGCATTTCGAGAAACACCTTTACGACTTCAGGATCGAACTGGCGCCCCGCCCACTTCTTGATTTCCTCTTGCGCGGCCTGCAACGTCTGCGCCGGCCGGTAAATCCGGTCGGAGGTAATGGCGTCGAGCGTGTCGGCGACGGAGAAGATTCGCGCTCCCAGCGGAATCTGTTCTCCTTTCAAACCGCGGGGATATCCGCTCCCGTCGAATTTTTCCTGATGCGAATACACAATCTCGGCAGCCTCGGCGAGAAACGGAATCTTCTTTACGATCTGATAGCCGTGGTAGGCGTGTTCCCGCATGATCTCGAATTCGTCAGCATCCAGCTTGCCCGGCTTGTTCAGAATCTTGTCGGGGATGGCCATTTTCCCGATGTCATGCAGAAAAGCGCCGCGGGCAATGGTGTTGATCTGGTCGCGCGGCAATCCCATAGCGCGCGCAATGGCGATGGTGAACGCGGTGACGCGCTTGGAGTGGCCTTCGGTTTCACGATCTTTCAAGTCAAGCGCGTCGCCGAGCGCTTCCAGAGTGATGTCATAGGACCGTTCCAGGCTACTCATCGCGGCCTGCAACTGATCGGTGCGCGCTTTCACCAGAGATTCCAGGTTGGTCTGGTAAGTCCGGTTCTCCACCTTGAGCCGGCGATTCTCCAAGGCGCGGCTGACCGTGTTGAGCAGTTGCTCACGCTCGAACGGCTTCAGCAGGTAGTCATAAGCTCCGTTGCGAATGGCCGCCAGCGCGACGGAAATGTCGTGCACCGCGGTAACCATCACAACCGGCATGTCCGGATACTTTTCCTTTGTACGTTCCAGCAGGCCAATGCCGTCAAGGTCCGCCATCATCAGGTCGGAGAGCATCAATTCAAACTCTTCTCCTGAAGTCAGGACCGCGAGGGCTTCCATGCCGGAAGCCGCCTGTTTACAGGCGTATCCGGCAGTACCGAGCATCGAGGCGACGATTTCCCGAATCGGTTCTTCGTCGTCAACTACAAGAATGCGATCTGGCATGAGAACACACGAAAGTCTATCGGCGATTGTAACCGAACGGCGAGATGCCGAAAGTAATCATTGCGGTCCCGAAACTCGATCAATAAAGCACGGGGCCGTGATATTCAAAAGGAGGAAGACGTACGTCCGCATAGTCATAGTAATGAGCGCATCCCTCTGGTCGATCTGGAATTCGGCAGCAAGGCTTGGCCTGGCCCAGCCCACGGCGGCAGAACTGACTCTGCTGATCCTGCTGGGCGCTTCCCTGCTCGCGCTGCGCGCCTTCCGCGAGACCTATCTCAAAGTTTGGGTTGTGGGCTGGACTGCGTTGGTGTTGTCGCGTCTGGCCGAACATTGTTTTGCACCGAAAATTCCCGCGCCGTTTGACTTGGTTGCCGTGCAAGCGACCTTTGTGCTCGCCGTAGGATTACTGGCAGGAGCGGTTCTGCTCTACACCCGCGGCCGCGATCTGATCGTTCCTTTGATGGTGATCACGCCTGTCCTGGTGGGCTTTGCCGGAGCGCGTGTTTTGTTATGGCCCGATTCCCTGCCTTTGCGCGTGGCCATGGAAGTTGGCTACCGGATCATTCTTCTGACCGCGGCGATTGCGCTGCTGCGCGCCCGCCGCGGACGCCGTGAAGCCTCGGCGTGGTTGCTCGCTCTCTCTTTGTTGACGCTTCATCTTGCCTGGGGGCCTTTCACCGACCGAATTCCTGCCGGGGCCGCGCTTGCAGCCGAGATTGCGCTGGGCGTGAGCATGCTGCTGGTCGCAATGGATGAGGCCCGGACGCGCACGCGACGATTGCGCACGGTACAAGCCATCACCAGCAGCATGGCAACCGCCCAGCAATATGGCAGCGTGGTGCAAGCGGCCGTCGAAGAATTGCATTCCCTGACCGGAGTCCGAGCCGTGTGGTTCCGCTTGCTCGAAGGCGGACACCTGGTGGCAACGCACGCCGCCGGGCTCTCTACCGATTTCCTCCGCGACGCCGGCATGGCGGAGATCAATGACGAAATTACCAAACTGCTCAATCAGCCGGGACCGGTCGTGACCACGCCCGAGGCCGCCGGTCCTGAGCCTCAGTTATGTCTTGAAAACGAGAAGCTTCGTCATCTGGTGATGGTTCCAGTCGTGGGCAATAAATCGCCCATCGGCTTGCTGCTGCTGGGCAGTTCGCGCAATCGCCAGTGGACCCCGGACGAACTCGAATTTCTTAAGGGCTGCGCCAAGCAACTCGCTGTCGCGGTTGAAAACTTCCGCCTGCTCGAACAGGTGCTGCGTTCGCAGCGCCAGTGGATCAATACGTTCGACTCGATCCACGACATCATTCTGGCTCACGACGCCGACTACCGCGTCATCAAGGCCAATCAGGTTCTGCTCGAGCATCTCGGCCAGGCCGCCGCAGACGTTGTCGGCAGCTCCTGCGAATCGACTCTGCCCCACACCTTCGGCGAGTGGACTGGATGCCCCTACTGCGCCATGGGCGGCGACGAAGAATTCACCGAAGGCGCTGACCCCTGCTTCGGCGGCTTCTCGGTGGTTTCGACTTCTATCTACACAGAACAAGGCAGCCCGCAAAAAGGCACCATTCACGTGGTCCGCGACATTACGGACCGCCGCTCTGCGGAAGAGAAATATCGTTTGCTCTTCGAGCAGGTGCAGGAAGGGGTTTACGTTGCGAACCCTGAAGGCCAGCTCATCGACTGCAACGACGCCTTCGTCCACATGCTGGGCTACAAAGAGCGCGACGAACTGCTGGTCCTGAACCTGAACTCGGAAATCTGCGTTGACCCGAAACAACGCGAAGCCTTCCGCCAGGAAATTGAAGATCACAATTATGTTCGGAATTTCGACGTCACCATGCGCCGCAAAGATGGCTCGCTCCTGCTCGCAGTCGAGAGCAGCTTTGCCACACGCAGCGGAACCGGCGACATCGAGCGCTACCAGGGCTTTGTTCTCGACATGACGGAGAAGCGCCGCGCCGAAGACGAAATGCGGCGTCGCAACCGTGAATTGAATGCGCTGAACGCCATGGCCGTGGTTGCGGCCCAGTCGTTCGATCTTGACGAAATCCTGAACCTCACCCTGCGCCAAGTGGTTACGCTGTTTGGCGCTGAGAGCGGAACCGTTTACCTCTCCGACACCGATACCACTACGTATCGCCGCCGCGCCGCCTGGGGCCCGCGCAGCCGCGACAAGATGCGCACCGCCGAAGTCTGCTTCACCGAAGGCTTCGGCGATCTGATCATGCGCTCGCGCACCGAGGTGGTCACCGGCGAATACCTGCCGCACCTGCCGCCTAACGTAGCCGAGTTTATGCGCTCCGACGCCGACCGCGCCTGGATCTGGGTCCTGTTCTGGGGCAAGGACGCGCCCGTGGGCATCATGGGCCTGTGCAGCGACCTGGGATACTCGTATTCCAGCAACGACGAAAATCTTCTGGTCGCCATCAGCCGCCAGCTCGCCACCACCATCGAAAAAGTTCGGCTCTACGAAGAAACCTGCCGCGCCTACGAAGACCTGCGCAAAACGCAAGAGCAGTTGCTGCAGAGTGAAAAGATGTCGGCCGTCGGCCAGCTGATTGCCGGCGTGGCTCACGAACTCAACAACCCGCTGACCGCGATCCTAGGCTACGCGCAGCTTCTCGAAACCGAAGGCCTGAACACGCGCGCGCAAGATTACGTCAGCAAGCTGTTCAAGCAAGCGCAGCGGACGCATCGGGTGGTGCAGAATCTTCTCTCCTTCGCCCGCCAGCGCAAGCCGCAGCGCGACGAAGTCGACATCCGCAAGATTCTCGAAGAAACTCTGGCCCTGCGCGACTACGACCTTAAGATCAACAACATCAAAGTCGAGCGCGACGTTCCTTCCGAGCCTGCGCTGGTCGTGGCCGACCCGCATCAGATCGAGCAAGTGTTCCTGAACGTCATCAATAATGCAGTCGACGCCATTCTCGAGACCGGACGCAGCGGCAAGCTGAAGATTCAAATCTCAACCGTCGCCGGCCACGTCTGCACCCAGTTCACCGACGATGGCGCCGGCATCAAAGATCCCAAGCGCATCTTCGATCCGTTCTACACCACGAAGAGCGTTGGCAAGGGCACCGGGCTCGGGCTTAGCATCTGCTACGGCATCGTGAAGGAACACGGCGGCGACATCACCGCCAACAACGCTCCCGACCGCGGCGCAGTCATCGAAGTCCGCTTGCCCGCAGCCGCAGCCGCAGAGCCCGAACTGGAAACAGCTAAGCCCGCTCCGCGCCTGCACGATGGCGCCATTCACGGCCGCGTCCTGCTCGTCGAGGAAGAAGAAGCCGTGCTCGAATTCGAGCGCGATGTCCTCACCGGTTCCGGCGCCAGCGTCGTGACCGCCAAAACCAGCGCGGATGTAAAGACGCGCCTGCTCTCCGAGCACTTTGACGCCCTCATCATCAACGGCAGCATCGCCGGCCAGTGGGGTGCCAAAGAATCCTTCCAGTGGCTCCGAGAGAACTGCTCGGCCATGGAAGGCCACGTCCTGTATACGTTCTCGAACTCCGTCGAACAGGGCGACGAACGCACGTTCCTTCAGGACAGCGGCGTGCCCTACCTGGTGAAGCCCTTCGAAGTGGCTGATTTGATCAGCCAGGCCCGCAGGCTGCTGCAGAAGGCGCAGGCTGCCGCGGCCGCCGCGAGCTAGAGACTCCCCGCCTGTCGCGTTATCTCAGGGAATCGGCTTTCCCTCTCGGACTCCCGGGTTTTGAGCAATGGCCTGATAGCGTCAACCATCACGGCTTTTGGATTAAACTATCTCCTAGATGGGAAGACTACGAATGCTACGCCCTGCGTTTGTGCTCCTTCTTTTTATCGGCATGCTAGTGCCGATTCGAGGGCAAGAGCTGCACCCTTGGGGACAGTTGCACCCTTGGGGACAGGAACTGAAGCCTATTTTCGAAGTTCTTCAGAAGGCCGACCTAGCGGGTTCGGTTGAGCTCGCCGGGCGATGCGGTTCCGCCCTTCCGGGTTTTCCGCAATTTGGTAGTGCCCCAACGAACGGGTCGTCTCCTCTTGCGGCTCTGCGCGCCATTGCCGCGAACGATCAGGCTATGCAGGTAAAACAGGACCGAGACGGAACGATTCGAATGCGTGAAAAGGGGGTTCCGACAGACATCCTAAGCATCAGGATCAGCCACATCTTGTTCGAGGACTTTGCTCACCATGAAATTTACAGCGCAAGCTTTGCAGCGGGAGTCATTTTGTCAGCACCCGAAGTTGTTGCTTACGCGAAGGTCCACAACATTGCCTTACACCCGTGGTCGGAGGGAATCGCAGCAGGAGTAGGCGCCGGGTACAGTCAGCGGCCGCCCGGGGCCCCGCACATATCAGGCTCGCTCGACAACGTAACGGTTTTGGAAGCGCTGAATCACGTGTTGGGAGCATTTCCGGGGCAGGTCCTTGTTTATTGGGACTGTCCAGAAAGACAAGAAAAGAACGAACCGAAACAAACAACAAATTCCGGCAAACAACCAGTACAGGCTGATCCACCCTCGGATTGCGCAGCATCGTCTGATGCCCAATCCGCCGTTTTACCAGCAGGGGTGCCAAACCCGTTTTGCATCCCACGATCGGCACTATCAAGCTTACCTCAGTGGCTCCGAGCTCCGACGGAACCTCGCCAGCGAAGGATTCTCCTCCGGTTCTTCATGATGAACAAGGTCGGCGGGAATCTGTTGGTTGGGACCGGTTGATCTGGGAAGTCGGCCACGGCTGCTAATAAATCCCGATTTCACTCATCTGGTAGCCGTTTCGCTTGTTCCTGAACACGAAAACCACAGAAACACACAGTTTTCCTCTGTCCCTGTTGCGTTAGACTGGCCATAGACCCATGTCTCAATTCGTCCACCTGCATCTGCACACCGACTACTCCCTGCTCGACGGCGCCTGTGATGTCGAAAAACTTTGCCAGCGGGTGAAAGAACTCGGGATGCCCGCCGTGGCCATGACCGACCACGGCAACATTTTTGGCGCGGTCCACTTTGTCAACGCGGCCAAGCATGCGGGCGTGAAGCCGATTGTGGGCTGCGAACTCTACATCTGCAAAAAAGACGACCACCGCGCCGCGCCCGAAGGCGACACCTACAACCACCTGCTGGTGCTCGCCCAGAATGAAGAAGGCTACCGCAACCTGGTCAAGATCACGTCGGAGGCCTCGCTGCACGGCTTCTACTACAAGCCGCGCGTGAGCAAGAAGTTTCTCGCCGAACATTCCCGCGGCCTGATCGGCCTCTCTGGATGCCTGAAAGGCGAAGTCGCCGAGCGCCTGATGGAGAACAATTACGACGCCGCGCGCGCCGCGGCCGGAACCTTCACCGACATTTTCGGCAAAGAGAATTTCTATCTCGAAATTCAGGATCAGGGCCTGGAGCAGGAACACCGCATCCATCCCGGCCTCTTCAAGCTCGAAAAAGACCTCGGCCTGCCGCTGGTCGCCACCAACGACAGCCACTACCTCTGCGAAGACGACGCCCACGCGCAGGACGTGATGCTGTGCATCCAGACCGGCAAGTCGATTCACGACACAGCCCGCATGAAGTTCGACGGCACCCAGTTCTTCGTCAAGAACCACGACGAAATGTACCGCGTGTTCAAGGATTCGCCCGAGGTGCTCACGCGCACGCTCGACATTGCCGAGCGCTGCAGTCTTCATCTCGAGAAGGTCGCGAATCCGTTTCCGCAGTTCGAAGTTCCACCCGGTTACACCATCGACAGCTACTTCGTCCACGTAGCCCGCGAAGGTTTCGCCCGCCGCCTCGACGCCCTTCGCCCCTTACACGAGCAAGGCAAGCTGAAGCACTCCATCACCGACTACGAGCAGCGACTGGAACGCGAACTCGCCATCATCCAGCAGATGCAGTTCCCCGGCTACTTCCTAATTGTCTGGGACTTCATCCGCTACGCCCGCGAACACGACATCCCCGTCGGCCCCGGCCGCGGATCGGCCGCCGGTTCGCTCGTCTCTTACGCGCTTCGCATCACCGACATAGACCCGCTGCAGCATGAACTGCTCTTCGAGCGCTTCCTGAATCCCGAGCGCGTGTCCATGCCCGACATCGACATCGATTTCTGCATGAACCGCCGCGGCGAAGTCATCCAGTACGTCACGCAAAAATACGGCCGCGACAACGTCGCCCAGATCATCACCTTCGGCACCATGGCTGCCAAGGCCGCCATCAAAGACGTGGGCCGCGCCATGGACATCCCTTACGCCGACGTCGACCGCATCGCCAAGATGGTCCCCACCCAGCTCAACATCACTCTGGAGCAGGCCATCGCCGACTCCGCGCAACTGCGCGAGGCCATCGAGAAAGATGGCCAGATTCGCGAGCTCTTCGACACTGCGAAAAAGCTGGAAGGCATGGTTCGCAATTCCGGCGTTCACGCTGCCGGAGTCGTGATCTCGCCGCGCCCGCTCACCGACCTGGTTCCGCTGCACCGCACCAAGAACGACGAAATCGTGACCGCCTTCGACATGGTCGCAATCGACAAGCTGGGCCTGCTGAAGATGGACTTCCTCGGCCTGACCACGCTGACCATTCTCACCGACGCGTTGAAACTGATCGCGCAGACGCGCGGCACGGCCATCACGCTCGAACAAATTCCCCTCGAAGATCACGAAACCTACGAAAAGGTTTTCTATAAAGGTTTGACGTCTGGCGTGTTCCAGTTTGAATCGAACGGCATGCGCGACGTGCTGCGCAAGTATCAGCCGAATTCGATTGAGGACCTGACGGCTCTGAACGCGCTCTACCGCCCTGGCCCGATCCAGGGCGGCATGATCGACGATTTCATCGACCGCAAGCACGGCCGCAAGAAAGTCGAATACGAACTGCCCGAGTTGCAGGAAATCCTTCAGGAGACGCTGGGCGTGATCGTCTATCAGGAACAGGTCATGCAGATCGCGAACCGCCTGGCGGGCTACTCCCTGGGTGAAGCCGATCTGCTGCGCCGCGCCATGGGCAAGAAGAAGGCCGAGGAAATGGCGCAGCAGCGCGAGCGCTTCGTCGACGGCGCCGCGCAAAGAAAATTTCCCGCGAAGAAGATTGAAAAGATTTTCGATCTCATGGCGCAGTTTGCCGGCTACGGATTCAACAAGTCGCATTCGGCCGCCTACGCCCTGCTCGCCTATCACACGGCGTATTTAAAGACGCATTATCCCGTCGAGTTCATGGCCGCGCTGCTGACCTCGGTGACCGGCTCAACCGACGACGTGGTCAAGTACATCAACGAGTGCCGCGAAATGGGCATCGCCGTGGAGGCTCCCGACATTAACGTGTCGGACGCCAATTTCACTCCACATGGCGAGTCGATCCGCTTCGGCCTGGCTGCCGTGAAAAACGTCGGAGGCAATGCCATCGAATCGATCGTAGCCGCCCGCAAGAAACTCAGCCGCTTCAAATCGATTTTCGAATTCTGCGAAAATGTCGACCTGCGCCTGCTGAACAAACGCGTCCTCGAATCGCTGATCAAGAGCGGCGCCATGGATTCGATGGGCCGCCGCGCCCAACTGATGGCCGTGCTCGATAAAGCGATGGAACAGGCGCAGAAGGCGCAGCGCGACGCCGAATCCGGCCAGCACGGCCTGTTTGGCGTGTTCCAGCAAGAAGATGCCGAGTCGCACAACGACAAACTGCCCAACATTCCCGACTGGGACGAACATACGCGCCTTGCCGCCGAAAAAGAAATTCTCGGCTTCTTCATCAGCGGCCATCCCCTGCAGAAATATAAAGACAAGCTTGCCGACCTGCACGCCCTCAGCATCGAAGAGATTGCCGCCATGACAAAATCGACCGGCAAAGACGAAACCATCGTGACCGCGGGCATCATCGGCAACGTGCGCGTGCTCAAATCGAAGCGCGGTGATTACTACGCCCAGGCCACCCTCGAAGACATGTCCGGCTCGATCGACATGATCGTCTTCCCCGAGGCCTACAAGAAACTCGGCGACAAGGTGAAGCTCGAAGTTCCGGTCCTCTTGAAAGCCGGCGTGCGCATCGAAGAAGGCGCCAACCCTAAGATCACCGCCGCAGAAATTCAGCCGCTCGAAGAAGCCAAGGTTCCGCTTCCGCGCGCCATCCGCATTCGCGTCCCGCTCGAGACTTCGCTTGAAACCACGGTCGATGAGCTGCACACACTCTTTATGGAACGCAAGGGTGAAGCGAAGGTATTGTTTGACGTGGAACGCCAGGGCGATTTCATGGTGGTGATGGAAGCGGAAGGCTATAATGTCGTACCGGACCGAAACTTCATCGCCCGCGTGGAACAGTTGTGCGGGCGAGGCAGCGTCCGCATTATTGCCTGATATCAGTGCCTGATTCAAAGCATGGCCGCCACTGAAAAAGTACAGCAGGAGTTGGAGCAAATCGAGCGCCAGGTTGCCGAACTGGAGCATCCCAGCGCCGACGATGCTACCCGCCGCGAAATCGCAAAATTAAAGGAACGCATCGAGGCCCTGAGAATCGAAATGGACGCGCCCCCGACCGCCTGGCAGAGAACCGAGTTGGCGCGGCATCCGCAGCGTCCGCAGTCGCTCGACTACATCGAGCGCATCTTCACCGACTTCAGCGAGATCCACGGCGATCGCAGCTTTGGCGACGACGCCGCCATCATCTGCGGCATGGCCCGCTTCCACGGCGACGAGGTGCTGATCGTCGCGACGCAAAAGGGCCGCGACATGAAGCAGCGCGTGCATCGCAATTTCGGCACGCCGCATCCTGAGGGGTATCGCAAGGCGATTCGCATCATGCAACTGGCCGAAAAGTTCCGGCGACCCGTTTTCACTCTGGTCGACACCGACGGCGCATACCCCGGCATCCACGCCGAAGAGCGCGGACAGGCCGAAGCCATCGCCTACAACCTTCGCGAAATGGCGCGACTCGAAGTGCCCATCATCGCAACCGTGATCGGCGTGGGCGGCAGCGGAGGAGCCCTCGCTATCGCCGTAGCCGACCGCGTGCTGATGATGGAGAACTCGATTTACTCCGTCATCTCCCCGGAGGGTTGCGCG
>Ga0210383_10000112_pt1 | contig 85786 bp, 97 predicted proteins | sample IncBWC14OmetaG_FD_160072 | JGI IMG/M metagenome (GOLD analysis project Ga0210383, IMG submission 160072) | Forest soil microbial communities from Barre Woods Harvard Forest LTER site, Petersham, Massachusetts, United States - Inc-BW-C-14-O ...
TTCACCGCCCACAAGCCGCCGTCGGGCCCGACGCGCATCCACGAAATATCGTCGCCGACCGTGAACACCTTCCAGCCCTTCAGCTCGGCCGGCGGCGTCAGCATCGCGAGATTGGTCTTGCCGCACGCACTCGGAAACGCCGCCGCAATATAAGTGGTCTCGCCCTCGGGACTTTGCAGGCCGAGGATCAACATATGCTCGGCGAGCCAGCCCTCGTCGCGCCCGAGCGAGCTGGCGATTCTAAGCGCGAAACATTTCTTGCTGAGCAGCGCATTCCCGCCGTAGCCGCTGCCGACCGAGATGATCATGTTGTCTTGCGGGAAATGGCAAATCAGCCGCCGCTCCGGATTCAGATCGAGCGTGCTATGAATCCCGCGATTGAAGTCGTTCGAATCCCCAAGTTGCTTCAGCGCCGCCGCGCCCATCCGCGTCATGATCCGCATGTTCAGCACGACGTAGATACTGTCCGTCAGCTCGACCCCGACCTTCGACAACGGCGACCCCAGCGGCCCCATCACGTACGGCACGACGTACATCGTCCGCCCGCGCATCGATCCGTCGAGCCATCCGCGCAGCTTGGCGTAAGTCTCGGCCGGCTCAGACCAGTTGTTGGTCGGTCCCGCGTCGATTTTGTTCGGTGTGCAGACGAAGGTCAGTTGCTCGGTGCGCGCGACGTCGTTCGGATTCGATCGATGCAGGTAGCAGCCCGGCCGCTTCTCCTGGTTCAACTCGATGAGTATTCCCGCGGCGACTGCCTGCTTCGTGAGCCGCACCTTCTCGGCTTCGGAACCATCGCACCAGACGATTGCATCCGGTTTGGTCAGTGATGCTACTTCGTTGACCCAATCGCGCAACGCGCGGCTGCTGGTCGGCGAAACATTTGCGTCGGAATTGGGCGTCACTTCATGCGCTCCACGTCGGTCCTTGTGAGACGTAACTCCTACTCAACCGCGGCTCCAAAAAGCAATCCAGCGGACACGAGAACGTAATATGTAGATTAGCAGAATAGAATGATCAAGGGCAGAACTATAAGTAATTCTTTACCCCGACGCGTGGGCGAACCGTTCTTTTTGACCGCTTGACTCGCGACCAACGCCTGCGGATTGCCGCCGAACTGATGATTTGTCGCGCGGCTACTGCTAGTACGCGGCGCTCTTGCGCGCAGAATTGATCAGCCGCTGGATTTCCTCTTCAGTGAATCCCGCCAGCATCCGCGCTTCTTTCGCGATCGACACGACCTGACCGTCGTCGTTCTCGATATCTTCCTGCGCGCGCCGCCCGCCGCGGAAGTTGAAGACCTCGTCGACCATATCCTGGAACGCCTGCGCCTTCGCCAGCCGTTCGGGGTCGCCCTCAGTCAGCTTGCGCATCCACTGCGATCCCATCCGCACATGCGTGATCTCGTCGGCCAGCACGTAGTCCACCGAACGCTCGATCACCTCGTCGCCGTTGCGCTGCGCAATTCGAATCAGTTGCTCGAACACGTCGCACGCGAGCCCTTCGAGCCCGCGATTTATTCCCGCCACGCGCGCCGCCGGATCCATCGCCTGCGTGCATCGCCACAAAATTTCCGTCTCGACGTAATCGCCGGCATGTCCGCCCATGTACTCGACGAGCCGCTGGAAAATCTCGCTGTGCCGCGCCTCGTCCCACACCTGCCGCGCCATGTCGAGCTGGAACTCCCACGGCGCGTCGGGAAAATCGAACAGCGTGCGTCCCGCCGCCTCCATCGCCTGCAGCTCGCCCGTGTAGATTCCATGCAGCCGCGATCGCAGCGTCTCCTCGTCGAACGGCATCGGCCGCCCGCCGTCGAGTCCTTGCTCCTCGCGAATTTCGCGAACCTGGCGGCTGCGCAGTACGACCCAATTGTCAGGACGGGCGAGACGGTCAACGGGGATACATTTTTCCATTTTCTTTTTTCAGTATTTTTCTTTCTTAGTGTTAAGTGGCACAGACTTTAGTCTGTGATTCTTAGTACGCGGCGCTCTTGCCGAAGCCTTTCACCAGCCGATCGATCTCTTCTTCCGTGAAACCCGCGAGCAGCCGCGCCTCGCGCGCGATCGTGAGTCCATTGTCAATCTCGATTTCCTTTCCGTCGATACGCTGCTTGACGTGATCGACGTCCTCGACCCGCTTGCGCCCCGGTCCGAAGTTGAACAGCTCGTCGATCCTGTCCTGGAACTCCTGCGCCCGCTTGAAGCGCGCGGGGTCGCCCTCGGTCAGCTTGCGCATCCACTGCGATCCCATCCGCACATGCGTGATCTCGTCGGCCAGCACATAATCTACCGATCGTTCGATAACCGAGTCGCCCATCTTCTGCGCGATCCGGATCAGTTGCTCGAACACGTCGCACGCCAGCCCTTCGAGTCCGCGATTTATTCCCGCGACGCGCGCCGCCGGATCCTCCGCCTGCGTGCACGACCACAGCACTTCGCCCTCGGGAAATTCGCCGTAGTAGGAACCGACGTACTCAAGCAGCTTCATATAGATCTCGGCGTGGCGCGATTCGTCCCACACCTGCCGCGCCATGTCGAGCTGGAATTCCCACGGCGCATCGGGAAAGTCGTAGAGCGTGCGCCCGGCCGCTTCCATCGCCTGGAATTCGCCGCCGCAAATCCCGTGCATGCGCGATTTCAAAAAATCATCTTCGTACGGCATCGCGTTGCCCGGCGACAATCCCTGTTCGCTGCGCGCGTTGCGCGTGCGATTCGCGGGCAGCAGGATATGGTCCTCGGGACGCGCCAGCTTGTCGACCGGAATCATTCTTTCCATCGCGATTGCTCCTCCGTTTTCATCTGCTCCACGCCGATCGCCGACCGCTCAGGTCCAACGCTTCGCGCACCGTCCACTCGCCGTCCTTCGGCCCCAGCCGGAACTGAAATTTGAACGGCTCGCCAGTGGACCCGCTCAATTTCGCTTTCAAAAAATAATGATGCGCGACGCGCGCGCGTCCGATCAGCTCGAACCTATCATACTTGTTTGCCGGAATCGCATTGGCGATCTGCATCATCTCGTCGCGCACATGCGCCGGCGTCATCGCCTCGACCGTCGCATTGTCGCCGCGCATCAGCGCGTTCAGCAGACGCTCCGCCGCCGCGAACATCTCGGCCGGCGGCTCGACCACCGGCGCAATCGGCTGCGGCCCCATCACGTTCCCGCGTTCTCCCAAATCAGGCATTGCCGTTCCCCGCTCGAGCTTGCGCAATCGCGGCCGCAAGCTCAGGAATGTCGCTCCACGACGACCGCTTGCCCGTCGTATCCTCGACGCTCACGATCGCCCACTTGCCGTCCGTCTCTTTGCGCCATCGATACAGCACGCGCCGCATCGCGCCGCCATTGGTGAAACGAATTTTTGAGATGTACTGAAACCCAATCTTCGCGAGCGCCAGCGTCTCGACCTTGACCGGCTTGGCGATACGCCCAATCTCAGCCGCCGCATTCCGATGGGTCTCGATCGCTTGCGGATTCACGAACTTCTCCGCCGCCGCGCTATCGCCCGCCGCGATCGCCTCGGCATGCGTGGCGATCGCGTCGCGCAAGTCGTCGATATTATCTAGATGAACCATACTAACTGCGCCCGACTTTTCTGCGCGGCGCCGGCGCGTCCGTCTCGAATCCCGTCACGCCGCCCGACGCGCCGAGCAATCCCTCGAGATGCGATTGCCAGTTCGCCGCGCGCAGATGCTTCTCCTTCGAGTCGAGCAGCTCGTTCAGCAGCACGCTGCCGCGCTCGACGTGCGCCTTCTCCTCTTCGACCAGCCGCTGCAAAATCCGCAGGGTAGGGGGTTCGTACACCGGATTCATCGCCGTCAGATGCGAGCTGTAGTGCGAAATCAGATGCGGCTTCAGCACGCGGTAAATTCCCACCAGCCGCTCGATCGTGTCCTCCCACTCCTCCTTGTCCTCAATCGCGTTCATGAACGCGACGAACGCATCGTTCGGCGCCTTCGACACCTGCGGCTGCGCGCGCAACTCCGGCAGCCGCTTGCCCAGCGCGTCCGTATGCAACGCATCTTCGTAAACCTGCTTGGCCATCTCGAGCTTCACCGCCAGCTCCGGCGTCAGCGCAATCCAGCCCGCCATCATCCGCATCATGCGCTCCTCGGCGTAGCGGTAATTCTGAATATAGATGACGCTCTGCCGGACGCTGTAAACGCCCTCGAGAGTTCGCCTGTCGTAAAGTGCCATTCGCAACTCCTCGTGATACCGCGTCAGTATTTAGTGGGGCGGGCCGCCGTGCCCGCCCTTGAGAGCTTCAGGCACGGCCCGTCCTGTTGAGAAGGACCCGCTCGCTCCATTCACAGATCCGAAAAAACGCCCCTCGACGATCGCTGCAATCTCGCGCCAGTAAGTTTCCTTGTCAGTCCCCTTCAGATTGTTCGCGCCCATCGCCCACCCCGCGCACAGCATATGAATCGCATGCACGGCGCTGCGCGCGTCCTCAAAATGAATCACGCCCAGCCGCCGCCCGCGCTCGATAATCTCCGCCACCGCGCCCAGGTAGTCGCTGCCAATCTTCTTCATCGCGCTGCGATACTGCGGCCGCCGTTCGTAGTAGCGCGCCTCATGATGCAGCACGTTGAACGCCTCGCGATAACGATCGATCACGTCGAGAATCGCGCGCATCACCTCGATCAACTCGCGCCGCGGGTCGCCGACATTGCGTTCGCGAATCGCCGGCAGCATCTCGACGAACTCCGCCACCATCGACTCCCCAATCAGCGGAATAATTTCGTCCTTGCTGTCGAGATAAAGATAAATCGACCCCGCCGCGAGCCCCGCCTCAAGCGCCAGCTCCTTCACCGACGCCTCATGAAACGACTTCCGCGCCAACACCCGGCAAGCCGCCAAAAAAATCTGCCGCCTCCGCGCCCGGACGAGCTTCTCATCCGGCGCAGTAGTGCGTATTGCTTCAACGGCTCTAGGCATTGGGTTAACGATCGCGAACGGTAAAAATTCAGTGACCAAACGTACTGAATGAACGTTCATTTGTCAATATACGTGGAACCCGCCCGGGTTCCACACCTCCCAGGGCAGGGGTGACCCCTGCACCCAGTGAAAGAAAATCGCGAAATGCCGAGGACGGCCTTTCGCTCGCGGGTTCTGCCGGAAAAGGCCAACAGAACGCCAGCCGCTTTTCACTCAAACCCTTCTAACAGGGACGAAGTCCCGCATCTTCTCTTCTCCCCCACTGGGTGCAGGGGTCACCCCTGCCCAGGGAGGTGTGGAACCCACGGTGGGTTCCACATTCAATCGCGTTCCCCATTCCCCTCCGCGGTTCCGACGCCGCGCATCCTTATATATGCTCACCGCTATGCCCGACACTTTTCAGAAAGAAAGCGCGCTCGACCGCTTCTTCAACCGCTTCATGGGCCGACTCCTCCGCCTCGGCTTCGCCCCCGGTTACATGCGCCTCCTCGAAGTCCGCGGCCGCAAGTCCGGCAAGACCTTCACGACGCCGGTTAATATTCTCGAATTTCAGGGCAAACGATGGCTGGTTGCCGCGCGAGGCGAGACCGCATGGGCCCGCAACGCGCGCGCTGCCGGCAAGGTTGTCTTACGCCGCGGCTCGAGCACCGAATCGCTCACGGTGCGCGAGCTTGCCGACGCCGACAAGCCCGAAGTCATCAAGGCCTTCCTCGATCGCTTCGCCTCCCAGGTCCAGCGTTTCTTCGACGTCCCCGCCGGCTCCCCCGCCGACGCATTCCGCGCCACCGCCACACGCACCCCAGTCTTCGAGCTAATCCCCGCCGCGTAGATTGGTGTTGAACTCGACACGACTCAAATTGGAAATATCTTTGCATGGTGCACGAATTTTTCTGTTCCCCTCTCCAAAAGGGAGAGGGGCAAGGGGAGAGGTTCCGTGAGACAAGCGAGAGTGAGCACGCATTGAACTAGACGAAACCGATGATGAGTAGATCTTTGAGTAGCTCCTCGCACTCTCTTCCCCTCTCCCTGTTAGGGAGAGGATCTAAGGTGAGGGTCATTGTTCAGCGCTATTCGCGCGATTCAAGATTCTGGAATTTGTGATCGATCCCTCACCGACATCCACATCGCCCCCAACTCCCGACGCACCAGCGCCCCCCGACTCCGCGACGCGCGAGCGCTCCACCGTCCTCGCCCTGCTCGCGATGCTCTTTTACCAGGGCTTCGCCGGCGCCATCATCTCCGTAGCGTCGCCGTGGATCGGCAAGAGCTTTTATCTCGATGGCGCCGCCGTCGCCCGCCTCTTCGCATGGGTCTCGCTCTCCGCCTTCGGCGCCCTCGCACTCTCCCGCATGATCGATCGCTACGGCCGCCGCCGCATGATCCTCGGATGCATGGCCGCGATTCCCGTCTGCAGCATCGGCGCCGCGCTCGCGACCAGCTTCTTCTGGTTCACGATTTTTCTGATCGCGCTTTACGCGATGGTCGGGGCGGCGGGTGCCGGATGCATCGTGATGCTCTCCGAGGAACTCCCCATCGCGCGCCGCGCACGCGGCCAGAGCTTCGGCGGTCTCGCCGCCGCAGTCGGCAGCGGCTTCTGCGTCTTCCTGATGCCGATATTCGACGGCTACGGAATTTCCTGGCGATGGATGTTCGTGATGTCGGCGGCGGGCGTCGCGATGATGCCGGCGATTGCGCGCCTCCTCCCCGAGAGCAATCGATGGGAACGTTCCGACGCAACCGGCATCACCACCCGCACCAGCTTCTACGACGTCTTCCAGCCGCTCTATCGCAAGCGCTCGATCACGATGATCGCGTGCTCGCTCGCCGCCAACATCTCGACCACCGCCGCCAACGCCTTCGGCTACTACCACGCCGTCTCGGTCGTCGGGATGTCCTCCGCCGCAACCTCCACGATGACCATAGTCGCCGGCGGCCTCGGCCTCCTCGGCTTTCCGCTAGGCGCATGGACGGCGGAGCGTTACGGCCGCGTACCGACCATCGTATGTTTCGGCATAGCCATCACGGCCGGACACCTATGGTACTTCTGGGGCCCACCTAGCCATCTGACTTGGCCTCTGATGTGGCTGGCAACCGGTTTCTTCTGGTTCAACCTATGCGACAACGCCGGCACAGTAGGCGCCAACGCCGCCGCCACCGAACTCTTCCCAACCCCACTAAGAGGCACAATGATAGGATGGTTCGCCCTGGTAGGCGCCATAGGTAGTGTTATCTCAAACGCCGCAGTAGCCCTCCTAGCCAACAAACTAGGCGGAATGTCAATAGTAGTAGGAGCCTTATCAATAGTAGGCATCCCCGCAGCCATAGCCTTCGGCTTGTTGATAGACGAAACCCGCGGCCTATCCTTAGAGATGGCCGCCAAGGAGGATCAATTCACTTCAGAGAACTGACATCTGCGATACCCCCAAATTCGCGCATTGCTCTTGTTTTGTCCGAGTGTCGCTTCACTGATCGTCATCGACGTTCAACACAAGGGCGCGATACTGAGAAGGAGTCTTGACGAGCATCACCGCCGGAAACGGGCGCAGGTCGCCTATGATCTTCGCCGTCGCCCGATCGGTTGAAGACGGTCCTTGTTCCAGAAGATGTGAATGCCAAGTACCGACACAATACAGGCTACCTCCCGTGAGCTCGCAGTATTCCTCTAAGGCGCGGCGCAGCCCTCTTGTCCCCAAAACGAACTCGGATGCCGATCGACGGCTGTCTTCAGGAGCTGGAATTATGTCTACGACAACGACAGCTCTCTCAACCTCGGATACGAAGCCGGCGACAACCCCGCCCGTCTCAACATTAGAATAATTTTGACAATCACGCTCGATTTTCTCTCTAGCTGCGGCCAGCAGTCTTACGGTCCAGCCCCTTGAATTGTCCGCCTTCAGAACCGCGGTCGCGGAAAGATCGTGAACCTGCCAGTTCAGGTTCAGCTCATCTTCGGAGATTACACCGATCCAGATTTTTCCTACATCGCTCAAGCGGCTCCTTTGGAGGAGATTTATGTTCTGCGCGATCGAAGCCGCAAACATGGAAACCCGCATGTCTGACACAATCATCGTCGGTGAGCCGCATCCTTGGCCAACGAGCCTGCGTGCGATACCGCTCGACTCGACCAACGTCAGTTGTCTGAGGTGCTCCTTCTCAGAAAAGAGTAAATGAGTATAGGCGGCGAGATCGCTTGAATTCGGGTTCCGGTTCGGGCCTTCCACTGTAACCAGTCCGACACGCCCAGTACCATAAAGACAGGTCTCTATGATCCTCGATGGCAACGTGGCGCTAGAGAGCGAGGACAGCCATTCTCTTATAGACAGAGAGGCGGTGGAATTGATGATGGCCCACAGATCCTTGTCGAAGACCTGTTGATGGTCCTTCGACGCGCGCGAAAGACCCTTTATATCTTCACATACTGCCGAGCTTTGGTGCCCGAGGCCCGCGAGAGCTTTGCGAAGAGCCTCAGCCTTAAAACCCCACCAGCCACTGTCCGCCGTTTCTTGCGACGGCAGAAGCGCATGTCGCGCCGCATGATGGGGCATCAGATAGGCCTTGTCGACGAGACAACTGGGGCCGTACCCGGCTCGAGTCAAATGAACGGCAATCTTAGAACCGAGGCTACCACAGCCGAGTTGGACGAAAAGTTGGAAGGTCTTATCGTCTCGCCCAGTGCCTGACAGTCGCCGCAGAAGCTTCACGTCGATTGCGTCGCGGTGCGAGACTGGGTAGACGGCCGTCGACTTGGCGAATGATGCCTTCAGTTCGGTTACATATGGCACCAGCTCAACGCGCGACTCCGAACCGATAATCTTGAAGGGGCGATTGGCACAAAAAACAATCACTAGGGGAAGAGTACCTTTTTCCGGGGCTTGGGAGACCCAGGACCTCAACAGAGCAAACGCGTCTTCAAGTCCACGACTGCAGCCGTATTCTTGTGCCACGGCGGATAGTTCCTCAGCGGTTTTGACCGTATCTGGGAAATACCGATCTGCAACGCGACGCCTCCCATCGACTTTATTGGCTCGGATGATGATGGCTATGGAATGCCCAGCGGAATGGGTAGCGTACTTGCGGATGTCGCACTTATCGATCAAATCGCTAGGTGCCAAAGATTGTCCCACCGTTCCGTAGAAGCAGGGACGTTGCGACGAAGAAGAATCACCCCGTGGAAACGTTATGAAGTCGAGATCGTGAAACGCCCGAAACGGGGGGCCATCTCCATTTCCGTACTGCTGAAGTTCCGAAGCGCGCGCGACTATGCAGTCATGGAGTTCGTCTCTTCGAATGGGCTCCCATCCTTGATCCGGATCAATCAGGGCATTTGTTGCTGCCTTGTCCAACCAAGTGCCGAGCTGATCTACAATTGCCCAGATCCCACCTCTCTGCAGTAGGTCGCTCAAATTACCATCAAAGATGCAGGGAACTACCGGACCAGTCGGATGGCCAGGTACTATATGAGGTAGAGAACGGTTAAAGTCCTCACGGAGGAGTACAGCCGGTATTTCGACCGGGTAGTCGCGTGGAAAACAGAAAATCGCCGTCTCGACTGATCGAACACCCGTGGAACTCTCACCGCTCGCAGCCCATTTCGATGGTAGCTCAACGATCAGGTCCACCTCGACCAGTATGTGAACCGCGCTAGGCTGACTACCGTGAATCCGGGCGTCTTTAACACCAGGATGCCTCTTAATGAGTTCGATAGTTCGCGCTATCTGCTTCGGGACATGAACTTCCGCCATGCGTTGTCCGAGCGCTCACCCATGAGCCAGGGGCTGGCCACCGATGGCGCCACCGCCGCCGACCGCGGGTGTAGAAGGATTCCGCTTAACTCTTACCCCTTCTGGGGTAATTTCGATTTCAAGAACCTTTGGCTTCTCGGTCGAGCCATGCTCACCGCCTACGCACATGAACTTACCGCCTACGTTCTTAGCTATGTCGACATATTCGCGCTTGGCGCGAACGCACGGTGGGTCTGAATCATCATCGGTAATCGGTTTGCTGCTCGAGACGATGATTGCACCCGAGCGAGCTTCCGAGAAGGCCTTCTTCGCCTCTTCGCTCACCTGAGCATCTTCACCCTCGTCGCTCCAACTATCATAAGAAAGAGTGTGCCAGGAGCAGTGATGCGGTGTCAGCATGAGATCATATTGGAGCCAGTCTTTGTGGTCATCTTTCAAGCGGCGCCACTGACGCTCCCATATCGCGACGTCGGCGTCGCCACCTGTTAAAAAGAGGGCAGCGTCTGACTTACCACCGGCAACGAAGGAAAAACGTATAGCCACACTGGATTGGTTTTTTGTTAGGGTCTCTTCCTCCGCCTCTTCCAGTGCCGATGAAAGAGGACCAAGAAGCCGGGCCTCCATCCACTCCTCCGCGTTGCCATTTACTGTTTTGATCAGTTCGTCAATTTTGATCAGAATTTCGCCGAGATCATCGGTCTTTCCGTCTGTGTCTTCGCCAAGGACCAGGATTCGGTCGCCATCACCTACGGCGGATCCAGATTCGCGGAACTTCTTCACCCGCCTGCGAGCTTCAGCACTGAAAGCCTTCGCGTCGTCGCAAAGCGTGTGGTCCGTTGATGCCCGACGAAAGACGATCGGCGAGGACCAGATCTCCCGGATGAAAATCTTTTCGCTCTTTTCCGCGTACTGATCGGGATCGCCTAGGTAAAAGTGTTTCTCCACTCCCCCACAATGATCTTCATCGGGATGAGTGAGGCAGAAGACGTCGACAAAATGTCGTCCTTTAGTGTCCTTCTTGAGGCGCTTGCGAAGTTCTTTCGCAACGTCTGGAGTGTCGTCGTCTGGATCATCGGCAGCTTGTCTGATCCGTGCATCGACCAGTATCGTCCTGCCATTATTCAGCTGGATAAGTGTCATGTCGCCGTTATCGACGGGGAAAAACGAAATTACGGTTGCCACATCAACTACCTCCCAAGTCCTATTTATCTCCGGAAAGATTTCGCTCCGATGAGCTAAAGCGATTCAAGGGCCTCCATAAGACGTTCCGCGTAAGCCTTTGCCGGGATGAAAACCCAAATTGGAGTGATCCGGATGCTCCACCAGGTAAGCAAGCTCGCGTCAACTATCAGCACGAAAAGCCAGGCTACAGATATAGGACTTCCCCACCTCGAGAACGCGAATAGAGCGCCGGCGAAGCACGTTCCAAGCAAACTGAGTAGGAATCCTGCTGCGCGCATACCCCAGAGGTTACGTCGGAAGCCGTAGTTCACGTTCTCCTCGAAGACCAGAGGAAAGCTTCGTTGATCCCTGGTTTTGGATATCAGGAATTTGGTGCAGGCCTCATAAACCAAGTCGGCGGCGGCAGGATCGGCGGCTTCGTCTGCGGCTGAGGGAATTTGAACACCGGGCATCAGCGACTGCAGCTTTGCGTGATAGCGAGACCTCGTCACCGGGTTGCAGAACAGTGTATCGCGGTGGCGCAACATCCGAGTCGTTGGCGCGCCACCCCACCGCGCCCACAAGGCTGGCTCTTTCCCCTTGCCTTGGTCGCGTCCGAGCTGTTCCAAGAGCGCTGTTAGCCCAAGCGAACTCAGGAGAGTCCCGATTCCGGCCACGCCGAACCTCGAAACAGGATCCAGCCCGCCAAGCGCGCTGAATGCGCCCACGCCAAACACAAGGAGGATCGGCAAGACTTCGAGAATCGCTGGTTTGAGGCGCGCTCGTCGACGGTATTGGTCTGGGAATCCGAAGATCGAATTAGCCGAACCGGCGGAAACCTTTAACTCAGAGACGTTCACGTTCGCTGACCCCTCCTCAACCGCCCCAACACCACGGCCCGCATCGCGTTCACGTCTTGGGCAATTGCCGGAAAACGGGAAGTTATGGGAAAAATAAGCACGCCTTACACTTTGTCAAGCGTGGTTGCGGGGCCCACTCGCTAACAATCGTAGATGCAGATCGTCTTCGGGATCACTCTGTCGCGGTCAAGCGAGCACGACCGCGCGGGGCCCTATTTCCATCAAATGTCCGCGCTTCGTTTTCCTGAACTAAAAACGTTTCACATGAAACGTTGCTGCCGAATACTTCAGCAAACAACAGCGCTTTTCGATCACCTCGACCGAAATGTGGTACCCATTTGCACGCGCAAGCCGAGCATTCAATATGAACTCGATGTCAGCAGAAGCATCCGTCGTGCCGCGGGCCGCCAAAGAAAAACAGTTCACCTCCAGGAATTAAAGCTCGAAAGCGCCTGCCGCCCGACCCCAAGCACCTTCGCCGCTTCAGTAACCGTCAGTCCGAGCGCTTCGATCACCTGCCGCCGTATCATCCCGCCGACATGCGGAGGATTCTTCATCGCCATATTTCCCATCCTACGCCACCTTCGACTTCCGTCCCCCGCAACCACCCGCCACCGTGAGCGGAGGCCGACCAACCGACACAAGAATCAGAGCGAAAGGTTGTCCTCAACCTTTCGCGCTTCGCATTTCTCCTCACTAAGGTCCAGAGCCTGTCCTGAGCGAAGCCGAAGGAGCTTAGCCCTGCCGAAGGAAGTGTGAAACCCACCGCGGGTTTCACTACAATTCCTCCCCGATGCCAACCGTTGTCATCCCGATATGCCACAATACTCACTATGCCTCCCTCACCCACCCATCACCCCGCACTCCGACTCAATCGAACGATCCCGACCGCATCCACCTCGTCATTCGCCGCCACCTCCGCTCCGACCTGCCACGAGGCCGCCGCACCGCTCCGCCAACATCTCTCGCCGATCGCTCGCGCAGAACAAACAGAAGAGATCGAGGAGAAAGAACTTAGTCAACCAATGTCAACTATTAAAAACGCTCGTAGAACATCGTTTCCATTTAGCGCTTCGCCGTCCAAACCCCCAGCAATCGACTGCCATTTTCGAGGATCAGCCTCTGAAATCGCACCCATCTGCGCGACGAAATCCGAAGAAAAAAGGAGCTCAAACGATCGTAATCGGAATCTCGGCGAACTCTTTGCTCCCCAAGTCCCAGGCGAACGCAGCCGCGCGCGCGAACTTCCCCGCGCGTATCGACATCACGATATACACCGTGTCGGGATAGTCGGGCTCTGCCGGGTCGAACGAGCACGCCTGCGCACGGTCGGTCGCCGAGAAATACGCGTCGTGGTCGGGATGCGAATGGTACACGACGCGCAGCGCCAGCTTGCGATCGTCGACCTCGTTCATCACCGCCAGATGCTGCCTGGGCTCCATCAGGAACGCCGTCCGCGCGTCGCGCGGAAACGCAGCGGGATCTTTCGCGTGCATCGCGTTCTGGATATTCGCGATCGGCCGCACTTCCTCGACCGCATTGCCGTCTCCGATGATGAAGCCGCAGCACTCGTACGGAAACTCGCGCTCGCCCTGCGCGACGATCGCATCCATGCTCGCGCGCCGTATCGATGCGCTCTTCATCGGCTCTCCTTTTTCCCAGTGGCGCGGGCCGCCGTGCCCGCGCTGGCGCTTTCGGCGGCTCGGATCAACCGCGTCAACATCCGATTCGTTTCAACATCGAGGCGGAGACCGTCAGCCAGCTCGACAATCCTGCCGTTGAGCGCGCCGATCTCGGTGCGCCCCCGAACGTGCAGGTCATCCCACATCGTCGGCCGATGATTGAACGTCGGCGGAATCAACTGTTCGTAAAAGACCTTTCGATATTCGTCCGCGTTCGAAAACGGAATCGCGACGCCGAGCGCACGCGCGACGGCGAACGCCTCGTCGATCGCGCGATCCATGATCGCGCGCACGTCCGGGTCGGCCGCGAGCGCGCCGTAGTGCAGGCGCAACAGCGCGCCGAGCGGATTCAGCGCCGCATTGTACAACAGCTTGGTCCAGATCACAGGCATGATGTCGGCGACGCCGACCGTTGGAACGCCGGCCGCGTCGAGCATCGCCGCGATCGCACGTGCGCGCTCCGCCAACGCGGGCGAGTCCTCGCGATGAATCGCGGGCGCAGGCCCAATCGCGACCGGCTGCGCGAAGACGGTAACGTGCGCGCTCCCCGGCGCGGGAATCTCCGCGCCGAAGATTACGCGCGCACCCAGCACGCGCCGCCGCCCGAAGCGCTCGCTCAACGATTCGATATTGCCGAGCCCGTTTTGCATCGAGACGATCACGCCGTCGCCAGTCAGCCGATCGGCCATCGCATCCGCAATCGATTCGGTGTCGTAACTCTTGACTGCGCAGAGGATCAGACCGAACTGTTCGGCAAGCCGCGCAGGATCGTCGGCCACCTTTATCCCCGCGACGGTTCGAGCGCCGAGCAGCCCCGAAATCCTGAGACCAGTGCGCGCGATTGCGTCCATGTGCGCGCGACGGCCGAGCAGCGTCACGTCGTGGCCGGCCTCGTGCAGCATACCGCCGAGAATCGATCCGATCGCGCCGGCGCCCGCGATGAGGATGGGAGTGTCGGTCATCGTGTCGAAGTTATCGGTCGCCGAATCGTTAGACAACGCCGCGCTTGCGGCCGGGCAATCGCGCGGATTAGGAAATAAGGATGGAACGGACTTCGATTCGGCTGGGCGGTGTCGAGATTGCGTCGTCAGTGATGAACGCGTCGGGCGCGCGCTCGGCGGAGCGCGGCGAAATTTTCGAGCTGTGCGCGGCGCATAGCGGCGCGGTCGTGTTCAAGTCATGCAATCGCGCCGGCCTCGAAACGCCCGAGAATCTCAAGAACAAGGGCGTCGAATATTTCCAGTCGATCGCCAATGATCTCGCCGCTCGGAAATATAGAGTCGTGGTCGGCAGCGTCGTCGGCGCAACCGAAGACGAATTCGTCGAGGTCGCGCGGATGCTCGACCGCGCCGGCGTCGATATAGTCGAGCTGAACCTGGCCGACGACTACGTGACAAAGTCGGTAGCGCCGTTCGCGTCCTACGAGCGTCTGATGTCCCTGCTCGGCAGAGTGCGCGGCGAGACCGGATGCGTGCTGGCCGTGAAGGTGCTGCCGCGGGCGCCGTTCGAGCCGCGCGCGATCGCCGACTTGTTCAAGTCGATGCGCATCGCGATCGCCGTATGCGCCAACGATCTGCCGAAGGACCTCGTCGTCGACATCGCGAGCGGAACGGTCGAGGGAACGTCGCGGACGCTGTCGCAGGCGCATGCGTTCTTCAAGGAGAGCGAAAATCTGCTCGACGTCGTGGCGGTCGGCGGAATCAACACCGGCAGCGACGCATACATCGCACACCTGACGGGCGCAAAGGCAACGCAAGTCGGCTCCGCTCTGATGAAGGAAGGCGCGGGCGCGCTCAGTCGAATCGATCGCGAGCTTGATTCGCTACTCGCCGAGCATGGCCACAAGTCCGTGTCCGAAATCGTGGGCAAGTTCCGCTTCTCAGGATGAGTATTCGCGCGGCTCGACCGCTCGCGAGGGCGACTTGCTCCGCTTCTTGCGCCTCTGATAGTTTCGCCTATCAGGCGCGCGCATGGCGCGCGTTCGTTTTTTCGGGCTTCATGCGCAACGTCCCCGTCGTCTAGCTCGGCCTAGGACACCGGCCTTTCACGTCGGTAACACGGGTTCAAATCCCGTCGGGGACGCCACCTTTCCTAAGGGAAATGGCGGCTTTTCTTTCCGCGAGCGCTTCCGGTGTCCATCGCGGTGTCCAACTTGCACCGTTTTTGCCTCGATTTTGGACATCTCGATATCGTCCGCCTGCGAGGAATGGATGAACCGGCCGTAGTGCTTCATGATGGTCGTGATCGCGACACCGGTCTGTTCTGACAGCCAGGTCAGGCTCACGCCATTGGTCAAAGCTAGGGAAATATACGTGTCCTTCGCAGAGTAGAGGTCTCGCAGCGGCGAGATCGACAGCGCCCGTTGCGCGTCGCGGAACAGATCGTAAAAGTTTGCGGCATCGATTGGCGCTCCCCAGACGCTCTTGAACAGATAATCGCCCGGCTGCGCCTTCAGTTCGATTAGCTGCTCCAACACCGCCGCGTTGCTCTGAGTCAGCCGCACTGCGCGGCGGGCGCGTTGCGTCTTCGGTGCCGCTTCCTCTCCAAGATGACGCGACCGCTCCACCTGCAATGTCCGCGCGTTCAGATTGAGATTACCGACCCGCGCCGCGACAGCTTCGGAGGGACGCATGCCGGTGAAGAAGAGCGTGTACAGAAAAGCGTAATAGGGATAGTGCGGCTTCGTATCGTTGAATCCACCAACTTTCCACCGCTTCGCCTTGAAGTAACTCAGAATCTGATCGCGTTCCTCCATCGTGAAGGGAGAGGGGCCAGGAACAATCTTGTCTGGCCATCGCAGCTTCGCGAACGGAAACGCCACGGGGATGTCATCTTGCTCGGCATCCCGCATCATCGCCCGGAAAGACCCGTCGATGACGTTGCGGATTGTTTTTTCCGCGAGGCTACGCTTGCGCAACGTGCCTCTCAGGTCTTCCAAATGCGCCAGAGAAAGTTCCTCGAGCGCCACGTCTCCCAGGACATCCAGCACGTATCCCCGGAAGTGACCGCGATAGTCGCGAGCCGCCGAGGCTCGCACGAAGGGCGCAATCTTGCGCTCAATCCATTCCGTGTAGTAGTCGCGCACGGTCCGGCGGTCTGACCGCACCAGCTTTTCTGGCACCGGCGCTCCGCTCGCAACGAGAAATTCCGTCGCCCGGTTTCCATTCGGAAACCATTTCAAATAATCGAACGCGCCGCCGCGGATCTCGGCGCCGACCATTTCCGCCTGGCGCTCAACCCGCTCGCGGTTTTCAGGCGTATCGCGCAGGGCCGTGGCTTCGGCGAACTTGCGCACGACGCCGTCCGGCATTTTCCACCGAAACCGGAATCGCAGAAGACCGGTAGCCGTTACTTCGACGGAGCAGGCTTGCCGGCGGACTTTGCGCTTTCGCCCCATAGGCTCAACTGTTCACGGTAATGCGGAACTCGCTGATGCGGCACGCCATGTTCGATGAACGCGACGATTGCGGCCCATTTGAATACCGGCCGCCGCCCCACATAGAAGAAATGCTCACCCTCCCGCATCACACCCCGCGACATCATCGTGCGGATCGCTTGACCCGTCCACGGTGTCAACTCTGCCAGTTCCCCGATCGAAAGATAAGGCTTGCAGACAGGCGCATCCACAGGATGCGGAATCTCCTGTCCCGGACTCGGTGCCCGCGCTGTGCGTAACGCACGACCAGCCATGCTTTCGCTGTGAGCTCCCCCAAATCAAAACGCCGCACACCTCCGCAACCTCTGTGACATGCAAGGTAATCTCCCTGTGGACGGAGTGTCAAACCAGACAAAAGCCAGAAATCCCGCGCTCGGACAGGGCGGGCAGGGGAGCCCTCCCGCGCACCGCAGGTGCCGTCTCCTGACGAGCGCTCACGCCTCGCAATAATGGAAATCAAAAGCAGTCTCTTGACGGCAACTTTCCCGAACTCTTGACCAACCTCAACGGGACGACCTTCCCCCGGCGTGGCCGGGACGCTTCGCGCGCTTGCCGGGCACCGAATGCCTGAATCAGATCGATAGCCCGATTCACGTCATAGACCATCTCGTCCCCGACCAACTGGATGAAATCGAAGACCGCCAATGCCACGGCCGTCGCGCTCTCAGTCTGTTCGCTTTCTTTGATCATGGTCTAAGTACGAATCAAACAGATCGCTGTTTCAATTTTGTCGCTCGCCGCTTCGCGCGTACTTGGCCAGCCAAACGAATGCCTGTCCTGCGTCCGCAGAGACGCCGCGTCTTCGCGGTCCGAAATTCCTGAGTTCTCCGATTTTTTCGTCGCCCTCGGTCCCAGTGTGAGAGGGACGACGGAAAAATTCCCTTTTTTAGGGATAGGAGCGAAAAGAATGAATGAAACCAAAATTTGCGTCGATTGCCGCAATGGCGATTGTGATTCCTGCTACGAACACGATTGCCCCTGCAACTTGTCCGGCCATCGAAAGCCCAAAAGCAACAAGCGCCCTGCCCGAAGACGGGAAGCGGGCGCAAGGAGGAAAGGCAATGGCAATTAACAAGGTAATCGTAATCGGCAATCTGGGAGCCAACCCTCAGGTTCATGCTCTTCCGTCAGGGGAGAACGTGGTGAACTTGTCGCTGGCGACAAACGAGCGTTTCACCGACCGCAAGGGCGAGAAACAGCAGCGCACCGAGTGGCACCGCATCGTTGCCTTCGGAAAGTTGGCCGAGACGTGCGGGCAGTTTCTCAGTAAGGGCCGCAGGGTTTACGTCGAGGGACGACTGACGACCCGCGAGTACGAGGCGAAAGACGGCAGCGGCAAACGCTACCGGACTGAAATCGTCGCGCGGCAAATCCGGTTTCTCGACCGTCAGCCGGCTGCGGCTAAATCCGCCGAGGCGCCGTTCTAGGAGAAAAAAAATCGGGGAAGGTACTGCCCTCCCTCAAACCTGCGATTTATGCAACATTCAGGAGAGACTTCGATGAACGAACAACAAGAGATGTTACGAAAGAACGGCTACAACGATCACATCGGCCACACTGTACAGCAAAACGGCCGCTGCAAATGTGGGGCTGCCGAGTGGCCGCACCGGATCGAATGGAAGGACAAACAGTGCTTCGCTGGCGGCGGCTGGCACAATTTCGCTGACGACGGCATTTGTACGGATTGCGGCAATACGCTCGGGCCGAGGTAGTCTCCGCCGCCCGCGTAAGATCAGGCTGTCCATCGGCGAGGACCTTCTCCCGAGGGTTCTCGCTTTTCGTTTGCTCGCTTGCCCTCGCTTCGCCTCGAAAACTGCCTCGTCATCGAAGCAATGGAAGAGATCGAACACCGCCACCGCTAAGCAGCGGCTTTCTGTCGGTTCATCCTGGCAGCACCTGCAGGTCTGCAGTCTTCACCACGTAGACAGGGGGAATCGGCAGGTTGCACACATACTTGATTTTGCATCGGTCGCCGTTGACTTCGAGCACCTTGTACACTGAACCCGGGTCCTCGTCGGCGTAGGGCTCTTTGAATAAGACACTGTCTCCCACCTTGATCATGACAGCCTCCGTTGCTCGTTCACGCGCACTCGCTCCAAGTCTACCATGCGTCTTCACCAAAGGTGAACAGACCCACGTGCCGGTCCGAATTCCCGAACACAGGTTCGATGCCTCGCCCGCGAGTTTCACGAACGTGTAGTTTCCGACTCCCCAGGAGTCCGCGCTTATCGTTGCTCGCTTACCCTCGGTTCGATGCCCGCACCGCTTCCCCGGCGATGGAATTCCTGGAAGAATGCGTTTGGAAAATCGACTTTGCCGATGTCACGGTGCGAGCAGCCGCGGACCACAGGACCAGAATTGAAAAGCATCCATTTCCGCACAGAGTTGTTCATCAGAACGAATCGAGGAGGCCAAAAATGGCCACAATAAACGATCTCATTTTTGACTGCCTGCAGCTCGGTCTCGACGGAGAAAAAGTAGATTACGAATGGAAACGCGATCACGAGAATTCGGTCGTGCTCAGTTTTGAAGATGGGCACAAAATCCGCGTTGCCCTAGAGTCGACGACCGACCATCAGTAAAAGGATTGGTCCTCTTTCTCAAGCAATTGCGTTCCGAAATTTGGCGTGAGAACACCGAGTGGTGTGGGAGCAAGACGGTTCGGAGCCACTGTCAGCGGACCAGTGCGTCCTGAACTACCACGATGCTGAATCGTGAAGCCATTCCCGTCATCGATTTGTTTGCCGGCCCTGGTGGGCTGAGCGAAGGGTTTTCATCGGTTCGTAGCCGAGATGGTCGATGGGCGTTCGATGTTCGGCTATCGATCGAGCGGGACTTCTTCGCTCATCGGACTTTGGAACTGCGAAGTCTCTTCCGCAAGCTGCGATCACGCAGGGTGCCCGAAGCCTACTACGACTATCTTCGGGGTACAGAAGAGCCAGAAGAGATTCGGCGCGGCCAGTTATTCGCAAAGTTTCCAGAGGAAGCGGCGAGGGCAAGGGAGGAGGCTTGGCACGCCGAGCTCGGGATAGAGGATGCTCGAAAAGTTCAGGAGCGGCTACATGTAGCCCTCAGTCGAGCGACTGATTGGGTCCTGATTGGGGGACCCCCTTGTCAGGCGTATTCGCTGGTGGGTCGGGCGCGGAACAAGGGAAACCCGGATTACGTTCCCGAGGACGACCCCAGACAGACGCTCTATCTGGAATACATGCAAGTGATTGCCGATCACTTGCCGGCCGTTTTCGTATTGGAAAATGTGAAAGGGCTCCTCTCGGCCACGCTGAACGACCAGCAGATCTTTCAGATGATGGTCGAGGACCTGCACTTTCCCGCAAAGGCTTTGGAACGGGCGGGAAGAACCGTCGCACCTCGCTCGGGAGCGCGCCGAATACCGCACAAATATCGTGTCGTCTCAATGGTTGATCAACACCTGTTCGAGGAACGCGACGTAAGACGCTTTGTTGTCAGGATGGAGGATTATGGCGTTCCGCAAGCCCGACACAGAATCATCCTGTTGGGTGTGCGGGAAGACCTGGCAGCGGTCAGACCCAGAATATTACGCATTCAAAGCCCAGTACCGGCGTCCCATGTGATAGATAAGTTGCCTCGTTTACGTAGCGGTCTGTCGCGCGAGGAGGACAGCTTCGAAGCGTGGGCCGAAAACATCCAGGACGTTTTTGACCGCGGCTGGTATCGGAGGCTCGCAAGCCGAGATGGTAGCTTGCACTCCGAGCTGGTCAAAGCGCTCGACCATGTGAACCATCCGAGATGGGATCGAGGTTCCGAGTTCGTTGCCTGTGATCCCGCTTGCGACTACGAATCGGGTTGGTTTCTGGATGGACGAATAGGGGGTCTCTGCCACCACGCTACCAGGGCGCATATTGCAGCTGACCTTCACCGATATCTATACGCGTCGTGCTTTGCAAAAGCCTATGGTCGCTCGCCCTCGCTTCGTGACTTTCCTACGGAACTATTGCCTCACCATCAAAATGCGCAACTTGCCCTTAACGGAGGCTTATTCGCTGACCGCTTTCGGGTTCAACTTCGCGACCGACCGGCTACCACGATAACCAGCCACATTGGGAAAGACGGTCATTATTATATTCATTACGATCCTACTCAGTGCCGAAGCCTGACCGTGCGAGAAGCGGCTCGAATTCAGACTTTTCCAGACAACTATTTCTTTTGTGGACCGCGGACCGAGCAATATATGCAGGTTGGCAATGCCGTACCGCCCCTGCTTGCGGTCCAGATCGCAGACGTTGTGAAGAGGCTTTTTGAGGATTCCGGCTGGTAAAGCAGAGTCCCGTGGACAAGATTTCGAAGCAGCACCGCAGCTGGAATATGTCTCGTATCAGAGGGGAAAATACTTTTCCTGAGAAGCGAGTCCGTTCCATATTGCACAGGCTTGGGTTTCGTTTCCGGCTACATCATCGTGGTCTCCCTGGTAAGCCCGATATAGTGCTCGCTCGCTTGGGGACCGTCATTTTTGTGCACGGCTGCTTCTGGCATCGACATTTCCACTGCAGGCATGCGTATACACCTAAGACTAGGACCGCTTTCTGGCAGAAGAAATTCGCCGAAAACGTTGAGAGAGACCATCGTGTGTCTCGTAAGTTGCGCAGACAAGGACTGCGGGTTCTGGTTGTCTGGGAATGCCAGAGTACGAATGCAGAGGGCTTGTCACTTCGTCTCGCGCGGCTCTTGCGGGCAGCTGAGGGAAACGGTCCGACGAGTCGGCGACAATGAACCCGCGCAAGGAGAGCGCTTGCCTGAGTCGCCGATCTCAGGACTAGGGCTTGAAGCCGAGCCGTTCCGCTTCGTCCAGTATCTTGACGCCCTGAGTCGCCTGCTTACGAGACAATTCCTTTCCTCGACCAAGAAGCCGGCCGATGCTGAACGCCAGGCCGCGTTGCCAAGGTTGAAGGTTTCCGGTCTGCTTCGCCCAAGCGGACAGTTCAAACCATTTGTCCGGCGGAACCTTAGCGATCCGCTCCATGTCATCGCTTCTAGCTTGGCCGGAAACCGGGTCCCGAGGCGTTCCACCACGAGCCAAGCCTGCGGCCACAAGACAGGTGGACAGGGTATCCGGCAGCTTGATGTCAAGATCACGAACGCGTTTCCAACACTCTTCTTTCTTGCACCACTCAGTTACATTCCTGCCGCCTGGGGGAACAGTGATAACGCCATGAACCGCGCCGGCCACGAGTCGGATTGATTCGGTCAGGGGCTCGGCAATGTCCTGTTCCTTCCAGATGCGGTCGAGATCCAGTCTCATGGCGGTACGATGAGACAGAAAGGACAATGAATGGGTCACTATTTGCGCACGATAGCCGCCGAACGATAGAGCATGGATGATCTTCTCAGCCCGCCTGAAAAGAATGGCTTTTGCAATCAGACGCCGGAAATAGGCTTCGTCTGGCAGGACATGACCCGCTTCCTTCAGGTTCAGCATGAACTCCGTGAAGTTTTTTTCAGCGCCACGGCTGACCAGATGTGGAAACTGAGCGTAAGTATTCTCGAATTTCGCTAAGTCTGTTTTGGTGAAGCGCTGCTGCTTCGGATTGATGGAGAGAAACGCCTTTTTTTTCGCAGGTGTAGATTCCCTTGCTTGAGCGTCGAGAAACTGCCCTCTCGCTCGTTCATAGAACCAATGAGTTTGCCGTTGCTGCCCCGGCGCAGGTGGCGTCCAGATGGTCCGTGACAATTCCTCGAGTTTCACGTGAAATGGATCAGTGGCGGAGAAGTCTGCCTCGCTGACCTTGTTCTGGCTGTTTGAGTAGCGGGAGATAAGCGGAACAAGAGTATCGAGGATCTCCGCTCTGACCACCGAGAGCTTGGCCTGAACGAAAAGCTGTGGAACCTCTGCTCCATCCTTCCGGATGGCGTGATAGATAGATGCTGTCGTTTGACCGCCGTTAACGATTTGAAACTCGCGAGCCCAAGCGAGGCCATTTCCACCCGACGCAACGTGCTCTAACCGGACTTCCGCCGCGGTCGCCGAGATACCGTTGTTGAATGCGAGAAAGTGTTCGGGCTCATTAAGAATTGTCTGGCGTATCCGTTTATTGATCTTGCCGCGAGCCTGCAGAAAGGCTCGCACGTTCCTTTCAAGGAGGCGGGCTCCGTACTTCCCATAGATCTCGGCAAGTAATGCGCCGGGAAAGACAGCGAGATAGGTGCGATAGTCTGGAGCCGCAGGTACTTCGAGGCATGGAAGCGGGCGCCCGCCATTCAATGCACAAAAGTCAATCTCGATTGGCTCTTGGCCTTCGCCGGAACTCAGGCATCGGTGAATTCTTCGGATGTCCCAAACGTGATGAGAGATTGTCAGTGAACCGTTTCGCTGATCTTCGATCGATTCAACGGTTGTTAAACCATCGGTCAAATAGAAGAGCCGCACTTGCTGGAGGCCTGGCCCCCATTCCCGTATCTGGTAGAGCATGTCGAACACAGGGGACGACTCTTCGATATTGGTGAATTCGCCGGCGAGCGCTTTTGAGAGGAACGTCCTGAGCCGCTGGAAGCCAGTCTCGACATCACTCTTGGTCACAGTGCTTGGCGGTACGATCTGCGTGAAGTTCGTATAGAAAAGGTCTAGGCAGTCTGTCTCTTCGTTTGTTCCATAGCCGTTTACCTTGAGACCTCTAGCTTGATAGAAGCAAACCTGAGCGTCATCAAGCTCGCCGGCCTCAATCAGTTCGCTAGTCATCAGCTCAGTGAAACCGTTTTCCCGGTAGTCTTCCTCTCCTTCCAGATCGGATGCGAGGATAACCTCCTGCAGCTGATTTTCGGCAAATCGCGTTAGTTCACTTGCGTCTTCCACGCCGGACCTCGCGAATGAGAGTTTCGATTTCGGGGCTGCTGATCAGGAACTCTGAGCACGCGCTCACAAGAATCGAATAGCCAACGTCCCCGACGCCAGGGATCAAGTCGCGTTCGATGACTCTCGGGAATTTACCGGTCACGCGGAAGAAGGAGCTGTTCCTGACGGTATAAGAGATTCGATCATAAAGGTGGGACTGCGCTTCTATATAACCGGACGCCAGCAATTTGGCGTCGAACAGCTCAACGGCGCCGGATTCAGCGGAGACCGTATCGCGTAGGTTTTGTACAAGCTTCCTCAGCGTCATCTCAGATCCAGGTCTTGCGTCCAGAGAAACGAAAAATATGGCAAGAGCATTGAGACCAGTGTCGTCGAGCTGACGCTCGCTTGCGATGGCCATCTTCTGGTGTTGTTGGCCCACAGATGACTTAACTTCAAACGCTATCTTTCCGAATTGAAAGTCCTGGTTGGCAGCTTCTGGCCCGGTCCAGCCGGGAACAGCTCTAGACGGGCCGAGAGCGGGCAGGAGGTATTCACGAAGGAACCAGAGCTCAGCGAAAAGACCGTTCTGTGCATCTTGGGAGAGCCCTCCGGGGCCGAGTCTCTTCAGCAATTCCTGCCACCGTCTCAACCGAGCGAGCAGGGCGGGGCCAGTCTGAGCCTCCGATGTGCATGAGCTCAAATGTCGAATCAAATCCTCGACGAGAGTCGAAAACAAATCCGAATACCGATCATCTCCGAGCTTGATAGCGATGTCAGTGCGTTCCGAATCCGCCGGCGGCAGCGCTGGCGTCAAGACTTCTATGCCTGCCGAACTGAACTCGCGGACATCAGATCGCAAAGTGCGGGAGAGGACACGTACGATCAGCAGCTTCGCGTTCGAGGGTTTCTCAATACCTAGTCTTACGTCACACGGAGCCTTGGGATTGACCCTTCGGGTGACAATGCCGTGACGCTTGCTCTTCTCATTTTCGAGCAGCGCCCAGACGCCCGGCAGATCCATCAGTCACCAAACTCCTGCTTCCAGTACACGTTATTGACCGTGTATTGAATCGGTTTCGCCGTCTTGCTTCCGGGAAAGCTAAGCGCGAGCCCGATCGGGGGCAGTTCTGTCCCAGCGGCCTTGGGCGAAAGCGGATAGATGAGCAACAAACCTCTCTTCTTGTCGCGCGTCTCACGGATAGCCGGGCCGCTCGGCACCTTCTTCTTCGATGTTTCACCGTTCGATTCGGACGAAGCGGTAGGTGTGCGGGCGAGCGCCTCTTCAAACTGCGCATTGTCAAGGTCAATTGCTTCATCGCGCGGACTAACGAGCCTCCCGATCGAATAGTTTTCGGCAGACGCGGAAGGCCGACGAACGATGAGTCGTACCTTACAATCATCGAGAAGGAATCTTTCCTCCGGGTCTCCTTGCTCAGCATCTTTGGATACCAAGGCGATAGTCCATTCGACGAGTTCATCGCGCGAGATTTGCGCCTTTATGTAGCTTGCGAGCAGACCGGTTCGCATCTTCCTCGAATCGGGATGGGTTCGAAACGCGTCCAGGAGGGCGACAACGCTCTGCGCGGACACCCCACCCCAGATGTAGTTTCCCTGCTTTCTGGTAGCTTTCTTCTGGCCGCCAAGCTCGTGAATGAACAGACTCACGGCGCGGATATTCGCATCCAAGACCTCGCGATCTTTGTGAAAAACCACTGTTTCGCTGATATCACCTGCGTAAGACAAGGATACAGTTGTACCGTGACGGAGTTTGTTGGCAGCCGTGATCAGCAGGCCGGCCGGATGGTTTCTCACCCGGAGCCCGAAATCTTTCGGTGTTCTGCCTGCAGCGACCATGTAATCGAACTCCTGCCGTAGCTCCTCACTGGCGAAGCTAATGTGCCGGTACCAAGAAACAAGCTCGTCAGAGGTGTAAAGCCTGCAGACATCCAGATAGCCAGGGCGATAACCGAACCATCGCCCCATCTGCATGAGCGTATCGTACATCTTCGAAGCGCGAAGGAAGTAGCTCGTGGTCAATCCCTCGAGGGTCAATCCGCGCGAGAGTTTGTCGCCACCTATGGCTATTATGCTGAGACCTGTCTTAGCGTGCAGGTAGTAATCGAGAACGTCGCGCGCGGTGCCGTTGACTATTCGAACCTCGATTTTCGACGCTTCCTTGAAGAGAAGGGGCTCGACATCTTTCCACGAAACCGCCGGCTCAACTGGCTCTGGCATTGAAGCGAATGCGGGGACGAAATCCTTGTCCCAAAGTGTCTTCAGTTCCTCCCGAATTTGATGCGGAGATTTACCGTCTCCGAATTCAAGTCGCCGTCGGAGTGTGCTGATCTCTTCTTTGATCAGTTCCGCGATCGCTCCTTGGACTGCGGTGAACCTGGTGACGTGCACGAGCATGGATTTGTGGTCGATTCCCTGTCCGCGAGCAGTCCGCGCAGCGCTGGCTAGTAGGAAACTTCGGACGGCTTCTTTGAGCGAGGAGGGAAGTGCTGTCGGCAGATCTTCTTTCTTGTGACCAGCTGGAAGCCATTCGTCCTGGTCGCTGACTACCCTTATCAGCTGTTCGAGTCCCTTCTTTGCCTCTGTACCGCTGTCAGGATCGCTGGCTAGCCCGAACATAGCAGTCGGGCCGATATAGTTGGTCGGAACTGGAAGATTTATAATGAAACTGCTCGGAAAAAGGTCAGGTCCGAGATTGTCGTGGACGTCTTCCGGGTGGATGAAAACACTAGCGAAGGGGGTAGCGGTGTACCCGACGTAAGCCTTTTGCTCGAAGCTCGTTAGAATCCTTCGGATCTCCCGATTTATTGCCGTTGCCTCGTAGTCGGGAATGGGGTTTCCGTTCTCGTCGCAAGTAGGAGCTGTATTAATTGAAGCGAGGTCTGCTTCGTCGTCTATCACCAGCAACGGTATGCCTTTCACGATAGTGCGCCCGCTCGTTGCATCGGATTGGCCTCGGACGGCGAGCGCCCATTGAAACAGATTTCTTAGTACCGATGCGTTCTTCTTGACGACGAGGATCAGCGGGTCCCCGCCGGGCACGATGTTGACGGTATTTGCAACCTTGCGGCTGAAATCGCCGTCATCGGCACTACTCGTCAATGAGTTGACGATGAGCAGCTGCTCACCTGCCAGTCGTCCGGCTCCCATGCGATAGCTGTGCTGGTCGAACGTGAGGCTTCTCTGGGTGTCGAAACCGAGGAAGTCTTCATCTAAGCGATGCTGGGTCTGGCTTCGCAGGCTGTTGTGAATTCCCGCGAGCACGATGATGAGCTTATAGCCAGCGTCCACGGCCTTGCAGATCAGGCCTGCGTAATTGGCGGTCTTTCCTGACTGGACATGACCGACAACCATTCCTCGTCTGTCCCATGGCCCCTCTCTGGTAGGCTCCTCCAAACGTTCAAGGATGCGATCGGTGAGCTCGCCTATTCGGCGAATTGTGACAGGTGCCCAGCCCTTCTCTTCTTCGAGGTAGCGCTCATAACGAGCCCAGAAGCGCCATTTGATTTCAGCGCGACGGGCCGGCAGCCATGGAATGTGATCTTGAAACGAATCGAGTATGGTTGCTGGACCGATCCACACGTTGAAGCGTGCCTCAAGGTCGCGGACCAATTCCTCGCGATCGACGCCGGCCGGAGGTACGAGCTTGAGGACGGCAGAAACCTTTTCCCGGATAAGTTCTGGCGTGACGTTGTCGACGCCCTTCAGGAGCACCTGCACCAGTTGCCGCGCTTGTTCGTAATTCGACATTCGACTCAAGCTCTAAGCTGTTCGAGCGCCTCCTCCACAATTTCGGGATAATTCGGGAAGGGTTCCATCGAAATGAGCCTGGTCTTGGCCTGTGCGCGGGTCAGGCCCTGCTTCCTTAGCACCTCGATGATTGCAACCGCTACCTCCCTGACATCATCCGGCGAAGCGGATTCGAATGGTTCAGCATGCTGTTCGGGCTTTTCAAACCCGTCAATGAGGATTGCGGGCACGGGCACCGTCTCCTCGAGGAGACGGAGCAGTGCGCGAGCCGCTTTGCGAGACGGCCCTGCCTCGGACAGGATCTCTCTAACGAGCGGATGCTCGCGGTTTATCGTGTAATAAAACTTTCCCGACTTGACCTTGCGCACCCACATGAAGACGATGGTTTCCGAGCCTCGGGCGACGATCTTGCCGCGGTGTCGATATACTTCAGCGGCGCGTCGCCTCGTGACCTCCGCGATCCGCCTGAGGTCAGGGCGTAGCGGGTCGGGGGGACGTGCGCGAGATTTCTTGATGTCGATGTCCCAGTCTTCGTCGAGAAGATTCGGCAAATCGACACTAATGCGTGCGAGTTTGTAGTGCTCTTCCTTTTGAAAACCCAGGCCGAGCCAGTCTCCGGCGACGAGCATCCGCCGATTTCGGTAGATGTAGAAACCCTGCTGGGCATTCCAGCCCTCCGGTCCGGACCCGGCTTCGTGAGCCTGCTTCGAGAGTTTCGAAACGTGCGGGAGAACGTTCGGCCTCACGGAGACCTGACACTCCTTGTCTCCAAATCTTTCTTCCGGAAGCCGCTGGGTTGCCTCGTGTGAAACGAGAAATGGATTCCAGGGTTCAACCGCGTTTCCATTGAACCAGATTTTCAAAGTCCCCTGTTCAAGAAAACGGTGAAAGACCATCGCGAGATGCTTTTTCACGTCCTCGAGCTGCTGAAGGAATCGAGCCTGTGCCTTTTTGTTATCGCCTCTGGTACCCGACGGAACTACGCGATCCAGTCTTTGCCACAAAACGACTGTGCCGGACGGAGAGTCAGGAGCCAGCTTGAGCAGCGACATCGTATTCCGGTCGACGCTGCGGAGAAGCATCCAATCGCGACAGCTGATGATGTAGTCGAGGTCCCAGCATCGAACCGCCGGATCGGATGACCGCGTTTTGGAAAGGACCGTTAGCCGTCGACATTGCGAGAAAGATGCGGTTTTAAGACCGAGGCCGAAACGGCCCATGTCATTGGAAGCCCTCGGCTCCTGTGGGCTTCGGCTGCCCCATCGCATAGCCTCCGCGAGTGCGGCCTCCGTCATGCCGCAGCCATCGTCCGTGACTGAGAAGAACGACGATTCGCCGTCCCACTCCGCCCGGACCCAAATGTTTCGCGAAGACGCCGCTATCGAGTTGTCTAGGATATCTGCAACTGCGGTCGAGAGGCTGTACCCGACGGATCGAAGAGAGGGAATGAGTGATGACGCCAGCGGTTCTTTACGCTCAGAATCCTCGGTCTGCTTCATACCGTGACAGCGTATTATTCGTCGGGGCGGCCCGCCAGCTAGCGGACCATTTTACTTGCCCGCGCGCGGCGGCCCGGCGTCTCGTTGAGCCGGCCCGTTACGTTTCAGTACTTTCCGCTCAAAAACTCGTCGGCCGCCCCGGGGCTAATCGGCCACCGGAAAATCGTAGAGCTTGAGGGTGATGTCATCGCCGTCGATATTCACTTCCAGCAGTTTGTTAATCGCATCGCCGAGTTCAGCGAGCCTCTTCAGCGCCGCGCGAAACAGAAGAATCTGTTTTTCCTGAGCGACGTTGGGAACCAAGATCACAAGTCCCGGATGCAGCTCTTCGGACTCGTACAGTCCGCGGAAATCGCTGGCGTTGTTTGTGACTAGAACGAAGTCGCCCTTGATTGCATGATCTCGTATCGCCCAGTCCTTCCAACTTGTTTTTCCTAGGTGCGCCACATGGTGAGCTTCAAATCCTGCCCTCTCGGCTTCGCGCGCGAGTTCAATGGTCAGGCACTCATCAATGAGAAATCTCACGAAGCGGCCGCGTTACGCATGCGGACACGAACGATGCGACCGTTGGGCCGGCCGCGCCAGGGCCGTCGGCGCGGGCGGCCACGCAACGGATGCGCGCCCGCATAGATCGGTGCCAGGCGAATCATTTCGTCCGTGAGTCGCGGATATCCTTTGCGGAGCGACTTCACCGTTTCGCCTTGACTGAGGAGCTCGGCAATCATGTGAATGGGAATGCGCGTACCTCGAAAGAACGGAACCCCACCGAGAACTTCCGCGTTCGTGCCGGCAAGCTGCTCGGCTCGCCGCAAGTCTTTGATGCGGTGCATAACTTCCAGCCACGATGGGCCGAGGTCCAAAGTCAGAGCTCCCACAGCAACGCTACTAGCGCCTTTGGCAAAGGCGGTCGTAATCGCCTTAAAGAGCTTCCGGCGGAAGGACGGTGTCGTGTCGCTGACAAGCTCTCGCTCTAGCGACAGGTAGACAAGCGCCGGTTCACTAACCAAGCGCACGGACCTGTCTTTTTGCGTCCGTCTTGCGTGCGTGGCGATCGTCTTTTTGTCGATAGCATTGTTCACCGCCTTGAGAGGAAGCCGCGTGAGAAACGCGGCCTCCGTCGCGGTGAAAAGTGACAGTCCTTGGGTTTGCATAGCGGGCCTCACAGAAATATTCTCCACCTAGAGAATATATATCGGCATTCGATCGTTTTCAAGGAAAATCGTCGATTTCTGTACTAACTCCTTGATTCGAACTAGGTGGGCTGGGCCGTATGCCCATAAACGACCGTCGGCCGGGTGGGAACGCGACTCACGAACGGACCGACAAGATGGCGCGCGGTTCACTTTCTTTCGTCAGAAGTGTCCACTCCGTCGCGAACCCGGATATGCCTCTTGGAATTAAAAATTCGCAGTTGATTCGTCTCTCCGACGCGAGAATTCTTCCATCCTTCATATCGACGTAGCAGGCTTTGAAGCTGGCAGGGTCGGGGTGGAAGTTGGCCCTCAAATACAGCCCCTGCGGGGAAAGGACGAAGCAGGGTTTTTCTGCTGGCGGTCCGCCGACAGACCAACCCGCGGGATCGGCCGACAAACGAACTTCATAGTCGGTTCCAAACGACAGTACATCCATCTGCCGCGGCTCCAGGATTCTCGCAACCATTTCGCGAGGAACGGCGGGACCGAGCGGAATCATGACCATGTCGCCATCGCGCGCTGGATCGGCCGCCGCCAGGGCGACGGCCGAGGCATTATTGTCAGGGTAAATAAACAGTTCGCCCGGCTTGAGTTGCGAGAACCGCATCGCCCTGAGTGGAGGCGTTATATCCATGATCCCCTCCTAGTCGAGCCGCGATGTGAAGCGCCGCCAGAGAAATTCGGCGGCTTCCTCGGGCGTAAGGTGCTCCACATTCAGCCCTTCCTCGGCGCGTCCGCTGAACCCGCCTATCAGCGGTTTCAGTGCCAATTCATCATTCGTCAGCGACAGGAGTTCGTTGTAGCTGTTATCGCTATCCCAACCGACATCTGTCTCGGAGTAGGCGATCCCGTTCCCGCCGAGCCCGTCCGCAATCCAGAATTTGCATCGCGCACGCCTTTCCCCATTAACAAAAATCTCCGCCACACACTTTGTAGCGGTGACTTCCTTGAACTCGCAGTCGACCCCGGTCTCCTGCTCTGAGAGATCCGCCAGACCCCGCTCGAAATGCTGCACCGCTGCCTCGAAAGCCGTCTGAATGAATCGCCGTTTTTCAAGGTCGGTCGGAGACCTGCGGATTTTGGGCATATAGCGAGCTGGTGTCTTTGCAGCACCCGCGGAAGCGCTCGGACCGGGAAAAGGCGGATGTTCTTTTGTTCGCGTCGATTGCTTCCCGCCGGGAAATTCCGGCTTCTTCGACGGCTTGGCACGCCGGCCACTGAGTCGATCAAGGAGCCGTTGGCGCGCTTCGTCTTCTTCCAGACCGACGAGATTGATGTGAACAATTGCTTTGAGCAATCCACCTGCTTCGCACTCTTCCACTCGCACCGGCACCAGCGCGCGTTGAAAGCCCTCCGGATCCTTCGCAAATGCAGCCGCCCATTCCGGCGCAGCAAACGTCGATTTGAGGTAAGCGGGCGAGAGCACGGCGATGGTCCTCGACGCCTCCTCCGCGGCCCGCTGCATTTCGAGAACGAAGTTGCTGCCGGCGGCGAAGTCCCAGGCTTGCAGCCTTACCGAAAATCCCGCCTCATCGAGAATCCATCCGATCCATTCGGCCCATTCCTCATCGTGCGAAGTATAGCTAACGAAAAAATCGATCTTGGCCGGGCTCATACCGTTCAATTCTATATCTTAGTATGCTCACGCTCGACTCATAGGTCATTCCTGGCCAACGATACGTAACCGTTTTCGCCCGCTGAAAGCCGACGTGAAAAAACGCTCGGCGCTCTCGATGCGAGGGGTCTGCTAAAGGCTCTCATTTTCTGACAGAACGTTTTGGAGCCACTGAATTGCTGTACGCCGCTGCGCGAGCGTTGGTGATACGGCGCCCGGGTCATATTTTGGGACGACCAATCCATGATCCCTCAACTCTTCGTAGCTGACGAGTACCTGTGGCGCGGCTAAATATTCTTGCGTCGATTGCCGGTCGACTCGGCGGGTGCGCCGATAGGCGTAAAGCCAATCGCTCCAGATGTACCCGAACTTGTCTAAGAGCTTCTCAGCTTCCGAATCGAGATTCGGTACACTCAACTCCGTTTCCTCCGGGAGCCCTGTCGCTACTCCGGTAGATGCACTGTTCGCAATCTGGGAGCATTTCCAGTTTGGAGGTGCGTCGATATCAGAATCATCAAGTCCAGCATCCTGGCATCGCTTGACTGCAGCGACACCTGAACGCTATCGAGCAGCTCCGTCTCGTCGGCAGTAAGCGACATCACAGAGGTGACAACCTGCCAGTTTTTCTTTGTCATGCGACCACCATATCGAAATGCTCAACGGCATCCGAGCGAGGCGGGCAGACTTCACTCGCGACGGAATTGAACGAGGAACATTGAGCGCCGAAACTACGGCTTTCGCCACTTGTCAGGCTTGCCGCGATCCGTATAGCGGACGCGTTCGACCAGAATTTCACTGTGGTCCATCTCTTGTGCTCTTTTGATGGCCTCCGCCTGCGTTGGCGCCACGGCGCTGGCCCTTTCAGAGTCGGGCCTTCTGACTGCGTAGTCGCCCTGATCGCGTCGTTCGACGAACAATCTATCGTCATGACTCATTTCCGGTTCACCTCGGTTAAAACTGCGTAACCGACAAGATTCTACCATATATAGTATGTTTCGTTAAACTTACGCCACAACTTACCGTCCGCCATTCCGTAGCGAATAAAACACGAAACTGATATTTTCTGTCCGATGTCCGTTCGAACTTGCAGGGTCACGTGTCGAGACACGCAAGGCGTCGAGCATACCGTCCAAGTCACCGCGCAAAGCCTGTTTGAAGCAGTTGCTCAAGCGCTTCGCGTTTTCCGCGAGCACGATTGGAGCGACGAGCCCAAGAGCAGCTCCAGCGTCGTAGTGACGACCAAGCCCGCGGAAGTCGAACATAGGGTCCGAATCAAGGATTTTCAAACTTGGTTGGATGCAGCCCCTAGGAGCCCGGCAGAAATGGCGCTCAAGCGCCGCTTGAAGGAAATTCTTGGAAGCTATGCTTAACGCCGAAGACGTGACGGCCATTGCCACTCTTTTCATCGCGCTTGCAACTTTCGCGAACATCTACGTTTATTGGATCATCTCTGGACAAATCGAACGCCAGATTGGCCTTGCGTCCGACCAGATTGAGCTCACGAGGAAGCAGGTCGAAATAACGCAAAACCTGTTTCTCGAGTCTCATGCGCCCGCACTTTCCGTCTCTCTTGAAAAGTGCGATTACTTGGAGCCCGACGGACTGTTAAGGGGACAGATCGTAACCACCAATCACGGGACTGCCGCAGCGCGCAACGCAAATTTACGAATCTCTTTCGGTGAGTCCAACTTTACTAAAACGTTCACCCGCATATCGATCCAACCGCTGAACAAAATCGCATATACGTTCTCGCTCCCAATGACACCAGACAAACACAAGATCGCCCAAACGGAAGGAAACCGTCTGAACGTTCTAGTCGAAGGCTCCTACGTCGGGCTCGCAGGCAAAGAATATAAATACGCTGAAAGACAAGAGTATGACCCAGAACAACACAGGTTCGTGCCCTTTTGGGCAGAATAGAGCAGCAGGTGCGAGTCTGTGGTTAACATCTATGTATGACAAATGAGACCCAGGACGATACCGCGAACTTGGCGGCCAATATTCGCCACTGCGAAGCGGAAGAACTAGGCGTTTGTTAAAGGAAACGTAGTCCCTTGAGAGCGCGTAATGCCTACCAACCCGATTGATTTGTTCCTCACGAGATACGTTCAAGCACTTGCGGACCAGAACGCCGCGATCTTTGCTGGTGCTGGGCTTTCGATTCCGGCAGGAATGGTCGACTGGAAGGGTCTATTGAAAGATATAGCAGATGACATCGGACTCGACGTTGATAAGGAGGATGACCTCGTAACGCTCGCCCAATTCCATGTGAACGAACGCGGTGGGCGGCATCAGATCAACCAAGCTTTGCTTAACGAATTTTCCCGCCGAGCGAGTCTCACGGAAAACCACAGCATCCTCGCAGCGCTGCCCATTCGTACCTTCTGGACGACCAACTATGATCCGCTGATTGAGCAATCTCTTAGAGCAGCCGGAAAAAAGCCGGACGTAAAAGTGACAGTGGAGAACCTCGCCACAACCATGCATCGGCGCGACGCCGTTGTTTACAAAATGCACGGCGACGTATCGCTGCCAGACAAGGCCGTCATAACAAAGGATGACTATGAATCATACGATTCTACTCGCCATCTGTTTTCGATGGCCCTGCAAGGTGATCTTGTTTCAAAGACTTTTCTCTTCATCGGGTTCAGCTTTAGCGATCCCAATCTAAGTTATATGCTCAGCCGAATACGCCTTCTCCTGGGCGAAAATCGACGAGAGCACTACTGTTTGCTGCGAAGGGTTCAGCGCGGGGATTTCGACAGGCTAGCCGATTTTCACTACGCGGAAGCAAAACAACGGTTGCAAGTAAAAGACCTCAGACGTTACGGCATCATCGGCTTGCTCGTAGACCGCTACGCCGATTACACAGATATCTTGCGAAGAATATTTGCTCGGTATGGGATGGCGAGACTCTTTATCTCAGGGAGTGCAGCGGACTACGCACCGTGGAGTGAAACGGAAGCGCGGCAGTTCATCCAAGAACTCGCGCGCGCTCTTATTCAGGAGGGGTTCGGCATTGTGTCAGGGTTCGGAGAAGGCGTAGGCACCTACGTTGTCAACGGCATTCTCGAACAGCTCGAGCGAGAGGGCACTCAGCTATTCGATGACCGCATCGTTCTCCGACCCTTCCCGCTCGGAATCTCCAACGCGGCTGAGCGTAAACGAAAATGGACCGCCTACCGCACTGACATGATGGGGCGAGCCGGTGTCGCCATATTCCTATTCGGAAACAAGAAAGATGCGTCCGGGAATATTGTGACCGCTGATGGTGTCGAAGAGGAGTTCGAAATTGCCTGTGGGCGAGGGATTACGCCCATTCCCGTCGGCTGTACGGGCAGCATGTCTGCGACCCTTCACAGAAGAGTTCTTGATGATTTCAACTCCTACTTTCCAGCGCGCGGCTACAAAACCTTATTCAAGGACATCGGCCGAACGGCAGCACCACTAGAGCTTGTCGGCCGTGTCCTCAAGCTTCTAAAAAAGCTTCGCGATGACGCTCGATAAGAATGCACAAAATTCGATTAATCTAAGGAGACTGTTTCATGGCGCGCAGATGTTTCTATAGCTTTCACTACAAACCTGATAATTGGCGAGCGGCAACGGTGCGCAGCATCGGTGCCATCGAGGGCAACGAGCCCGCCAAGGACAACGATTGGGAATCCGTGACCAAGGGCGGCGATGATGCAATCAAGCGCTGGATCAGCCGCCAGGTATACGGCCGATCCTGCACGGTCGTGCTGGTGGGTGCGAACACCGCGAACCGTAAGTGGATTAACTACGAGATCGTGAAGTCGTGGGACGATGGCATGGGGGTCGTGGGAATTTATATTCATGGTCTCAAAGATTCAGATGGCCATACCTCGACACAAGGCAGCAACCCGTTCGATTACATCAAACATGGCAACACCGGTAAGCAGCTGTCCTCTATCGTGAAGTGTTACAACCCTAGTGGTTCTGATAGTCAGGAACGATACGACTGGATCAAAAAGTACCTGGCCAACGCCGTCGAAGAGGCGGTCACAATTCGCAAGAACAATTAGCGTAATCCTCAAACCAAATACCCGCTTCGCCGGGGGCGGAACTTGACCGGCTCAGGATAGGATTGAAGATCTTTAACGCCGTTGCTTTTCAGTGTCTCGCTTTTCTCAAGGAAGGGAACGCTTGTGCCAGCAGAGCGACTTAGATGTAGCTTGATCGAAGATTTTCTGGCGGCGCTTCAAAAGTGTCTCGAAGAGGCGCCGTCCGCCGTGCTTGAGTCCGCAATGTTCGACACGTTCAAGTACACGACGACGGGGAGCTGCTTTTGTCACCCCCGCACTCTGGGCTTTCTCGCCAAGGCCGCATGGTCGCTACCGACAACAGCAGCTGTCGAAATCGATGTTCATCTCAATTCAGGCGACGGAATCAGGTTCAATCCAGATGTCGTTCTTCGTGACGGCGACGGAGTCGCGCTGTTAGCTATTGATTTTGAGAGTCCGAACTCTGGCGATCCGCGAGTAATCGAAAAGGACGTTGGTGCGTATTTGAGGTGGATAGATACTCAGGTAGCGCCAGTACCTTATTTGATAATCACTTCCTTGCCCAGCAAACAACGCTCACGTTCGGAGTGGACAGTCAGGTACTACCGGAATGCTGATCACTCTAAGTCAGAAGTTCGCGAGAATCCACTTAAGTATTGGTGTTCGTACTGGCGCGACCATCTCGACCCGCGATGGAAAGACCATCCTGTGGAGTTTGCCAATTTCGATGGCACTAGGCTTCACGCGTCTACAGAATTGCTCATGAAGTAGGAGCGTATTCAATGCTTGAATACGGATTCTTCCAATTCAAGCAGTTTGATCCTCTACAGAAATATCTGCTTGCTCGTCCGGAAATCCACCGTTTTCCGATCAAAAAGAAATACCAATCAAATCTGGTACTTGCCGGTTCGGAAAATCCGTTCGAAAATTCCCTATGCTTGTTGGCTACGCGAGAGTCTCGACCACCGACCAGAATCTCGCCCTGCAGCGTGACGCGCTGAAGGCCGCCAGGTGCAAGAAGATTTTCACCGATCAGGGCATCAGCGGCAGTATTTCCAAGCGTCCCGGCCTCGACGCCGCGCTTCGCTCGCTGAAGCCCGGCGACACACTGCTGGTCTGGAAGCTCGATCGGTTGGGGCGCTCGCTTGCGCATCTCGTTCAGACAATCTCGGACCTGGGCGAGCGCGGCATCAATTTCCGTTCGCTCAGCGACCCAATCGATACGGAAAGCGCGGGTGGGCGGCTCGTTCTACACATCATGGCGGCCCTTGCGGAGTTCGAGCGCTCACTGAATACCGAGCGCACGCGTGCTGGCCTTGCCGCAGCGAAAAGGCGCGGCCGAAAACTCGGTCGCAAGCGGTCCCTCACTCACGCTCAACTAGCGCTCGCATCAGAGTTAATCGAAAAAGGCGAGGCGCGGAGTCTGATAGCAGAGAATCTGGGCGTCGCGCGCTCAACACTTTTCGTGTCGCTCAGGCGGGCCGAGATCGAAGCGGGGCCGCTGACACGCCACCGCTCGAACGGCAACAGAAAGACTCGCAACCCTTGAACGCAGGAGGCGCGCCCCCCGACTCAGTCAAATTCTCAAGCGCAGAAGAGAATATGCGAAGATAACGTATGTGGAACATCTCCACGCAAGCTTGTTTATTCCTTATGTTCTTTGAACCCATCAGAAGCAGGAATCCGGAGGACCAGGTGATGAACAGAAAGTACGAACTCCTATCTAGCGAATCCATTTCGCACTCAGGACTTACGCTTTATCGAATCCGAGCCGTGCGAGATTTCGACAACGTCAAGATTGGTGACTTAGGAGGGTACGTCGAAAGCGATAACAATCTATCTCACGATGGTATGGCATGGATCGCTGATCAAGCCCAGGTTTACAGACAGGCGCGCGTTGAGGGCAATGCGCGAGTGTCAGGTCACGCGCAGGTCTCAGGCAGGATCACTCTTTCTGATAACGTCTATGTCGGCGGCTGGACCGAGGTGTCTGCAGTTTACGGAAGATCCGGGAGAGGCGCGCAAATTATAGGAGACCTCCAGCTCTACGCCGCAAGGCCAGATCCCGGACCAGCTGCAGCGCGCCCCGGACAGTTACGGCCACCGCCCTCGCCATAGCCATCGTCGGAGGAGTTGAACAGTTATATTCGCCGGCTGAGTGTCCGGTGTACGATATAGCCATCCGCGCAAATCCATCCCAAAGTCTGCTGCACCAAGTATCGCCGTCCGACCGAAGAGTGGCGTTCCTACGGGTCCAAAGATCGTAGTGACAGCAAGCCGCCTACCTACAACGGTTACATCCACATCGATGCGCCGTCCCTGATACGAACTGCCTGTAGCAGTAGTCACGTTCTCCACGGGACAACCTACCAAATCTATTCCAAGTATCCTTGCAACGCTGCGATCCAGCATAAAGTAGTCAGCGCCCGTGTCCATTAGCGCCCAAACGTCTTGCGCCGACCCACTCGGCCCATGAACAGTAATCTCACAAAATGGCCGATTGGCGAAGTGCGTCCCAGCACTACCCCACTGGATTCGTCTATCGTAGAAGACAAAAGGTGGCATCAGGTCAGAATTTGGAATGTAACAAAGGCAAACAACGGACCTTCACCCTTCGCAATCTGTTCCAAAAAGGGTTCCGAGACTTCCCCCAAGTCGCGGCCATGCCTTAGAACGCTCCCATGAAAAGCGATCCATTCACCCTCGTACTCTCCTAGAATCTCCGGGCGCCATAGCTCGCGCAGCAGTTTGGCATCGTCCTCTTTCGACTTAGCCTTGCGCGGCGCGCGCTCACCTCTTCTTGGGGGAGCTGTGGCAGTTGGGGGCATCGTTTGCCTCCTTAACTGGTAGCTTTGCCCGAAGACCGCGTCGCCTTCGGCCCTTTGTCGCCGCCGCTGATTGCAGCGGCGGCAATGGATGTGCCCGGTATCGGCCCGAACGATAATTTAACCCTGCTGACGCTCTCGGCGCTGGCCTTGGCAGATAGATCGACCAACCAAAATTTGATGCCACCTCCACCTTCGGTGCCGATGGTCACTGCCAGTTCGAGCTCACAGCCCGTAAACTGCATTACAGCATCGGCGCTCTTATCCGCTTTCACCTTTCGCAACTCGTCCGCAGTGCTCTGGATGAGCTGCGCCAACGTAAATCCTGGGTGAGCATCCTTAATTGGCACGCCAATCTCCTCTGCCGATGGCCGTAAACTCGATCAGGTTGTCCGTATCAGATCGAATGTCGCTTGAGCAAGAACTGTTCATTGTTCGCCCTTCCGATCAAAATGCGTTTAGCTCAAATCTTCCTCTAGCGCAAGTTTTGGGGCGCTTTTTCCTCGGGCAGGCCGCGCTCTGCCGACGAAAGGTCATATCAGGTCATTTCGACCCGAGCGTGTCCTCGTGGCGACTTGACCTAGCTTTATGAATCTGACGGTAAAGCTCATGATGTTCGAGGACAACTTCGACAAGTCACCCGACGACCGTGCGCTGCGAACTAGCCAGACGATAACATACTTTATTGTCTGGCAAAGTGCGATTCCGGTAAAACTGCGTCTCGGAGAGGCTTGCGCCGATGTAAGCGTACTTCGTGTTTGGCTGGTTGCAGTAGGCTCCGCGGCCATATGATAGAAAAATGACACTCGCGCAAGCTATTCACGATCTGGAAGCTCTCAAGGACGATCACGCTCGGATTGGAAAAGAGACGATGGAGAAAGTTCTCTATCCCCTCGACTTTCTGGCTTTCGCTGTTCTGAATCGTTCGCTTTGTTTGACGGCGGGATTCGTGACACTCGTAGGCGCGAACAATCTGACCGCTGCTGCCCCGCTGGTTCGTCTTCAATTGGACAATGCTCTGCGCTTCTTCGCGTCGACACTCGTCGACAAACCACACGAATTCGCGATCAAGGTGTTGGGAGGGATCCGGATCGACAAAATTAAGGGCCGCTCCGGCCAGCATCTCAGAGACGCATACCTGGTTGAAGTCCTCTCTGCACATCATCCATGGATTACCTTGGTCTACAAGGAGACTTCGGGCTTCATTCATCTTTCTGAGAAACACATCTTCAATTCCTTGAAGCTCACGGACATGGAAGAACGTCGATTTGTCATGAAAATAAGCGACAGAGACGAATTCGCGCCGGAAAGCGCTTTTTTAGAAGCTGTCGACGCATTCACAAAGGCGACAAAGTTGGCATTGGAACTGGCATCCGCCTGGGCAGTTCAAAGAAACAAACCAAAGCCCGACGACCGGCCATAGAAAGTATCCCGCCCTGACGTCTGACGAAGGAAATGAAGAAGATACCCAAACTCTTGTACCGATATCGAGCTCTCGGACGACCCTCATTTGGCCGGCACTCACATGATCCGGACGCGATAGAATCCGACACCTTCATCAAATCCGCGTTGTACTTTCCGAGCCGGCTTCAGTTTAACGACAAATCCGACTGTCTTATGCCAGCCATGTCGCACATCACAGACGACCAGTTTCGTGAGTTGGTACGACAACGCGTGTACGAAGAATTCAAAGAGATTCCAGTCGCCGGCCGCGGCCCGTTTGCCGACAAGATGAACAGCTTCAGTCGGACCAAAATTGAGCGGATGTTGCAGGAAGGTGTGGATTGTCTTGGCATCCTTTCTTTGACGACCAAGCCCGACAACCCGGTCATGTGGGCATGGTACGCGAACAATCATAAGGGAATGTGCCTTGGATTCGACACTTCAGATGAGATGTTTCAGGCAGCGCATCCGATGGCATACTTGTCGAAGGCGCGTAGATATACACTCGGTGCGCATGCAGCGAATGCTGAGGAATTTGTCCTGACAAAAAAACGCGAATGGAAGTACGAAGATGAATGGAGAATCATATCCCCAGTTGCGCGGAAGCTATATCCATTCAAGCCGGAAGCACTAACACATGTGATATTCGGGCTCGAGACCTCAGACCGAGACCGCAACAAAGTCGATCAGTGGATTGCAAATGGCCCCTGTCGGCCGCGTCGATACAAAGCGATTTTGCGGAAGGATTCCCGTACTATAGGAATAGTGCTTCTACCGTAACCTTTGAATCGGAGTGTCTCTTCCAACCTAGCCTTCACTTCCAGCCATTCATGATCGAGGATGCTGAAGTAGACCGTGTCTCGCACACGCCCAGTCCAGGTAATGAGGTGCTGCCGGAGCGTCCCTTCTTCTTTCGCGCCGACAGCTATCACTATCGCTGCAATCGTCGCATACCGGATCAGTTAATGAGTCCAGAACCCTAATAGGGCTCGCCTTGCTGAGAATGGAGATGCTATTGTAATGGTCAGTTCCTCAAGAGAAAGCATTTAATTATCCTTACAAGGGACTAAAGGATGCGACCTGACATAGATGTTGCTGATACCGCAGTAGTGCGCGAACAACTCCGGCACGTTTACTGGATTGGTGGCGGGAGCGGTGCAGGCAAATCGACTATCGCTCGTCGCATAGCGGCTCAGCACGGTCTGCATCTCTACGCAACCGACGATGTGATGTCGGATCACGGCAGCCGACGCGCGCCCGAAGACACCCCGTTTCTGAACAGGTTTATAGACATGGATATGGAGGAGCGATGGGTCAACCGATCCCCAAAAATAATGCTTGAAACATTCCATTGGTTTCGAGGGGAGGGCTTCAGCATGATCGTCGAAGATCTCCTCCGCCTACCGAGAAAACCTAGGGTGATTGTCGAAGGATTCAGATTGTTGCCGCACCTCGTGAAACCTCTTCTTGCCGTGCCCAGCCACGCCATATGGCTGCTTCCGACGCCCGACTTCCACGGAACAGCTCTGCGAAGAAACGAAGCATCTGGAACTCCCCGTCATCGAGGTTAACATTGCGATGACTGAAGATAATCTGGCCGGACGAGTGACGGAGGCACTCGGACTTTGAGTCATGACGGAGGCAGTGTCTTCTCAGCCATCTTTATCGCGACCACTGTTATCTTCTACCTCAATTAATGAGTCCTGACCCTAGCATACCCGACCCGCTTTCAGACATGGCCGGGGCCTGGTTTCGCAGCCTAGGTCGTAAATTGTAGGGCTAAGTTCTCATTCCTATAAGGGTATTTCATCGGGAGCGTCGCGTCCCAAGTCTTTGAAATTTCATGCATCGTCTCATCTCGCCTTGTCGCCGCAAGCGTAGATAGTCAAAAGTTCTAATTACTTTCAACCTCGCATGTTAGCTTCATCTTGGAAGGGGTGCACAGAACCCCAACAAATACAGGAGGCAAACATGGGGATAGAAACAGAAACAGGTCCAGCAACAGCGAATTTCAAGTCGATGTGGGATGAGAATAAGAACGACATCAAACACCTGGTTCTTTACGCCGGTGGAACGGTCACAGGCCCGCTCGCCTTGTTGCAGGCTGTTGGCTCGGCCCATCCAGGCATGGCAATATTTTTCGGCATATGTACTGCGATTAGTCTCTGTGCTGGTTTAATCAGGGGTAACTCTCTGCGTGACCGGCTCAAGGCGCTCCCAGCACGTCCCGCGCAAGCACCTCCTACGGCGCAAATGCCCGCGAGCTCGGGCCCAGCACCTTAGAGCAAATTCATCTGGCTTGGTTCCGCTCCCTGAAGCCGGCTGTCGATCAAGCAGAGCCACGATGGCGATTGGCAAGATGCGCCAGGAAGGACCATCCCAGAAAGAGTCTTATACTCGTAGCGGGACTCCGGAGAGCGTAACCGGGAGGCGCTTATACCCCATTTTGCGCAATAGAATGTTCATTGCTCTAGCCGACTGCTCTTGAAATTGGCTCGGCCCGCATCGGATTTCAATCAGGGGCAAGCGTTTCCGGGGCGGCGGTTCCAGAATCATATATGGAAGCAAAAGCCTCGCTGTAGGGCGAACTGAAACTCCTTCATAGTTCACTGGTCTCGCTCCAGCCAAAGTCGCACCCTCCGGATAAGTAATGATCCTCCATTCCTTTTCTTCTGAAAAAGCGCTGTGCTTGGTCGTACAAGCCCAATCTGTCATCTCCAGAATGAGCAGCAACGACAACTCTACGTGCGCTGATGCCCCTTTCGAAGAAGTAGTCGCAAATGAAAATCCATTAACCAACTTGACCAGGCGTCTCAGGATGAAGCGTAATCGCTCCCGCTGTTTGTCATGGTCATAGACGACCTTCTTGACCATGGTTCTGAATCCACATCTAGAGACTAGCCGAATTGTGTCGCCATGACTTAGAGGACTGAACGCCAACGAGAATCCGCTCGTACGTCCGTACGCTCGCCATTGGCTTAACAAGTCTCCTTCTTCACAAAAAGAAACAATGAATGGCTGACCGAAAGTATGCAGAGGGGTGGCGAAAAGCTGCATCAGGTGCTCGGCAAGCACCTTTTCCCACGGACTCATTGTTTTCTTGCTTCCCCAAATCTCTTTAATGATTTCGACCGCGATTGAAACAGCATACTCAATTTCGGATGAGTCGTTAGAGAACTGCGTCGCCGTCGCCCACAGACAATTCGAGGAGATAATTCCGTGGACTCCAAAAGCATCGGTATAGTGATGGAGAATGGGAGAATCCACCATTCGTGGAGGTTCGTCCATCAGAATGTCCAACCACTGATCCATTACGAAGTGTCGATTCAATTTGACGGACGGTGCCTTCGGCATCAGGTCTGTCTCCATTCACGTGGATTCTAGCACGGGGTACTAGAAAATGTTTCCGTGTGCCGGGTGACCTTTTCAGCCTCCCCTATGGGGCCGCTTCGCTTGTGAGGCCCCATAGCGGAGGCCGCACAACTGGAAAGGAAAATCAGATGAAAAGAATCAGACGAAATGTAAATGACTCGGCTATCGCCTGGAATTTGGCGGCGCTATCGCAGTGCCTCACCGAAGCAGCCGATCTCGCTCAGAAAGCCTCGAAGGCTATGAGTGACGGTAAACGCAACCTTGCCATAGGAACGATTGTGGACCTGAACCGCAACCTGGCTCAGGCGCACGCCTTATATACCGTCTCAATCGAACTACATCGCAGCCAACCCGTTTCCAAGAAGGGGGGTGCGGCATGAACTGCACCGACCGTTCGCTCGATACCGTCCTGCATGGCGACTGCGTTTCGCTCATGAGCGGCCTCGAGTCCGAGAGCATCGACTTCATCCTCACCGATCCGCCGTATCTCGTGAACTATCGCTCACGCGACGGCCGCCGCGTCATCAATGACGACAACGACGCATGGCTGGCGCCCGCTTTCGTCGAGATGTTCCGCCTGCTCAAAGACGGAACACTCTGCGTCAGCTTCTACGGCTGGAACAAAGCCGACGTCTTCATCTCCGCTTGGCGGGCCGCGGGCTTCTCGCTCGCCGGCCACCTCGTCTTTCGCAAGCACTACAGTTCTTCAGTTCGACTGCTCCGCTACCAGCACGAGCAAGCCTATCTGCTTTGTAAGGGGCAGTTGCCGCGCATCTCGTCACCGATTTCCGATGTCATCGATTTTCCGTACACCGGAAACACGCTGCACCCCACGCAAAAGCCGACCGCAGCTTTAGAGCCGCTCATCCGCGCGTTCTGCCCCTTGGACGGGGTCGTTCTCGACCCATTCATGGGTTCCGGCTCCACTCTGGTCTCCGCCCAGAAAGCTGGTCGGCGCTACATCGGGATCGAGCTAGACAGGGCGCACTATATGACGGCTTGCCTCCGCCTCAATCAGCCCGACCCCCACGTCTCCGAGATGCCGCGCTCTGATTGAGAACCTTCCGGCCGCCACTCTCAACAGCCACGAATTTTGCGAATTTCCCTGACGGCCAAGGCGACGCCGAATAGCTTTCCAACCAAGCCACCGCCCCTTTTTTTCCTCCGCCAATTCGCAATCGTCAGCGTCATGCGTTCTTCTTTCAGCTCTATCAGGAGACCGCGCCATCAATTGCATCCTCGATCTACGCGCACCATGCATCGCACCCCGGCATTTCAGGGCAAGGTCTGCGACCTCGCCACGGGTTCCCCGCGCTTCCGCACTTCGTTTGTGCAGCGCGGGTGATTCCCCTCCGTGGCTCGCCCTTCCATTGCCAAGGCCCCGCGATGCCATCGGTTCGCGTCGAGGCCGCATTGGGCGGTCTCCCGAAACTGAAAGGAACTATCATGACTACGATCGCAAAATTGACGAAGCAAAAAGACGGTGGCTTCATCGGAACTCTCTCCACCATCTCCGTGCCCGCGCGAAAAATCGCGCTCGCGCCGGTCGAGAGCGACAGCCCGAAGGCCCCCATCTACCGCGTCCTCCTCGAAGACATGGACATCGGAGCCGCTTGGAGTCGGAAGGCGAAGTCCGGCAATGAGTACACCCTCGTCAAGCTCGACTGCCCGCTGCTCGCTAAGCCCATCTTTTGTGTCCTGGTCAAAGACCTGCATTCCGGCTACACCTTGGAATGTAATCGGCCAGACCCATCCAAGAAGTCATAACCCGCAAATCGTGGTCTAAACCCTGCGGCCTCGGCTTAATTGCCGGGGCCGCATTTCCTATTCAGAAAATCATGGACCAGAAATCGGCGATGAGCTGCTCGACGGCATCGACATCGATTGCTTGAGCCGAGATCTCAGCCAGGCGCAACAGCAAGAGTAGCCAGCCGGCGGCCCCGTGAACCCGTCACGAGGCCGTTATTTTGGCGCTCGACTGTTTTTCAGAATCCCGGCAACCTGATCAATGCGCTGGGCAATCCCGCCTTCGCACCGTCTGGAGAATTCAAGACCCAGAAATAGCAAACCCGCCGTGGACGGCGGGCTGCATATCGGCCGAGGCCGGGGAATTCTCGCTCTGCAATCACGAGAATCTCCTGAAATCGCCGCTCCGTCAATCGCTATTTTCGCGACGGGGTGAACTCGCGCCGACTTTATGGCCCCCTTACGGCGGTTGCTACGCAACCACGAACGGAGAAGCCATGCTACTTCAAGACCTTCCACCGATTTCACCGCCTGTACCGCCGCAAAAGGAGCCGCACCCGCGCCCATGGCGCAAGGGCAGCCTGTACGGGGAATTCCTCCGCCCGATCGACAGGAACGACCGCGCGCGAATCATTGCCGCAGCGGAAGCGCTCGAGCGCCGGACCAAGCTCCCCGGCAAACGCGATGGCGCTATCGGCCAGTCCGGCCTTGCCATCCTGCGCGCCTTGCTGTTCCACTTCCTCGATCCGAAGAGCGGACAACTCGACCCGAGCTATAAGCAGATGCGCGCGCAGACGATGTTCTGCATGCAGACGATCTCGCAAGCGCTAAAGCGCCTGGCGGCTTCCGGCATCCTTGAAATCCAGCGCCGCATGACGCGCCGATGGATTTTCGTGCAGAACGCCTTCACGGGCCTGTTCGAGCGGCGGACCCATGTCGAGCAATGCACGAACGCTTACATGGTCAACAATCCTCTCTGCGAGCGAAACCAGTTCGGCGATCTCGGAATGCCGCTCTTCCGGCCTACGGAAAGGCCACCATGCGATTCTACATTTCAGAGAGAATCCACTCCCAGATTCTTTCATAAGAGGGGCGCGGCAGAGCCGCGCAATGCTTGGCGGGTAAGTTAGGGCGCGATTCGGCGCTTAACCGACCAACATCGAGCCGAAAGATAGAGTCCAAAGGCCAAGAGCAGGCCGGAGGATGCGCCCTCACGCCAGAAATAAGAGAATAGGGCGGCCCAAGGGCCGCCTTCCGCTATCCTCCTGCCAGTCCGCCCGTGCGCGCGCGGCTGCTCGGGGTCCCCTTTCCATACGTCCTGCCTCGGTCCGCGCCGTTTCCAGTCCCGTCGCCGAGCGAATAGGTTTCCCCACCCTGGACGACCACCGCCGAAGTCACAGGCGATAGCGGCTTGAAAATGTCCGGCGCGCTCTGGCCGCGGATCGCCCAAGGCTGTTCCTCAAACCAGCGATGCTTGCGGCACAAAATAGGATTGCCATTCGCCGGGAAAATCAACTGCACCATATCCGAGAGCGTCATGACCTCTCCCGGTGTCAGAAGCGGCCGATGAGCTTCATTCACGCTTTGCCCTTTGCCGCTAAAGCCGCGCTGAGATTGTTCCCTCGATATCTCGTTGAAACTTTCACCCAAGACCCGCACCGTGCTGTCGCCCGTCAACTTCGAGATGTACTCGGCCGTGAACAAATCGCGCACGCCAAACACTTGCACGATGCCGCTGTTCGCCACGAACGACTGCCACCGGTTTCCGTAGGTGTCGTTCAACTGGTTGAAGTCCTGCACGATGATATGAAACTGCACGCCGAATCCGGCCATGAGTCCGATTCCCGCCTCGACGACTTTGAGTCCGGCGCCGAGCGCCGGGAATTCATCAACGATGAACTTGATGGGCTCCGTCGGCTTGCCGGGCGTGCGCTGCAGCGTTGTGAGCCCAACCGAGATCAGCAGTCGCAGCCACCGGTTAAACGACGAAACGCGCTCCGCCGGCAGCACCAAATACACGGTACAGATTTTCTTTTTCAAATCCGCGAAATCAAAACTCGACTTTGCCAGCGACGCCTTCAACCGCGGCGAGTCCAAAAAATGCGTCTGCTGCTGCGCCGTGGAAATAACCCCGGACGCTTCCTTGTCGCCTTTCTGTGTGAACCGCGCGGCCCCGCGCCTGATCAATCCATTTGCCAAATTGCTCTTAGCCATCGCCGCGAGCACTTTCCCCAACTCCTCCGGTTCGAGCGTCATGATTCCGCGCACGCGCGTCAGAGTTTTGTTCGTCTCTGCCGGATCGCAGGCAACGTGCAACATCAGCGCGGACAGGAAGCCCTTCGCTTCCTCGTTCCAGTGGCGATCCTGGTCCGCCCCTTCCACCACAAGGGCGTCGGCCAGCATGGCGGCGTCTTCGGCCAGGTCCGGACTATCGGGTTTCAGCAAGTCGAGTGGATTGAAAGACGCAGCGGGATGGCCCGACAGGCCCCAGGGATCCAGAACGTAAATCGGCCCGGCCTGCTTGCGCCAGGCGCCTGTGATCGCAGCCGCCTCGCCCTTGATGTCGACGACGAGCGCCGAACTATCCACATCGTTCAGAAGGAGCGGCCCCACGCAGGAAACAAATTTCCCGGAGCGTGTGGGCGCGCAAATAAGTCGGTGCCGATCGCCGGAATATCGAAGCGGATTGGGCGCGAGCGCTCCGCCGTTGACCGCACCCCACCAGATGCCGAGTGGATAGCCCTCGGATCTCAGGAGGCCATAGTCATTGAGCTCATGCCCATTCGCGAATCGGGCAGAACCGTAGGAAGTCGAGGGCGGACGCGGTCCGGGCTCTTCTCTCCGTCCGGCAAATTTCCAAACGATGAAGCCGATACAGCCGAGAATCAGGATCACAAGCAGAATCATGGCCGCTACCTCCTAGTGGAGACAGCACCACCATATAGTCAACGGGCGCGCGTAATGCTAACGCGCGGTCAACCTCTAGGGGCGAATCGCTTCCGGCCTTGGAGACGCTCCGGAGCTTGGCCGCGCTGCCGCCGGGTCGAGGCCGTCAGCGGCCCCCGAACGAATCAGGTCCGCGACCAGAGGCCGGTCCTTCTGCGCAACCGCTTTTTGCAAAGCCGCTTGCAGCACCGGGCGGAACTCCGGATCGATTGCGGCATGGGTGATGAGAGCCCCGCCCACAATGATCTTGCGTCGGGTGTCGAGCTTCCGGTCGGTTTCTCTTTTGCGCGTCTCGACGGCGCTGAGTTGCCTTTCGATCGCTTCTTTCTTCTGCTTGAGCGACGCAAGTTGCTCGTCGAGTGTCTTGCGCGTTTTGGGCATCGGTTCGGCCTCCCTGATATTTTTTGAGTGCCCCCGCCCCCAAGCTTCTTCGCTTTGGGAAAGTGTGCAATCCGCCAGCAACGCTATGGTCAACATTTAGTCAACCGGCAGGCTTAGATCAAACACGCCATTCGGCCTCCTTGTGCAGGACATCCCCCCGCGGCCGGCTCAGCGCATCCTGGACGGCCACCCCCACTTCTGCAGGAGATGCCTGAGAACCCATCTATCCTCGGGCGCAAGCTCTTTCTCCAGATCCAGTTGCAGTTGCCGGCGAAACTCCGGGTCGAGCTTCGCGCGGGCAAGCGCCGCGCTGCCCGTGACGATTTTGAGCCACTTGTCCAGCGTACCGTGCACTTTGGCCCACTTCCGATCTGCGCGCCCCCTTTTTCGAAAGAGTGAGCGGAACTCCGAGTGCGGAATCTTGCATTTGCCGATCACAGGATAAGGCCTCCTCCCCCATTTGTGAATCCGTCGAACCGGAATCTCCCGGCGAAACCGCGCCAGAGAATTCCGAAATCGCTATGCTAATCGTCGCCCTTCTTCATAGGCTGGGCGGTCGGTCTTACCGCCGGTGCGAGGGGTTGCGGCCAGTCTCCTCCCGAATGCGCTCCGGTCGAACTGGAGCCGTTACCGGTACCGGAACGCCCGTGGACGACCCACGCCACTCCCGCAACAACTCGACGAAGAGTCCCCTGTCCTTGGGCGCCAAGCGTCTTTCGAAGCGGGGGTACAAAATCTTCGCGAAATCGGGATCCATGCTTGCCTCAGAGAAGACGATGCTGCCTCCGATGATCTTTTGCCGCGTGTCCAGCTTCCGCCGCTCGCCATTTCGTTTGCTCCGCAGCTTGTCGATCTGTTTGTTGATATCACCTTTTTTTCCGCTCAGAAGTCCGATTCGCTCGTCAAGGGTCTTGCGTTTCCGTGGCATGGGTTGCTCCCTCTGATGCTGCTTTGGTTGCCGCGCGACCGGTCTTCATATTTCATAAACCAATTGCGCAGCCACCAAGCTTACTCTTGTAATCTTTCAGTTCTCTTAATTCTTTACGGTTCCGAGTATATAATCCTGAGAGACTGGCTAAGCCGATCAGGCGCCAGCCAAACCACCGGAAGCAATGGGGGGCAGGATGCAGCCTGAGTCCCGCAGCCGAAGGCAAGGGCGCACTTATACATTGCCGGGGGCAATGTCGTGCGCCAAAGGCCCTGCCTCTGGACACCGGCATGGGCTTCCGCGCCCCTGCACCCTCGGCTTGAGGCGTCCCGCCCCAAGACCCCTGGCCAACCGTCCGCCGGTTGGATTCGCGCCAGCGCCGTGCCGCGCTGGACTGGCAGTCAGGGAGCCTTGCTCCCCAACACCCCAGCTTCGGGACTTCCGCGTCCCAACACCCACGGCCAGCGCCATGCTGCCGGACCAGATCCGGCATTCTGCGGCTATCGCACGCTGCATCGGCGGGTGACGCATGGCAGATTTCCGCCTCTCCGCCGATATCATCCGCCGCTCCAAAGGCCGCTCCGTAGTCGCCGCTGCGGCCTACCGGGCCGGCGACAGATTGCTCGACGAGCGCACCGGGTCCGTCAAGGACTACACGTATCGCGCGGATGTCCTCTATTCCGAGATCCTTACCCCGAAAAACGCCCCCGCCTGGATGCAGGACCGCCATGACCTTTGGAACGAAATCGAGCGCAGCGAGGACCGCAGCACACGCCGCGGTGAGGCGCAGCTTGCGCGCGATATCGAGCTATCCTTGCCGCATGAACTGACGCACGAGCAACATGTCGATCTAGTCCGAGAATTCGTTCAAGTGAACTTCGTCGATCAAGGCATGGTCGCGGACGTTGCGATCCACGCTCCACCCAGACGTGGCGACGGTAGGAACCACCACGCCCATATCCTTCTCTCCATGCGCGACATCGAGGAGGACGGATTCGGCAAAAAGAACCGGACTTGGAACCGCAAAGACCAGTTGCAAGAGTGGCGAGAACGATGGGACGAGCTCCAGAACAACGCCCTCGAGAAGTACGGCTGTGACGCCCGCGTCGACCATCGCAGTCTTGCTGACCAGGGCATTGACCGGGAGCCAACCATGCATCTCGGCCCCGCCACGCAAGCGATGGAAGACCAAGGAATCGCCACCGACCGCGGCGACGAAAACCGCCGCCGCAAAGGGGCGAACGATAATCTCGAACTGCTCAAGGCAGAACTCGCAGACATCGACCGTCAGATAGCATCCATCCAGCGGCTCCAAAAGATCGTGGGCGCCGTCGAGAGTGGATATCAACGCGTCGAACAGGGAGCTGTGTCCGAGCGGCAGGCCTCCGAGATGGAAACACGCCCGCCGCAACCCTATGCTGGCGGACCGGAGGCAGCTCCGATGCCGGATTCAGGATCACCAGTCGAAAAAGGTGGGGCCGAAGCCAAAGAGCAAGAGCGCCAGGACCAAGCCCAAAAGGCCCAAGAGACCCAGCAGGAACAGGCGCGCGTCGCCGAAGCAAAGCGCCTCGATCAACTCGGCCAGCAATACCGCGACAAAGTTCTTGCCGACGCCCAAGCCATGCAGCAACAGCAGGACCGGCTCAAGGTCGACCGCGACGCGCAGCAACGCCACGCAATCTGGCTCGAAGCCCAAGAGAAGACGGCGCGTGAAGCACGGCAGGCCGAACAGCGCCTCAAAGAGGAACAAGACAGAGCGCCTGAAGGCTCACTCCGCAACCCCGGAACGCGATACGCTCAAGCTTTGCAGCAGTACGACCCCCGCAGTCCCTACGAGTCCCTCGCCAAAGCCGCCATCGCCGAGCATGCGGCCTTCAAGGCCGAACAACTGGCTCTCTCGCGTCAGATCGAAAGCGCCACGGATCCCAAACAACGCCAAGCGCTCGAACTTCGGCAGAAAATCGAAGGGTACGATTACCTGGTCATCACCGGTGAGCGCATCGCCGGTCAGAGCTTAGTCATTACCGGCCGCGCGGATAACCAAGACCGTCTGCGGACGCTGGAGAACGTCGCCAAATATCGCGACGAGGCCAAGGCCCTGCGCGAGCAATACCGCGACCTGCAGGCCGAGCGGACTGCCCCGCAGCAAGCTCCGGAAAAAGCCCCAGAGAAAAGTCCCATACCAACCCGCGAAGGACGCCCCGGCGAGCGACAGCCCGGCAAATACGCCCGCATGGTCGAAAAAATCAACGATCCGGAAGCTGCCAAGAAACGGAAAGAGCAGGAAGAACTCGAACGCCAGAAAGGAAAGGGCCTCGGCAAGGACGAGCGGGAACGATGATGCGGCCGGGCGCTCGCGCGCCGGGGCCGCCACTCTCACTCGCAGAACTTCTTCTCTCCGCGTTCCACACCACCGCGCGTCGCCTTGCGCTCTCTGCCGGCGCATGGCGCGCGCGGCTGCTCCGCCTATGGCGCTGGATTGCCGACGAGTTGACCGACGACCCTCGTCATCCGCGCATCGGCAAGCGCAAGTCAAAAAGCAAGAGCGCCGCGCATCGCCCGAAGACCGGCGGATTTTAACCTCTTGTTAAGATTGTTCCACGTGAAACAAAGTTCCGACTTCAGGCTGTTCAAGCATCCATCTGATTCGTTACGATACCAAACATATAAACCCTTCATTCCGACAAGCTACGATCCGAGGCACGAGCGCATCCGTGCCCGCGCTTTCACCGTCCGCGCAACCTGCGGATACCCGCGCGTCAGCGCCGTGCTGACGGCATCATCAAGCGCCGTCTGTGATACGCCCACATCCCCATAGTGCTCGAATAACCAGTCCACATTTTCGGCGCAACCAAACTCTACGACGCGTTTAAGCGCCTTCTCAAAATCCACTCTCTGCATTGATTTTTCTCCGAGGATTACAGACTCAAGCCGCGCATCGGACGAGGACGCCGAACCACGCAAACCATCACCACAGGCATCGACGCGACAATCTCTTCTTCTTCATCTCGGATTGTATAAACGTTGACCCACGAACCAAACGACCCACCAACCAGACCCACAACCATCCTAACTTCCATTATCAACTCCAAGCACTGTTTCGGAATCACAACCAGTGCTTATTACAAATACGGAACGAATCCTAAGATATCGTTAAGTTTTTAAAATAAATTTGAAAACGACCAAAATGGCGTCATTAGGGCTAGCTTCCCTTTCTCTGCCATTTGAGCGGGGAAATTTCGCGCTAGGATGCCCTAGGAACGATTTTCGCGACCGAGCGCAAGTGTAACTACCTAAGGGAATTCGATACCAGTGAGCGGCTTCCTCCAAACATGAACCCATTCAGAGCTTACAGACCTATGGGTCGACGAAGCCTCTCGGGACACAGTTTCAAAGAAATACAGATTTCTGTGTTTCAGGTGTCGAATAGGAATTGATGGGTCTCTCGTGCTGCCGCTTGGACAAACCTACTGTTAGATTTCGCGGTTCCGTGTAATCGTGTTTCTGTGATCACAGAAAGGCGCACAGTACATGATCGTAGCAGTCATCAACCAGAAGGGCGGGGCAGGGAAGACTACTGTTGCCCTCAACCTGGCCGCCGCCATGACAGAAACCGGCGCGCGGGTGCTCCTAATCGATGCAGACCCGCAGCAGACCGCCCAAGATTGGGCAGCCGTGCGGGACCCACCTCCGCCTTTCCAAATACTCGGCCTGTCAAAGCCGGTGCTGCACCGTGACCTGCCCAAGCTCGCAGCCGACTATGACCACATCATCATCGACGGCGCACCCCGCAACTACGAGGTGGCCCGATCCGCAATCTTGGCCGCCGACCTAGTCCTGATCCCTGTTCAGCCGAGCGGCGCAGACTTCTGGGCCAGCCGCGAGACGGTCCGTCTGCTTCAAGAGGCCCACAGTTTCAAGGAAACACAGAAATCTGTGTTTCTGGTATCGCGGCGGATCGGACGTACTGCACTCGGCCGGGACGTGAACGAGGCCTTGTCTGAATTCGGCATTCCAATCCTCGAAGCTGCTACCACTCAGCGCGTCGTATATGCCGAGACACTCACGGCCGGATCAACGGTGATCGAATCCCAGCCACGAGGACCCGCCGCAAACGAGATTCGAGCCATCCTTGCCGAAATAGAAGAGGTCATGCATGAGAAAGACGACATCGTTCAAGCAACCACCGGCCAGGCCGTTTCCGGTTGACCCGGAAAAGTGGGTAAACGACAGGGCGCCGTCCCCGATTGCGAACTCGGAAAAAACAAAAGCCATCACCACCGGCAAGTCTGCTCGCCTCACGATCGACCTTCCTCAGCAACTGCATGCCCGTTTCAAGGCAACCTGCGCTCTGCGCACGACCCGGATGATCGATGAGGTGCGCCGCTTCATCGAGGAATGGACACAGAAAAACGCCTAGGCGTGTTTCTGTGTTTCTGTATTTTCAGCCCCCCACCCGCACGACCTGACACTTAAAGAACTCCTCGTCCGTTGCATTGTACCGCTCACGGACCATAATTTGAGGCAGCTTCTCGGGGAGGATGGGCACAATGGCGGCTTATGGTGTGCAAACTACGGATGACAGTGCGACTCCGAATCTCGAAGTCTACGAGAGCTTGCTCGGAGCTCAAGGTTCACAACCCATTGCGCGCGTGGGTTGGTCCTACGCTGACGAACTAGACCTGCGAAAACTGACGGCCGCCAGGGAGAAAGGCCATTGGAAAAAGGGCAAGGCGGCCGGATGGGACGATGCGTGGAACAGTTTGCCATTTCTCAAGAGCGTGAAAAAAGGAGACCTGCTCTTTTATCGGAATCTTCCCGCGCAGGGGCGATTTGCCTTGGTCGAAGTTACCGGAGATTACGGCTACCGGAAGGGGAAAGGCGATTTCCGTTCATATAGGCCCTGCAAAGTTCTAGCAGAAAGCGTGAAGCTGTCCGACCCGCTCGTGAGCGGCGCACTCCGCACATATCTCAAGTTGCCACGTCGGCTGTACGAGATTAATGAAAACCTAGCAAAGAATTTTCTGCACAAACTGAAGAGTAAAGGTCGGAGAGGGAAAGGTAACTCGAATTCCAAGGGAAGCGGAAACGCCAACCCGCCTGAGTCCAGGGGAGCGCGAGGGAGGGGGGCTGCTCAACTTGAGCAGATGAAGAAGCGCTTCTCCTACGTCATCGGAAGGGGTGAAAGAAACGTAAATTTATTCCACCTGAAATACCAAATGCGGCTCGAGGAGTTCCTCAAGTCGAAAGGCCTCGCGCCATCGTTCGAGAAAGATTACATCGACGTTCAGTTTTTGCTTGGTAGCGACCATTTTATTGGTGAGGTCAAGGTCACCAACTGGCTCTCCGTCGACGAAGCATTTCGGATCGCCTTAGGTCAGATCCTTGACTACGCTCATACACGCCGCGCCGACAAGCCCGGACTCATCATTTTTCTGGATAAAAACGTAGACGACGAGCGGAGGCTTAGCTTAGCAACCACGCTCGGAATCGCGGTGGTCGTGGAACGAAGCAAAGGTGACTATGAGATCCTCAACCCCAAAGTAAGCGAAAGCCTTGCTTCGTTATTCGCCTCCAAGCGCTCATAGAAAATTCCCTTTGATGAGAGACGCTATGCGCCACGCGTACCACTTCCCGTTCGAAGACCTCCGATCGGATGAGGATATGATCGCCGGGAACTCAGTCCCTTGGCGCATCGGAGAGATTCGAGCCTACACGCCTATCACGATGGACGCCGGTGCAGGGGAGACCATAAGCCAGATCGGTTATTGTTCCTCACCGACGCTCTGGGATGCGTTCTTGCAAGCGGACGGACCGATTGCGTGCTTGGTCGAGGTCTCAGAGGCTATTTCCTCAGAGGGCGATGTTGAAGCAGGCTTGGTTCAGATCAGCAGGCAGAGACGGCTTCTCGCGGTGAGAGACATCCGCTCGGAGCTGCGCCTGTTCGCCTGTGACTGCGCGGAGCGGGTCTTGTATCTTTACGAGAGGGAATATCCCGTGGACGATCGGCTACGCAGAGCGATTCAGATTGCCCGCGACCACGCCTACGGCCGTGCTACTACACTAGAACTCCGATCAGCGTTGATTTTGGCAAGAAGCGCTGCAGATGCAGCGCCTTCCGGAAGCGCGGCGCGATGCGCGGCGTTGTCAGCCTCTAGCGGCGCTTCGGAGGAGCCTCAGGACGCCGCCTTACTTGCGATCTGGACGGCGGGCTGGGCGGCTGACGGTAAGGACGCAACAGGCGGTGCTGAACGCGCTTGGCAGCGCGCGCTCTTCTCGCGGACCGTCGAACGATGCTTTGGCAATTCGTCGCGCTGAAGCCCAACTCGCCTCGGTAGGGTTGGGGAGCCTGTTACTTTCTTCGCCCAATGTTTTTCGCCTAGTCGAACGAGATATGCCCGGAGGTCCAGTTCGATAGCGCGAAGCCACGATGACCTTTGAGCATCCTAAGAAGCTCAAATCTCTTTGGACACCGGTGTCCAAAGTGTGCCCGATCCAGCCACTTTGAGACACATCAACTCTTGAAAACCCCTTATTTTCTGTGATTCTTAACGGGTTCAAATCCCGTCGGGGACGCTCAGTTTTTTCGATTCCGTCGACCCTTAGGTGCCAGATAGGTGCAAAACTTTTCAGGTTTTCGAGGTCGAAATCCGAAAATACGGAGCAGATTGCCTTTACCAGGGGGTTCAGGTTAAGAGGGTAGTTGACGTGCGCTTTCTCGCCACAATCCTTGTTGCCCTGCTTCTTCCGCTTAGCATGAGCGCACCATCTGCTATGGCCTGTCCGACAGAGGCATGCTGCGGCCCGAATTGTTCAAGCAATGCTCCGGTGAATCAATTGAGCTGCTGCCAACGACCTGTCGCGCCGGATCGAGCAACGATTCAAGCGCGAGACACGCAACATTTCGATTCAATCGGGAGTATTCCCCTGGCCGCGGTGAACGTCGCGATTGCGCATTCGCGGAGCACGGTGGTCACCCGAGGCTACTCGCCACCTGACCGTCTGGCTTCGTTAGCACTTCTCTGTTCCCGGCAAATCTGAACCTTCCCTGAGCGCGTGAGCTGAGTGGCGGATGTGTAGCATTCGCTACGGAAGCTTGCGCGCGACCTGCTCGCGACAAGCCGACGAAGATCTGTCGATCCGATCGGCAGACAAAAACGCAGGTTTTCACACCTGTGAAGGATGCAGCGCGCCGCGATCGATCGCGGTGGGAAGGTTGGAAATTGTGAAACGATCAAAATGCATCCGCCGCTCAGCGGCGCGAAACCTAATAGCGACTACATTTGCCGTAGCAATTTTGACCGCGATTCCATTGGCGGGACGCGCACAGGATGGCGCTCCCGCGGTCGAGACAGCTGCCGGTTCCGAGCAACTGCGAGCGCTGGTCAACGAGGCGCTTTCTCGAAGCCCGGTCGTGCTGGCAGCGCGGAGCCACTGGCAAGCTCAATCGAATGTGCCTATCCAGGCTGCGACGTTGCCCGATCCGGAGGTCTCGCTTCAGCATTTCACGGTCGGAAGTCCGCAACCGTTCTCGGGCTATGAGAGCAGCGACTTCTATTACACCGGCTTCGGCGTCTCGCAGGACATCCCGGGCCCCGGCAAGCTCCGCTTGCAGAAATCCGAAGCGGAGAAGGACGCCGAGTACGCCAAGCATCGCTATGAAGCTGCCGGGCGTGCAGTCGAGGAAAAGGTCAAGGAGCTTTACTACGAGCTGTTCTATCACCGAAAGACGTTAGCGATTCTCGATCGCAATCAGGAAGAGCTCCAGCAGATTCAGAAGATCGCTGAAGCCCGGTACCGCTTGGGACAGGGCCTGCAACAGGATCTCATCAAGGCGCAGCTTCAGACCACTGAACTCCTGAAGGAGCACGCGATGCATCATCAGGAGGAGGATCAGGAACAGCTCGAACTCAAGCAGATCCTCGGGCGTGATCCCGACTCGCGCAACATCGAAATTGGCGAAGTCGAAGTTACGCGGCTCCAGCTCGACTCATCGGAGCTCGCACAGTTGGCCGACAGCGGTTCTCCCGCCCTCGCCGCGGATCGCGCGATGGAAGAGCGCAGCGCCGAAGCACTGAAGCTGGCGCATCAGGGCTACTGGCCGGATTTCACGGTCGGTTACTCGTACGAAAAGACCGGCCCTGGATTCAACGACTACTACATGCTGAGTCTGGGCGCGAAGGTTCCGCTTTATTTCTGGCGCAAGCAGACGCCCGCGATCGAGCAGGCCGCGCTCGAAGCCGAATCGGCGCGCGAACAGGTTCGCGCAACTCAGCTACAGGTCTCCTCAGATGGAGAAAGCAGCCTGGTCGCGATGCGCACCGCGGAACGGATCTTATCCATCTATCGCGACGGTTTGATCCCGCAGGCCGAAACGTCGCAGGCCTCGGCGACGGCTGCGTATCGAGTCGGCAAAGTCGATTTCCAGACGCTGCTCTCGTCAGTTCTCGATCTGCAGAACCTGCGGCAGGAGTACTACCGCAGCCTCGCCGACCACGAGATCGCTATCGCCAAACTCCAGCAAGTAATCGGTGACCGACGATGAACTACAACTCTCTAAGTTGGCGAGTCTGCATGCTGGCATTCCTCCTAGCTCTCGCCACGCCAATAGCCTACGGAGCTGATTCCCAGCTTGCGCCCATCCGGATCACGCCCGAACGTCGGCAATTGATCGGACTCAGATTCGCGACAGTCGTGAGAAAGGACGTGAGCGATCGTCTGGAGACCACCGGGAATATCGAAGCTGACGAACGCCTCCAGGGCTATGTGCAGACGCGCTTCGCCGGATGGATCGAGCAAGTGTTCGCGAATTCTACCTACCAGTACGTTCGCCGCGGCCAGCCGCTGTTTACGATCTATAGCCCGGACCTAGTCAGCACCGAGAACGAATATCTGCTCGCGCTCGATGCCCGCAAACGCGTTGGTGACAGCTCTGTCGGCGATGTGACTACGGACGCGTCATCGCTGGTCGATTCGGCCGCGGAACGTCTCAAGCTATGGGGAGTGTCTCCGCGCGAGATCGTGCGTCTGGAACGCGAGCGTACGGTGCGGCGCGCCGTCGAGATCGATTCTCCGATGAGCGGATACATCGTCGAGCGCAACGCGCTGCCCAACATGTACGTGCAACCGGACACGAGGCTGTTCACCATCACCGATCTATCGAAGGTCTGGATCTATGCGGCGGTGTTTCAAAACGAGATCGGCAAGGTCCATCCCGGCGATCCCGCGACGGTTACTGTCGACGCCTATCCGGGCACGAACTTCGACGGGCGTGTCGATTTTATCCAGCCGCAGATCGATCCCATGACTCGCACCGCGAAAGTTCGATGCGAGTTCGGCAATCCTAAAGGCCAGCTGCTGCCCGGGATGTTCGCGCACGTCGCGCTTGATCTCCCGATGGGCGAGCAAACTGTTATTCCCGACACCGCGGTTCTGCGCACGGGCACGCACAACGTCGCCTTCATCGACCGCGGCGACGGCTATCTCACTCCGGCCGAGATCGAGTTGGGTGCCCACGTCGGCGACGAGTTCATTGTGCTCAAGGGACTCGCGCCGGGACAGCAGATCGTAAGCTCCGCCAATTTCCTGATCGACTCGGAGAGCCAACTCCAGGTTGCCGCGGGAGCGTTTGTGCCGCCTCCGCCGGGTGTGGGCGCCAATGCAGTTGGACAAGCACTGGAGGCTGCTCCTCAAGCGAGCATCGAATTTACCAGCGACCCGAATCCTCTCGTGCGAGGTCACAACAAATTGATCGTGACGCTTCGCGATTCCAAAGGCGGGCCTATCTCAACCGCTCAGGTGACGGTGTCGTTCTACATGGCGGCGATGCCCGCGATGGGAATGGCGGCTATGCGCATGCAAGGCACCGCAGTTGAACTGGGGAACGGCGCGTACGCCGCGAATATCGAACTGCCGAGCGGTGGCACCTGGGTCCTGACGATCACCGCATCGAAGGGCGGTCAATCGATCGCGACGAAGCAGGTGGATGTGTCAGCCAGCGGATCCATGGCGATGTGAGGAACGATCATGATCGAAAGAACTATCGATTGGTGTAATGCGAACCGCTTCATCATGTTCTTCGGCGTGCTGGCTCTCGTACTCGCCGGCGTCTGGTCGCTTGATCGAATTCCGCTCGATGCGCTGCCCGACATCTCCGACGTTCAGGTGATCATCCACACCGAATGGATGGGCCAGCCGCCGAATCTAATCGAAGACCAGGTGACCTATCCTATCGTCACCGCGATGCTTGCGGCGCCGCATGTTAAGGCCGTCCGCGCGCAGACGATGCCCAACGACTCCTATGTGTTCGTCGTATTCGAGGACGGCACCGATATCTATTGGGCCCGCAGCCGCGTGCTGGAATACCTGCAGCAGATCACGGGCAAGCTCCCAACCGGCGTAACTCCTGCGATAGGTCCGGACGCGACTGGCGCGGGATGGGTGTACGAGTATGCGCTCGTCGACAAGAGTCATGCTCACAGTCTCGCCGATCTCCGCAGCTTGCAGGATTGGAATATTCGTTATGCGCTCGAAACAGTGCCGGGGGTTTCGGAGGTAGCTACCATCGGAGGCTTCGTCAAGCAGTATCAGGTCAAGCTCGATCCGAATCGGCTGCTCGCGCTCAAGGTCCCGCTGGAGACGGTGATCGACAAAATTCGCGACAGCAACGGCGAGGTTGGCGGCCGGGTGCTTGAGATGTCAGGAGCTGACTACATGATCCGCGGTCTCGGCTACGTTCACTCGGTCGCGGACCTGGAACAAATTTCGGTCGCGACCAACAACGGCACGCCGGTGCTGATAAGGGACTTGGGCGTGGTTAGCCTGGGACCCGACCTGCGCGAGGGCGCAGCGGAATGGAATGGCGACGGCGAGACGGTCGGCGGAATCGTCGTGATGCGCTATGGACAGAATGCTCTAACCGTCATCGATGGCGTTAAGCAAAAGCTCACTCAGATTGAAAGGACTCTGCCGCGCGGAGTTGAAATCGTTGCCGGATACGATCGTTCGGGACTTATCCAGGCGTCCATCAACACTTTGAAACGCGATCTGATCGAAGAGGCCATCATAGTAAGTCTCGTGATCGTCATTTTCCTCTTCCATCTGCGTTCGGCGTTGATCCCGATTCTTGCGTTGCCGATCGCGGTCGTCGCGACCTTCATCCCGATGTACTATCTGCAGATCAGCTCCAACATCATGTCGCTCGGCGGGTTGGCGCTCGCGATAGGTGTGCTCGTCGATGCGTCGATCGTGATGGTCGAGAACGGTTACCGGCACTTGTCCGAAGCGCAGCATCAGGCATCGCTGAAAGGCGAGTCGGTTTCCCCATCCGAGCGGCAGCGAATCCTTCTATCGGCGGCGAAGCAAGTCGGCCGCCCGATCTTCTTCTCCCTGATCATCATTGTCGTCTCGTTCCTGCCGGTATTCCTGCTCGAATCGCAGGAGGGACGGATGTTTCGTCCGCTGGCCTATACCAAGTCCTTCGCGATCGCGTTCTCATCGGTGCTCGCAATCACAGTGGTGCCCGTGCTGATGGTCCTCTTCATTCGCGGCAAACGCCTACGGCCCGAGGAAGATAATCCCATCTCGCGCTTCTTTCAGGCCATCTATCTGCCGGTCATCCGATGGTGCCTACGTCATCGCGCTCTGACGATCGCGGCCAACCTGATTTTTCTGCTGCTCACGATTCCGCTGTTGTTCAAGATCGGAAGCCAGTTCATGCCGCCGCTGTATGAAGGATCGAGTCTCTACATGCCCACAGCGCTCCCAGGGATTTCGATTTCGTCAGCCGTTGATCTGATGCAGAAGCAAGATCAGATCATCCGCACGTTTCCCGAAGTCGAAAGCGTATTCGGCTCCGTCGGACGGTCAGATAGCGCAACCGACAACGCACCGCTGGACATGTACGACACGACGATCATGCTCAAGCCTCGCGAACAGTGGCGAAAGGGCATGACTTACGATTCGCTCATCGCTGAGATGGACGACCGCCTGCATTTTCCAGGGCTGTCGAACTCGTGGACGATGCCGGTCGAGAATCGGCTCGACATGGAGCTGACCGGGATCAAAACGCCTGTAGGACTAAAAATTCAGGGCCCGGACGTCAACCGGATTCAGCAGATTGGTTCTCAGATCGAAGAGATACTCAGTTCCGTCCCAGGCACCCGAGGAATTTTCGCCGAACGAGTATCACAAGGGTTCTACATCAACGTTGATGTCGACCGCGCTGTTGCCGCGCGATATGGCCTGACGGTCGGAGACGTTCAGCGGGCAGTGAGTTCGGGCATGGGAGGCGAGAATATCGCGACTACCGTCGAAGGGCGCGAGCGCTACTCGATCAACGTCCGCTATCTCGCGGACTACCGGAACGATTTGAACGCGCTTCGACGAATACTGATCATGACTCCGACCGGAGCGCAGATTCCGCTCGGCGAAGTCGCGCGTATCACGTTAAGTCCGGGGCCGTCGATGCTACGTGACGAAGACGGGATGCTGACCGGCTACGTCTATGTTGACCTCTCGACCTCGGACTACGGCAGCTACGTCGACAATGCGCAGCAAGTGCTGGATCGTCAACTCCACCTTCCCGCCGGATATACTCTCAAGTGGTCGGGAGAGTACGAGTTCCAGTTGCGCGCTCGAAAACGACTGACGGTCATCCTGCCAATCGTCTTCCTTCTGATCTTTCTCTTGCTCTATATGCTCTTCCAATCGGTGACCGAATCGATCGTGCTGATCCTTCCAACTGTGTACGCGATGACCGGCGGGCTTCTGCTTCAGTACATGATGGGCTTCAACTTCAGCGTCGCCGTGTGGGTTGGATACATCGCGCTCCTTGGGATCGCAGTGGAGACGGGCGTCGTTATGGTCATCTACCTTCACGAAGCGCTGAATCGTCACATCGCCGCCGGCCAACTAACTCATGAAGGCGTCGAAGCAGCGGTAATTGAAGGCGCAGTCCAGCGCCTCCGCCCCAAGCTGATGACCGTCGCCGTCGTTATGCTGAGCCTCGCGCCGATTCTATGGGAAAGTGGAATCGGCTCCGACGTAATGAAACCAATCGCCGCGCCAATCGTCGGCGGCATGATAACCTCGACGATTCACGTGCTCATACTAGTGCCGGTGTTCTTCGCAATCATGAAGGAGCGAGCTTTGAAAAGTAATCCTGTGGCTTAGTGACCATCGGCGATTCGGGGTTGAAAGTGCCCCTCGCTCGGAACCTCAATGCCCTGATTCCGTCGCGAGGATCGTTTCCATTTCATCATGCGGGACTCATGACGTATATCTAAAACATTGGAGTTAGCCGAAATATTGTCGACCCGGGTAGTAGCCCTTCAAGGCCAAGGAGATCCAAGTCCGGCCGCGACCCAAGTCGCCAAAATTGCCAACGCTAATCCAGGTACGATTCGCAACGCGAATCGTGATCCTCCGCTTACTATCGCAAGGGTCGCCTTGGTGACAGTGTTCGTAGTCAAACCAATTAGGATCGGGATTAGACAGTCGCTTGCGTTCATATTCCCTGCGGCGACCAATGCTGCTACGGAAGCCGCTGCCGCGTGAGTATCTGCGAAGCCTGCGATACCGGCGGCTACGGTCGCGCCTTGCCTCCCGAACCGCGCGTCGAGAGCCGCGGCTAGAACGGAAACCGCGGCAAGGCTAACAGCTAGGATCAGAGCGCTTTTGAGATCGAACGCGTGGCCGCTTCCTTCGTAGTCGCCGGCCTCTTCTCCTCTGGCTCGGAGTCCGAGCAATGCGCTGTATGCGATCACGCTCGCACCTCCGCACGCCAACGGCATCGCAACGACGGCGACTGCGGTTCTGCTCGTTGCGCCGATGACAATGACGAGCTGCACAAAAGTCGCCACGCTCGAGAGCAAGGCAGCCATCGATGCAGCGTTCAAGGCGGGCGGATTGGATTTCGCTTTCGCGCCCATTGCGTTGGTAGTAGCGGTGCTGGAAACGAACCCGCCGATGAAGCCTGCAATCGCCAGTCCGTAACGCGTTCCTACGATTCTCGCGGCTATGTGACCGCTGGCTTGGATTGCCATCAGCAGGATTGCGAGTCGCCAGATCAGACTCGGATTGAAACCACTAAATGGGCCAATGTAGCGGTCTGGAAGAATAGGCAGGACTATGAATGTAGCAGCCGCCAGGATGAGCGCGTCATTGAGTTCGTCCTGATGCAGTACTGTTCGAACGAACCGATGCACCGGGGCCTTGGCTGCTAGTAAGATGGCCACAGCTACTCCGCCTGCAGCAGCGAGCGCGGGATCGTTAATTGTTAGGCCGCCCAAGACCAGCGTTGTTAGTACCGCAATCTCGGTGGTCAGACCCGGGTCGTCGGTCGTCGTACGAGAGTAGGCGACGGCAAGAAGAGCGGCGGTTCCGAGTGCGAGCGCGGAAAGCAGTAGAGCACCTCCCAGCATTTGCCCCATAGCGCCCGCGAGCCCCGCTGCTCCGAACGTCCGAATCCCGGCAGAGGCACGATGTGGCCCGTTTCCCTTGTTGCGTTCCCGCTCCACTCCGACGAGTAAGCCGATAGCGCAGGCTTCCCCCAGTCTGAGCCATTCACTTTCGACAATCACGTTCGCTCACCTCGAACAGACGCAATTCGTCGCAAGCGGTAACACTGCGTAGGAGATTCTCAACCTCGCCTCCGAACAACATATCGACTTGATCGTTATGGGAACACACGGCCGCAAGGGCTAGTCGCACTTTCTCCTCGGCACTATTCCAGAGCGGTTCGTTCGCGAATCGCCGGTCCCGTCTTGACGATCCATCCCAAGCCCGCTGAGGAAATCTAAGCTGCCTCTCGAACGCGCGCCCTAGAATGCGCCGTGAGGACCGGTATCTGTGACTCCCGCACGACCTGCTCGGCAACACTGCCTAAGACCAGGTGACTCAATCCCGTGCGACCGTGCGTGCCCATCACGATAAGGTCGGCATCCAGATCGCGCGCGGCTTTGAGCACCGCCTCGCCAGGCCAGCCGTTTACCACAAGTGTTTCGTAGCGCACCGTAGCGGGAATCCGTTTGCGCGCTAGCTTAACCAGTTGTTCATAGCTTTCCTTCTCGAGATCGGAGTAAGGCTCCCTTGGCACCGCCTGAAGAGGGCCCGCTGCCGGCGGCAAAATCATCACATTCACCAGGCAGAGAGCTGCATCGTTCTGCTGCGCGATTTTCAGTGCGACATCGAGGGCCGCCAAAGAGTGTTCCGAAAAATCGATCGGACATAGGACCTTTCTAAAGAGTCGAATCATCGGTATCCCGTATCGTGGATTCCATTGAGATACTCTCTTCTGCTCGCGAATTGTCTCACACAGAAAGACTGATCCCGGCCCCCGAACTCCCACCCGTCCCAGTGCTACAACTATTTTTCTTTGAGACGCGGATCATCGCTCTCAACGCACTCACTCAGCGCGACTTCATCTGTGAAGCGGTGTATTTTCGAACCTGGATTCTTGCTCTCGTTGAGCAAAGCTGCCTGAGCTTCGCTGCATTCTTTTGCCGAACCGTAATTCTCGAAAAGCGACCAATATCTCATCGGTGCATCGAGGTGGTTTTGCACCGGTACCATCAGATACCAACCGACGAGGGCGAACACAGCTCCGCAGCGGGGCTTCAGTCGCCGTTTTTGGAATCTGATGGTCACTCAACGGAACCACTAGGCGCACTTACTTGTGACAAGACACCAGCGAGGCCCTTCTCTCCCATTCCGGCAAGGGCCGGGGCTCCGGGACCCACAGATTGCTGGCCGTTATGATGCCGATCAGGCGTCCGTGCTCAACTACGGGTAGTGCGCCAATCGCCTTTGCTTTGAGTAAGGCAACTGCATGTTCGAGCGTGGCCGAAGGTGAGATGGTGACAGGATTGGGCGTCATCACCGCTACAACCAGAGTCGAGTCAATAGAATGGCCGAAACGTCGCAAGTCGTACTCGCTGATGATGCCGATCAGTTTGCCTTCCACTACGACTGGTAGTCGCCGAAATCCGCCTTCCGCCATTTTGGCTTCGGCGCGGACCAGAGTATCGCCCGGCTCAACGGTAACGGGATTTTTCGTCATACACTCTCGGATGAACATATTTATCTCCCTTCCGAAATTCGCGATCATCAGGCTTTCGCCAAACGCGTTTCCTTCTCCCAGATGGCCGTAAGCGCGCCGTCCTGATCAGACCACGTGTAGCGTGCGTGTCCGCCGAACGCTTTCTCCAGTTCGCGCGCAATCCGATGCGCAAGCTTTTGTGACGTGGTCAGCACCTCGAGCGTCGAGCCGTCCCAGTGGCTTGCGACAATTCGCCGCTGGGGCTGGGTGAACTCAGCGCGCCGTTCGACGTTGTCGATCCGCGCGCGAATCGCGTCCAGATTTGAGATCGCGTTCGAAGGGCGCACCAGCACGCGGCCAAAGTAGATACCGCTCTTCGCTTGTCTGCATGCCGGGCACACGATCCAGGCCGCCGCCTTCATCAGCTTTGCCGACAGCGGCCGATTGCGCCGCCACGTCCTGGCTGTATAAATGCTGCCGCAAGCGTCGCAAACAGACGGGTCTTCAGGCGGACGCTCCTTTTGCGCAACTGGCGGGCTCATGTTGGAGCGGGTGCCACGGCGGTCAAGGCTGCGGATATAGGCCTTACTCGTGTCGCGAGTGATCTGGCGATTCATACACCACCTGTACTTCTCCTCGTAACGTTACTCTTAGGCGCTCATGACCTGGCTGGCTCCAGCGACAACCCGCAGAAACGCTTTCAGCAGATCTGTGGTGGTGATGATACCGACCAGCCTTCCATCGACGACAATCGGCAGTCCGCCGATCTTGTGCTTCAGCATTAGGCGGGCCGCGTCTTCCACCGTGTTGTACGGCGTGACCGTGATGAGTGACGTTCGCATCGCCGCAGTCACCTGTGTCGACTCCAAAAAACCCGAATGTTTCTGCAGGTCGCGCTCAGTCAGGATGCCAACAAGGCGTCCACCATCGACCACCGGCACACGCCTGAAGTTTCCGGCTTGCATGATGGCCTTCGCTCTCGACAGCTTGTCGTGCTGGTCAATTGTAACCGGGTCTGGAGTCATCAGATTGAGAATTTGCATCGCTCGTCCCTCCAAGGCAGTCAATTGGTAAAAGTGCAAGTCGCCTGCCATGAGCAATCTGGCATCGAACGTGGGGGATTTATCGATTCGAAAGGACGGACACTTGCCGCGCGGTGCCCATTTGCGCCATCCGAGAATCGTAGATGGCGCGATCGGATACAGATCGCCCAACGAGTGCCGGCGCGTTCCTATTGCGCTAGCCCAAAACTGAGCTAGACGGACGTGGCACGGCATTGGCTATGAAAGTGAATCAGCAAAAGACTCCCGACCACTTAGGAGGACATTTTTATGGCACCGCAATTCCGCAGAATCCTTTGCCCGGTGGATTTCGACGATAATTCGATGGAGGCGCTCGAAACCGCCGCCAACCTGGCCCGCGAGAGCAACGGCACCGTCTTCGTCTTGCATGTGGTGCCGATGATTATAGCGCCGACCGGGATGCCCGTTTATGCGGATCTCTACCAGGGGCAAGAAGAGACCGCTCGCGCGAAGCTCCTCGAGATCGCGCACAAGCGGCTGGCCGGGCTCAAGTATGAACTCCTAGTCCGTACGGGCGAGCCGGCTGGTTCAATTTTGAACGCCGAGAAGAAAATGGACGCCGACGTGGTCGTCATGGCGACGCATGGGCGACGAGGCTTCAAGCGCTTCTTCCTCGGCAGCATTGCCGAGCTGGTCCTGCGCGAATCCATCTGCCCGGTCCTGACGGTGCGTTGCACTCCGGCTCAAAACGATCTGGTCGGAACCTGGATGACTAGGAATCCCGTCTCGGCGACTCCGCACGAGAAGCTCGACTCGATTGCCGCGAAGATGCACGCGGGAGGCTTTCGATGCGTGCCGATCGTGAATGATGGCGCGGCGGTGGGAATTGTCACCGACCGCGACATCCGCCAGTACACCGGTTACCTCGATCAAACCGAGGCGTTCAAGGCGATGAGTGAAGCACTGATAACGGTGACGCCGGCGACCGGTATTCGAGAGGCTGCGCGGTTGCTGCGCGAACGGAAGGTTGGCGGATTGCCGGTACTCGAGAACGGCAAGCTGGCCGGTGTGATTACCACGTGCGACGTGCTCGAGGCGTTAACCCAGTCGACTGAGCACGCCGAGTAGGCTGGAGCGACGGAATGGAACCAGCGGGCGAAATGATAGAAGCGCGCGGCTCGCTCGAGCATCGCGGCCCTTCGGGGGGTGGCTTGCCGGCACTGGCCGAGGCGATGCTGCGACCGGACTTCTATCCGGACTCGCCCGCGAGTGTCGAAATCAAGCAAACCCACATTTCGTACGTCTTCATCGGCGGTGACTTCGTTTACAAAATAAAGAAGCCGGTTCACTTCTCATTTCTCGATTGTTCCAAGCTCGGCGATCGATGGCGTTACTGTCGCGAGGAGGTGCGGCTGAACGCGCGCCTTTCGCCGCGGGTGTACTTGGGCGTGTTCGCGATTCTTAAGCGTGGAGATTCCTTCGTGCTCGGACCCGAAGTAACCGCGGAGCATCCGGAGGCTGTCGAATACGCGGTCAAGATGCGCCGGCTGCCCAAAGACCGGATGCTCGACGCGCTCCTGGCGGCGGGCAAGGTGGACCGCGACACGATTAAAGCTATCGCCGCGCGAATCGCGCAATTTCACGCGAGCGCCCCTTCGAGTCGTGGATGGACTTACGGCTCGGCTGCGGCGACCTGGCGCAACGTTATCGAGGACATCGCGCAGAACGAAAGTTTTATCGGCCACACTCTTCGCAGGGATCAATTCACGGCGATCGACGCCTTCTGTCGCGCGTTTATCACTGCGCACTGGCGAGTGTTGAACGATCGTGCGCTCGATGGGCGCGTCCGCGAAGGCCACGGCGACCTGCGGGCAGAGCACCTCTGCCTACTGAACAGTGAAGAAAACGAAATCGACGTGATCGATTGCGTCGAGTTCAGCGAGCGGCTGCGCTACGGTGACGTGGCTTCGGAGATCGCGTTCCTCGCGATGGACCTCGAGCGGCTCAGCGCGCCGATGCTCGCCGACCAGTTGGTCGAGACCTACGCTGAGATAACCGGCGACGAAGACCTGCCGGTGTTCGTTCCGTTCTACAAATGTTATCGCGCGTGCGTGCGCGGCAAGGTCGAGAGTCTGCGGAGCCTCGAGCGCGAAGTTGCCGATGCTGAGCGCGAGCGAGCGCGCCGCCTCGCGAGCGAGTACTTCGCGCTGGCCTCGCACTATGCGCGGTGCGCATCTCCGTGTCTGATCATCGTCTGCGGCCTATCGGGCTCCGGCAAATCGACGGTCACGCGCATGCTGCAGCATCGCAAAGGCTTCAAAGCGATCAGCTCGGACCGCACTCGCAAGGGCTTCGCGTCACTATCTCCGCACGAGCACGTCCGAACGGACTACGGCGCGAATATATATTCGGACCGGTTTTCGAGAATCACCTACGACGCGATGCTGGCCGAAGCGGAACATCTGCTAGGCGAGGGCTGCGGCGCAATTCTGGACGCGACGTTCAAAACCTCTGCCGATCGCCAGCTTGCACTCGCGCTGGCAGCCCGTCGCGGCGTGCCGGTGCTTTTCATCGAATGCGTCGTCAGCGAGGAAGAAGCGATACGGCGGCTCAAACAGCGCGCCTCGATGGAGGGCGAAGTGTCGGACGCTACGCCGAGAGTCTACAAGAAGCAGCGCGCCGAGTTCGAGCCGATTCGCGAGCTTCCGGCGCGCAACCATCTGCGCCTCGACACCACGCTCCGGCGCGAACAGCTGGCGGCCGAAATCGAAGCGGCACTCGAGCGCGCCTGATCTGAGAGTGCATCATCGCGTCGCGGTGCGTCGATCCTGGATGGTGTTGAGGTAGGCAATAATCTTCCCGATCACTTTGCCGATGCCGTATTCACCGCGCTCACCCGCGCCCATCTCGTAGAGTTTCTCTCCCCAGACCGGCATCTCGTGACTGCCGTGCGCCCTGGCTGTATCGCGGCCGTCGATCAATTCAGCGATGCGATGCGCGGGCAGCGGCATCCCGTACTTGTCGCCGAGCTTGCGCAGATTCGCCGGCGGCGTCGCGAGGCTCTTCGCGACAGGACCGTCGCCGAGACCGTCAGTGCCGTGGCACGACGCGCAGTAGCGAACGAAGTATCGATGCCCGTCAGCGACGTCGTCACCCGCAGCATGGGCAGGCGCGGCCGCAAGTACGGCGAGCGCAATCAATGTTCTCAGTATTTTTGACTTCATCGATTCACCAGGTTTCATTTTGATATGCCAGTCAAGTCTTGCTAAGCTAGATAGTAAGCTAGCTAGGAGCGTGGGAACGAACCAATGCGGGAAGTCGGAACCTTCGAGGCAAAAAACAAGTTGAGCGCCCTTCTGGACCAGGTCGAGCGCGGAGCGGAAATAGTGATAACCCGCCGTGGGAAAGCGGTCGCCAAACTTGTGCCCCCAGGTCCGGAATTCGACCGCGAAAAGGTCAAGCGCGCAATCGCCGGTCTGCTGAAAACCGGCAAGGGCCTCTCGCTGCGCGGTCTCAAGATCAAGGATCTGGTCAATGAAGGCAGGCCATGAGCTTTGTGGTGGATACTTCTATCGCGCTCGCATGGTGCTTCAATGACGAACGAACGCAACCCGTCATTGATCTGCTTTACCGCGTTGGTCAAACCGGCGCCGTCGCTCCCATTTTGTGGCCGTTGGAGGCATTGAACGGACTTCTCATGGCCGAGCGCAGGCGGCGTGTTGACGCTAACCGGCGGCACCGCCTCGTAGGTTTTTTGCGCGCGCTGCCTGTCAGCTTGGATACTGAGACAGCTGATCAAGCGTGGACCGCCACTATTGGACTTGCAGAACGTTACAGGCTCACCGTTTACGACGCTTCCTACTTGGAACTCGCTCAGCGCCGGAAACTGCCGCTGGCCACTCTGGACGAGGACCTCATCAAAGCCGCTAAAATATTGGGCACGACCGTGCTTGGAATCTGAAATCACTTTTTGCGCTCAATGCGGGAGAGGTGTCGGCAACGGGGTTGCGGTTGGCGTTGGCGACGGTTGCATCGCGGCGGCGGCTACTTCGGGGTCGGGGATGTATTCGGGTGGGTAGGTTAGGCGGCGCCAGCTCAGCAGCATGAGGGTCAGCGCGCGCGATTCTTCGGGTTTGAAGTTGAAATCGGGCATCGCGGTGTTCGGCGAAACTGCGCTGGCCAGCGTCAGGTGCTGGACGTTCCAGTTGAACATCGTGTGCGCGCCGGTCACGTGCGCGAAATTGAGCAGCTCGGGATTGCGGTCACCCTCGTAGGTGAGCTCGGGGCCGGTCGCGCCGCCGCGGCCTTCGACGACGTGACAGAGCAGGCACTTTTTCTTTTTGAAGAGCACCTTGGCGAGATTGATCTGGTCCATCCCCGGCGTCGCCGCGTCGTGGCGATGGCAAAAGTTGCAGCGCAGCTGGAGCATCTCGTCCATCGTGAGGCCGTTCTGTGCGGCTAGCGCGTTCGAGAGCATCGGATCGTCCCATCCGCGTCCGCCCTGATGGGCCCCCGCAACACTCGTCGCTGCGCCGTCGCCGCCGTGACACGGCGTGCATCCGAATTTCGCGAACTCATGCTTCGCGAGCCAGTCGTTCATCGGATGCGGCTTCAGCGGATCGGCGATCGTGGCGGGGAGCACCGACGCCCATTCGTAGCCGAGGTGGCAGGTGATGCATCGATCGGTCACCCCGATTTTTGGAATCCAGATTTGCTTGATGCCCGACTGGAAGTCGCGCGCGTCTTCTGCTTTGCCGTAGTGGCCGAGCAGTTGCGGGAATTGGCGCTGATAGCCGCCCCATTCGGTGCTGAGCTCGAGCCAGAAGCAGACGGCGACGAGCAGGAGGAAGAGGAGCGACATCGCGACCATCCCGGCGAAGTCCCTGGTCTCGAACGATTCGTTGTTGCCGGCCATGTCAGTAGAGCCGCGGCGTCTCGGGGCGCGGCTGGCCGGGCCAGTAGATGCGCCAGTAGGGACCGCGCAGGTAAACGCCGACGATGATCAGGATGATGATCGCGAGCGTGGCGAGGGCGAAGGTCAGGTTCTGGCGCTTGCGATCGGGCGCGAGCCATCGGCCCTCGGCGCGAAGCGGTGAGCGATCGAGCCACGGCCACAGCGTCAGCACCGCGAGTAGAAATCCCGGCAGCAGGATTCCGCCGAGCAGCGCGCCGCTGATCGTGTGACCGCCGAAGCGAACCGTCGTTGACGCGACCAGTTCCTGCAGCCAGACGAAGTACCACGGCGCCTTCGCGGGATTCGGCGTCACCGACGGATTCGCGAGACCCTCGAGCGGTGCGTTGAACATGATCGCGGCCAGCAGCGTGAGGTTGAAGACGGCAAGGAACACCAGAGCGATTCGTCGGGACATATTTGGCGAGGAAAACACCTGGTCTTTTTCCTCGATCTCTGTCGAGCTCATTACGGCCACGGAAGTGCCGGGGGTCAGTCCGAAGAGCGAGTAGCTCTTGGTCTTTGCCGGGATGGCTTTGGGAGCCATCGTGCGCGCGAAGCGGAGTTGTTGGACCGCGGCGAGGCCGCCGTCCTTGCGCACGCGCCACATGTGATAGGCGAACAGGAGCCAGACGAATACCGGCAGGAAGAAGACGTGCAGCACGTAAAATCGGAGGAGGGTTTGCTGGCCGATTTCGTGGCCGCCGAGGAGGAGGAATTGAATCGTGGGGCCGACGACGGGAGCTTGCCTGGCGATGCTGGTGCCTACGGTGATGGCCCAGAAGGCGAGTTGGTCCCATGGCAGGAGGTAGCCGGTGAAGGAGAGGAACAGGGTTGCGAGGAAGAGGACGACGCCGGCGACCCAGTTGATGGCGCGGGGGCCGCGGTAGGCGCCGGTGAAGAAGACGCGCGCCATGTGGAGGTAGACGACGGCGACCATTCCTTCGGCGGCCCATCGATGCTGATTGCGGAGGATGCGGCCGAAGCTGACGGCGTACTGGAGATCCTTGATGCTGCCGTAGGCGCGCTCGGTCGACGGCACGTAGAAGAACATCAGCATCACGCCGGTGACGGTGAGGATGAGCAGGAGCGAGGCGGAGGCGGTGCCGAGCCAGAAAGAATAGTTCCAGTCCATGCTGGCGCGCGCGACTTTGGCGGGGAACCAGTGGAGCCAGAAGTTTTTGACGATCGCTTCGGAGGATTCGCGATCGCTTTCGGGCGACCAGGCCCACGACGTCTTGCGCCAGAGCGCCTTGAACTTGCCGCCCATCTTTCAGGCCGTGCCTTTGCCGCCGATGATCAGCCGGAAGTCGCGCGCGACGTCCTTGGCGCTGTCGACTTCGAGGTAGCCGTCGGGCGAGACCGTGGTGGCGAACCAATCGAGCGGGCGCGGCGCGGGGCCGCCGATCACTGTGCCGTCGGGGCGGAAGCGGCTGCCGTGGCATGGGCAGTCGAATTCCGTGTCGCGCCATTGCACGTTGCATCCGAGGTGAGTGCAGATGGCGGAGATCACGTGGAAGGCTTCTTTCTGGCGAATGACGTAAAGGCGATGTGCTTCGTCGAGGGTGTAGCCGTCGGGGTAGTCGTCGGGCTTCTTCAACTTGAAGCGGCTTGGCGGCTCGTAGAGCACGTTGGGGAAGAAGGCGCGGCCGGCCGCGCCGATCTGCGCCATGAAGGCGGCCAGCACCGAGCCTTTGCCGATGAAGCGCAGAATGTTTCGGCGATCGTTGTCCATCAGCCGGCCGTTTCCTCGAACTGAAAGCGCTCCATCGTGATTGCCGATGTGGGGCATCGCGTGGCGCAGAGGCCGCATCGGATGCATTTTGCTTCGTCGTAGAGAAAGGCGCTGCTGGTTTCGGCCTCGGGCATCACGCCGGCGACGCGTTCCTGGTCAGCGATGTCAGCGGCGGACGTGAAGTGCAGGCAATGCTCGGGGCAGATGTCGACGCATCGATTGCACAGGATGCATTTGGCGCCGTCGTAGATCGGATGGATGTGGCAGTAGAGGCATCGCTCGGCCTGCTCGCGCGCGTCGGCGGCGGTGAAGGTGGATTCGACTTCGGTGATGCCGGTGCGGCGCGAGAGCGGGACGAGCGGAATGTCGCGATGTTTCTGCTCGTACTTGTCGACCATCTTGTAGGTGTCGGTCGGCAGTTCTTCGATTGTGACGTGCATCCGGGGCAGGCCGAGCGGCTTGCCGCGCAGATATGCGTCGATGCCGCGCGCGGCAATCTTGCCGTGCTGTGCGCATGTGATCAGCAGCGACGGCGGAAAGGCGGCGTCGCCGCCGGCGAAGACTCCGGCGATGCCGGTCTCGAGTGTGATTGGATCGATCTTGAGCGTTCCGGCGGGCGTGACGTTGACGCCGTCGTCGGGTGTGACGAACGAGAGGTCGGGCGCCTGGCCGATGGCGAGGATGACGGTGTCGGCGTCGACGACTCGTTTGTCGTTCTCGTCGAACTGCGGACGGAAGCGGCCGGCGTCGTCGAAGACTTTGACGCATTTCACGAGTTCGATGCCAATGGCGCGGCCCTCGCTGATGAGGATTCGTTTCGGGCCCCATCCGGGCATGAAGGTGACGCCTTCGTCGCGCGCGATGTCGAGTTCTTCGCGGCCCTGCGCGGATTTCATCGCGGGCATCTCGGTGTCGGATTCGAGGCTGGCGACGGTGACTTCGAGCGCGCCGCGGCGTGCGGCTTCGCGGGCTGCGTCGAGCGCCACGCGCATCGTACCGGCGGCAACGCCTTGCTCTTCTTCGGCGGACATGACGAGTCCGGGCAGCAGCTCACGAACGGCGGTGCGGGCCGCGTCGATCGCGACGAGGCCGCCGCCAATCACGACGACCCTGCCGCCGAGCGGAACGTGGTAGCCTCGATTTATGTTGAGCAGGTAGTCGATGGCTTTGATGACGCCGTCGGCGTCGCTGCCTTCGATAGGGACGGAGCGGCCGCGCGACGCGCCGACGGCGAGGAAGATTGCTTCGTAGCCGAGATCTTTGAGTTCGCGGACGCCGAAGCCGGGCTTGAGCGGAGTCGAGTAGCGGAACTCGACGCCGAGCGCTTCGATTTCGCGGACCTGGGAATCGATCACTTCGCGCGGCAGGCGGTAGGCTGGGATTCCGTAGCGAAGCATGCCGCCGGCGTGGGGCATCGCTTCGAAGACGGTGACCTTGTAGCCCATGAGGGCGAGGTCGTTGGCGCAGGCGAGGCCGGCGGGGCCGGCGCCGACGACTGCGACTTTTTTTTCGGTGGATGTTTGAGGGGCGAGGAGGTCGATGTGGCCGGGGGTTGTGCTGGCGTTGATCGTGTCGCGGAACCTCTCCCCTGGCCCCTCTCCCTTTTGGAGAGGGGGACCGGAGGGAGCGGAATCTTGAATCGCGCGCGGAAAATCCCTCACCCGCTCCTTCGGCGCGACCTCTCCCGCAACAAAGCGGGCGAGGCGAGTAATCGGTGGCGCGGAACGCGACATCCTAACTCCGCGCGCTGTAAGCGGACCCTCACCTTCGATCCTCTCCCTTACAGGGAGAGGGGAAGAAGGATGGGGAGATCTCCACGAGGAGAGGGATTCGGGGCCGTATTGGGCTGTTAGGAAACGCTTGAGGGCGCGGATGGTTACTGGGGTGTCGAGTTTGCCGCGGCGGCAGGCGTCTTCGCAGGGGGCGCCGCAGGCGCGGCCGCAGATTGAGGCGATGGGGTTGGGGGAGCGCGCCACATTATATGCTTCGGCGAGGCGGCCCTCCGCGATCAGTTGAACGTAGCGGCCGGCGTCGGTCTTAACCGGGCATGCGTCGAGGCATGGCACGTTCTTGCGAAACCACCACAGGTCGCGCGGCATCGCGTCGATCGGATTTCCCGCGCTCACGTTACTTGGCGCAGAAGGTTCTGATGTACGCGACGAGACCGTGAATCTCGCCGTCTTCGAAGCCGGCGCTCCACGCCTGCATGTCCTTGCTAAGACCGTTGGCGGCGCCGCCGTTCTTGATCACGTTGAACATCGTGTCGTCGGAAATTTTGCCCATCGCAGCGCAATCGGTGAAATTGCGCGGGTTGGTGGAGAGCGTCGCTGCCGCGGCGCCGTCACCCTTGCCGCCGGGGCCGTGGCACTTTACGCAGAATGTATCGTAGTTAGATTTGGCGGCGGCCATGTCGGCGGCGCGCGCCGGCGTAAACGCGCATGCGATTATTGCCAGCGCGATTACCGCGTAAGTTCCCGGGGTCAAGATGATTCGATTCACATCGTCCTCCGTTTCAATGTTGCGCAGCCTGAGGCCGGTTCATCGGGCCTTGAGATATTCCAAAATCGCCTGGGTATCTTCCTGCGGGAAATTTCCGAGCGTCCGCATGTGCATCATGATCTGGTCCCATTCGTAGGGCGCCTTCTCGGAGCCCGGCCGCGCGTTATGACAGGTGTTGCAGTAAACCGGCCACAGCTTGGCGCCCTCGCGGAAGAGGCGCTTGTGTTCGGCCGGCGACATGTTGTCCTGTTCCTGCGCCGACGCGCGCACGCCGGTAGATCCGAGCGCGAGAGCTGCAAGCAGGATTGCCACGAATATTTTTTTCATGATCGTGACCTCTCCCTCAGAATCCGATCGTGAACTGGCTGAGGAACGCATGGTCGTTCGGAATCGAACCGGCGGGCGTTTCCGCGCCGGTCGAAGAGACGAACACTCCGCCCGCGCGCGGCAGCTCGATGTCGAATTCGTTCTGCCAGACGATCGACGGCGCGATCCAATAGTCGAGGCCCAGCGCCACTTCGCGCGAGTGCGGCGCGTAAGTTGCGGGCGAGCCGTTGATGCCGAAATCGGGGACCAGTCCGATCTGCGTGCCGCCGAGGCCGACGCCGGTCGCGGCCTCGATGTCGTCAGTGGAAACGCCGCGCTGGTTGACGCCCGAGTAGCGCACGAGCGGCTCGAAGCGACGGAGATAGTTGTTGATCATTTCGGGGATGCCGGGGACTTTCAGCCCGGTCAGGAAGTAACCGGCCTGCACGTACCATCCCTGGCGATTGTCGGAAGCCTGCCCATCGGGCATCTGGCGGTATGATGAGAGCCACGCGCCGCGGGTCTGCAGATTGCCGACGAAGTAGTTGAAGTCGACGCCCCACGAGTTGAACCAGTTTCCGTTCATCCACTTGCCGTTGTAGGTCGACGCGCCGAGCTCGAGCCGGCCCCATTCGGTGGCGACCGGGAGCGGATAGATTCGGAAGCGCGCGCCGATCGACTTGCCGTTGGTCTCGGCGGATGCGATCGACGTTGGACTCGACATCGCGGCGCCGAGGACGTCGGAGCTGAAGTTGGGGCCGTTGCCGCCCCATATTGTGTAGTCGGCATCCTGGCCGAGCGCGCCCCATTGGAAGCCGCCGCGAAGCTGGAGTCCGAGCTCACCTGGAGGAACGACCGGCTCGACGCCGTAGGGCAGCGGCGCCGTGATAAAGCGGTTGACCCACATCGGGCTCTGCGCTTCGTACCAGTCACCGAACGGCTGATCGAAGAGTCCGGCGACGACTGTCATGTACTTGTTGAGGAAGAGCTGGAAGTCGGCGGTGGAAAGATCGGTGCCGGTGCCGGTTGAGCCGAAGCCCGCGCTGAAGACGCCCTGGAACAGAATCCAGTCGGTCGGGCGGTAGAGGATCATCGGCTCCCAATCGAAGAAGAACGAGTTCTGCGACGCGTGATGGAGACCGTCGAGCGCGTCGCTTTGCTGGTCGTAGATGAATTGCCCGCCAGCCGCGCCGGTGACGGTGAAAGTATGCGAGCCGAGGTATTGCTCGACGGCGCCGCCGAACTGGGACGAGGTGATTGGTGCGTTGACCCTGGTCTGCAGCGTCTTCACCCACTGATCGGTCTGCTGAAGTTCGAGGGTGGTCTCCTTGAGCTTTTGATCGGTGGTCTGGATTTGTTGGGCGTTGGTCTCGACTTTTGAATTGGTGCCTTCGAGTTGGTGGACCTTGGTTTCGAGGGCGCGGATTTCCTGGCGGTCATGCTTGCGCTCCTCGCGCAACTGACGCATCTCGGCGCGGCTCTCTTTCGACGCGGTCGCAGAGTCGGCATCGCTGTCGGCAGCATGCGCCCGGCCGGATGATAACGCGGCCACAACCAGTGCGCATAAGAATGTGGAGAAAATTTGTGAGACTCGCATGATTCCCCCGATCGGCGCCGAGAACGGCGCATCCGTTTGGGAGCAACATTTGTGCCCCTGAGACCCGACGCCGACGCCTTCGACTGGCAAAGCGATTGTGCGAGGGCATCGGCGAGGAGCGCGTCGAGAGACTCATCGCAGAACAATCAGATCATCGGAAGTATCGGCACTATCGAATGCCAAATGTTCCGACATGAATGTTCCGTAAAGCACAAAACCTCGCGCGTTTCGTTTTCGAGTCCTGCAGTCGCCATGGGCTCGGCAATTTAACTGAGTGTTACGAACGGCGTCAGGGTTTGTGTATCCGATCGATACAACTCTCACGGTTCTTGAGCGAATCCGGTGGGGTAATCAGAACTCAGGGGTCGGCACGAAGGATGGATAAGGGTGTCGGTCGAGGACAGGAACGAGGAGAGAAAAATGCAGATTGAGATCAGCTCAGCGGAATCGGCGGCGGTCGAGGCGCAGATCAGGCATCAGGTGGCGGCGCTGGAGAATTATGTCAACGGCCTGACGGGATGCACGCGGTGCCTCGAGCACCTGCGGTTTATGGTGATCGCAAAGCTGGGGCGCGTGCGGATACATGTCGACGTACCGGGTGGCGAGTTGACGATCGACAAACAAAACAACGCCGACCTTTCGGCGGCGATAGACGAGGCTTTCGCGGCGACTCGGATCAAGCTTGAAAAGTACGTTCGAGCGCTGCGGCACGATGTAAAAATCCAGGGTCGTGCTCCCGACGTTCGAGTCACCACAATTTTTCCGCCGGATGGATACGGCGTGCTGGAGACGATCGACGGACGGGAAGTTCATTTTCGTCGCGAGCGCTATGCCGACGCGCGCCCGAACGCGTGAAGCGTGGCAGCGTAGGCAATCCCAATGAGGGCAACGAAAATGCGTACCGTCAGAAAGCCGGCGGCGCGCGCCGGGAAGCGCGTTGAGAATCGGAAGATTAGGAACCTCACCGAAGAACTGAGCCGCGAAGAGCACGACCTCGGAATTCCGCTGCTCGATGCGGCAGTGGCGGGCGTGATCCTGGGATTCAAGCCGTCGGATCGCGAGATGCGCGCGCAGGCGCAGCGATGCTGGGAAACGCTGAAGCCGCAACTCAATCAGCATCTGCTGAGCGAGGATGAAACCGTGCTGCCATGGGCGGAAGGCGCGGGTGGTATCTCAGCTAAGGTCATGGATCGAATCAAGAAGAGACACCGCGAGATCCGCGCGCTGATCCGCAAGCTTACCGGCGTGTCATTCGAAGATGATCCGGACAGGGTTGTCTCGATGGCGGGCAAAGCCCTTTGCGCACTTGCGGCAAAGCTCGACGACCTGATCGACAGTGAAGAGATGCGCCTGCTGCCAGCGCTGAGAAGGATCTCGTTCGCCTAGCTCGGCGACTTAACGGATTCCTATTGGGAAGGCACTAGGGATGAGTGAGTATCAAGGATATCTAATCGAGAAAGATCCTGAAACTGGACGCTGGCAAATTTCCTGGAAGGGGAAAAAACAGGCCGTTGAGTTTGACAAGGAGTCGCACGCCGAAGAATGGATCGACGAGCAATTTCCGTCGCACAGGTTCTAGGACTGGTTTGATCTATAGGCTGTATTTTTCGATCTTTGCGTAGAGCTTTTTGCGGGAGATTCGAAGCAGAGCCGCGGCCTGCACCTTGTTACCCTCTGTAGCCTTGAGGGCGCGGGCGATAAGTTGGCGCTCGGCCTCGGCAAAAGTGCCGATGGTCGCTTCCGGTTCTCGTATAGCCCTTTCCGACTGGAGGGGAGGTTTGGCAGACCGATTCCCGGCGATGCCTGTCGGAAGGTCTTGCAGACGGATCATCGGTGAGCGTCCGAAGGTGAAGGCGCTTTCGATAGCGTTGGATAGTTCGCGAACGTTTCCGGGCCATGAGTATTTCGTCATCGCCTCGAGCGCGGCTTCTTCGATACCCCGCACCCCAATGCGCGGTTGGAGCTTCTCGTTGAAGAACTCAATGAAATGTTCGACCAGGAGCGGGATATCATCGCAGTGTTCCCGAAGCGGCGGCACGCCAAGGACACCTGCCTGCAATCGGTAATAGAGGTCCTGGCGCAGGTTGCCAGCGCGCACAGCGTCCTCAGGATCGCGATTTGTCGACGCAACCAGGCGTACGTTTAGGGGAATCTCTTTTGTGGAACCGACCGGCCGCACCATCCGTTCCTGCACGGCGCGCAAGAGCTTGCTCTGCGTTTCAGGCGCCATCTCGGTAATTTCGTCGAGAAACAGTGTGCCTCCCTCGGCCGCTCGGAAGAGTCCCAAGTAGTCGGCATTTGCACCGCTGAACGCACCCTTCCTGTATCCAAATAGCTCGCTCTCGATCAGGTCCTTCGGAATCGCAGCGCAATTTAGTGCAACGAATGGGGCCGTTGGCACCGAACTACACTCATGAATGGCACGCGCTACCAATTCCTTCCCAGTCCCGCTTTCGCCGACGATCAGAATCGTGCCGCGGGTGGCAGCCGCCGCTTCGATTCGATCGTAGAGGTGGCGCATCGACGGGCTGGAACCAACCAGGCCGTGAAAGACCGTGCGCTTTTCTCGCGCAATCAAGGATGCTTGCCGTTCGAGTGCCTGGATCCGCGCGCCGGCGCTCGCCGATGCGGACCGGAAGTACGCGTCAGCCAGCAAGATCATGCGGATGTGGCTCAGCTTGTCGAAAGCCGTGTAGATCTCCAGCGGCGGCGCCGGATCCTTGGGAAAGGCGGTATAAGCACTCTCCTCGTAGAGATGGAGCGAGGCGACGATCTCCGCAAACGGTACGTTGCGCTCGCATAACAGTTCGCCTGTTCGGATCGTATCGATCGAATAGCGATCCATGTCTCCTTCGAGCAGATCCTTGGTGTTTCGCGAAAGCGCGTTGTAGAAGAGATCGCGAAAATCAAGCTCGGAGAGACTGCGTCTATCGCCAAAATGAAGGACGTAGAGCTGATACCAGTGCGCTATCACTTCCTCCAGGTGTTCGAGCACCAGGCGGAGCACCGGCCGAAGCGCCTCCAACTCCTCGTCCCACAGAAGATGGTAGTGACGCGGGCCTCCTTCTGAAGGTTGGACGGCACTCGCATCGTCCCGAGCAGGGGGTTCATTGACGTCGTTCAGGTGGCCCTTTTCCACTGTGTCCGATGGAGACATGCAGGCGAAATTGCCTCCTTTTGTTTGGCCGGATCTTGTCCAAGCCGGCGGCAAGCCTTGGCACAATTGCTGCTGCTTGGTTTCGTGTCCGAAGAATAAGCTGGAGAGTATCAGGTTTTTTCGTCAATGCCACGCGGCCAAAACAGCGCCAGGTTGAAAGCTAACCACGATTTGAATGCAAATCGCCTCCGGCGGACGGTGCTGCTTCTATCTGACGACCAAGTGTTGACCGACTTCATAAGCCGAACCGTTAGTCCGCCCTGGAAGCTGATTCGCTATGGAGCAGACAATTATGCGAGCCGCGAGGTATTCGTCCAGTCGAACGTGCGGCTAGTAATACTCGATGACCAAACAATCGAAGAGAACGAGCGCGGCTGGATGCTCGCGCAGATTCGCAAACACTTCTCAGGCACATCTTTGCTCTATGTCGCCGCGAGCCAAAGCGATGGCAACGAGAAACGAGCGCGCATCAATGGCGCCCACTACTACGCGTCGAAGCCACTCTCGCTCGAACGATTCGGATACGTGTTGCGCTCGTTTCTCCAGCACCACGTCTAAAAGGAGTAAGCCCGATGAAATCGATCGTCTGGTTTGGCGCGCTGTTGGCGTTATTGGGGATTTTGGGTTCCGCGATTCCTGTCTGAGCGCAGACACACTCATCTTAGGCGTTGCGCTTATTGGGGTCGGGCTTTACCAGAAAGCCTGACAGTTATTTGACTTCCCAGGTATTGCACGAAAGCGTTCAGCACAAACAAAATTTGCGGTGAAACAATGAGCGACGAAAAAGACCGTCTCGGCGATAAACTCCATCAGGCTGGAGCTGCCCGCGAAAATCAGTGGGCTCATCAGAGCGACGAGAAGATCTTGGAAAGACTGAGGCTCAAGTACGTCAAGGCGATCCCTTGTCCTCAATGCGGCGATAAACTCGATGCTCGGGTAGCGATCGGCGTCGGTGGAATGGCGTGTCCAAACCACCACGGCGCATGGGCGGATCGGGAAACACTAGAGCAGCTTCGCGCGCGCCTTGAAAATGCTGCTGCGATTCACCCAGTATCGCTGGGCGAAAAGGTCTTCGATATCGTCAAAGAGCTGCATCGCAAACATCGCAAAAGGATCGATTGCCCTGACTGCGGCTCCCAGCTCACCTCCCAAGCCGCGCTCGCCCCGGGCTCGGCGGGATTGGCCGGGATGGCCTGTCCGAATGGCCACGGCGCTTGGATCGACCGGGAGATGCTCGCGGAAATTCGCAGACGCCTGGACACCGCCGCAGTACCATCTCGGTAGCAAGTGGCATTGAGGAGCCTGATCCATCGATGGTTCCCGCAGACCGCGACGACTGACGATCTTGACAGCCAAATATTGAGGCACTGACGATGGCGTGCTGGCCCGGCGGCGACGAGCTCTTCGTCGGTGACACCGAGGACACCGTGGGCGCCCACGCTGGGAGTTTGCCCAGGCGTTCGGGTCCGCGATAGTTAGGGGCGTATGAAGGCGCTGATAATCGTCGTCGCGTTCGTCATGTGTACCGTCACCTTCGCTCGCGCGGATCAGCTTAAGCAGACGCCTGAGGATTCGTCGTGCGAAGTGATGTCGATGGATGCGATAGAAAATTTTCTCTTCTTTTCCCGGCCCAACGCGGTCAACCCTCACACGGACCAGTTCCCTGACAAGGATGTGTACATGGTCGTTTACCTCGACTTCCTTCGCGGCTTAGGAGTTTACTGCGAGCTAAAGGATTGCTCGGACTCCGAACCACCTCCGAGGAGCGTACGATTCGGTGTGCTGAACGATGCGGATTTTGAAAAATGGAAGTGCGGCGACACGATACCGACTGAAGGACGAGCGAAAGAACATTCATGCGGGAACGCCAAGTTTCATGACTGCTCCAGTTGCGGCAAGTTGGTTGTCTCGAACTATACCGGCGTGTCGATCGATATAGAATTGGAATCCGATGGCCCTGGATTCCAGCAATTAGCCGACGGATTAGAGGGCCACAACTACTATTGCAATGGTAAGCCTCGCTCGTGCCGCGATCCGAGTTGGCGTTTTGATTGGGGAGCCGGAACCCCCTGTGAATCTCTAGGTCCAGGGGGCGACCGCTGTTACGAAGAAATCGCTTTCTGTCCTGAGCAGTCTGGCGTAACCCGCGGTCATCTTAAAATAACTATTCACAGCCCGGCCCATGTTGACGGGCGGTCAAAGTCGCTCTGGGGAAACACACGGACGCAGGTATTCGATTTGGTCGGAACTGCTTCATATCCTCCAGCGCTTGAAGCGGCCGAAAGGGTTCGTAGGCGACACGCGGATGAACTGATGAAGATTCCGAACGTCGACAGGGTGGACCTGCAACAAGCGGGTCCCGATATTTTGATCGACGTGCAAACCAAGGGCGACACTGACAAGGTTCGGAAGGCAGTGCCGCCTAGCCTCGAGGGCTATAAGGTTAAAGTGACTCAGTTCATATACGACGCCCAGGAAGACTAGGAAACCTCTCCCTCTTGTAGTGCCTAGTGTCACGCAGGACGAGCGCTGGTATCATGCTGCACGAGACTTAGGAGATTACCAGCTACACCGCCTGACCTCGTATGCGTGAGGGCGAAGGCCCGCATCATGAATTCAGACCGATCGCCAAGACGGCGAACAAACTTCTCGGCTAGATATGGAGAAATGCCATGAATGACCATATCGACGAACTGCTTCATCGCAACCTTCAGAACGTTTTCGGCGAGGGCGATGCGGCGCGCCGCCGCGCGACGATCGATGAACTCTATACCGAGGACTGCATTCTGGAAGTGCCGCCCGGAACGTTCGTCGGGCGTGAAGCCGTCGACAAATTTGCTGGCGATCTCCGAGCGACCCACCCCCACTTCGTCTACACTCCCCATGGCGAGGCTCAGGCCCTTCACAATGCCGGTCGTCTGGCTTGGGGTTCAGGCCCGCGCGGCGAAGCGCCCGACTACACCGGGATGGATGTGATCATCGTTCGCAATCGCAAGATCGCGGCGCTCTACGTGTTCCTCGATTCCATGCCCTCATAAGAGTATGCGTGCGCGGCGTCAAAAAGTGGGCATCGTGCCGCCGTCAAGAATATAATCAGCGCCGATAACGAATCCTGCTCGATCTGAAGCGAGGAAGCATGCTAACTCGGCCACCTCCTCAGGCGTGCCTGGCCGCCCGACGGGAATACCTCCCAGCATGTCCATGATCTGTTGGCGCGCGGCCTCCTCGCTGATACCGGTGCCCTTCGAGATGTCCTCGATCATTCCATGGGCCCCTGAGGTTTCGATGAAACCAGGTGAGATCATCGTGACGCGCACTCCGTTTTTCGCCACTCCCCGTGCGAGACCTTTACTGTAGGTGCTTAGGGCTCCCTTGGCCGTTGCGTAGGCCAATGTCGAATTGGAAAACGGCATACGGTGGGCGATCGAGGAGATATGGATAACGACCCCCGATCTGCGTTCGATCATGCCGGGGATGAAGATGCGGTCGAGTCGAACGGCCGCCAGCAGGTTGAGTTCAAGTGTCTCCTGCCAATCTTCGTCCGAGAGCGCTTCGAACCCGCCAGGCTTGGTTTCAGTTCCGCCTACGTTATTGACAAGAACATCAAGCCCGCCCCACTCCTGGCGAATGCGATCGGCCACCGAGTTTACGCCGTAAGCGGTGGCAAGATCTGCCTGCACAAAGAGATCGACAGTCTGGTGATGAACTGATGGAGACCGCGCGGTCGTGGCGACAAGGGCGCCGCTCAGTTGAAAGCGGCGCACGATCGCTTCTCCCACTCCCTTCGTACCACCCGTCACCAGAACACGCTTACCTTTGAACTCGTCACCAGATACAGAAAAGGGATAGCTGTTCGTCATGATCGATCCTCCAATCAAAGACAATCATAGCTGCGATCTCGAAAAGTACTCGCTAGGACTTTCAGATCGAGCCCTGGATCAGCTGCCTAACCACCTGTCTCAGGTCCGGGGGTTTGTAGAACGGATGTCGCCGGTAAGTCTCCGCGCATTTATCGTCCAGGGTTTTGATCGTCTCAAACACCTTCGGCGCGGCCTCCCGGACCTCACTCACTCGGCCTCGGGCGAACAGTAGGTTGTCCGGATCGACCCAACCCTCCTGGATAAAGCCGCGGGTCTTCTTGGCACATCGGCATGGGTTCGATTTGTTTACCAGTCCACACTTGTCGTTCATGAAGTTGCGCAAGTCGCGACGAGCACGGGTCAGCCGCTGACGAAAATTCTCCGCGGTGATTTCCAACAGATCGGCGCCGACAGTATCGCTTACGCCGAAGATCGCACCTAGGATGTAAGTCAAACGCTGCTCGCGATCGAGGCAAAGCAACATACCTGAGGTGCAGGCAAGCATAACTTCAGTCACGAGCAGGTTCGTGTCTGGCGACGCACCTTTCGGATCTGGCAGCTCCAGCTCAATGTCAGGCGTGTTGTCGAGCGCATCGCCGTAGGCTGAGAAGGTTGTTACTTTCAGCTCCTCTCGCCCACGCTTCACGTTGAGCAGGTGATTGAACGCGACCCGGTAGAGCCAGGTGCGGAAGCTGCTTCGCCCCTCGAACGAAGAGAGCCGGGTCACCACTTTGACCAGGATCTCCTGGGTTGCGTCCTCGGCATCCTGCGGATGGTAGAGCATGCGAACCGCTATGTTGTAGATCCACCCTTGATGGCGCTCGATTAGATTCTCGAGTGCTTCGCGGTCGCCCGAGCGGATGCGCGTCACGAGAGCTTGATCCTCGTGATCGGTGGGTGCGTTGTCGGCTAAGGGGTTATTCATGCTCATCACACACCTCCTATGCGGTCCGCATGCTCTCGTCGCTCCTTCAGGGCGTATGAGGCATGTGCGAGAAGTGGGCGCTTACAATCTTCCATTGCGTGCCCTGTTTGACAAAGATCAAGGTTGTGCGGCCATCGGCGGCTATCGGCTTGCCGTCCCTGGTGGCGCCCCTGAACATGTCGTAAGCATTCACTATCCCTACAGTATCGTTGTAGACGCGACAGGATGGCTGCCGAAAGCCGAAGCTGGTTGAGGCGATACCCTCGAAAGCCTCGTTGAGAAACTTGGCAAAAAGAGGCTTGCCGTCGAACCGATAGGGAACGGTGTCAAACACCTCGACGT